>Ga0070706_100002119_pt1 | contig 20197 bp, 17 predicted proteins | sample KBSK5501metaG_FD_65476 | JGI IMG/M metagenome (GOLD analysis project Ga0070706, IMG submission 65476) | Corn, switchgrass and miscanthus rhizosphere microbial communities from Kellogg Biological Station, Michigan, USA - KBS K5-50-1 metaG | ecosystem: Host-associated > Plants > Roots >... | reverse complement strand
TCTTCATCAGCTACCTGATGAGGATGCTGTCCTGGGTCGAGCTCCTGCAGCCCAACGGCTACGTGAACAACGTGCTGACGTTTCTTCACATCACACCGCACCCGATCAACTGGCTGGCCGGGGTGCCTTTCACCGTCGTCATAGGCCTCGTGTACGGCTATATCCCTTACATGATCCTGCCGCTCTACGGGTTCCTCGACCGGATCGACCAGAGCCAGCTCGAGGCCGGGCGTGACCTTGGCGCGAACCGCTTCCAGACGTTCGTCCGGGTGACCCTGCCGCTGTCGAAGCCGGGGATACTGGCCAGCCTGGTGATCGTCACCCTGCCCATGTTCGGCGACTACTACACGAACAACCTGCTCTCGGGTTCCCCGAAGACCACCATGTTCGGGAACCTGCTCGACAACTCCATGGAAGCCACCGGGCAGGGCCCGGAGGCGGCCATCCTGGTCCTCTTCCTGGTCCTGTTCCTGATGATCCCGATGCTGTATTACATGCGCGAAACCGCGAAGGCGCAGAGAGACCGATGAGCGAGGCAGTCAGGGAGCGCCCCGCGCTCGAACGCCAGAGGAAGGGGTCCGCCGTCCCGGCTCGCGCCAGCGGCACCAGGACGCCGCTGGGATGGTGGCGAAACCCCTGGCGTCGGCCGCACCTCCTTGCCACCGCCACGTGGATGTACCTCGCGTGGTCGCTGCTGCCGGTGCTCATCGCCATCGGGATCTCGTTCAACGCGGGACGATCGAACGCCGTGTGGCAGGGGTTCTCCACCCAGTGGTGGTGGGGACATCCTAAATTCGACCCGACCGGGGCGCTGTTCGTAAGCCCGGAACTGCACGCCGCGCTGCTCCAGAGCCTGCGCCTGTCGTTCCTCACCATGTTCATCGCCGTGCCGATCGGCGTGGCCTTCGCGATCGGCATATCCCGCTGGCGCGGTCCGGCGCCGGCCGGCGCCAACTTCCTGATGCTGTTCTCGTTTGTGATACCCGAGATCATCATCGGGATATCGATGTTCCTGTTTTTCACCTACCTGCTGAAGGTCGTGCAGCTCGGGACCGGTGCTCAGTTGCTCTCCCTGGTGACCTACCAGGTGTCTTATCCGGTGATCATCGTCCGGGCCCGGATGCTATCGATCGGGAAGGAATACGAGGAAGCGGCGACGGATCTTGGCGCCTCGCCGACGCAGGCCATCCGCAGGGTCTTGCTGCCCCTGCTGTACCCCGCGATCCTGGTCAGCTTCGTCCTGGTGTTCGCCGACACGATCGACGACTTCATCACGGTCCGGTACCTGTCCGCCGGGGCCAGCACCGAACCGCTGTCGGTGAAGATCTACAACTACTCGCGTGGGACCCTCACGCCAGCGATCAACGCGGCCGCCACCTTCCTGCTGTTCTCGACGCTGGTGATCGCCCTCCTCGGAGTGCTTATGTATCGTCGGATCACGAGCGGTCAACGGGACCAGACTCAGGAGATGACCGGATACTTGAGCTGAGGTCCCCCGGAGGAGCCTCAGTGGTCACAGGGTGGCGGCGCCTGTGCGCCTGGGGTGGCCTGGCCCTGGCGATGCTCCTGTCGGCATGCACCGCAGAGGCGGGTTCCGCGACCGGCTGCCACGGCGGGTGGCACATGCAGACGGGCCCGGCCCGCGCTCGTGAGTCTGACGAGCTGTTCGGCGTGTCCGTCGCTGCTGCGCGGGACGTGTGGGCGGTCGGTGTGACCGTGCCCTCAGGAGGTCCCGCCAGGACGCTGGTGGAACGCTGGCAGGGGAGGGCGTGGCGCACGGTCCCAAGCCCGGATCGGCCCCCCGGGGGCAGCTTCCTGAACGCCGTCGCGGCCCTGTCGGGGTCGGACGCCTGGGCGGTCGGGCTGTCCCGCTCCCCGGGCGGGCCGGCCCGGACGCTGATCATGCACTGGGACGGACGGCGGTGGGCCAACACCGCCAGCCCGAACGCGGGACCTGGGGACAATTCCCTCGTGTCGGTGGCGGCGGCATCCGCGCGAGACGTGTGGGCGGTCGGCTACCACGACGCCGGGGGGGTCTATCGATCGCTGGTGGAGCACTGGGATGGTAGTCGCTGGACCGTCGCGCGGCTGCCGTGGCTCGGCGGCCCGGGCAACGGGCTGAATGCGGTCGACGCGACCGCTTCCGGCGCCGTGTGGGCGGTGGGTGGGTCGGCCAGGCGGCGCGGTCCATCTCAGCCGCTGGTCCTTCGGCTCGATGGACGGAACTGGTCCGCTGTCCCCGCTCCCACGAGCCTTCGCAGTGCCACGCTGGACGGAATTGCCGCTTGGGGCCGCAGGGTCGCGTGGGTCGTGGGCGCCACGAGGAGCGCTGGCGGAGACCGGGCCTTCAGCCTTCAGACCGATGGCCGGCACTGGCGCGTCGTCCCCCTCGGCCCCGCGACCGCGCCGAGCGTCGACCTAAACGCCATCTGGGCGGCCCCCCCGGAGGATGCGTGGGCGGTCGGGAGCGTGTTCGATGGCCGGTGGTACCGGCCGCTGGTCGAGCACGGCGCCGACGGCAGGTGGTCGGCCGTTCCGGCCCCCGCGATGCCCGGCTATGACAGCCGGCTGATGGCCGTGGACGGGCTCGCTGGCGGAGGGCTGTGGGCGGTCGGGAGCGCCTCACGAAGCGGCGGGCCGGAGCGCGTCCTGATCCTTCACCGCTGCGCCAGCTCGCCCGCCTGACGACCGGGCGCGGCCGGCGCGTCCTCCCCGCTCACCTCGGTGTCGTCGGCGAGCACCCGGACCGCGTCCGGTGGCAGATGGACGGTCACGGCCGTGCCCTGCTGCCAGGGCGGGTCCCCGCCGCGATTTTGCATCCACGCCTGCAGGGTCTCGCCATGCGCCAGGTGGACGAGGACCTGGAGGACGGACCCCACGTAGAGAACGCGCTCGACCATGCCCGGGATCCGGTTGTCGCCGGGGGCCCCCTGATCCTCAAGGGCGACCCGTTCGGGGCGGATGACGATCCGGACCGGTCCCCGGGCGTCGAGGTCACCGCGGGTGGCCGTGAAGCGGAAGTCGCCCAGGCGCACCCTTCCGCCGCCCTCCCCCATCGCCGGCATCAGGTTGGACACCCCGAGGAAGTCGGCGACGTACGCGGTGGATGGCTCCTCGTATACCTCGGCGGGGCTGCCAATCTGCTCGATCCTGCCGTTCGACATCACGGCCAGGCGGTCGGACATGGTGAGCGCCTCCTCCTGGTCGTGGGTGACGTACATGAACGTGATGCCCACCTCTTCCTGCAGCGCCTTCAGCTCGATCTGAAGAGCCTTGCGCAGCTTGGCGTCGAGAGCGCCGAGAGGCTCGTCCAGCAGAAGTATGGCCGGGTTCAGGACGAGGGCCCTGGCGAGCGCGACCCGCTGCTGCTGGCCTCCCGAGAGCTGGCTGGGACGGCGTTTCTGGTATCCCTCGAGTCGCACCAGGGCGAGCGCCTCTGCCGCCTTCCTCCTGGCCTCGCCCTTGGTCACGTTCTTGTACCGAAGCCCGAACGAGACGTTCTCCTCAACCGTGAGGAAGGGGAACAGTGCGTACGACTGGAAGACCGTGTTGACGTTCCGCTTATGGGGCGGCGTGTGGGCGACGTCGCGCCCATCGAGGACGACCCTTCCTTCCGTGGGCTGCTCGAACCCCGCTATGAGGCGCAGGGTGGTGGTCTTCCCGCAGCCGGACGGGCCGAGCAGTGAGAAGAACTCGCCTCCGGCTACGTCCACGTTGATGCCGTCGACGGCCGTGACCTCGGCAAAGCGCTTGACAAGGTCGACGATCTGAACCTGGCCTACTGTCATAGGTCGCATCATAGATGCGATCAGGGCCGTACGGCCTGGGCGAATACACCAAAATTAGCGACCAGCCGGTCGATGTCCGGTTCATCGTGCTGCACCGAGATGAGCCATTGCTCGATCTTGCCCCAGGGCGGGAGGAAGACCCCGCCGTTGTGCTGGAACAGCCAGTGCGCATGGCTGTAGCGGTCGTCGATGGCGAGGAACCCGCGGTAGTCCCGGACCGGCTGGGCGGAGAACACCACGCAGCCCTTGGCGCCCGCGCTCACCACGTGGGCGGCCAGCCCGGCCGCGGCGATCTCGCGCTCGATGCCCGCGGCCGCACGCAGCGCGAGGGCGCCGATCCGCTGGTAGGCCTCCGGCGTGGCGACCTCCGTGAGCATGGCCCGGGCGGCGGCGAGCGCGAGCGGGTTCCCGTTGAACGTGCCCACCATCTCGTAGTCGCCCGCGGCGACGTGCGCCATGACCTCGGCCGTGCCGCCGATGGCGGCGATGGCGATCCCGCCGCCGATCGCCTTGGCCAGGCAGGTGACGTCGGGCACCACGCCGGTCAGCCCCGTGGCCCCGCCCGGCCCCACCGTAAGCCCGGTCTTGACCTCGTCGAAGGTGAGCAGCGCGCCACGGGAGTGGAGCAGGTCCTTCAGCGCCTCCAGGTACCCGGGTTCGGGGTGGATGATCCCGGCGTTCATCATGATCGGCTCGATGATCATCCCGGCGATCTCGCCCGGGTGCTCGTCCAGCAGCCTGGCGACGCTGTCGATGTCGTTGAAGCTGGCCACCAGCGTGAGCTTGATGAACGGGCCGGGGATGCCCGTGCTCGACGGGGCCTGGGCCGGCTTGCCCTCCGGCCCGGCCTCGTCGGCCCCGGGAGCCACCGAGACCTGCACCGAGTCGTGGTGGCCGTGGTAGCAGCCCTCGATTTTTATGATCAGGTCACGCCCTGTAATCGCCCGCATGAGGTGCACGGCGTCCATGGTTGCCTCGGTGCCGGAGTTGGCGAACCGCCACAGCGGCAGGCCGAACCGGGCGGCGAGCTCGCGGGCGACCACCACCGCGTCCTCGGTGGGCTGGGCGAAATGGGTGCCGCGGGCGACCTGGCGGGTCACCGCCGCGACGATCGCGGGATGCGCGTGCCCGGCCAGCCCCACGCCGTACCCGCCGTGCAGGTCCACGTACTCGTTGCCGTCGACGTCGTAGACCTTGGAACCGCGGCCGTGGCTGAGCCAGACCGGCTGCGGTGCGGTGATCTGCCAGCTGGAGGTCACCCCGCCGACCAGGGATCCGGCCGCCGCAGCGGCCATCCGCCGGGACCCGGGCTGGCGCTCGGCGAATATTCTCTCCTGCTCGGCGATGATCTCCTCGAGGTTGACTGGCGCGCGCGCGGTGCTGTCCGGCGTGGTGGACACGGTGTCCCTCCTATTGACTGAACATTCAGTCTAAAAGGGACCTTGGCGCGCTGACAAGGCCCTGCCACGCGGCCGGGCGGGCGCTAACGTTAGCCATAGAAAACGTTAGTGTCAACTGACGGATAGGCGCCGGGCGGCCAGCCGCCAGCCCAGCAGGAACAGCCCGAGGAACACCAGCGAGACGACGATGAACGCCGGCGCGGTGCCCTGCCCGGCGGCGATGCGGAGCAGTTGGCCGATGCCCACGGTGGCCAGCCAGACCCCGGTGCCGGTGGGGACCAGCGCGAACGGCCGCCGCCACGCCCGGGTCGCGGCCTCGCCGGCCGCCAGCCCGGCCAGGAACGGCCACGCGGTGGACGCTACCCCGGCCACGGTGTCGCCCGCGTGGTGGTTCGCCCGGCCGATCACCACGAACGCCAGCACGCAGCACACGTCGGCGAGAACGCTCAGGCCGGCACGCATGCGCTCAGCGTAGGCGCGGGCGCCGCCGCGCAAGGCCCACGGCGCTGCACGCCACCACGACGGCAAGAGGAACGATGGTCACGCCGGGCCCTGGTTCCGCCGCGTGGGCCACGATCCACAGCGAGCCGAGGAACACCAGGTAGGCCCCGATGATCAAGGCCCCGGTGGCGCGGCTCATGCCGCTATCGCGGTAGGCGAACGCCAGGGCCACCAGGGTCAGCACCAGGTACCAGACCGCGATCAGGTCCGAGCGGCCGGACGGTGCGCCGAGCCCGGTGATCGTGGCGGGCAGCAGCAGCCCGGCGGTGACGTTCAGCGCGTTGCTGTTCAGAGTGGTGCTCAGCATCGCGGCGCCGCGGCCACGGGCCGCCAGGTACACGGCGGCGGTCGAGTTCGGCAGGCTGGTGACCGCGGCCAGCACCACCCCGCCGGTGATGATCTGCGGGACGGCGAACGCGGCGCCGAGCAGGACCGCGGCCCGCTCCATGACCACGCTGGCGGCGACCACGACGGCCAGCGCCGCGACGGCCAGCCCCGCATCCCTGCCCCGGCCGTGCCGCGGGTGGATGACCTCTTCGAGTTCGGCCTCCTCCTCCGACACCGCGACGGCCAGCCAGGACCCCCAGCGCCTGGCCAGCGGGATCCGGGCCAGCCGGGCCCGGTCGGCGCCGAGCACGACCAGGTAGGGGACCAGGGCGGCCAGGACCGCGGCGAGCGCTGCCCCGGCCGGGATCAGGCCGAGCACCGTGGCCAGGCAGACCACGGCCACCCAGGCCCCGACCACCCCGCCGAGCAGGACCACCTTGCGGTGCAGCGCGATATGACCGGCCACCACGGCGCCGAGGCCGAGCAGCGCGGCCAGGTTGAACACGTTGGAGCCGATGACCACCCCGGCGCCGACCTGAGCCTGGCCCAGCGCCAGGGCGGTCACCGCGGAGGTGATCTCCGGCGCGTCCCCGGCCAGCGCGGCCAGCACGCCGAGCAGCCCCTCCGACAGGCCGAGCCGCTCGCCGATCCGTTCCAGCCGGGTCACCACCAGGTAGCTGGCGATCAGGCTGACGGCGGCCGCGGCCAGAAAGACGAGCAGGTCGGCGGCAACCGGCACCGGGCAGATCCCTTCCCGCAGGCGGACGTGGCGCCGACCAGTCTTCCCGGCTCACCTGCACACCAGTATTACCCATGATCGCCTCGGCGCCCGGGACGAGGTCGTGGCAGGGCCGTGGCTACCACGCGCTGGCGGCGCCCTAGTCTCCCCGCGCGGATGCCGCAGCGTAGCCTGAACCTGCGGGCGGCGAGACGGCGGTCACGCAACAGCCAGGCCACGCTCACGGAGGGGCCAGCGCCATGGGGTCGCAGGTTTTCTGGCGCCGCGCGCTCGACGAGCCCGGCCATGTCGCGGCGGTCGAACCGGACGGGACCGCGCACACCGCCGGGGACCTGCTGGCCCGGGTCAACCAGCTCACCCACGGGCTGCGCGAACTGGGCCTGCGGCCCGGCGACGGGCTGGCGGTCCTGGTGCCCAACGGCATCGCCGCGCTGGAGGTCAACCTCGCCGCGCAGCAGTCCGGCTGGTACCTCACGCCGGTCAACTGGCACTTCACCGTCCCCGAGATCGCCTACATCCTGCGGGACTGCGAGGCGAAGGCGTTCGCCGTGCACGAGCGGTTCGCCGCGACCGGGGCCGGCGCGGCGGACGAGGCGGGCATCCCGGCGGCCGGGCGGATCTGCTACGGCACGGTGCCCGGGTTCACGCCGGTGGAACGCCTGCGGGCGGGCCGGTCGCCGGACCGGCCGGGCGGCCGGACGGCGGGCACCACGATGCACTACACGTCGGGCACGACCGGGCGGCCCAGGGGCGTGCGCCGCGAACTGTCCGGCCTCGATCCCGACGAGGCCGCCGAGCTTTCCACGCTGCTGCCGCAGCTTTTCGGGATCACACCGGGCCCGCCGAACGTGCACTTGGTTACCTCGCCGCACTATCACACGGCGGTATCCGTATTCGGCGGCGCGTGCGTATTGATGGGCCATTGTCTTGTGTATATGGACGGGTGGGACGCCGAGCGCGCGCTCGCGCTGGTGGAGCGGTACCGGGTGACCAGCACGCTATGGTGCCCACCCACTTCGGCCGGCTGCTGGCCCTGCCGGAGGAGACCAGGCGGCGCCACGACCTGTCCTCGATGCGCTGGATCCTGCACGCGGCGGCGCCCTGCCCGCAGGGACCCGAGCGGCAAGCTGCTCAGGCGCCGACTGCGCGACCCCTACTGGGCGGGCCGCGAAAAGGCGATCTGACCGGCGCGAGCCCCGCGCGCGGAACGTCAGCCTGTGCCGGGGTAGCTGGCCAGGGTGGCGCGGATCTGCGACGGCGGCCTGTGCCGGTGGGCGACGGCGCTGCCCCAGCTCAAGGCGACCTGCCACATGCCGTGCGCGAGGTTCTGCGGCGGCAGCGCGGCGATGCCGAACGTGCCACCGGGCCACACGTGGCGCCGCCCGCACCGGCCGGGCACCCGTACCGGGCGGGACAGCCAGCCGGAGAAGATCGAGTAGGCCCGTATCCGCATCCGGTAACCGCAGCGCGAGTTGTCCGACAGCCAGGCGACGTAGGCGGTGCCGCGGAAACCGGCGGCCACCTCGACGATGTGCGGGACGTTGGCCCGGTCGCGGGTCACCTGGACCGGTGACGACCAGCGCGCGCCGCCGTCGGTCGAGTAGGACAGCCAGCCCACGTCGTGCCCCTTGTGCTGGGAGTCCCAGGTCACGTACAGGTAGCCGCCGGTGTCCCTGGAGATCGAGCCGTCGATCCACCACTCGCGGGGCGCCATGGACGTCCACCGGGGCCCGACGCGGACCGGGGATGACCAGGTGACGCCGCCGTCGCCCGAGGAGGTGAAGTAGCTGTGCGCCGGCCCCAAGGTGAGCGTCGCCGGGTCGGTGACGGCGTAGTCCTGGTACTCCAGGTCGATCCTGCCGCCCGGCTCCACCAGCAGCGGCGCGCTGTCCGCCCCGCTGTCCGGGAAGCCCGGGCCGATCACGGTCATCGGGCCCCAGGACAGCCCGAAATCGGTGGATTTCTGCAGCACGATGTTGAGGTCGCCGGCCTTGAACGAGCAGCCGCCGCCGTGCTTGGTGCAGATGTAGCTGACGGCGGCCGCGCTGGGGCCGTAGTTCCAGGTGACGTAGACGGTCCCGTCCGTGCCTGCGGCGATGAACGGGCGGCCGCCGAAGTTGCCCTGCTGCCGCGGGATCAGCCTGGACACCTGGGGAAAGCGCCGGCCGTGGTCGAACGAGGCGACCACCACGGGGAACTGGTGGTGCGCGGTCTGCTTCATGAACACCGCGTAGACGGTGCCGTTCGGGGCCACCGCGACCGCTGGGTCGAAGGCGCCCGCCGACGCGGGGAGCCGGACGGCCCTGCGGAAATGCGCCCCGCCGTCGGCGGACCTGGCGAAGGCGATGCCGCGGCAGCCCTCCCAGACCGCGTAGACGTGGTGCCCGGTGCTGTCCGCGGCCTCCTCGGGCGAGGTGTTCTGGCCCCGGCAGGCCCGGCTGATCCTGGCGTCCGGCAGGAACGCCGGCCTGGCGCCCCGCAGGAACGCCCGCTCCGTGCCCGGCGGGAACGCCTGCCTCGTGGCCGCGCCGGGCGCCCGGGCTGCCGCCGGGCCGCGCTGCTGGGCCGGGCGCGGCGCCACGGCCCCCGCCTGCGCGGGCACCAACGCGGACGTCAGGCTCAGGGCCAGCGCGCCGAACAGCGCCGCCCCTGCGGTGAACCGGTATCGCATGCGGCCTCCCAGCCTTGCCGAACGTGCCAGCCGTTGCCGGTGGTCCGGGCCGTCCAGGCCCGGCTAGGGGGCACCTTTAGGGTACGGCGGACCAGCCTAGATAACCAAGAGTAGTTAGATGTTTTCGTTATGTTATGACGTTGGCGATCCGTGACGGCAACCAGGTGGTGGCTACAGGGTGGCGGCGCCGGCTGCGGCGCTGCATCGTTACTACGACATCGTGTAACACGATATCGTAGTACCTGCCGACGCTGGCCCCCGTGGGTCAGGGTGGCGCCGTGTCGTCCACCGCCCGGCTTTCGCTTGCCCGGCCCTCACCGGGCCGGCCGTCGCCGGATTTGCTTTCCGCCGCCTCCGTCAGAGCGTCCAGCAGCCGCTCCGTGGCCGGCTGGCCGGGGGGCTCACCGTAGGTCAGCGCCAGCACCTGGCGGCGGGCGCCTGGCAGCGGTTCGGCGCGGACCGCGGGATGGCGGGCGGCCCGCAGCGCCAGGTCGGGCAGCAGGGCGACGCCCAGCCCGGCCGCGGCGAGCGCCTGCGCGACAAGCACGTCGTCGGTGGTGAACGCGATCTGTGGGGTGAACCCGGCGAGTTCGCACTGCCAGATCAGGTGGGCGCGGCAGCGCTCGCAGCCAGCGATCCAGCGGTGGTCGGCGTAGGCGGCCAGGCGGCTCGCGGCGGTGCGCGGCGGGGTCGCGGTACCGGCCTGGGTGACCAGGTGGACCGGCTCCTCCAGCAGCAACCTGGCCCGGACCCCGTCCTCCTCCTCGCCGAAGCCGGGGGCGGGCTGCGTACCGGCCTTGCCCTGCTGGAGGTAGGCGAACACCAGCGCGAGGTCCACCCGCCCGGCCCGGAGCATGCGGACCGCGCCCTGTGGCTCGGCCTCGGCCAGCAGCAACTCGACGCCGGGGTGCTCGGCACGCAGTCGCGCGGCCGCCGCGGGCACCACGGTCGCGAGGGCCGAGGGGAAGCTCGCCACCCGGATGCGCTCCTCGCGCTGGCCGACGTGCGCGGCCAGTTCGTGCTCGGCCGCGTCCAGCCTGCCCAGGATCTCCTCGGCCCGCCCGGCCAGCAGGCGCCCGGCGTCAGTAAGCCGGACGCTGCGCCCGGACCGCTCGATCAGCCTGGTCCCGGTCTCCGCCTCCAGCCTGGCCAAGTGATGGCTCACCGACGGCTGGGCGTAGTTGAGCGCCCGGGCGGCCGCGGTCACCGAACCGTGCCTGGCCACCGCGGCAAGCACCCGCAACCTGGTCACGTCCAGCATGCAGCAATGATAGACCGCTTTGATCTATCCGGTCACTAGCTGTAATCGTGCCTATCTGCCCTGGTGGGGCCCGGGGGCCGGGCGGTTCACGAGCAGGGGGTCGGCGGGATGGCGTACCGGTTCGCCCGCCGCACGGCGCCGCCGCCAGGCGAGCCCAGACAGCGCCTCAAGCACCACGCGGCCGGCCAGGTAGGCGGTGATCTCGGCGTGGTCGAACGGCGGCGACACCTCCACCACGTCCATGCCGGCCAGTGGCATCTCCATCGCGATCCGGCGCACCGCGTCGAGCAACTGCCGCGCGGTGAGGCCGCCCGGTTCCGGTGTGCCCGTGCCCGGCGCCATCCCGGGGTCCACCACGTCGATGTCCACGGACAGGAAGACGGCGTCGCAGTCGTCGGTGGCGATGCTGAACGCCTCGGACAGGCATGCGTCCAGTCCCCGCGTCACCACCTCGGTCATCTCGAAACTGCGCATCGCCTTGCTGGCCATCCAGTCCAGCGTTTCCGGCTCCGGCCAGTACCCGCGGAGGCCGATCTGCAGAAACCGGTCCCCGCGCACCGCGCCAGACTCGATCAGGCGGCGCATCGGCGTGCCGTGCCCGTACAGCGAGCCGAACTGGGTGTCGCCGGTATCGGCGTGCGCGTCGAAGTGGATCAGCGACAGCCGGCCCCACCCCACGTGCCGCGCCGTCCCGGTCGCGTCCGGCAGGGTGATCGTGTGGTCCCCGCCGAGGATCACCGGGAAGGCGCCCGCCTCGCAGGCGGCCAGGACCGCGTGCTCCAGCCGGGTCAGCGACGTCTGCGTCTCACCCGACGGCATCTCCACGTCACCGGCATCGGCCACCCGCAGTTCGGCCAGCGGGTCGACGCCGAGGGCCAGGTGCGGGCGGGCGCCGTCGTGCGGAAGGTAGTCGGTGCACCGGATCGCGTGCGGGCCGAACCTGGCCCCGGGCCGGTAGGACGTGCCGCCGTCGAAAGGCGCGCCGATGATCAGCACCTCGGCCCCTGCCCAGGAGCCCCGGTCGGCCAGGTCGGCCGTGGGGACGCCAAGGAAGGTCACGTCCGGGCCGTACATCCCGCCGAGCCGCGCCATCGCCTCTCCCAAGATCACCGATGACGCCAGTATGCCCGGATCTGCCCGGGGAAGCGCGCCCGGGCGGCGAATCAGCGCGCCGCCGGCCGGTACACCGAGGCCCCGTCGGCGGCGTAGGCGAAGTGGAAACCGGTCCTGGCCAGGTAGGCCAGGACGTACGGGGATCGCTGCCACACGATGACCCAGCCGATGTTCATCCGGTGCACATCGGCACGCGCGGCCGCGATCAGGGCGGCGTAGCTGTGCTCACCCGTGACCGACTCGGCCACGCCGCGCGGCTGCCCCTGGGCGCTCAGCAGGCCCGCGTAGAACGCGTTCCGGCGGACCGCCAGCAGCGCGGGCTGCGGCAGCCGGGACAGGTAGCCCACCGCGCGCGGGTGCCCGTCGGCGGTCGCCAGCACCTGCGCCTCGGGGTCGAATGCGCCGCCCTCCCTGAGCAGCGGCACCCCGCCCCGGACGCCGAACGGCACGTCCACCACGATCGAGCCCGAGTGGTCGGCGGCGATCGGCCGGTCCAGGGCCGGCAGGGCGGTGGGCATCGTCGCGACGGCGAGGTTGCCCGCCCAGCCGGCCTCCAGGGCACCAAGAACGAGCACCGGGATCAGGAGCGCGGCCGCACGCCGGCGCAGCCAGTCGACCGCCGCGCCGGCCAGCAGGGCGGCGGGCAGCGCCCCGAGCATGGTCAGCCGGCCGGCTTCCCGGAAACCGGCCATCCCGGGGATCTGCACGAACCAGGTGAACGGCATGAGCCCGGACAGCCGCACCCCGTGCCAGGTCTGCGCCAGGGGCATGTACGTGTGGGTGCCGATCTTCAGTACCGAGCCGAGCGCCAGCGCCGCGCTCGCCAGCCAGAGCGCCGCGAGTTTCCAGGCGCTACGCCGTCGCCAGGAGACCGCCAGGCCGAACACCGCCAGCACCGATAGCACCAGGCCGAACGTGAGCACCCCGTCGAGGATCGGCCCACGGTAGCTGACCGGCCGCAGCCAGGTCAGGCCGAGCCGGACCGCGCGCGGGGAGACGCCGAAGATGGCTGGAAACTCGGTGCCGGAGTACACGTAGTCTGTGGCCACCGCGCCGGCCGGGATCGTGGCGCCGCCGGACCGGGTCTGCGCGACCATGGCCGCGATCTGCGGGCTGGCCACCAGCAGGGACACCACGGCCGCGGTCGCGCCGGCCAGGAGCCGCTGCCGCCAGGAGGCGCTGACCAGCCACGGCACGAGCGCCGCCAGCACCACGATCAGCACCAGGACGAACGACTCCTGGTCGGTGAGCAGGCTGGCGCCGAGGACCAGGCCGAGGATCATCGCTTGCCTGCCCCACCCGCCTCCCCTTCCCCCTTCACTGCGGCGCAGCCGCACCGCGGCCTCCAGGGCCAGCGGCAGGAACACCGCCCCCGCGGCCAGGTTGAGCTGGTACCAGGAGTGCCAGGCCATGATCGACGACAGCCCGAAGAACGCGCCGGCGAAGACCGCCCCGGTCTGCGTGGGCAGCCACAGCCGCGCCACCCGGAAGGCGGCATAGCACATCAGCCCGGGCATCAGGATCGACAGCAGGTTGTAGGACGCGCTGGGCCCGAACGCGGCCGTGACCGGCATCATCACAGCGCCCTCGAGCGGCATCAGGGCGTGGAAGCCGAGCTGCACTCCGGTGGGCGCGACGATCGAGCGGGTGAACCACGGGTTGCTCAGGTGCTCGACCGCGTGGGCCATCCACCAGAAGTCCCACACGTAGACACCCGCGTCCCGGGTCGCCTGGAGCTTCCCTTCCACCAGCCAGCTCGCCCGCGGCCAGGTCACCGCGATACCCACGGTCACGTAGCAGGCGAGCAGCGCCAGATGCCGGCCGAAGGAGCCGGGGGCCAGCCCCCGGCCACGCGGCAGCAGCCGCCGCCAGGCCGGCCGCCCGGCAGGGGCGCCGGGCCCGCTCGGCCCACCGGGCCTGGGCGGGGCGCCGGAGCCGGGCGGCGCGCCGGGCCTGGGCGGGGCGCCGGAGCCGGGCGGCGCGCCGGGCCTGGGCGGGGCGCCGGAGCCGGGCGGCGCCGGCCGCGCCGCTGGTGGCTTCGCCGTGATCGTGGTCGCCACGCGGGAAGCGCTGCGGACGCCGACGCCGGTGCGGCCGCCGGCCGGTGCTGCGCCTTCCGGCTCACCCTTCTCTGCGTGACCCTCCGCCCTGACGCCGGGCGCGTCGCTCCCGGGCCCCTCGCCGCCTGCTCCTTGCACCGCCTCACCGCTCCCCACAAGTGATGGGGCACGCATGACGCGCAGGCATCTGTTATAGACCCCGGTTTCCCCGCGACAGCACGGCCCAGCCTCAGCACCGGATTCGAGCCTGCCACGGGGAGTGACATGATCTGATCACGAAAGTGGAATTATCCAGCATAGGTACGTCAATGCCTCGGCAATATGCGCGGAGGGTAACGTGCTAACTTGCCCAGATGGGCGGTGATGAGGTACGCGACGGGGTGTCATTGACCAACCTCGACCAGCCACTCTTCGATGGCGCCGGGGCCGCCAAGCGCGACCTGGTGGACTACCTGGACGCGGTCCATCAACTACTGATCGGTGAGCTGCGCGACCGCCCGCTGTCGGTGATCCGGGTGCTTCGCGGTCAGGCGCCCTTCATGCAGAAAAACGTGCCGAAATACACGCCCGAATGGGTGAGGACGGTTTCGGTGTGGGCGGAGGCGTCCAGGCGTGAGGTGTCCTATGCCTTGTGCAACGACCGCCGGACGCTGCTCTGGTTCGCCAATCAGCGCGCCGTTGAGTACCACCCGACGCTGGCCCTCGCCGGGCATTTCGGCCATCCGACCTACCTCATCCTCGACCTTGACCCGCCGGGCGACGGCGCGTTCGGCGCGGCGGTCCGCGCCGCGATGCTCGTCCGCGAAGCGCTCAGCGGGGCCGGCCTGGCCGGCGCGGTCAAGACCAGCGGAGCCAAGGGCGTGCACGTATTCGTGCCGGTGGCCGGGGAGGCGACGAGCGAGGAGGTGGCCGCGGCCACCCGCGCCATCGCCGTCCGGGCCGAGCGACTGGATCCGGCGCTGGCCACCACCGCGTTCGTCAAGGAAGACCGCGAGGGCAAGGTCTTTCTCGACTCGACCAGGGCCGGCGGCGCCACCGTGGCGGCCGCGTACAGCCCGAGGGTGCGGCCCGGCGTGCCGGTGTCGTTCCCGGTGGCCTGGGACGACCTGGACCGCGTGTCGCCGGCCGACTTCACCGTGCGGACCGCCCCGGCGCTGCTGTCCGGCGGCGTGCCCTGGGCCGGGCAGATGCCCGCCCCGCAGTCGCTGAGCCCGGACCTGATCGAGGAGGGACGGGCGATCCCGGTGGCCCGGGTCCAGGCCATGCACGAAGGCAAGCGCCGAGCCCGCGCCCGCCGCAGCGAGACCGGCCCCTAGCCGCGCCGGCCAGGCCCTCAGGGCCCCTCGCCCTTCCGCGAGCCCTCGGACGGAGCCCTCTCACCCCTCCGATTGGGGCATGAAGGTGGCAGCGAGGCCCCTCTATGGGCATCACCCTCGCGTTCATGCCCCCGGAGCCGGGGTGCAGGGGTCGTCACCCAGGTCAGCGGGGCCCGGTGAACGGCCAGATGGTCGGCCGGGGGAGCGGGGCGGGCGTTTTGAAGCGCGGCGGCGCGCTCAGATCGAGGAAGTCGGTCAACGGGTTCGCGGCGGCGTCGCGCCTGGTGAGCGCCGGCAGGTTCCACTTGTGCTCGATGGTCGCCAGGACCGAGGTGTGGTCGTAGACCACCGAGGAGACGTGCGCCGGCTTGGAATAGGGCGAGGCGACCAGGCATGGCACGCGGAACCCGTACCGGTCGTAGCCGCCGGGCTGGTCCGGGGGCACGTGGATAATCGGCGGGATGTCGTCCGGGACGGCCGCCGCCGGCGGCGGCACATGGTCGTAGAAACCCCCGCCCTCGTCCCAGTTGATCAAGAAGAGCATGCTCTGCCACTGTGGCCCGGCCGCGGCGGCGTCGAACAAGCTGGCGGTGAACGCCTCCCCGATCTGGTCATCCTCGTACTCGCCCTCGGAGGCCGCGAGCACTTCCGTCGTGATCATGGTCACCGAGGGCAGCCTGCCCTCACGCGCGTCGTCGTAGAAGTCGGCGATGTCGTGCAGGTGGCTGTGGTACTTGAGGATGTTCCGTGGCCACAGGCCGACGTCGGGGACCTCGACGAAGTAGTTGGCCCAACCGATGCCGTGCGCGTCGAGGAGGTCCCAGATCAGCCCGGTGGCCGGCGGCTTCGCGAACGGGTTGGGGATGGCATCGGACACTAGGCCGGCCGCTGTGGCCGCCTGGAGGAACCGGCGGTTGGGGAAGGTCCGCGCCAGGACCGAGGAGAAGAAGCGGTCCCCGATGCCGTAGGCGCGGGCGAAGCCGTAATACCAGGGCAGGTCGGTCCCGTCGAGGTAGCCCATCGGGTCGGCGCTGTTGGTCGTGGTGACGAACCCGTCCATCGCCCCGCCGTGCCACTGCAGGTGCGAGTCGTTCCACGTCTGGTCCAGGTGGAAGGACGGGTTGAACGGCAGGCTGAGATGGTGGGCCCGGATCTGGTTCCCGTGACCGTCGGGGTTGCTGTTCAGCGGCTGGCCGTCGGGGCCGAGGGTGAAGCCGTCTCCCCGGCCGAGCATGCCGAAGTAGTTGTCATAGGAATGGTTCTCCTTCATCAAGATCACGATGTGGTCGATCCCGGGCAGGCTGTCGGTGCCGGCCGGTCGGCCGGGGAACGGAAGTGACCCTGGTTCGCGCATGCGCCCACCGTAGCGGCCTTGCCGCCCACCAGCGCGATATCGGCCGCTGAGGCAGGTTGCGGGCGGATGCGCCCCGGCCGGCCCGCGCCGTATCCTCGGCGTGACGATTCCCCGCCCCGCGCGCAGCCCCGGGAGGCGCGATGAGCCTGGTCACCGGCCACCGTGGCGCCGCCGCCGCCGTCACGGCCGCCGTCCTGCTCGGCGGGGCCTGCGCGGCCGGGTGCACGGGGATGACCCCGGCCAACGAACTCGCTCACCCGGTCGCGGGCGGCACGGCCACCATCGGACATCCGGTGACGGGCGGCCAGGCCGTCATCGACTCGTTCACCGCCCGGCTCCGGCGCGGCGCGGCCACGCCGTACGAGGCGCAGTACTTCACGGCCGGCCGCGCATCACGCCGTATCGTCTACGCGGTCCGGCCGCCCGGCGAGCTGTTGTTCCGCGACACCGCGCTGGTCAGCGGGAAGGGCCGCGAGATCGTGCTGAACGGCTCCGGTGAATACCTGTGCCGTTCGCCCGGCCACGCGCGGTGGGCCTGCGAGCGGCTGGGCAAGGCCGGCGCGGCTGCTCACAGGCCAAGACCTTCGGCATCTACACCGCGGCGCACTGGGCGGCGTTCCTTCACGCCTTCGCGCGCGCGCCCGGCTTCGGCGGGTACCACATCCGCACGTTCACGACGATGAGAGGGGCCATCCCGGCCGTGTCCTTCCCAGGGTCCGGGGCTGGTCACGGCTGCCGACGGCGAATTGGGGGGGCCGGTGTGCGGCCGGCGGTGCGAGACTGGCTGTTAAAAGCAGCGGCCGCTGGCCTGGGTGCCAACGGCGCGGAGGAGAGGGGCGCACGACGATGGCAGGCGGCCCGGTTGTTTTTGTGCATGGGTTGTGGCTGCACGCGAGTTCGTGGGGCGCGTGGGCGGAGGTGTTCCGCGAGTCCGGCTATGAGCCGGTTGCGCCGGGCTGGCCGGGCATCCCGGACGCGGTCGAGGAAGCCCGCGCCAATCCCGAGCGAGCCGCCGGGACAGGCATCGACGAGATCGTCGCGCACTACGCCGAGGTGATCGCGGGGCTTGCTGCCCGGCCGGTGGTGGTGGGCCACTCCTTTGGCGGGCTGATCGCGCAGCGGCTGCTGGGGCAGGATCTGGCCGCCGCGGCGGTGGCGATCGACCCGGCGCCGATCAAGGGGGTGATCTTCCTGCCGCCCTCCGCGCTGCGGGTGGCCTCGATCGTGCTGCGCCGCCCGGCGAACAGGCGCGAGGCGGTCTCGCTCACCGCGGAGCAGTTCCGCTACGGCTTCGGCAACGCCCTGCCTGGGCAGGAGTCCAGCGAGCTCTACGAACGCTGGGCGATCCCCTCGCCGGGCCGGCCTCTGTTCGAGGCGGCGACGGCGAACTTCGTGCCGCGCTCGCCCGCCAAGGTCAACACGGCCAACAAGACCCGCGGGCCGCTGCTGATCACCGCCGGCGGCCGCGACCGCACCGTCCCGGCGGCCGTCAGCCACGCGACGCGCCGGCTCTACCACAAGTCGCCCGCCGTCACCGACCTGCGCGAGTTCCCGGACCGTGGCCACTCGCTGACCATCGATCACGGGTGGCGCGAGGTTGCCCAGACGGTCCTGGACTGGCTTAACCAGCGCGTGCCGTAGCCCACGCGCCGGGCCCGGCCCAATCAGGTGATCACGGCGCCAGGGCCGCGCAGATTGGGAGCGGTGCCTAGGCCGGGGCGGGGCAAGCTGGCGCCCAGGCCGGGGCGGGGCAAGCCGCTGTCCACGCCGCGCTCGGGCGTGCCGGTGCCCAGGTGGGCGTGGTCGTGCTCGTGGACCGCCGGGCCGGCGTGCGTTTGCTGGTGGTCGCGTGACTCGGGGCTGCCGCCCATCATCTTCAGCATCGGCCCGCCGCCGGACCGGAAGAACCGCACCAGCAACGCCGCGGCCAACAGCAGGAAGACGATGTTGAGCACCGTGGTGTAGTTCCACTGGACGCCGGAGTCGGTGACTTTTGCGGCTCGCTCGGCCGGGATGAGCCCGAGCCCGCCGAAGGTGAACTCGACGATGTACCCGGCCGCGACCATGGTCGCGTAGAAGATGCCGAGCAGGGCGAGCATCATGCGGGTGCCGTAGTACTTCCGGTAGATGATCAGGATCGGGAGGATGATCAGGTCGGCGAAGATGAACGCCACCACGCCGCCGAAGCTGATCCCGCCGTTCCACAGCACCCCGGCAAGCGGCACGTTACCGATCGAGCAGACGAAGCTCAGCAGCGAGATGACCGGGCCGATCAGCGGCCCCCAGAGCCGGGCCGCCAGCGGGTGCCCGGTCAGAAACAGGTGCTGCCAGAAGGAGTTCGGCACCCAGGCGGCGACCGCCCCGGTGATCAGCAGGCCCGCCGCGACGTCCCGGATCACGGCGGCCCACTCCATCACGAAGATGTGGCTGACCGCGGTGTACCCGTCCCGGCTGGTTAGCCGGCGCCAGAAGCTGCCGCCCGAGGCGATGCTCATGTCCATGGCCGCGTGACCCTCCATGGACCCGGCCAGCCCCTTGTCCGCCTGCCGCTGTGCCGCGTCGATCAGCCGCTTGCGGACGAACAGCCGGAACGCCACGGCCATCAGCACGATCATGATCGGCCCACCGGCGAACTCGGCCAGGGTGAACTGCCAGGAGATGAACAGCGCCAGGATGATACCCAGCTCGATCACCAGGTTGGTGCTGGCGATCTCGAACGCCATCGCGGCGGTGAAACTGGCGCCACGGCGAATCAGCGCGCGGGCCAGCGCGACCGCCGCGTAGGAACACGAGGAGGAGGCGGCGCCGAGGCCGGTGGCCAGCGCCAGCGTCCTGGCCCTGTCGTCACCGAGCAGGCGGGTGACCGTGGCCCGCCGGACCAGCGCCTGCACCACCGCCGACAGGGTGAAGCCGAGGATCAGCGACCAGGTGACCTCCCAGGTCATCGACCCGGCCAGCCCCAGGGCGTGGCCCAGCGCGTCCAGCGCCCGCATCACCGGTCGCCCTCCGCGGCCGCGATCGTCAGCAACTGCCGGAGGCAATGCTCGAGCAGCGGGTGCGGGAACCCGTCGGACAGCCGGTAGCAGACCATGCGGCCGTCCTTGCGGAAGCTCACCATCCCGGCCAGGCGGAGCATCTTCAGCGCGTAGGACACCTGGTCCTCGGTGACGTCCAGGGCCAGCGCCAGGTCACCCACGCACAGTTCTTGGCCGGCCACCAGCGCGAACAGGATCCGCGACCGCACCGGGTCGGCCAGCATGCCCAGCAGCCCGGCCAGCTGGCCTGCCTCGCCCTCCGACAGCACCCCGGCCCGGGCGGCGGCGACCCGCACCGCGTTCACCGGATGGTCATGATCGCTCGGCGACATCGTTCCTCCGCGTATCCGTACATCCGTATGGTCGCACGGAGATACGGATATGTCAAATCCCTTCGGGCGGGGCCCGTGATCAGGAGTATGCGGTCAGGGCGAGGGGGTGGCGAGGCCGTGGGCGTAAGCGAGCACGACGAGCTGCGCCCGGTCCCTGGCGGCGAGCTTGGTCATCGCCCTGCTCACGTGGGTCTTGGCGGTCAGCGGGCTGACCACCAGCCGCGCCGCGATCTCGTCGTTGGACAGTCCCGCGGCGACCAGCGCCATCACCTCACGCTCGCGGTCGGTGAGGTGGCCAGG
>Ga0070706_100002118_pt1 | contig 20209 bp, 21 predicted proteins | sample KBSK5501metaG_FD_65476 | JGI IMG/M metagenome (GOLD analysis project Ga0070706, IMG submission 65476) | Corn, switchgrass and miscanthus rhizosphere microbial communities from Kellogg Biological Station, Michigan, USA - KBS K5-50-1 metaG | ecosystem: Host-associated > Plants > Roots >... | reverse complement strand
CCTCCACGCTGGCCTCGGTCGCGCCACTGTGTTTGGCGATGTTGGCGAGCGCTTCAGCGACGATGAAGTATGCTGTCGCCTCCACCACTTCCGCCGGACGTCCTGGCAGGTCAACCATGACGCTAAGGGGCACGGGGCAGTGCGCCGCGAGCGCTGAGAGAGCGGGATCAAGACCAATGTCTGTGAGGACTGCAGGGTGGATCCCGCGCACCAAATCACGCAACTCGGCAAGCGCGCGCTTGGCCTCTTCATGGGCCTGCGTGATGAGTTCCTGAGCTACCGCTGGCTGGGTGGACACCTTCTCACGCGCCATCCCCAGATCAAGTGCAAGCGTGACAAGGCGTTGTTGCGCGCCGTCGTGCAGATCGCGCTCAAGCCGTTGACGCTCCATCAGCACGACATCGAGCAGGCGTGTTCGGCTTTCGTCGAGCGCCTGTACACGGGCCTGTAGCTGCGCCTGTAGCCGCGCGCGTTCATCGGGCGGAGACGGCCCCAGGAGCCATACCGCGAGCGTACGATGGAGACCTGCCACACCGAGAATGAGATACGCTTCTGCGAGCAGCCACGACACGCTAATCAGGATGCTGGCGAGCACCACTAGCCAGCCCCATTCCGGGAGGCCTAATAGCACCCACGGACTCGCCGCTGTTCCAGGAGTATTTTGCGCCGCGGCGAGCGCTGGGTCTACGATCCTGCTTTCGAACACGTCAAGTTGCACCTTGAAGCTGTACGCCTCGATCGTACCAATTGGATAGAGCAGCAGGAGATACGCCAGGCTACGCCAGGTGTCACGCTCGCGTACAAGCTCCCAGGAGCGGCGGAAGAACGCGCGAATCGTTTCGCGAGAGATCGACCGTCCCGCAGATCTCGGCCCGTTCGGCGGCAGGCCCTTTGGTGTGAGCGACCTTGTACCTCGCAGCGAAGACAGGTCACCTTCCAGGAGCCACGTGGCACGCGTACGCTCGACATGCGCCCCAACGAGTGTCAGGGGTGGCACGAGCGCCAGCAAGAGCAGGCCGATGCCCACTGGCAAAGTTCCCAGGCCAACCGAGATCAAGGTGAAGAGTACGAGGAAGTAGAGCAGTCCTGCCGGGAGGTTGAGCAGTACAAACGCCAGCGCCTTCCACAGCCGCGCAGAGAAGAGCACGTGTATTGGGTGCAGGATAATACGCCGCAGTTGAAGAGCATCTCTGCGATTGCCCAAGGACGATATAGACAATACCTGCGCCCTTCCTCATTCCACGCACTCAGCATTCTTTAATATGCGCGCACTTGGTATACGAATGATACCTTCTCAAGGAACAGGTACGTGTTCAACCCAGGGCGCGCCGTGCCTTCTGGAGGAGTATCAGCCCCACTGTGAACATGATCAGCGCATTCACCGGATGAAAGGCGGCAATCCACCGGACTCCCGATTGCGCGGCGACCTCTACGAATACATACTGGAGCATGATGAGCCCCAGCAGCAGTACGCTCAAAAGCGCGAACGCACGCGGGAGGCGCCCGACAAAAGCGAGCGCGATCATCACGATGGGTAGCCACTCGATGAGGGACGCCATCGTCACGTGAACTTGCCACCATGTCGCATCGAAGAAGATGCTCATACCCGCCAGAAAGACCTGAAGCCCAAGAGCAGCGAGAAATAATCCCGCGACCCCTGCGAAGCCGATGCGTCCCCACCTGGTGATGCCAGAGACGGCGAGCGCTTCGTGTTGACTCTGTTGCTCGATGCCCACTTGATACCCTCCAACCTCTACACTCGCCGATATCGTCTCGCGAAAAACAGCACTGACCTCTGGCTCTGATGTGAGCCCTGGTGTGGAGGCCATCACGGTTTGCGCCGCATCAGGAGGCTGGCGGCGAGCGTGACGCCGCCGCTCAACACCGCAAGATAGACTGGCAGATATTTGATGCCTATGGTCTGGTGGAACACCAGATAACCGACGATTCCAATCACTTCGGACAGCATGATGCCACCAATGAATCCACACATCAGGGCAACCACGGTCCAGCCAAGCGTTTTCATGGGTATCTCACTCCATTCGTTGTGCGTTCGTCTTTGACTTCGTCTTGAGTTGGTCGCCGCGGAGGTTCTGGTCTAGTAGCCCTAACCTCCGCAAGCATCTGCGCCGATGTCGCTGCTATCACTGCTATCGCTGCTGCCGGTCAGTGCGGGTTCGTCGAGGACTCCTGGTCGGCGCTCACGTGCGGAATATCAGGGAGGCTGGCACGCTGGGAGAGGCGCGAAGGCCTCCAGTTCCACCGGCCCAGCAGCACGACCAGAGCGGGAATGAGCAGCGTACGGATCAGGAAGGTATCCATCAGGATGCCCGCTGCCACCCCGAAGCCAAACTGCCGGCTCTGCTCGTTGGCCGCCGTCACCGCCAGGACGGCGAACGTGCCTGCGAGGATCATGCCCGCTGCGGTCACTGTGCCGCTGGTACGCATGAGCGCCTCCCGCACTGCTTCCCGTAGCGGCGCCCGCTCAGCTTCTTCGCGAATGCGGCGCATAACCAGGATGTTGTAGTCCGACCCCAGCGCCATCAGGAAGACAAAGAGGACGAAGGGCACGATGAAGTTCACCCCATCGCTTCCGCCCAAGTGGACGAAGACAATTGCCACCAGTCCCCAGGCGGCAAGATATGAGAGCACCACACTCGCGACGAGGTAGAGTGGGGCGATCAGGCTACGCAGCACCACCGACAGCAGCAGGGCGATCAGAGCCGCAACGATGGGAATGATGTGGCTCAGATCGCTCTCTGAGGTATGCAGGATGTCGTAGGTAAAGGCATTCCTGCTAAACACCGCGTTTTGTGAAGCGCCAGCGGCGCGCGCGGCGTCGTTAGCGGCCGTACGCAAGGAAGGAATCGCATCAATCGCGGCGGGATCAGAGGAGTTATCCTTTAGGATCGCCAGAAACCGCACGGTGTTCCCATCGGCGCTAATATATTGACCGGTTGCCCGAAAGGCATTGTACTCGCGCGCGCTGATCCCGATGTCGGATGGAGGCACTGCAGGCAGCGCTTGTGGGTCGCCCAGTTGGTCGTGTAGTTGCGTCAGTTGCGCTACAGTGACAGGCACTCCATTGGGATTCAGCGGGCCGAGCACTGTGCGCATGGCAGAGACGTCGCCAAGTTCGCGTTCGGCTGTAGAAAGTCCCTCAGGCTTGGCCCAGACGGATTGGGGGAAACGCAACAGGATGGCTGTCAGAACCTGGCCTGAGGCGGGGTAATGCGCGTCGATAACCGTCGTCCCAACGGTCGAATCGGCGCCTGCTGGACCGCTCGTCTGATCGCCAAACCCGCTGAGGCTCGTGCCCACCAGACCAATTGCCAATCCGACGAAAAGAACCACACCGAGGCCGAGTGTGATGGCGGGTCGCCGTATGAGGCCTGCGGTCAGCCTGCCCCAGCCGCGCGCAGACACATCCGCGCGGGGAGAGGTGGAAGTAGGCCAGAAGGCAACACGCCCAAAGATGGCCAGGAGCGCGGGCAGGAGGGTGAGTCCGGCCACCAGCATCACAGCGATCCCGATGGCAAGCGCAGGGCCAAGACTCTGGTACGAGGCGAACTGTGCAATCACGAGCGTCGAGAGCGCAGCGATCACCGTCAGGGCCGAGAACGTGATCGTCTCACCGACGGATTCCAGCGCCCGTGCGACGGCGGCCTTGGGTTCGAAGCCGCGACGCAACTCCTCACGGACGCGATAGGTCAGGAAGAGGCCGTAATCGGTGCCTGCGCCCAGGACGAGCGCGATCAGCACCACCTCGGTAATGCTGGACGCCTGCACGCCAAAACGGGTCACGGCGCCAGCGATGACCGGGCCGGAGAGGGCCAGTGCCATGGCGGCTGGAATCAGGGTCAGGAGCGGGGCGAGGAGCGCGCGAAAAGCCAGGAACAGCAGCACGATGATAAGCAGGTAGGTGAGCCGCTGCGCGGCGTTCTGGCTCGCCTGCTGGGCATCCAGCGTATCGACTGTGGTGGCGAGATCTCCCGTGAGATGGAAGTTTAGACCCGCAGGCGCGTTCACCTGCCCGAATACGCTGCGGATGTCGCTGACCAGGGCAGCGCCCGCGCCCGTTCCGGTTGATGGAACATCCGCCTGCACCTCCGCCTGCCGCGCCGCGCCGTCCGCCGAGAGCGAGAGGTCACGGACCACTTTGACGTGGGGCATGTCGCGCACCAGCTGTTCGAGCCGGTCGATCGCTGCCTGATCAGGTGGCGTCATTGCACCGTTTTCGCGGGCCGCCACGATGATCGACGAGGCATACTGCGTATTCTGAAAGGGCAATGCGAGGTGTACGGCCTCGATACTTGGCGCACCTGGCGGCAAGTAATCGCTGATCGTCATGTTCTTGATCACACTGCCCAGGGACGGGAACGCCACGAGCGATACAATCGTCACGGCGATCCAGACGAGCACGACCAGATAACGAAAGCGTACGACAAAGCGCCCGAGCGCAGCGAAAGCCTGGTCCATCATGTGTGTCTTCTCCTGCTCTTCTCCAACATCTCAATAGTGGCCGCCGCACTGCTGCTCGGCGCTGCTCGCTGCTGCTCGCTGCTTCGAGCTCTGTTTTGCGCGCAGGACGGAGATCACTGCTGTCAGATCGCAGGAGGCGCCGTGAAGTGGCAAAAGTTCATGCCCGTACATGCAGATGTCGGCAGTTCAAGCCTCCGGCGCGCGCAGCTGCGGACGGCGCGGGTGCGTCTTCAGCGGAACTGGCCAGCGCCCCATGAGGTGGAACCACTAGATCACTCAGGCCGCAAGCAAGAGGCTGGGGAATGGCGCCAGCAGGTGACCAGCTGACAGGCATCCCCTCAGTGTCTGCCGAGTCAGTGGACGCAGCGGACGGCGGAATGACACCTTTGGCATTCGCCGGCTCCGCGCGATTCCCCACAGTTGCAGCCGCGACGACCCGACTACTGAACAGTAATCGTCAGGTTCATCATTGGGTGCAGCGTGCACGTGATCGCATAGGCGCCCGGCGTATCGAATGTGACCGTTTTGGTCTCGCCGGGATCGACCTTCAGACTGTTCCCGCCGCTCAGTTCGTGTGGGCCGGACGTGCTCTTGTCACACGTTGCGTTCGCACCGATGCATAGGATATGCGGTGCGGCCCCCTGGGCATCTATGAACTTGACGGCTGTCCCTGCCGAGATCGTCAGGCGGTTATGGTCGAAGGCCATCTGGCTCATAGTGACATCCGGTGTGGAGTAGCTGCCCCCATTGCCGCCGTTGCTTCCCTCTGTCTCGCCACAGGAAGTAATCGCCAGTGTGATGGCGAGCAGCAGTAGTACCGTCAGGAGAGCAAACTTGCGCATTCTTAACTATCCCTTTCAAGTCGCCTGGTGGGCGGTATGTGAGTGTCGTCTTGGACGCTGCCTGTATGCTGGTGCTGACAGGCTGACAGGATGACGGAGAGGCTCTTGCGCCGCGATTCAGATTGGCGCCGAATCTGTACAGACGGGCAAAAGCGCGTCCATCGTTGCCTCCGCGCATTGAATCTGCGTCGTAGGGGCCGTAGGGGGTCGTATGCGCGTCATGCACCTCTCGTCCTGAGTATAGGGATGATCGCGGCTCAGCGGAATGGAGCTACCCGGCGTGTTGAAGGTAGGGATAACCCCCCCGGACGCGAGATGGGGCGGCCAACTGGTCGCCATCCCCTGTACTTGCCTCTGGGTTCATTACCGGCGAATCCTCGCCAGCGGTCCTTCCGCGATTTGGCTAGGAGGCAACAACTGCGGTCTCCATACATAGCACACTGCGTATTGATCGTCGACGAAAGTCGATTCAGTGATTGTGAGGAACCGGCGTGGAAAACTCAGGGACTGGTGAGTTTGATGAAGTCTATTTCCGACGACAATAGTTCACTGACACTGCGTTGCAAGCCATGAGGAACGCCGCTGCTGAGGCGAAAACGCACAGGCGGCGCGTCCTCGGAACGCGAGACGCGCTGCCTTCTATGATCCGGACGAGGAGGTGCGAGAGGCCACCCTCGACGCGCTGATAGAGTTGTGTGCCGCAATCCGCGAGGACGCGATACAGAGGCGGCTCAACCGGGTACCCGAGTGGATGCGGAGCGAGGTCGTGAGCCAATTGGAGACGCGGGCACGCATGCGCGCCTTCCGCGAGGCCTGCGAGATCATCACCAAGATGTGGACTGAGGACTACCCGGAGTTTGCGGGGGAGACCTACACGATCGACAAGCCGATCAATGAGCCCAAGGGCGTGCGCACGCCCCATCCCTCGTTCTGGATCGGGGGTGGTGGCGAGCAGGTGACGCTCAAGCTCGTGGCGCGCTTCGGCGACGCCAGCAACCTCGGTGGCAATGTCGATCCAGCGGTGGTGGAGCACAAGCTCGAGATCCTGCGCCAGCACTGTGACACGGTGGGGCGGGATTATAACTCGATCATCAAGTCGACGAGCGTCGAGGATATCGTGCTGGTCAAGCCAGGTGAGACGCCAGAGGCGGCGGTCGCGCGCCAGCATGGCGCGATGGCTCCAGGATTTGTGGGGACGGCAGAGGAGTTGGTGGAACGCATCCAGGCGCTAGTTGCGCGGGGCATCAATTATGTGATTGTGTCCTTCCCGCGTCTGGCCTATGATCACGAGCCACTGCATCGCTTCGCCGCGGAGGTTGCGCCACTGGTCAACAGCTGAGCGCGCAGGTGTGGATGCTGTGTGACGCCTCATCGGGCGCCAGAGAACATGCAAGGGGCGGAGGGCTGTGAAGAGGCATCTAGCGGAAGAGGCGTTGGATGATCATCGCGACGAAGACGCCCTCGATGACGATGCCGATGACGAATTCGGCGGTGGCGAGCCAGGATTGCAGGGTGTCGTGATAGAACTGGGTGATGAAGACGAGTGTGTGAATGGCACTGAGGTAACTCAGCGTAGCTCGTACCTGGCGGGATCAGAACTCTATTATGCGCACCTTCTGTAGCAGCCAACTGAGCGAGACGCAGCGATAGGTTGCTAAGGTCGACATACAGCAAGAGGTCCAACGTATGCATCAGCGTTGGACGCAGGAATCGATTGTCCAAGCGCCTCAGGCCACGAAGCCGGACACGAGTGAGAATGCCGCGATTGACGGGTTAATCGAAAATAGTATCAATATGGTAGCGCACGCAACTTCGCAGCACGCTCCAGCGCGGCTGCGCAGCGAAAGGTGGAGGTCCACTTGCACACTTTGCATAGCCGATATCCGCGCCTTTCGCTCATCGACCGCAGCACCCTCAAGGTCGAGCGATCGGAAACGCCGGCGCACATCGCTGGTTTGTGCGTCGTCAAGGCGGAGCCCTTGCTTGACACCACCGGCGCCCTGGATCTCGAGATGATCAAGCGCCGCCTCGAGCGGCGCCTCGTTCGCGTCCCCAGGCTGCGCCAAGTCGTTCATCCCACGCCACCGCTCTGTGGTCCCCCACTTTGGGTCGACGACCTCCAGTTCTCGATCGACCGGCACATTCTCACCGCACAACTCGCTCCACCGGGCGATGAAGCCAGCCTCCTCACGACTGCAGAGCTCCTCTTGCGTCCGTTGCTTGACCGTTCCCACCCCCTCTGGGAAGTCTGGTTCCTAACCAATCTCGACGACAGTCAACTCGGTATGCTCTTCAAGATCCACCATGCGGTCGCCGATGGCGTTGCCGCCGTCGCGCTCATCATGTCTCTCCTCGATGTTGCGCCTGACGCGCCTGATCCACCTGCTGTTGTGTGGACCCCTGCGCCTGCGCCCTCATCGCGAGCGCTTTTCCGCGACAATGTTGGCAGCCGACTGGTCTCGATCCGGTCTCGACTTGCACACCCCGTCCAAGTCGCTCACTGCCTTGGCTCGACGCTCACCGATTCAGCCCGATTTCTCCGGCGCTGGAATGCTGCTCCCCGCACGTCGTTGAATACGATCCATCGGGGGGAGGGACGCATCATCCGCGCTCTGCCTCTCGACCTGGAGACGGCGCGCGCAGGGGCGCACGCGCACCACGCGACAATCAATGACGTCGTCTTGTCCGTGGTGAGCGGAGGCGTGCGCGACCTGCTTATCGCACGCGGCGAGCCTGTCGCAGGCTTAGACCTGATGGCTCTCGTCCCCGCGATGCTGCGGGCGGAACAAACAGCTGGGCAACCGGGCAATGCGGCAGGCATGTTGCTGGTGCAGTTGCCTGTTGGCGAGACTGACGCTGTGCGGCGACTAACGCGCGTAGGGACCGCAACACGGATTGCCAAAGCGAAGCAGCATCCCAGGTATCTCAGTGGCCTCTTGGGCATTGGGGCCGCTATCGGCGTGGCCTGGCCGGTCCTGACGAGACAGCGAATGGCGAATATCTTTGTGACCAACGTGCCTGGCCCACAAGTGCCCTTGTATGTCCTCGGTGCCAGGATCGAAGAGGTCCTGCCGATCATTGGGCCTGCCGGAAATGTCATGCTGATGTTCGCAGCGCTCTCCTACTGCGGGCGTCTGACTATCGTTCTCACCGCCAGCGCGGCCGTCTTTCCCGACCTCGATGTGCTCGTGGCTGGGATGCGACGGAGTTGGGGGGAACTCATGGCGAGCGAGGCTAGTTTACAGGAGTGACGCTGACTCAGCATACGAAGAGACGGCTCACTACCTCACTCTGCTCTCGGATGCATGCTAAGCGTGTCTTACCGGAGAAACGATTTGCTACTGGCTACTGACCATCCTCTTCCGGATGAGAACGGACATATTGCTCAACCTGACTACGTTTGAGATACTTGCGTGTGCTGCCCACCAGTTGCACCATCTCGAAGATACCCAGATCGATCCGGCGCTCAAACCACGCGCGACTGTGCTTGTAGACGATTTTCGCCTCTGCGATCCAAATCAGCTTCCGTAACACTCCCCCTAGGGACGTGGAGCCCGTCGGATTGCCGCGATCGTGGGAACAGGGTCTCTCGTGAGAAAGTCGAGGATGATCGCGTTGACTAGGTGCGGCTTCTCCGCCGTGAGGAAATGCGAGGCGCCTGGTACGATCGCCAGCTCCGCGTGGGGAAGCGCGTCATACATTTCGACAGCATGTGTCAGCGTCATCAAGTCATCGTCGGCGAACATGACGAGTGAGCGGTTATTTATGTTGGCCAGGTCGGACACCTCCAGGTTCGGCTCAGCCTTTGCCAGCTCAGCGATCTTGGCGGCGACGACGGGAAAATGCGCCTCACCGTCAGGGGAGACTTCGCCATAGGCTTTCCCAAGGAATCCCACCAGCTGATCCACATCGAGTTCGACGTCAGGTTGCGCGGCGCCCGACGTATTGTATCCGCCGCTGATCATGACGAGGCGCTTGACGGCTTCAGGCCGTAGTATAGCCACGAGCATGGCCACGACCGCGCCGTCGCTGTGGCCGACCAGATCAGCAGGCTCCCGTACGACTGCATCGAGGAATGCGACGGTATCGTCCGCCATCAGCTGATACGTAATCGGTCCCTCGACATCAGGTGTATGCCCATGCCCTCTACGCTCGGGGGTGAAGACATGGAAGTGTTCAGCGAGTGCACTGAGGTTTGGCTCGAAGAATCTGGCGTCAACCAGGCCGCCGTGCAAGAGAACGAGCGGATCCCCCTGACCATAGTCGGCATACCAGGTCCTCACGTCTCCGGTCTGCACGTACGTTCCCATTCTTGCTTCCTTTGGAGTGAGTGATTCGGCACAATCCGTGTTCTACCATGTGAACTGCCCACACCCGAATGCAAAGGCAGCCGCCGAGTGAGATAGGCATGGCTACTCACTCATCAGGGATATCTCGGCGCCTCTCTCTCGCTGCTCACTTCCATTAACTGGAAGGCTTGCCTGGATTATTGCATGTTCAGCTCCTCATTCGAGCGGTTACGGTGGACGAGGGTTTGATGATCGCCCATCTGCGCGGTCGAGGTCGCAGTCGCGCCGCCGTCGAGAGATGCTTCTCCAGTTGCCGACGTCAGCGGAAACGTTGTCCGGTATATCCGCCAACCAACCTCTGCCGACGAAACGTGCGGGCTGCCTGGTCACGGGTGCGGACATACCTGCGCCTGGGCTGAGGCGTAAGCAACCATGCGTTCATCGTCTCGCTCCTGGTGAGTCTGGTTGCCTTGAGGGCAGTATACAAGACGCAAGCGAGAGGTGTGTGAGCGCCTGTAGCGGAGATCAAAGGGCTGGGCAGCCATTACCAAGCCAAATAATTCACCGCTGGGATTTTGATCCGCCTCGTGCTCGCGAAGGGCCGGCAGACTCCGACGTTACCAGCAGACTAATGTGCAGGTGAGCGTGCATGTAGATTCGTTCATTGGCATCAATGCACACTATATCAATTGTCGTCTCGCAGTGGCTCTTCTCGTTCACGCAAGAACTGATCAAGCGCAGACTTGCTGATGCGATATCCAGCTCTGCCGCCGAGATTAGTGGCTCGCAACTGGCCGTTCTTGATCCATTTGCGAACCGTTTCTGGATGAACAGCCAAGCGCGCAGCAACCTCTTCCACTGTGTAGAGCGTGTCGTCCATCATGCTACTGCCCTCAGAGGCTGTCCTGTGCAGAAGCGGTCCCCTTGGACTGCCGGCGCTTAGGTCCTTCATATCAGTTAGTATAGCATAGCTGAAACCCAAATTGCCCGGACTGATCCCAAATGGCGTGAAGTGAAGTCAAATTTGACAAAGTGAGACCAGATATGTTAGCCTAGTCCGTACGTGGTTGTACCGCGGCAATTGCCTGGGGCTTCATGCCTGGGAGGATATAAAGGCATCTCTCCAGGTTGTTTTCTGGAGGGCGAAGTGTCGAAACTCACCACGATGGAAGCAGTCGAGCCGCCTCAGCTGCGACGTGTGCGTCCGGCAGGGCGACCGGTAGGACACAAACCGACCGCATCGAAGGCAGGTGGGCGCCGCGGACGGCCGAGTCAGGACGACTACGCCCAGTGGGTGATCGCCGTGGCGCGTGCCGATCTCTTCCAATTGGAAGAGTGCGCTCCGCTGGCGCAATTGCCTGGCGTCCGAGCCCTGGCACGAGACTATCAGCGGGCGATCCTGCCAACGGGCGCCGCAATCCGCGATCTACTGGATGAAGCGGTCACGGACGTGCAGGCGCTGTGTCTGGTGAGCGAGACGCTCTTAGCCATGCGGATCTCCGAGTTCCTCCGCATCTGGTATCGGGAGGGAGACACGGTGGTGCGGGTGGCGGTCGAGCTCAAACTCAGTCGTTCCTATATTGTCCACACCGTGCAGCGGCGCGCGCTGGATCTGGTCGCCAAGCGATTCCTGGATCTGGCCTGGCGTGCCGAGGTGTCAGCATAACTGCTGATATATTGTCCATTTCTTGGAATTAGCGTCCAATTAGCGCAAATTGAGGAGGAATTACCGGTACGGCAGCTGGCAGGACACGCTTGGGTTAGGTGTGTTACTCTACTGTGCGCAGATGAGCAGGACGGCGTGAGACCCCATGAATGCTGGACTCGCCGTTGCCTGACTTCCACCTCTGGCTCTGGATCAGTCAACCGTGGTTCGAATCCACGTCCCGGAGCCTTTGCCCCTCTCAGCAGCGTAGTGAAGCCGCTTTGCGCCTGAAGTTCTCGCAGGCAGGCTAATACCGCTCCCTCGTCTATTGCGCCTCAAATGAGGCGGTAGGACGGCTGATTCCCGAATTCCCTTACCCGCCTTGAATTAGCCATCCTAGGTGTTGCTCCCAAGGCCCAATTTTCGCAAAGAATCGTGTGCGCTGTGCCGCGAAAGCTCGAGGACTGCGCTACCGCGAAGAAAGCTCGCCTTTGAGCTGCCTCCGCCCGTGGTCACCAACGGGGGCGAGGGCATCCGTCGATTGATCGACGCACATCACACAAAAGCGGTGACGTATCTCGGCGACGAGGTAAGCGACACGGATGAATTCCATATGCTGAGGCATGCGCGCACGAGGATACTGCATGACGCTATCCGTGGGTGTGCTACATACAGACTCACCAGCTCGGCTGATCAACTCAGTTGATGTGGTTGTTGATGGCCCAGCGTGTGCGAAAGCCTTTATTGAGTATCTAGTCGAGAATAGGCCCGGTATAGGTACGGCAATCTAGCTCTATCTCTCGCGCTCTGTTGACCAGGTCTGAGGTCAAGGTCACAAGGATGTCGCTGGTGGAGAGGGCAGAAGTCGAAACTCAACTACAATAGGAACTGCACCGTCTCCGCCGCACCGAAAGTCGGCTGCAACCCACCTCATCAGACAAATTCGGGACATTTTGTCCCTCATCATAGGGACACCTGCCTCATGACAAGCGATGCGCCACCCCCGTACCGTATGCTTGTACCCCTGGAATAGCAATGAGACGGGGTCCAACTCACCTCTTGCCTTTCCAGGGCGCGCCGCCACCCGCGTACGCTCGCCCAAGGAAATCGACGAAGAAAATCGACGAAAGAGGGTGTTGAAATGGTGAGTGAAAACTCCGCGGCCTCCCGCCCGTCCAGCGGCGCGTCCAGCGACCCGGACACGGCCCGTCGTTTTCTGCGCGCGGCGGCCGGGGTCGAGTTGCTCGGCGGGCTGAGCTTCTTTGCTGGAGTCAGCCGCCCGGTCGTGTTCGAGATGTTCGCTCTGACCGCCGACCGTGCGCACAAGATCGCCATCGCCATGGGCAACCCGTCCGAGGTCACCCTGGCGTGGGCGCTGATGGGTATCGGCTTCATCTTGATGGGGCTCGGGCTCGGCCTGTGGGGCTGGACTGCGGCTCGTCTCGAGACCGGACGTCGCGCCGTCGCGACCAGAGTCATCGGCGTGACGGCGGCGATCGGCGGGTTCGGGCCCGGTCTGGTCCGGCTTGTCACCCCGTTCGTCAGTCTCGAGCAAGCAGCTGTTGAGGAAGGGGCGCTCAAGGTTTTCTTTGGCGTCGGCTCGCTGGGTCTCCTCGTTGGGTTCATCGGCCTGGGCGTCTTGACATGGCGGGGGCCAGCGCCGCGGTGGTTAGGCGTCTTCCTCGCCCTGATGGGCTTGCTAGGCGCTGTGACCCTCATCCCCGCCTGGTGGATGATCGGCGCCCTGGTGTTTGGCCTGGTCGGTGTGATCCACTTTCGACGCAGCTGGCCACGAAAGGCGTATAGGCCGGCGCCCACGACATAGCCGTGCTCGGCGGCGTGTGGTAGCCAGTCGCTCACATGCCTTACCTCCGGCCGCTGGCATTCGCGACGAAGCGACTGTACTCAGTCTGACACAAGCGGGAGGTATACGCTCTCTCGCCGACCCAGGACGCTTGCAGGGAACATCGGACCAGCCGCGCCAATCATGAGCCTTCCGACCGGTAGGGCAGGAGGTAACCTATGGGAGAACTCAACGTCACAGCGTCCGCTTATTTTTACACCTTTGTCGTAGCAAATTCTGTGCAAGGACCCTACCCGAGGCTGACCGTGTCGGTCAGCGCCTCTAATGGGGATCCCATGACCAGTCTCGAAAAGCAGCGCTTTAAAGTGTGGGGAATGTCTCACGATGCTGGTCACAAGCTCGTCGAGCTCATGATAACCCAGGTCATTGAGTTGGTCAAAGCACAACCCAGCAGTCTCAAGGGGATCTATGAAGTTGTAGTAAGCAAGCAGGACGGCAGCGGCTTTGACGAAACTATCCCGTGGACCTTCATCATCAACGTGAGATTGAGTGGTTGGTTTATCGACCTAAAGGGCCAGACTGTCGTCGGAGTTAACCTCCGAACGACGCCAAACCCGCACTGGGTGCTGCCGGCGATTCCAGTTCCCAACCGCGCTACGCAGCCACCATCCCAAACCCGTGCCCGGTCGGCCATGCGCCACCCTGGTCAAGAGCGCCTAGAAAATCGACGAAAGAGGGTGTTGAAATGGCGAGAGAAAACTCCGCAGTCCACCGCCAGTCTAGCGGCGCGCCGATCGAGCCGGGGACGGTCCGTCGTTCTCTGCGCGCGGCGGCTGGGGTGGTGTTGCTCGGGGGGCTGACCTTCTTTGCCGGAGTCAGCCGCCCGGTCGTGACCGAGTGGGCCAATGCGGTCGACGCCAAGGCGGACAAGGCGCGCCTGATCGCCATCGCATTAGGCAACCCGTCTGAGTTCACTCTGGCGTGGACGCTGATGGGTATTGGCTTCATCTTGATAGGGCTCGGGCTCGGCCTGTGGGGCTGGACCGTGGCTCGTCTCAAGACTGGAGGTCGCGCCGTCGCTGCCAGGGTCCTCGGCGTGACGGCGGCGATCGGCGGGTTCGGATCCGGGCTGCTCCGGGTCATCATCCCGTTCGTTGATCTCGAGCGAGCGGCTGTCGGCGACAGCACGCTCAATATTGTCTTTGTCCCCGGCGCGCTGAGTCTGAGCCTTGGGTACATCGGCTTGGGCGTCCTGACATGGCGAGGCCCGGCGCCGCGCTGGGTGGGCATCGTACTCGCTTTGATTGGCCTGGTTGCCGTTGTTGTGCCAATCCCTGCCTGGTACATGCTCGGCGCCCTGGTGTTCGGCCTGGTCGGCGTGATCCACTTTCGGCGCAGCTGGCCACGGAAGGCGTATCGGCCGGCGCCCACGACATAGCCCTGCTCGGCGCGGCGGCGAGCGGGAATGGAGGATTCGGCCGCGCACTAATTCGATACAGGCTCAAGTCTGAAACAGGAGGGAGCCCATGACATCGCGTACCTTTCTTCGTTTTGCGGGCTGGGCTGCGCTCTCCAGCGCGGTGGCGATCGTCTTGATGGTGGCGACAGCTATTCTGGGCTCTACTCTCAGGCTGGGAAACACGTTCAGCGTGGTGGTCGTGATCTTGATGGCTCTCCTCATCGTCGTGGCGCTGGCGCTGTATCTCATCCTGCGCTCGGTGGCGCCAGCCATGAGTCTGGCGGCCACGGCCATCGGCATCCTGAGTATGCTGCTGACTGGCGCCGTTCACGTTTTGGTGATGGCGAGCGTGGTCTCGCCGGATCTTTTCAACACAACAGGTGAGGGGATTGGACCTGCGGGAATTGGACTCTGGCTGCTGCTCGTGAATTATCTGGCTCTGCGGAGCAAGGCGCTTCCTCGAGGATTAACCTGGATCGGGCTGATCGCCGGGGCGGGCTGGCTGCTGTCTGGGGTGGGCGCTCTGATGGGGGAATCGCAAAATCTGCCGTTCTCGATTGGCCCTCTTGGAATCTTCCTCGTCTCCCCGATCTGGGCGATCTGGTTGGGACGCAGGCTGCTGGCACAGCCATACAGCGTACCGCAAATGGCGCGGTCTGGCTAGGGAGAAGTCGTAGTGTTCCGTATCCGGGCGTCCACCTGCCTGTCAGAGCGTGTTTTGGAAAAGCACGGACATAACGTGTCGCCGTACGACACTGCGCTGCATGAGCACAACGTACGCGAGCGACCTGACTGGAGGAGAACATCCCCTGACGGACCCGGGAAGGCGTCTTGACCACGCCGTATCCCGATCAGGCGGCGACAATGGTCCTCTCCCTGCTTGAAGACCTGGGCTATGGTACGACCGATCTGCTCCATTCGGGAGAACGCGCGCCAGACGCCTTGCTATATTTGGAGCGGATGCTGCCGCCTCTGCCGATGCGCTCAACTCGTGCTGGGAGCGCCGGAGGGCTCCTTTCAGCGCTCGTGGCGTGATGACCTTGAGCCGTGGCTGGTCTCGCCCGATCGGAAGTAGGAAGAACAGGCATGAGCACCATGAACACCCAACACGACACTGTGCAGTCGGGCCGCGTGACGACGGAAGGGGATGACCTGTACTACGAAGTGCGCGGCCAGGGACCGCCGCTGCTGCTGATCCCACCTGCGGGCGGTGATGGGTGGCTGTATGCATCCATTGCGGAGCTCCTCGCAGATACATATAAGGTCATCACCTACGACCGCCGCGCCAATGCCCGCAGCACGGGGCACGCCCCCCAGAACTTCGAGATCAGCCAGCAGAGCCGCGACGCGGTGGCCGTGCTCCGGGCGGTCGGCGAGCCATCCGCCTTCGTGGTTGGCAATAGCAGCGGCGCGGTCATTGCGCTGGATATGGCCAAGACGCAGCCCCAGGCGGTGCGCGCGGTCGTGGCGCATGAGCCCCCGGTTGCACGGCTCCACCCGCAGGCCAAGAAGTGGCAGAGTTTCTTTGCCCGTGTCTATCTGACGGCCTTGCGCTTCGGCTCGACGCTAGCCGCGCTCCGGTTCATCCTCGGTATTCAGGTTCCGGTGCGCCGGCTGATCGCGGCGAACAGGGAGGTCAACCGCCACCGGCAGCGGAGCGGCGAACACTACATCAGCGCGAAGGATGCCATCGATGTCCTGCTGAAGCAGGAGCTGCTGGGCGTCACTAACTACTTGCCGGATGCCGAGCTGATCAAGCAGAACGGGGTCAGGGTGTTCATGGCGGTGGGGGAGTGGGCCAAGCGGAGACAGACGTGGTTCGCCCAGACGACGTACATTCTCGCGGAGCAGTTCGGCTGCGAGCTGGTGACGTTCCCCGGCCATCATGCGGCGTTCATGGACATGCCAATGGAATGGGCCGCCACACTGCGCCGCGTCTTGCACAAAGCGGCGGAATAGCCCCGACCCTCGCCCCCTGGCGGGACGTGGACGTCGGCAGGCATGACACAATTGCAAAACACGCACTCAGGCTGGCCGATCGAGTTCATCTGGACAGCTGTTCCTGACAGGAAAGGTGTCCATCCCAGAGCAACAAGAAGCTGCGCTCCAGGCGACATAAGTGGTACTGTGTAGCGGCCGGTGTAGGACTCACTAGCCACAACGCGTCTTCGGCGGAGTGAGGCAACCGATGGAAGCGGATGGTCGAAGGGGCGGCCTGCCCGAACGCCAGTCGCTCAGGCGTATAGCCCAAGGCGTCACTGTTCTCAGCCTCACCATGGCGGTGGTGGGGCTGGGGATGGTGGTCGCGTCCTTCGTCACAAACGGCGGAACTGACAGACTACCAGCTCATCTCCATATCCACTTCTTCGTCGCGTTGGTGTTCAGCTTCCTTGCCCTGCTGATCCTTAAGCGACACCCGCAGCACACGGTCGGTTGGCTCACGATGGTTGTCGGGTTTGCAGCTTCGCTGCAGTTCCTGATCAATGGATACATTGCATTCGATCAAGATGTCATCATTGGAAACCCCGACACTGCGCTTAACGTTGCCATACTGCTGGACAATATCGTCTGGTGGCCTATCGAAGCCCTACCCTTCACACTGATCCCTCTCTATTTCCCCGACGGTACGTTGCCATCACCGCGATGGCGGGTCGTGGTCATCATTGTCGTCCTGGGTGTGCTGAGCGGCATGCTCACCGGGTTCCATCCGGGACCTGTCGCGTTCGGGAATACGATCTACAATCCGGCAGGCATCAAGGGCAGCGGCCCTTTTCTTGAGAAACTAATGGTGCTTAGTTTGGCGCTAATGGTGATCGGCGGCTTGGGCTGCCTCATCGGGGTGTGCCTGCGGTTTCGACGCTCAACAGGCATCGAACGGCTGCAAATGAAGTGGCTGGTGTATGCAGCTATGGTCCTCTTGATAGTCCAACTCCCCTTGGTTATCTTTGACTTCACTGCCCCTGTGGGGCACTGGATCCATCCGCTGATGTATATCAGTTCCCCACTTCTGAACTTCTTTGTCCCGGTGACCTGTGGTATCGCCATTGTGCGCTATCGCTTGTGGGACATCGACATCCTCATCAACCGTACGCTGGTCTATGCCAGCCTCACCGCGGTGATTGTTGTCATGTACAGCTTCGTCGTTGTCGGCTTGAGCACGGTGCTCCAGACGCGCTCCCTGGAGTTGAGCGGCCTGGTCGCCGCGGGAATCATCGCCGTGTTGTTCCAACCCGTGCGAGATCGTGTACAGCGCGGCGTCAACCGCATGATGTATGGCGAGCGAGACGACCCGGCGGCGGTATTGACGCGCCTGGCGCATCACCTGGAGACAGCCGATACGCCGAGCGCCATCCTGCCTAACCTTGTACAGACCATCGCCCATCTGCTCAAGATTCCCTACGTCGCCATCTGGCCGCCTGTCGCCGCTGACCAGAAGGAGCCAGTCGCGGTGTGGGGCAAAGCCTCCGATAATGTGCAGACGATACCGCTTACCTACCAAAAGGAGGCCATCGGCCAACTCATGGTCGCCCCACGAGGGCCGCACGAGCGGTTCAATCGGTATGAGCAGGAGCTCTTGGCGACCATCGCCGCCCTCACGGCGACCACTGTCCGCGCTGTCCAGCTCTCCGATGATGTGCGCCGATCGCGCCAGCGCATTGTGAGCGCTCGTGAAGATGAACGGAGACGTCTGCGGCGCGACCTGCATGATGGGCTGGGTCCTCAGCTTGCCAGTCAGATGCTCGAGTTGGAAGCCGTCGCTCAACTCATGTCGAGCAATCCCGCCAAAGCCCAGTCGTTGCTGGCGTCCCTGAAGGATCAGGCAGAGGAAGCGATTCTCGACCTGCGCGGCCTCGTATATGGCTTACGCCCTCCGGCATTGGATGATCTGGGTTTGATCGGCGCGCTGCGGCAGAGCGCCTCTCGCTACGAGTCCGGCGCGCTGCGCTTCACCTTCGAAACGCCCGAAGCGTTGCCAGACCTCCCAGCTGCCGTGGAGACGGCGCTCTACCGCATCGCCCAGGAGGCCATGACCAATGTGGCGCGTCATGCGCAGGCCACGCTTTGTACAGTGCGACTGAACTGCACGAACGCCTATGCCATTCTCGAGGTGCGCGACAATGGGTGTGGCCTGCCGCCAAACCACCGCTCCGGAGTTGGGCTGCAGGCGATAAAAGAGCGCACCACCGAATTGAACGGGCAGTATACGCTCGAATCCTTGCCCGAGAGCGGGACGCTGGTGCGGGCCCAGTTACCCCTGGAGGTCGACAGTGAGTGAGCACCCCATTCACATTCTCATTGCGGACGATCATCCGGTGTTCCGTTTCGGGTTGCGGGCGCTGGTGGAATCCCAACCAGATATGGTGGTCGTGAGCGAGGCGCAAGACGGCGAAGAATCAGTTCGATTGGCTCAGTCCTTGCGCCCGGATGTCGTGTTGATGGATGTGAACATGCTGGGATTGAACGGTATTGAAGCCACACGACGTATCACCGCAAGCGTTTCAGACACGGCGATTCTCATCATCACCATGTTCGATGACGATACCGTGTTCACCGCCATGCAAGCCGGGGCGCGAGGCTATCTGCTTAAGGGAGCGCAGGGCAGCGAGACCTTGCGAGCCATTCGCGCGGTCGCCAACGGAGACGTGATATTCAGTCCTGGTGTCGCTGAGAAGATGATGGCCTTTTTTGCGCGCGGGATGAATGCCGCTCCCGATGCGCCTTTCCCCGATCTCACCCTGCGCGAACGCGACATCCTGGAACAGGTGGCGCAGGGGCGAACCAACGCGGCTATCGCGGAAAACCTCATCCTGAGTCCCAAAACCATCCGCAATCAGGTATCCAACATTTTCAGTAAGCTCCAGGTCGCCACACGGAGTGAGGCGATTGTCAAGGCTCGCGAGGCGGGTCTGGGGCATCATGACACGTAGCCGCTACAAGATACGCAGGCTCAGATTGTAACTCCTAAATGGTGTTGACTTGCCCTCACAGCAAGTTCACGGATGGTAATAGATATAGCTGGGCTGCTCATGACATGGCGAGCATCGCTAGGGCATACTAGTGGAGGCGCGGTGCGCAGGCTCCATGGCGCTTGCCTGAAGCACCGATCGATCTGTCTGGTCACAGAAGCGAAATCAGGGCAGCCGCCAGTGTGATACCATGCTCGTGGCAGAGATGTGCGCAAATCGATGCGTCTACCAGGACGGCTGATTCCACATTTTTGTCACGTCATTCAGACGCGCAAAGCCGTTTTACGCCTGCCCTCATGACAACCGATCGTTGTGAGGTAGGGAAGCAAACTCTGGATAAGTCAACTGTGGCTCGAATCCACGTCCCAGAGCCATTCCTTTCGGTGCAGCGTAGTGAAGTCGATGTGCGCCTGGGTTTCTTGCCATCACCACGTCACCAATCTCTCGCCAATGTTGAGCGAAATTGCTTGGTAGGAAAGCTGATTCCACTCCCATTGTGTGCTAGTCACCCTGGCTTTTGCCACTGCGCCTGAATTTCTCTTCGGTCCAGTTTGAATGCCTCGTAACAGCGCGGCAGTGTAGCTGACCTTCAGCGCATGGGCTGAATCATGGAGGATAAACGCAGGATCTTCGTCTCCCCTTGGCGCGTTCTCACCTGCTATCCAGCACAAGTGGACGGCCATCCAACATTGGTTCATAACACGCTCTTGTATCTTGGGAG
>Ga0070706_100002113_pt1 | contig 20235 bp, 12 predicted proteins | sample KBSK5501metaG_FD_65476 | JGI IMG/M metagenome (GOLD analysis project Ga0070706, IMG submission 65476) | Corn, switchgrass and miscanthus rhizosphere microbial communities from Kellogg Biological Station, Michigan, USA - KBS K5-50-1 metaG | ecosystem: Host-associated > Plants > Roots >... | reverse complement strand
GGCGATCTCGGCCGCGCAAGGGAGCGCCCGCCCGAACGGGGCGCCGCCGCCGCGACCGGCGCCCCCGCCGCTGGTGCCGGGGCAGGCGCCGCGGGTGCTGATCACCGGGGATTCGTCGGCGTTCGAGCTCGGGGTGGGCCTCGCCCGCTGGGGTGATGACTCCGGCAGCCTGAAGGTCTGGGACCGCGGGCAGTTCGGGTGCGGCGTCCTGCAGGGCGGGCTGGCCAAGTTCACGTACGAGGTCCGGACGATGGACTGCAAGTCCTGGCCCGACTTCTGGGGCTCGGACCTCGTGAACGTCCGTCCGCACATCGTGGTCGTGATGGTGAACGTGTGGGACGTGACCGACCGCCAGCTGCCCGGCGACTCGAAGTGGCGTCACCCGGGCGACCCCGAATACGACGCCCTGTTGCGCCAGGACATCACCGCCGACATCGACTTGCTGTCGTCGCAGGGCGCAACGGTGGCCTGGGTGCTCAGCCCGTACATCCAGCCGGGTCTCGACCGGCAGGGCGGGCCTTGGCCGGAGGGAAGCCACAGCCGGATGGACCGCCTGAACGCGATCATCCGCCAGGTCGTCGCGACGCGGTGGGACCGATCGGTGGTCGTCGACCTGCAGAGCCACATGCGCGCGCGACCGCAGGGTGAGCTCGACTGGAACGAACGCCCGGACGGCAACCACTTCAGCGACGACGCCAGCTACGCGATGGCGGAGAGCTGGCTCGGGCCGACGGTCCAGGCGATCGCGCCTCGTTGAGGCGCTGGTTCCGCGCTAGTTGACGCGCGTCGGCGGCATTCCTGAGACGCGGAGCCGGGTCACGAGCGGCGACGGCCGCGTGCCGCCTCGGGGGCGATCTCGGCACAGAACCTCCGTGACGTCGCTCGGAGGTGTGCGTTGCCGCTGAAGTCGAGCACCCCTGCCCCGCCCGCGGCCCCGGCGACCGTGACGGCGCCGCCGACGAGGGGGTACGCAGTGAGCACATCGTCGCCGTCGAGCGCGACGTCGAGCCTTCCGCGAGCGGTATCGCGATCGACGTCCAGCCGCATGCGGTGCCCCGGTCGGATTTGGTGGCTCGTGCCGACCAACTCGTCGTCCCGCCTCGGCGAAGTGAACCAGAAACGCACGCGCCGGTCGTGGAGGTACTCGACGCCGAGGTGTTCCTGCGCGCCGGGCGGGCCGGCTGTCAGCAACGTCTCCCGGGTCCCGGGAGGACGATCCCGGAAGGTGACGTCGAGCGGGTACCGGCCCGCTGCCCTTGTGCGCTCGACCGGGTGCCACACGCTGCCGTCGGACCAGTAGACGGCGTCGCAGGCATCGAGGACGAAGACCGTCCCCGCGGGCAGCGGATCCGGGAGCTTCGTGCCCACTCGTATGTTGGTGCTCGTGCCGCCGGCGAGCGAGTCGGCGAGGTCGTACTGGAACCGGACGAAGGCCGCCCGCTCCGGCTCGGTCGGGAAGGGGCTGTACTCGCGTTGGTACAGGATCGCGAGCGCGAAGTTCACCGAGAGAGAGCTGGCCGCCAGGATGGCGAGCACGATGGTCACCGTCGCTGCCAGAGCTCTTCGGGTCAGTCCTCGGTCGATGCGCCGAAGGAGCGCGTGCAGCCCCGCGATCGCGAGGAGCACCAAGAGCGGGAGGAAGTCGGCGATGTAGCGCTGGTAGACGAACGGGATCGTGATCGCGCCGATCCCGCCTACCGCGGCTCCGAGCACCGGGACGCGCAGGGTTGCCGCGCCCGACGTGCTGTTGCGCCTCGGACGGAACACGACCAAACCACCGAGCACGGTCAGCACGGAGAGAAATGGCATAGAAGCGGGAATGCTCGACGAAGGGTCTCTTGCCGCGAACTGGATTCCACCTACGAGCGCTGCCGGTGACGGGAAGGTCACCCACGGGAACAACCGGTCGAGCCCGAGGGCGTCAGGGCGCAGCATCGCGACGAGAGTGGTCGGCACGAACTTGAGACTGAACAGCTTCCCGCCGTTGTGCGCGTAGACCGACTGTCGGATCGGATCGATGAAGGTCACGTATTGTCGCGTGATCGGCAGGTTCCAAGGGTGGCCGAACTTCGCGTAGTTCACGTACATGTACAGCCCGAGCGGGATCGCGATCGACATCGCGAGCGGGAGCAGATATCCGCGATTGGACGACTCGTCACCGAGCCCGAGCCAACGGATCGGTCGCGCGACGCTCGGTCGCCGAAGGCGCCCCGACGCCGACGCGAGGAGCCGGCCCAGGAGGACCAGCCCGAGTGCGGTCGCCGGCCCGATGCCGACCGAACCCCGCGTCAGGAGGGCGAGCCCGCTGAGCAGCGCTGCCCACGCGAGCGCGCGCCGATGGGGGCGGAGGATGAATGCGAGCGTGGCGTCGTAGGAGGCCAACGAGAGCGCCGCGCCCCAGAGCTCGACCTCGTGGTACACGACAGGGCGGCTCGCGAGGAACATCACGACCGACCCCGCCCCGACCACGAGGACGAAGATCGCGACTGCCCACAGCTCGAGGCGCGTGGTGGCACGGTCACCGCGCATCAGGCGGCGCACGCGCCAGAGCAATCGACTCGTCGCCACGAGCAACACGGCAAAGGCGCCGATCATCGACAGCTGGGTCAGCTCGCCGTCGAGCCTGTCCGTCACCGCGGCGATCGGCAGGCGGAGCACGGCCGGCCACGGGCCGAAATACATGTAGGTCTTGCCGTGCACGAGGAAGCCCTCGAGTGAGAGCTTTTGGGCTGGCACGTCCCAGTGGCCCCCGAGGAGCCGGTGCGCTTGAGCGTCGTACAAGCCGCTGAGTGGTTCCGAGTGGAGCAGATCGAGGCGGCCGATCGCGAGCATCCAAATGAACCCGACGCCAGCGACTGCACCTCCGATCAGGCACGCTCGAGCAAAGCGTCGTCGTGCCGTGGCGGTCTCGACGGCCATGCTCACGACGGCACGTTGTACGGAGGCATTCGAGCACCCGTTGCCGCGCGTCGCGAGTGTGCGTGACGCACCGCTAGCTTCTCTCAGAGGCTCCGACGACGGCGGGCTCCGGTGGAATCATCTGCTGCGCGGGCACAGGTTCGCCGTTCGAGCTCAGGCGGAGTAGTCCGCGCAGCGTCGCCAGGGCGACGAGGTACAAGGCGAGCGCGAGGAAAAGAACGACGCGGAAGCCGAATTCCATCGCGAGGATCGTCGACAGCACCGCCCCGACCACGGATGCGAACCCGTTCACAGCCCAACCCCACGCGACGTACTCCCGTGAGCTCGTCGTCATCCGTGAAATGGCACCCAGCCCTACCGGCATGAATGTTCCGAGGCACAAGCCGAGCGGCGCGAGGACGAGGAACGTGAGCACGACGCGTCCCGCGAACGGCCACCCGAGGAGCCCGTCGGTCAGCCGGGGCAAGGCGAATTGGTAGAAGAGCGTGAGCGCGACGATCGTCCCGAGGAGAGGCAGCAGGGCGCGGTTCGGATTCCGGTAGCGCGCGCTGAGTAGCGCACCGACGCCGGTGAAGATCAGCAGCGACGCGAGGGTCACGGTCAGCGAATACGTCGGATACCCCAGGAAGAGCGTCAGACGTTGTATGAGCGTGATCTCGAAGAACATGAAGCCCAGCCCGAGCGAGGCGAAGTAGAGGGCGGAGCGCGGCTTCCGCGGGAGCTGGGACCACGTCCGGCGGATGGTGACGAAGGGAAGCAGGAGGAACACCGCCGCGAACGCGATCGAGATGAAGAGGAGGAGGAGCAGCGCCCGTTCGCCCACCGCGACCTCGAAGTCGCGATCGTTGATCGAGTGGGTGAAGTTCCCGATGACGTCGCCGAAGGGCGTGAAGTGCCAGAAGAAGGGACCGTCGTCGGTGACCGGCCGCACGTCATACGGGTACGACGCGTAGAACGCGCCGAGCTTGGAGTCGGGGATCGTCGCCAGCTTGCTGACCGACTCGCCCTCGACCGGGTGCCCGGGCGCGTACCGCAGTGTCGCTCCCGGTACGACCTGCAGCGCGGCGATGGTGCGGTCGATCTCCGCCTGGGTGAACGGCGCCTTCTTCACGAGGATGGTCGAGAGCGAGCTGGGCGCCTCGGTGGGGGAGGTCACCACCAAGATGTGGCGCGAGGGGTCGTTGATGCCGACCTCGGAGAGCGCCCGCCTGGCCGTTGCTACGTAGCGCGTCGTGCGGTTCGACCGGTTCGCGTAGTCGAACTCGCCGTACTGCGTCGCGATCATGCCGTTCGGGCCGAGGTGATCGAGGCTGTCCTTGACCATGTCGCTGGTGTAGAGGTAGCTCTCCGACAGGACGAATGCTCCCGCCGTGGCCGCGTTCGTCGCCGAGTAGCTGTCCGGCGCCGGGAACCAGATGAGGTTGTACTTGTCGTCCCTTCGGGCGAGGAAGGTCCGGCCGTCGCCGTTGACGTAGTTCACCTTCGGGTTCTCGGCGAGATGACCGGTGAAGTCGGCGAGCTTGTCGGTGACCAGCGAGTATGTGACGGGGTTCAGCTCGACGGCGTCGACGTGACCGGCGTCGAAGTGGAGCGACGCGAGGACCTCGTTCCCGCCCGCGGCCCCGATGATGAGCACATTCTTCGGCGGCGTCCCCTCGGCCGTGAACGGGAACGAGCGCGGGTCGGTGTCGAAGCGCGTCAGGCTCGTCGGGTCGCCGTTGTAGCGATAAATGCCGGAGCCGACGAGGCCGTCGTGGAAGAGCAGGTAGGCATTCGGGCCCACGGGGATGGCGTCGACGCGAAACAGCGCACTCCAGTCCCAGATGTGACCCGAGTCGTTGAGGTTGCCCTTGATCGCGTCGGTTCGTTCGTAGGGCAGCAGCTCGGGTCCGACCACCACCACCGCGAGCAGGACGCTCAGGGCGACCGCCGGTACCAGAGCGAACGACCGACGTCGCGCGGCGAGCCGCAGCCCCGCCAGGGCGAGGATCAGGCCGGCCAGCATGATCGTCGCCGGTGGGCCGATCCATCCGAGCAACGACACGACAACTGCGCACGCAAGACCTGCGCCGATCAGGTCGGCGAAGTAGAGCCGGCCGATCTCCTTGGCGCCGCGCGAGAACAGTGTCGCGATGATCACGCCGACGGACAGGAATGAGCCGAAGAGCGCGAGACAGATCACGATCAGGCGTCCGACGTTGCTGATCGAGTCGAACGTGCCGTAGTCCCAGATGGAGAGCGTGTCCGTGCGCAAGAGCGCGACGACCACGTAGCCCGCGAACACGCTTGCCGCGCCAAGCAGCAGGCTCCACAGCAGGATGGTCTCGCTCTCCGCGCGGCGCACACGGCGCGAGACTGCGACCAGCACACCTCCGGCACCGATGCCGAGCAGCGCGAGGCCGATCACGAGGTAGGTGTAGTAGTAGAAGAGCTTGTACGAGATAATGCGCGTGTAGCTGATCTCCAGCAGGAGCGCCGCGAAGCTGACCAGCAGGATCTCGAGCTTGTACGCGCGACGATGTGCGTCGGCGGCAGGCGGTGCGGCGTTCGCTTTCGCCATCGACTTACTCCCCAGACCCCGTCCGCGTGTGGGCGCTCGCACGAGCTTGGAATTTCCGCACCAGGTGAGGGCTTTTTAGCATTCCTGGCCTGCGAGCGGGGACTCCCGAGGGTCTCCGATATTGTCGTCCGGATGGCCGCAGCCAAGCGGTGCCCGCTGTGCTCGGGTGAGGCGTCGTTGCTGTACTCCGACTGCTTCGACTTCGAGTACTTCGTGGAGTCGTCTGCGCAGTTCTACCGATGCACCGACTGCGGGTTCGTGCTGACGGATCCGCTGCCGACCCGGACCGAGCTCTCCGAGCTGTACCCGGGCAATTACCACAACTTCGATCCACCCTCGAACGCGATCTCTCGGCTCCTCCTCGACCGGTACTACGAGCATCAGAGCGCGCTCTGCCGCCGACGAATGCCCAAGGGAGGGTCGTTCCTCGAGATCGGGTGCGCGGCGGGGGACATCCTCGAACGCCTTCGGCGTTCGGGACATCGCGACGTGCAGGGCATCGAGATCTCGCGTGACGCGTGCGAGCAAGCATGGAAGCGGGGTCTGAACGTCTTCCATGGAACGCTCGACGAGTTCGAGACGGACGACAAGTTCGATCTCGTGTTCATGAGCCACGTGATCGAGCACGTGCTCGATCCGGTGGCGACGGTGGCGAAGATCCGAACACTCTTGAAGCCGGGCGGCGTGCTGTATCTCGAGACGCCGAACGTGCGGGCCCTCGACTCGCGACTATGGAGGAGCCGGTGGGGGCTCATTCACTACCCACGCCACCTGTACCTGTTCGACCGATCGACTGTTCGGCGGCTGCTCGAGTCCGCAGGGCTCGTGGACGTCCGGGTGGCCTCTGAGCTGAACAGCTGCGGGTGGGCGCTGAGCGTCCAGTCGGCGCTTCGCCGGATCGGGTTGGACCGATCGCGGCGTCCTCGCTCGTTCTACTATTCACTGCTGCTACTCCTATTCCTGCCCGTGAACGCCGTGGACTGGTGCTTCCGAGCTACCGCCTTCATGTCGGCAACAGCCCACGAACCCAAGAGCTGAGAGGCGCCGTGGGGAGCGCATCGACCACAACGACGCCGACTGCGGCGATGCGGCGCGAGTACCTCACGCGGCTCCACGGCACGCTGAACGTGATGCATCTCCTCGCCACCCACGCCCTGCTCATCGCGTGGTTCTGGCTCGGAGGCCGCTTCCTTCCCTTTGCCGCGTACGTTCCGCTGTCGCTGGTTGCCTGCATCATCCATCAGCGGGCGATGTCGGAGTGGATCCATGAAGGCGCGCACTTCAATCTCGTCCCGAACCGCAAGTGGAACGACCGACTGACGAACGCTCTTGCTGGCATCTGGTTCGCGCTTCCGGTCCGCGTGTACCGCGAAACACACTTCGCCCACCACCGCAAGGACGCGTTCTTCGTTCCCGACGATCCAGATACGGCGTTCCTCGAGCTGCACTCGCGCGCCGCATTCTGGCGCGCCGTGCTCAGCGACGTCACTGGGCTGACGATCCTGCGTCAGTTCCGACGCTTCGAGGCCAACGAGTCGAAAGCGAGCGAGCGCAAGGTCCTGGCGGTCGCGGCGGTCGCGAATCTCGCGCTCGTCGTGGTGGCCTACCTCGTCGGGAGGCTCGAGGCACCCTTGCTGTACTACTTCAGCCTCGTGACGCTCTACCCGCTGCTGAACCGGCTCCGCACGTACGGCCAACACGTGACGATCGAGGAGTCGGGTTCCGTCGTCTTCGCCGGGAGCAGCGCCTCGCGCACGATCAACGGTGGGATCCTCGACCGCATTCTGCACACGTCGCCGCTGCTCATGAACCACCACGAGCACCACCTGAACCCGCACCTGCCGTACCGCGCGTTGCGCGACCTCGTCGTGCCCACGGACGACCCCAACCGGTACGCGAAGAGCCGCTGGCGCATCCTGCGGTCCATCTACGCCGGGTTGCCGAGATGAAGCGAGTAGGGATCCTCGTCGTCGCATACAACGCCGAGTCCACGCTCGCCCGCGTGCTCGACCGGATCCCACGCGATTTCGTCCCTCGAATCTGCGAGGTCCTCGTCTGCGACGACCACAGCCAGGACGCGACGTACCTCGTCGGGCTCGGGTACCAACAGCTCTCGAGAGAGCTCCCCCTCAACGTCATCCGCCACGAGCGAAACCTCGGGTACGGCGGCAATCAGAAGGTCGGCTACCGCTGGGCGGTGGAGCACGGCTGGGACGTCGCGGTCTTGTTGCACGGCGACGGGCAGTACGCGCCGGAAGTTCTTCCGCAGCTCGTGGAGCCGCTGGAGCTCGACAAGTGCGATGCCGTGTTCGGCTCGCGGATGATGGAGCCCGGAGCAGCGCGGCGCGGCGGTATGCCGCTGTACAAGTACGTCGGCAACAAGATCCTGACGAGGGTCGAGAACGCGGCCGTCGGGACGGATCTCAGCGAATGGCACAGCGGATATCGGGCGTACAGCGTCCCCGCGCTGGAGAGCATCGCTTTCGACAAAAACTCGAACGGCCTCGACTTTGACACCCAGATGATCGTGCAGCTACACGACGCCGGGAAGCAGATCCTCGAGACTCCGATCCCGACGTACTACGGCGACGAGATCTCGTACGTTCGAGGCCTCAAATACGCGCGCGATGCGGTGCGAGCGACGTTGCGCTACCGGCTGCAGAAGATAGGAGCCGGGAGCCGGGACACCTCGGTGGAGGGCGCAGTCGACGAGTCCGAGGACGAAGACCAGGGCGCGCACGCCCGAATCGTCGAATGGCTCGCCGCCCGGCAGTCGACCCGCATCCTCGACCTCGGGTCGTCCGACGAGTGGCTTGCTCGACGACTCCGACTCGGTGGGCACGCCGTGACGCGCGTCGAGCGCGGTGACCAGCCCGCGCTCGACCTCTCGGCGCAGCTCGGTGAGGACTTCGACGTCGTCGTCGCGGCGGACGTCCTCGAGCGCGTCAAGGACCCCGAGAAGCTGCTGTGGGACGCTCGGCGTTGTCTCCGCCCGGGCGGGACGATCATCGTGAGCGTGCCGAACTTCGCCCACTGGTACCCGCGCAGTCGTGTCGCGTGGGGACGGTTCAGCTACGAGCGTCGGGGCGGTTTCTCTCGCGATCACCTTCGCTTCTTCACACGCGCCAGCCTCGAGCGCCTCGTTGCCCGGAACGGCTTTACGATCCGTCGACGCGACGCGATCGGCCTGCCGCTTCACCGCGCTCGGGGCACAGGCGCGCACACCGGGGGGCTCGCGCGCATCATCGAGCACGTGAATCGCGCCGGAGTGACCCTGTACCCCTCGCTGTTCGCGTACCACCTCCTCTTCGAGCTCGAGCCGGTGCCAGAGGCGGAGCCGGCGGCTGCGTCCTGAGACGGTGAGCACTCAAACCCCGGGCGCCGAGCTCCGGCGCTCCTACCTCGACCTCATGAAGCAGTGCCTGACGCGCGCGCTCGTCCTCGGTGAAGGATGGACACCCGGGCGGCGGCGCCGGATGGTCGCGCTGCTCATGGAGCTCCTTGCCGCGCGCGGGCTCACGATCGTGAGCGAAGTGCCGGAGGACGACCGCGCGCCGGGACCCGCGGCGGGCCGGGTCCCTTCCCCGCTCGAGCGGATGCTGAAGCGGCGCGGCCTTCGCGCCGTGCATGACGAGCGGGACCGACCGAAGGTGTTGCGAGAGCGGCGTGGCGCGACCGGGCGCGGGCTGCTCGACCGCGTGCGTCGGTTCGACACGCGCCTCGCGATGCGGGAGCGGGAGTTGGGTCTCGACTGGCCTCGCGACGCGGAAACCATGATTGGGCTTCGCCGGCTCGAAAACGTCGAGGTATGCCTGTCGAAGGTGATCGAGGACGAAGTCCCGGGAGACGTGATCGAAGCCGGTGCATGGCGCGGCGGAACGGCAATCTTCATGCGCGCCGTACTGGCCGCCTACGGCGACAGGGACCGGACGGTGTGGGTCGCCGACTCGTTCCAGGGTCTGCCGAAGCCGGATCCGATCCGACATCCAGCCGATCGGGGTCTCGACTACACCGTCCACCCCGAGCTGTCGGTGGGGGTCGAAGAGGTGCGGCAGAACTTCGCGCGGTACGGCCTCCTCGACGATCACATCCAGTTCCTCGTGGGATGGTTCAAGGACACGCTCCCCAGCGCGCCGATCGACGACCTCGCGCTCCTTCGCTTGGACGCGGACCTCTACGAATCGACGCTCGACGCGCTGACATGTCTGTACCCGAAGCTGTCACCCGGTGGGTACTGCATCGTGGACGACTACGGACTGCTCGAGGCGTGCCGGCGGGCGGTGCACGACTACCGGAAGGACAACGGCATCACGGAGCCCATCCACGCGGTGGACTGGACGGGCGTGTACTGGCGTCGCGAGCGTTGAGCGATCGCGCGACGTAACGCGCGTCAGGGCCGTTTGTATACTCCCAAACCCGTGAACCCGAGCTTCGTGCCAGTGGGAACGTTCTGACGCTCGTCGCCGGGCTGACTGCCGGCCTGTCCCCAGGCGCCTACATCGCGGGATTCCTGGCGGTCACGGTCGTCGTCGCGATCTTGGGATGGGGAGCGTGGCAGCTCCGGCGCTCGCTCCTCCCGGTCTGGTCGGGCCCGGCAGCACGGCTCGCCGAAGTCGTCATCGCGCTGGCAGCCCTGATCGGGCTGGCCCAGCTACTCGGGACGTTCGGAGCGTTCACGCGCGGTCCGATGCTCATCGCGTACGTCGGTGCCGGTCTGGCGATGGGGCTCGTCGGCAAGCGCGTGGCGCGCTCACGCGACATCGAGCATGCGGAGGCCCAGACCCGCGCGACGAGCGATGGTCGACGGCAGCGGGCAAGTTCGCACGGCATCGAGGTCGTGGCCGCGATCCTCGCCGGCGGGCTCGTGGCGGCGCAGTGGGCGACACACGTTGGCGTCGCCTACGGGAAGGGAATGACGCAGCCCGACACGCTCTGGTACCACGCCACCTTCGCGGCGCGCTTCCTGCAGAGCGGACGGCTCACGGGTTTGCACGACACCGGCCTGTCGGATCTCGCAACGCCGCTGCACACCTTCCTGCCGCTGAACGGGAGCCTCGTGCAGGCGATCGTGATGCTCCCGTTCGGGGACGACTTCCTCTCACCGCTCGTGAACATCGCGTGGGCCGGCTTGGCGTTGCTGGCCGCGTGGTGTCTGGGGCGTCGCTACGGCGTGACCGCGCTGATGCTGCTCGCCACGATCCTGTTGCTCGGCCTCCCGACGCTGGCGGGGACGCAGCCCGGGCAGGCTGCCAACGACGTCGGGTCGATGGCGCTGTTCCTCGCGGCCGTGGCGCTCCTGTTCGAGGCCGAGCTCGCCCCGGTGCCGACGACCCTCGCCGGCGTCGCAGCCGGCCTCGCGCTCGGAATCAAGCTCACCGTGCTCGCCCCACTGGTCATTCTGACAATGGGACTGGTGGTGGTCGCCATCCGGGCGCGGCGTGTTCGTGCCGCGCTCCTGTGGAGCGCAGCGGTCGTGCTGTTCGGCGGCTACTGGCTCGTGCGGAACTGGGTCATCTTCGGCAATCCCGTGCCATGGACGGAGGTCCACCTCGGTCCCATCACGCTCTCCGCGCAGCTCCCGACTCGGCCCCCGCTCGCGGACGTGCTGGGCACGTGGTCGACGTGGGACGCGTACATCCTCCCTGGGTTCTCGAAGTCTCTCGGACGAGGCTGGCCCGTGATCCTGGCGCTGGTGTTGGTCGGTGCAGTCGTTGCGATCGTCCGGGGGAGAGATCTTCTGGAACGCTTCGCCGGCGCTGCCGTGATCGTCGGGATCGTGGCTGTGGCGTACATCCAGTACGGAAGCGACTTCGGAGGCGCCGCGTTCGTCTTCATGGTGCGGTACCTCGCCCCGTCGCTCGTGCTCGGGTTCGCGCTGATGACGATCGCTGCCGGCCGATGCCCCACACTCGTCCGCCGGCTCGCCCTCGCAGTCCTCGTCGGGATCGTCGTGCTCGATGCCACCGCGCCACATATCGAGGCAATCCCGTCGTGGCCTCCCGGGCAGCGGCTCACTGCCGTGCTCGTCGGCTTGGGTGTCGTCGCGGTGGCGGGAGCGATCGCTGCCGGGCCGCGCATCGCGCTCGGCACGAGCAGCATCGCGATCGGCGCGACGCTGCTCGTGATCCTGGTGATCGGCGGCGGATGGCTCCTCCAACGGACCTATTTCGACAACCGCTACGTCGACGCCGGCCTTCCACACGATCGTCTTAACTCGATGTTTCGCGACGTGCACAATAAGAAGATCGCCCTGTTCGGCACGGAGCACTTCTATCCCTTCTTCGGCGTCGACCTGTCGAACCGAGTGTCACGTGAGCAGGGACCGTCGCGTGGTTCCCCCGTGGAACGCTGCCGAGGGTGGCGTCGACTGATCGACACGGGTGGCTACGACTACGTCGTCGTCGCCCACGACCTGTTCGCGCTCGCGCCGGATGACGAGTGGATCGCCGCCGATCCGGCGGCCACCGAGGTGCTGCACTCCGGCGACGCCACCGTGTATCGCGTCCACGGCTCCTTCGACCCCGGCACCTGCACGTGACCACCGGGCTCACGGCCAGGGAATACATCGCCGGATGCGTGTCTCTCGCTGCCGCCGTGGCGGTACTGGGTTGGGGCGCGTGGCGTCTCCGCGCCGCGATCCTCCCGCACTGGGACGGCGCCCGGGCGCGGCTCGCCGAGGCCGTCATCGCGCTCGCGGTCGTGATCGGCCTGGCGCAGATCCTGGGGACGTTCGGCGCGTTTCGCAGGTTCCCGATGTTGGCCGTCTCTCTCCTCGCGGGCACCGCTCTGGGACTCGTCGGCGCCCGGATCACGTCGTCGCGCGCCGCGAGCAACGGCGAGCCGCGGCCGCGTTCGCGGCCCGAGGAGATCGTGGCGGTCACGCTCGCGGGCGCACTCGTCGCCGCGCAGTGGGCGACTCATGTCGCGTTCACGTACGGCCGTGGCATGACTCATTCCGACACGGTCTGGTACCACGCGCCGTTCGCGGCCCGCTTCGTCGAGAGCGGCAGCCTCACGGGTCTGCCCGACCGATCCGACGTCCTGCAGTCCTACTACCCGCTCAACTCGAGTCTCGTGCACGCGCTCGTCGAGCTGCCGTTCCGGAGCGATCTGCTGGCGCCGATGGTGAACGTCGGGTGGGCGGTGCTCGCCCTCCTGGCGGCCTGGTGCGTCGGACGGCGTCGGGGCGTGGCGCCGCTGTGCGTGCTCGGCGCCGTCTTCGTCCTCGGGACACCGATGCTCGCCGGAACCCAGCCGGGCCAGGCATCCAACGACGTCGCCTGCTCAGGACTCCTGCTCGCTGCAGTCGCCCTGCTCCTGGAGGAGGAGCTGTCTCCGGTGCCCACGGCGCTCGCCGGTATTGCCGCGGGCCTGGCGATCGGCACGAAGCTGACGGTGCTGGCCCCCGTCGCCGTCCTCACGATCGGCCTCATTGTCCTCGCCGTGCGCGCGCGACGAGCGGTCCCCGTCGTGGCGTGGTCGGTAGGAGTCGTGGTCTTCGGGTCGTACTGGTACGTGCGCAACCTCGTCGAGGCGCACAATCCCCTGCCGTGGTTCAAGCTCGGTCTCGGCCCGCTGGCCCTGCCGCGCACTGTCGTGGACGAGGGCGACACGATCGCGCAGCACCTCGGGGACGGACTCTCGTGGTGGCGCTTCCTCGTGTTCCCCGGGATGACACAGGCGCTCGGTCGGGCGTGGCCGCTGATCCTCCTCCTCGGCCTGGCGGGCGTGGTCCTCGCGCTCGTCGACCGACGCTCGGCACTCGAGCGGCTGGTCGCACTCGCCGTCCTCGCCGGCGTCGTCGCGTACCTCTTCACACCCGAGAGCGCCGGACTCAACTTCAGCTTCAACGTCCGGTACCTGACGCCGGCGCTCCTGGTCAGCTTCGTGCTGCTGCCACGGCATCTCGACACGGTCGGCACAGTCTGGCGGCGGGCGACCTGGCTCGTGATGCTCGCCCTCATCGCGTTGAACGCGACGGCGCGCCACGTCGAGCGCGTCCCGGCGTGGCCGTCGGGCCAAGTCGTCCTCGGTGTGCTCGTGGGCGTCGGCGCTGTTGCGGTCGTGGCGCTGCTGGTCTGGGGCCCGCGTCCGCACTTCACGCTGCGCACCGGCGCCGCAGCGATTGCGGTCGTGCTCGGAGTCGCGGTGATCGCCGGGTGGCCGCTCCAGCGCCACTACTTCGAACGACGGTACGTGCACGCTGATCTTCCGGGCGATGCCGTCGACAACTACTTTCGGAACGTTCGGGACTCCGACGTCATCGTCTTCGGCACCCTGGAGACCTATCCGATGGACGGGATCGATCTCTCGAACCGCATCACCGTGGGCCAGGGACCCACGACGAAGCTGGACGCGGATCCGTGCCTGCAGTGGCCGGACGTCCTGGCGGGGAAGTATCGGTATGTCGTGTACGTGCGCCTGCCGCGCGACCAAAGCGTCCTCTATCCCGTGACGCCGCCTGGGGACTGGTTCACCGCAGACCCAGCTGCCAAGCAGGTTTTCCGCGATCACGGCAGCGTCGTGTACCGGGTGAATGGCTCGCTCCATCCGGCCGGCTGCTGACACCGCGGCGCCAAGAGGCGCCCCTGACTCGATGGCGAACACGGCCACGGGTTGGTGGGTGCGAGCGCTCGGACTCGTCGTGGTGCTCGGCTTCGTCATCAGGCTCGTCTACACGTACGTGCACGGGGACAACCTCGCCGCGCTCGGGATCGACGCCGGCTATTACCACAACGGCGCGAATCTGCTCGCCGACGGAAAGTGGTTCGTCTCGCCGGTCGGCCTGTTCAACTTCTACGGCGTCGGCGAGGCGGCCAGCCATCCGCCCGCATACGAGGTATTGCTCGGCGTCGTGTCCACGCTGGGGATGCGGAGCGTCCTCTTCCACCAGTTGTGGTCCTGTGTCATGGGCGGTGCCGCCGTCGCGCTCGTCGGGCTCGCGGGTCGCGAGATGGCCGGTGAGCGCGTCGGCCTCGTGGCCGCGGTGATCGCCGCAGTCTCTCCGACCTTCTGGGTGAACGACGCGCTCCTCATGTCCGAGTCGCTGGTGCTGGTAGTCGTCGCCCTCGTGCTCCTCCTCGCGTACCGGTTCCACCGCCGACCGACTGTCGTCTCGGCGGCAACCCTGGGCGTCGCCACGGCGATCGCGGTCCTGACGCGGGCCGAGCTGGTGCTGCTCTTGCCGCTCCTCGTGATCCCGCTCGTCGTTCTGACCGCAAGACCGGCTTGGGGTCATGGAATCCGATGGCTCGTAGCCGCCGGCCTCGCGTCGCTGGTCGTGGTCAGCCCATGGGTCGCGTACAACCTCAGTCGGTTCGACAAGCCCGTGGCCATCTCGACCGGCCTCGGCCAGACATTGCTTGCGGCGAACTGCCGGCAGACGTATTTCGGGCCCGAGATCGGCTACTGGGCGGTCGACTGCGTCCTCAACCCGAAGAAGCCGATCCGTGCCGTCGGGGACGAGTCAGTGCAAGAGTCGGCATACCGACGGGTCGGCGTCGACTATGCCTCAGCACATGCCGGACGCTTGCCGTTCGTCGTATACGCCCGCCTGGGTCGCACCTTCGGCTTCTACGCCCCCGTCGACCAGCTCCGTGTCGACGAGCGGGACAACAGGCGAGAGCTCCCGGTCTCGATCGCGGGTCTCGCAATCTTCTACGTGTTGGCCGGGCTCTCGATCGTCGGGGTCGCGGTGCTGCGTCGGCGGGGCCTGCTCGCGTACCCGGTCCTCGCGCCGGTGCTGGCTGTTGCGATCGCCGTTGCGTTCACCTACGGGCAGACCCGCTTTCGTGTGCCGGCCGAGATCTCGTTTGCTCTGCTCGCCGCGGTCGCCCTCGACGCAGGTTTCGGTCGATTCGCATCGCGGCGGCAGTCCATTCAAGTCATAGGTGAGAGATAGACGGAGTATGCGTCGCCCCGCTCGCGGAGGTGCCAGAGCGCGTCGACGCGACGCCGGTCAACGCCGTTCGAAACGAGTTGCCGACGCCCGATCGCACTGAGCACTGGCAGCGAGCCCTCGGGAGCGAGAGAGCCGAGACGGTCGCGCACTTGTCGCTCCAAGCGCTGTGCTCGGGACCGCTCTCGTGGTGTCAGCGGGTCGTACTGGGCGATGCGCGTCGCGTCCGGCGGTGGCGCCCAGCCGCGCTCTGCATAGCTCCCGGCGACCACGATCAGGATCCCGTCAACCTGAGACCTGCGCGCAGTTCGCCAGGAGCCGACTGCGTGGGACAACCCCGGCTCCATACGAACGCTCTCGCCACGTTCGGTGAGATCGAGAAACATCCCAACGCCGACAGCGCCAAGATTCTCGAAGTCGACAAAAGTCAATTGGTACCGCTTGTCGCGTTGGAGGTGGACGGCGGTCCGCGGGCCAAGCCGCGCGATCGTGTCAGAGAACACGTGTTGAGGTGCCTGCACAGACGCCGCGGACCATCCTGTGCTTGCCGTGAGCGCGAGTACGGCAATGAGACACAGCGCGACGAGCGCCTTGGTAAGCGTCGTGCGCGCTACGACCCGCCACAGCGACCATGCGAGCGAGAGCCACACGAGCGCGGCGAGGACCCACGCCCACCGCACGAGGTATGGGCCGAGGAATCCTGTGATGCGTGACACCGCGACCACACCGAGCCCAGCGCCTGTGACGGCGAGTATGGCGAGGCGCCCGGCGTCCCGCGCACCGCGGCGCCAGGCGAGCCAGCCGAGCGCCGCCGTCGCTCCCACGATCAGTAGCGCGGGGATTGTGGAGGCGGTGCCGATGAGTCCCGTCGACGTCGCGTCGTCGCCGGTGATCCAGGGGCCAATGAACCCGAGCTCGCGGCCCATGACCCCGAAGCCGAAGTCCCAGCCGGCGAGCGACTCCTTGGGGTGCCGGAACGAGTCGACGATTTCCCCGAGGTTCCCCGGCGACCCGGTCAGCTGTTGGACGACAGGTGGGAGCCACAGCACGACACCGACGATGACCGCGACGATGATCCATCGGCGGGGCGACGGTCGCAGCGCTCCGGCTGTGATGCTGTCGCCGTCGCCCGTGCTGTAGCGGGACCGTGTCGTTCCGTACGCACCCAACGCGCATGCGACCCCGCCGAGGCCGATGACGACAGGCGCGTAACCCACGTGTGTCTGCATGACGAACGAGCCGATCCCGACCAGCCACGGCAGCGTTGCCCAGTCGCGTTCGGCGACCGACCAGGCGAGCATGACGAACAACAAGAACGGCAGCACTGGCACCCACGGGTTCCATGGCTCGATGAGCAGCTCAGGACCTAACGCGTGCGTGAGCAGTGCGCCGACGATTGCTACTAGAGCGAGCAATGCAAGCCCGCCGCGTCGCCAGGCGACGACGAGCGATCCAGTGAGGGCTGCCGCGTTGAGGAGCGCCGTACCGGCGAGAAGGCCGGTCTGGCCGAACATCCAGTTGAACGGAGCGAGGAGCCAAAACATCAAGGGCCCGGGGTGGTCCCAGCCGAACCGTGACTGCACCCCGACCAAGGGTGTGTGATGCCCGCCTACGTCCCTGATACGAAGGACCTCGAGCGCGAGGTCCGAGGCCGGGTGCCAGTGGTACCCGATGAGCGAGACGGCCGCGATGAGCAGCGGCAGCGCGAGGAGGGTGGCGGCGACGGGCAACCCAACCGCGAGCTGCGATGCGGGCCGTTTGCTCGTACGAAGCGGCTGCGACGGTGCTGCCTCGACGACGGAGGTAGACACGCAGCCCTTATACACCAGCGCGGGCGTCCGAGCCGTCGCGCGACTGTTGGTAGCGCGCCGACCAGCGTTGCCACAGGGCGTCGATTGCAATCGCCGCCAACACGACGAGCGATGTCTCGGCGGGAGCGCGGAACCGATTCGACCCGTAGGTCACGGCCACCGTCACGATGACAATGGCCGGCAGCGCCAGAAGCGGGAACACCGGGACGGTCCGCCGCCGGCGGAGCACGAACGCGCCCGCGAGAGCTCCGACAGCAACCGGATAGAAGCTGATCAACTCGAGCGCCGCCAGCCAGCGTTCTCGGCCTTCGAAGAAGACCTCCACGTCGATCAACCGGCCCGGAGGGTAGAGACCGACCACGCGGCCGACGCGTGCCGCAACCACGACGGGCACCCGACCCAGGTTGTCGCGGACGAAGGCTTGCGCACGATCGCGAAGGACCTCGCTCGCCTCGGATTCGTCCGTCGTCGGGTCGAGGCCCTTCACACACGTTGACGTGATCGAGCCGAGCGACGGTCCTCTGTAGGTGTCGCGACAGTTCGCGCCGGCGAGGGTCGCCTCGAACTGCGACGAAAGCAGGACCGGATGGCTGAAACGCGAGAGGTTGTACCCGACCCATGGGGCGATGATCGCGATTGCCACCAAGGTCCCGACCCCGAGGCGGGTCAAACGTTGCCGTACCGAGATACCGGGCGCCAGAAGGATCACGGGAGCGAACAGCGCGGGCAACAGCAGCACCAGCTCTGATCGAGCAAGCATCGCGACACCACACGCAGCACCGAGCGACACGGTTCGTGCGATGCCGGGATGGTCCCAGGCGCGGTATGCGAGGAGCAGAGCCACCGTCGCGACGAAGATCGCCATCGTCTCAGAAAGAAGCGCGCCATCATGCAACCAGATGTTCGGATACACAGCTGCGAGACACGCGGCCACGAGTCCGACTCTGACGCCGCCGACGCGCCGCCCGAGCAGGCCTGTCACGACGACGGTCCCTGTGCCGAGCACCGTCGACCACAAGACGTGCTCGAGAGCCGTGCGCAGACCAACCATGGATGGGATGGCGAGGTACAGCATGTAGAGCGGTGGATGGTCGGCGGCCTGTATGCGCGCGCCCAGTGCGTAGGGAAGCGGAGCAATGAAGCCGTTGCCGTCGACCAGGAGGTTCGCGCCGACGTGATAGAAGAACGCGTCGCCGCCGGGGACGTGATTGCGACGAGCGACCAGGACGTAGGCCAATCGCACCGCGAATCCCAGGATTGCAATGACCGCGAGGCGACGGATGAACGTGCGCCGCTCGCGCTCGGTTGCGACGGGCGGCTCGGCCGGGTTCGCGGTGTGAACTCCGGGCTGAGTCGGAATTGTCATGCTCGGCACCGGAGCTCCGCGACGGGCACGGGGCACGTTAATCGCCCAGATCGCCCCTGACAGAAGCAGCGATTCGCTCTCGGGGCAGGATTCTCACCGGGCTCACAGGTTGGCCTCAGGGCCGCTTCAACGGCGACCCGCATGATGCATACCGTGGACGATCTCGCCGGCCCGTCGGGTGGCACGGCAACAGCCGAGCTCGAACCGCGTACCAGCGGCGTCGCCCATGCAACACCCCCAACCCCCCAAGCACCGGTCAGCCCTTCCAGCCGCGATCGTGAGCGAGTGGGACCCGTCCGCCGCATGCTGCTCGCGTCGACGGCTGGGGGGTTGGCCGGTGCCGTCATCGCGTCGGGGACGTTGGTCCTCACGGACCGCTCGAGCGGCTCCTCGTTTCCCCCGCAGCCGGGGCGGCAGGTGCAGGCGACCGGCTCGGCGCCGGCCTCGCACGGCGACATCGCGGCGATTCTCGCCAAGGACGTGCCCGCAGTGGTCGCGATCACGACCGACGGCGGGCCGGCCCTCGGGCGCGGCGGAGGCGGTGGCGGCGCCGCGACGGGATTCGTGACCGACGCCGGGGGCGTCATCGTCACCAACGACCACGTCGTCGCCGACGCGCGCAGCATCAACGTGACGACGTCGGACGGCAAGAAGCTCTCCGCCCGGGTGCTGGGCCAGGACGCCTCCCACGATCTGGCGGTGCTCCGGGTCGACGCGACGAACCTGCCCGCGGTCGAACTCGGGAACTCCGACCAGGTCCAGGTGGGTGACGACGTCGTCGCCATCGGCAACGCCCTCGACCTCGACGGAGGGCTGAGCGCCACGCGCGGGATCGTCTCCGGGCTGCACCGCCAGATCCCGACTGAGACGGGCGCGCAGCTCCAGGGTCTGATCCAGACCGACGCCGCCATCAACCCGGGCAACTCCGGCGGTCCGCTGGTCGACGCCCAGGGGCGCGTCATCGGCATCAACACCGCGATCGCCAACCCGAACACCGCGCAGAACGTCGGCTTCGTCATCCCGATCTCGCAGGCGAAGCCGATCATCGACAGGCTGCGCGGCGGCCAGTAGGCGACACGCCGCGTCGTCTCGGACGCCGTGGATTACCGTCGACAGCGAACTCAGGTGGCTTTTCGATGGCTTCAGACGTAAACGGTCGGGCACGGATCGTCGTGGTCGACGACGAGCCGTCGATCACCGACGCGGTCTCGACCGCGCTCGGGTACGAGGGCTTCGACGTCGAGCAGGTGCACGGCGGACGCGACGCGCTCGAGATCGTCAGCGACCTGCGGCCAGATCTCGTGGTCCTCGACATCATGCTCCCGGACATCGACGGGGTGACGCTCCTCAAGCGGCTGCGCCAGGACGGGGTGAACGTCCCGGTGCTCTTCCTCACGGCCCGGGACGAGCCGTCCAACCGGGTCGAGGGCCTGGTCGCCGGCGGCGACGACTACGTCACCAAGCCGTTCACGCTCGCGGAAGTCGTCGCGCGCGTTCACGCAATCCTCCGCCGTACCCGCGGCGAAACCGGGAGCGACAGCACGTTGCGCTTCGCGGATCTCGTGATGGACGAGGACACGCGCGAGGTTTGGCGGGGGAACGACGTGCTCCAGCTCACCGCGACCGAGTTCAACTTGCTGCGCTTCTTCATGCGCAACCCCAAGCGCGTGCTCTCCAAGGC
>Ga0070706_100002112_pt1 | contig 20236 bp, 21 predicted proteins | sample KBSK5501metaG_FD_65476 | JGI IMG/M metagenome (GOLD analysis project Ga0070706, IMG submission 65476) | Corn, switchgrass and miscanthus rhizosphere microbial communities from Kellogg Biological Station, Michigan, USA - KBS K5-50-1 metaG | ecosystem: Host-associated > Plants > Roots >... | reverse complement strand
CGCCCCTTCCACGAGCACGCCATCGAGCTGATCGACGTCCCCCAGAGCCGCTACAGCGGCAAGAACTCGGCCGACATCCGCATGGTGGTCGACGCGATGGACCTGGCCTACGCCAAGCAGCACGTGGACAGCTTCGCCCTCGTGTCGGGCGACTCCGACTTCTCTCCGCTGGTGTCCAAGCTGCGGGAGAACGACCGCTACGTGATCGGCCTCGGGGTGAAGTCCTCGTCGTCCGAGCTGCTGGTCGGCAACTGCGACGAGTTCATCTTCTACGAGGACCTGATCCGCGAGTCGAAGAAGACGACCTCCCTGCGCGGGCTGCCCGAGAAGAAGGCGGAGGCGTTCGCCCAGCTCATCGAGGCGATCCAGGCGCTGCAGCGCGAGAACAAGGACACCCTGTGGGGCTCCATGGTGAAGCAGACCATGATCCGGAAGAACCCGGCGTTCAACGAGTCCTACTACGGCTACTCCACGTTCTCGAAGCTCCTGGAGGAGGCGGCCAAGCAGAAGATCCTCACCCTGGAGCGGGACGCCAAGAGCGGCACCTACATCATCACCTCGATCGAGGGCGACCGCGCCGCCTGATCAGTCCCGACGGCTGATGACCTTCACCCGCCCGCTGTCGCTGATGAGCGCGGTCAGGATCCAGCTCACCACGCTCACCAGCAGCGCGCCCCAGAAGGCCGGCCACCAGCCGGCCACGTGGAAGCCGCTCACGAAGAACGAGACGAGCTTCAGGCAGAACGCGTTCAGCACGAGCAGGAAGATCCCGAGAGTGAGCAGGGTGATCGGGAAGGTGATCACGACCAGGATGGGGCGCACCACCGCGTTGATGATGCCCAGCACCACGCCGGCGGCCACCGCGGAGCCGAGGCCGGCCAAGCGGATGCCCGGCACCACGTGCGCGGCCACCAGCAGCGCCAGCGTGTACACCACCACCCGGAGGATGAACCCCATGGTCCGGCCCCGAGTCTACACCCGACTCGCCGCCGCCGTGCTCCTGCTCGCCGGCGTCACCGCGGCCGGCGCGGCCGAGCCGCCCGCCGCCACCATCGAGCCCGCCATGACCCGGGGGCCCGCCACCGCGCCGGTGACGATCCTCGAGTGGAGCGACTTCCAGTGCCCGTTCTGCCAGCAGGCCCAGGACACCATGGCCCGCCTCCTCGGCGAGTTCCCCGACTCGGTCCGGCTCGTCTTCAAGGACTTCCCGCTCCGCTCGCACGAGGGCGCGCTGCCCGCCGCCCTCGCCGCGCGCTGCGCGGGGGCCCAGGGGCGATTCTGGGAGTACCACGACCTGCTCTTCGTGGCCCAGCCCGCCTTCTCGCGCGAGGAGCTGCTGGGCTACGCGCGCCGCCTCGGCCTCGACGTCCCGCGCTTCACCGAATGCCTCGACGCGGCCCGGTTCCGGGACGCGGTGGCCGCCGACCAGCGCGAGGGCCGCGCCGCGGGCGTGCGCGCCACGCCGACCTTCTTCGTGAACGGAGAGAAGATCGAGGGCGCGTTGCCCATCGAGGAGTTCCGCGACGCGATCCGCCGGGCCCTGCGCGACGCGGGCGCCGCGCCGCCCCGCTGAGAAAGAGACCGCCCTCGTGACCACTCCGCCCCCGAGCCTCTTCGTGAACGCGAGCGCGGTGCCCTGGGTCGAGCGCCGGCCCGGCGTCTTCTGGAAGACCCTCTGGGAGGACGCGGACGGCCGCCACAAGGCGATCCTGATGCGCTACGAGCCGGGCGCGACCGTGCCGCGCCACCGGCACGTCGGCGACGAGCAGATCTACGTGCTCGAGGGCAGCGTGGCCGACGACACCGGCGTGTGCACCGCGGGCAACTACGCGCGCCGACCGCCCGGCTGCGTCCACACCGTGACGAGCCCCGCCGGCGCGCTCGTCATCGCGATCACCTCGGGTCCCACCGAGCCGGTCTAGCCCGGCGAAACTCCTTGCGACCCTCCGATACCTCCGATAATGTGGGTGGCTGATCCGGGCCTGTCGCGCCGGGCCACCGAGGAGACGGCATGATGATGACGTCCGAGCACTTCTGGCTGACGATCGGCTTCCTGGGACAGGCGTTCTTCTCGATGCGCTTCCTGGTACAGTGGATCGCGTCGGAGCGGAAGAAGGAGAGCGTGATCCCGGTCTCCTTCTGGTTCTTCTCGATCGGCGGCGGTCTCACCCTGCTGGTCTACGCGGTGTACCGCCTGGATCCGGTCTTCATCCTCGGTCAGGGCGCGGGCCTCTTCGTGTACCTGCGAAACCTCTATCTGATCCGGCGGAAGCAGAGCGGCCTGGCCGAGGCCCGGGCGTAGCCTCCGCTCCGCTTCCGGCAAAGGAGTCTCAATGGACGCGAGCATCCGCTGGGGGACGATCCAGTCCCAGCCCATCCTGATGATCCCCGGCCCGACCGAGCTGCCGTTCCCGGTCGTGCAGGCGATGAGCCAGCCCGCCACCATCCAGTACGATCTGAACTTCGACGCCAAGATCCTGGAGCCGGTGACCCTGGCCCTGCGCGACATCTTCCAGACCAGCCGCGGCGAGGTCATCGCGATGCCGGGCTCGGGGCGCACCGCGCTCGAGGCCTCCGCGATCTCGGTGATCGAGCCGGGCGATCGCGTGCTCGTGGTGGTGGCCGGGGTCTTCGGCACCCTCATGCGCGAGATCATGACCCGCGCGGGCGCCGAGGTCACCGAGCACACCGTGGAGTGGGGCCGGCCCCTGGACCTGGCCCGACTCGAGAAGGACGTGGAGCGCGTGAAGCCGAAGGCGGTCTCCATGGTCCACAACGAGACCTCCACCGGCACCACCTATCCGGCCGCCGAGGTGGGGCGCATCGTGAAGGGGCACGGCACCCTCTTCATGCTCGACACGGTGTCCTCGCTCGCCGGGCTCGACGTGCGCACCGACGACTGGGGCGTCGACTTCAACATGACCGGCTCGCAGAAGTGCCTCGCCGCCCCGCTCGGCATGGCCATCGTGTCGGTGAGCCCCGCCGCATGGGACGCGATGGAGCGCCGCAAGCACAAGTCCTCCTCGTGGGCCTACGATCTCCTGCGCTGGAAGGAGAACTGGATCCCGGCCTCCCGCGGCGGCCACATTCCCGACGGCAGCCCGCGGCGGCAGCCGGTCTCGATCCCCACGCACCTCACCAGCGCGCTCGGGGTGGCGAGCCGGCTCATCCTCGAGGAGGGGCTCCCGCACCGCTTCCGTCGTCACGCGGTGGCCGGGCGGGCCTTCCGCGCCGGCATCGAGGCGATGCGGCTCGAGCCGTTCCCGGACGCCTCGCTCCTGTCCAACACCGTCTCGTGCTTCAAGACGCCCGCCGGGATCGATCCGGCCGCGGTGGTGAGCCACATGCGCGACCGCTACGGCATCCTGATCGGCACCGGGCTCGACAAGATCCGGACCACCACCCTGCGGGTCGGGCACATGGGCATCACCTCGAGCCCGATGTACGTGCTGCCCACCCTCTCCGCGATCGAGATGACGCTGCGCGACCTCGGCTACCGCAGCGAGGCGGGCGCGGGGGTCTCGGCGGCCCAGGCGGTCTTCGCGAGCCCGCCCGCGTGATCGCGGTTCCGGACGACTTCCCCTCCGTCTTCGAAGGAAGCGCGGGCCACGAGCGGGCCAAGCGTCTCGGGCCGGTCCGCGTCTTCACCGAGCGCGGCGCGGACCAGGAGGCCGAGCTGATCCGCCGGATCGGCGATGCCACCAGCGCCATCAACATCCGTGCCCACGCCCGCTTCAGCGAGGCGGTGTTCCAGGCCTGCCCCAAGCTCAAGATGGTCTCGGTGTGGGGCACCGGCACCGACAACTTCGATCTGCACGCGGCGGGCATGCGCGGGGTGACGATCTGCAACACCCCCGGCATCAACGCCTTCGCGGTAGCGGAGCACGCGCTCACCCTGATGCTCACGGTGGCCCGCCGAGTGGTGACCATCGACGCGGAGATGCGCAAGGGCAAGTGGCCGCGCGAGCTCCTGACCCAGTGTGTGGGCAAGACGCTCGGGGTCTTCGGCATGGGCGCCATCGGCGGGCGCCTCGCCACCATCGCCCGCGGCATCGGCATGAACGTGCTGGGCTGGAGCGCGCTCGGCGACGAGGCGCGCATTCGCAAGACGGGGGCGCGGCCGGCCAGCAAGGAGGAGATCCTCGCCCAGGCCGACGTGATCAGCCTGCACGTGCGGCTCTCCACCGAGACGCGCAACTTCGTCGGCCGCAAGGAGCTCGCGATGATGAGGCCCACCGCGATCCTCATCAACACCGGCCGGGGCGCGCTGGTGGACCGGGAGGCACTGCTGGCCGCCCTGCGCGACCGCAAGATCATGGGGGCGGGGCTCGACGTCTTCCACCAGGAGCCGCTCGCCGCCGACGATCCGATCCTGGCCCTGCCCAACGTGGTCTGCTCCCCGCACAACGCGGGACAGACGCCCGAGGTGATCCGCGACGGCCTGATCGCCGCGGTCGCCAACATCGAGAACTTCCTCCAGGGCAAGCCCAGCAACCTGGTCGTCTCGCCCGGCCGCTAGCCGCCGCGCCCGGCAGCACTCTCCGGTGGCGCGGGCGCCTCGGCGGGGGTAGGGTTGGAGCACTCCGCGCGGGAGTGCAAGGCGCGCGGGCGGACTTCAACCCGTTCCCCACAGGAGGATCGATATGGCCAAGGTTCTACGGTGTGGCGACCTGATGCCGGGCTGCAACGCGGTCATGGAGGGCAAGGACGTGGCCGAGGTGATGGCGAAGGGGGCCGAGCACGCGAAGAAGGACCACGGGATCGCGACGATCCCGCCCGACATGGTGGCCAAGGTCCAGGCCGCCATCAAGGACAAGTAGCGCCGACCGCCGGACACCCCGCCCTCCCCCCGGAGAGCGGGGTGTCCGGGTGCTACGCGGTCAGGTCGACCAGCAGCTTCATCACCGGCCCTCCCCGGAGCGCCTCCTCCATCCCCTCCTGCAGGCCCTCGAGCGGGATCTTCCGGCTCACCAGCGGGGCGAGCGTCACCGCGCCGGCGGCGGCCAGTCGGATCGCCTCCTCCCAGTCCTGGCGGTTGTAGAGGCGGCTGCCGTGCATGGTGACCTCGCGCGCGAACATCGGGTAGAGGTTCACCGGGGTGGGCTCGGCGTGGATCGCCACGATACTCACGGTGCCCCACACCCGCACCGTCTCGGTCATCACGCGTGCGGCGGCGGGATGGCCGGTCACCTCGAAGGCGACGTCGACCCCCTGCCCCGCGGTCCACTCGTTGACGAACCGCACCGGATCGGCGTCCATGCCGATCACCTCGAGCCCGAGGCTCCGCAGCAGCTCGATCCGGAACGGGTTCACCTCGCTCACGATCACCCGCGCCCCGCGGTGTCGGCACACCATCGCGATGAGGGCACCGATCGGCCCGCCACCCAGGACCAGCACCGCGTCGCCCGCCGTCACCTCCGCGCGCCGCACGTCGTGGGTGGCCACCGCGAGCGGCTCGATCATCGCGGCCTGGTCGTCGCCGAGGGTGTCCGGCACGTGGAGCATCCGCGCCGCCGGCACCGTCCAGTAGTCCTGCATGCCGCCGGGCAGCTCCACCCCGTAGATCTTCAGCCGGTAGCAGAGGTAGTAGCCGCCCATCCTGCACGCGCGGCACTCCCCGCACGAGTGGATCGGCTCGACCACCACCCGGTTCCCGGGCTCGAACCCGCTCCCCGCCGGCGCCTCCACCACCTCCGCAAAGGTCTCGTGCCCGATGATGCCGCCCTTGGGGATGCGGTGATCGAGATGGCCCTGGAAGATGTGCAGGTCGGTGCCGCAGATGCCGGCGCGCCGCACCCGGAGCAGGGCCTGGTCGGCGGCCCGCGACGGGCGCGAGATGGGGCCGGTGCGGAAGGTGCGGGAGCCTTCGTAGAAGGAAGCCCTCATGCGCGGATCTCCTTGTCCAGGTGCGGCGGATCGGGACGCGGCGTGAGTCGGCGCCCGACTATCTAGCGGTCACCCCCTCGGCTAGTCAAGGGGGCTCACCCGAGCCGCGGCGCCCGGAGCCGCCAGAGCGCGATCCCCTGCACCAGCAGGGCCACCACCACCGCCGCCGCGAAGGCGCCCGCGATGCCGAGCGGCACCAGTCCGACCGCCAGCACCAGGCAGAACGCGCCGAACGAGAAGAGGCCGAAGAGCAGCCCGCGCAGGACGCCGAGGGCCGCGCCCGCGCCCTGCACGTGGTGGCCGAACGCGGTCAGAATGGCGGCGAAGAGCGGATACGTCGCGAGCAGCCCGCTCCACCGCGCTCCGAGTCGGGGGGCCAGCGCGGTGAGCGCGACGACCACCGCGGTGGCGAGCACCATGCGGGCGGGTAGGTCCCAGGGCGGCGGCACCGCGGGCGTCTCCCGGGCGGTGGCGGCGGGCATGAGGCGCAGCGAGAGCGCGAGCGCGGCCACCACCAGCGCGAACAGCGCGGCCGGGCCCAGGTCGAGCGGCTGCAGGATCGCGGCGGTGACCGCGTAGGCGGCGGAGCCCGCCACCAGCGCCGCCGGCCACCCGCGGCGGGTCGCGCTCCAGCCGTAGACCACGCAGAACGCGGCCTCCGCGGTCGCGCCGACGAGCGAGCCGACCACCGCGGCCGCCGCGAACGCGGCGCCGTGGTCGAGTGCGATGAAGAACGCCACCGGCCCGGTGGTGAGCGGCAGGCCCACCAGCCAGCCGCCGACCGACTGCCCCCAGCGCCGTCCCGCGAGCGTGGCGCCGCCGATCAGCGCGGGCGTCAGGACGAGCTTGAGCGCCAGGTTGTCCATCGGGCCCGCCGGGCGGAGCCGGCGTCAGACCGAGAGCGCGTCGCGGAGGACCTGGGCCGGATGCCGGGCGGGCCGGCCGGCCAGGTGCTCGATCTGCTGGCGACAGGAGACGCCCGGCGCCACGATCTCGGTGTCGTCGGCGGCCGCCCTCACCGCGGGGGCGAGCCGGCGGTTGCCGAGGCTCACCGAGAGATCGTAGTGCTCCCGCTCGAAGCCGAACGAGCCGGCCATGCCGCAGCAGCCCGAGTCCACCTCCGCCACCTCGAAGCCGGCCCAGCGGAGCGCGGCCACCGTGGGCGCGGTGCCCACCATCGCCTTCTGGTGGCAGTGGCCGTGGAGCAGCGCCTGCCGGCGGGTGCCGTCGCGGAGCGGCGGGCGGAACGGCAGGGTGAGGCCGCGGGCCTTCTCGCGCAGCAGGAACTCCTCGAGCAGGAACGCGGCCGCCGCGACCTGCCGGGCCTCGTCGGTCCGCACCAGCTCGACGGTCTCGTCGCGCAGGGTGAGCAGGCAGGAGGGCTCGAGGCCCACGATGGCGGCGCCGCGCGCCACCCACGGGTGCAGGCGCGACACGTTCCACTCCGCGTGGGCCTTCGCCTCGTCGAGCATGCCCTTGGAGATGAGGGGCCGCCCGCAGCACTTCTTGTCCACGAGCTGCACCCGGTAGCCCGCCGCCTCCAGCAGCTCCACCGCGGCGCGGCCGATCTCCGGCGCGTTGTAGGTGATGAACGTGTCGTGGAAGAGCACCACGTCGCCCCGGGGCGCCTCGCGGGGCGCGCGTCGGGCGTCGAACCAGTCGGTGAAGGTCTCCCGGGCGAAGCGGGGCAGCGGCCGGCGGCGGTCGATGCCGGCCACGCGCTCCATCAGCCATCGGTTCGGCCAGGCGCGCGCCATCCAGTTCGAGATCGGGGCCAGGCGCGAGCCGAGCCAGGAGAGCCACGCGATGTGGCCGAAGAGCCGGTTGCGCAGGGGCAGCCCGTTGACCGCGTGGTAGTGGTGCAGGAACTCGTACTTCATCTTGGCCATGTCCACGTTGGACGGACACTCCGCCTTGCAGCCCTTGCACTCGAGGCAGAGGTCCATCACCTCGTAGAGCCGCTTCCCCGCGAAGTCGGCCTCCGGCACCTTGCCGGAGAGCACCGCGCGTAGCGCGTTGGCGCGCCCGCGGGTGGAGTGCTCCTCGTCGCGGGTCGCCATGTACGAGGGGCACATGGTGCCCTCGAGCTTCTTGCGGCACACCCCGACCCCGTTGCACATCTCGACCGCGGCCGCGAATCCGCCCTGGGACCGGAAGTCGAGGAGGGTCTTCGGCTCCCACGTCTTGTAGGCGGGGCCGTAGCGCAGATGCTCGGTCACGCCCGGGCTGCCCACGATGTTGCCGGGGTTCATGAGCCCGCGGGGATCGAAGGCGGCCTTCGTCTCCTGGAAGGCGCGGAACAGGGTCGGCCCGAACACCCGCTCCAGGAACGGGCTGCGGGCGCGGCCGTCGCCGTGCTCGCTCGAGATGGCGCCCCCGAAGGACAGCACCAGGTCGAAGATCTCCTCCGCCATCACCCGCACCTGCTCGAGTCCGCGCGCGGTCTTGAGGTTGATCAGGGGACGGATGTGGAGGCAGCCCACCGAGCAGTGGCCGTAGTAGGCCGCGTCCGCGCCGTGCTTGGCCATGATCGCGGTGAACTGCGGCACGAACTCGGGGAGGTGCTTCGGGTCCACCGCGGTGTCCTCGACGAACGCGATGGGCTTGGACTCCCCGCGCGTGCCCAGCAGGAGCCCGAGCCCGGCCTTGCGGAGCTTCCAGATCGACTGCTGCTCCGCCCCGTCGGCCGCGATGTGGGAGGCGTAACCGAAGCGCCCGCGGCTGCGACGCGCCTCGAGGTCCGCCACCTTGGCCTTCACCTCCTGCTCGGTGTCCCCCGCGTACTCCACGATCAGGATCGCGGCGGGGTCGCCCTGCACGAAACCCATCCGCTGCGACTGCTCGATGTTGGCGCGGGCGAGGTCGAGGATCATCTTGTCGGTCAGCTCGACCGCGTACGGCCCGGTCTCGAGGATCGCCTGGGAGGACTCGAGCGCCTCCTGCATGTCGTGGTAGTGGATGACGTCGAGGGCGGTGGCCTTGGGCTTCTTCACCAGGCGCACCTTCGCCTCCACCACCGTGAGGAACGTGCCTTCCGAGCCCACGATCAGGCGGGCCATGTTGAGCGGCCGGTCCTTCACCAGCTCGTCCAGGTTGTAGCCGCAGACCCGCCGCCAGTGCCGCGGATAGCCGGAGCGGATCTCCTTGCCGTACCGGGTGCGGATGCGGGCGACCTCCTGGTAGATCCGGCCCTCGAGGCCGGGCAGGCGCATCTTGGCCGCGAACTCGGCGGGGGTCACCGCGCCGAAGGTGGCCCGGCTGCCGTCGGCGAGGATGGTCTCGATCTCGACGACGTGCTCCACCGTGAGCCCGTAGGCGATGGAGTGCGAGCCGCCCGAGTTGTTGCCGATCATGCCCCCGAGGGTGGCGCGGTTCGAGGTGGAAGTGTCCGGGCCGAAGAGGAGCCCCAGCGGCCGCACGTGGTGATTGAGCTCGTCCTGCACCAGGCCCGGCTGCACGCGCGCCCACAGCTCTTCGCGGTTCACCTCGAGCACGCCGCCCATGTGCCGCGAGAAGTCCATCACCACCGCGCGATTCACGGTCTGGCCGGTGAGCGAGGTGCCGCCGCCGCGCGGCAGCAGCGGCACACCCTGCTGGTTGGCGATCTCGACGGCGGCCTGCACGTCACCCGCGTGCCGCGGGATCACCACCCCGAGCGGCTCCATCTGGTACATGGACGCGTCGGTGGAATAGAGCAAGCGTGAGTAGGTGTCGAAGCGCACGTCGCCCTCGACGCGGCGACGCAGCTCGTGCTCGAGGTCGTTCATGGCGGGATTATGGGGCCAAGGGCGCGACGGGCGCAACTTGAGAGGTCTGCTCGATCCACCAAACCGATGGGTTACAATGGAAGCCTCGTTGGCACCGCCTCAGCCGGGAGGCGCCGGAGGATACGGACCCGATGCCCGAGACGACAGACGGCGGCACCCCCGCCACGATCCTGGTGGTGGACGACGAGCCCGACGTGCGCGCGCTTGTCCGCGAGGTGCTCACCCTCAACGGCTACACCGTCATCGACACCGGCGATCCCTTCGAGGCGCGTCGCATCGCGGAGCGGCAGCCGATCCAGCTCCTGCTCACCGACGTGGTGATGCCAATCATGAACGGCATCGAGCTGGCCCAGCGGGTGGAGACGGTAAGCCCGACCACGAAGGTGCTCCTGATGTCGGGCTACGTCACCTCCGCGGTGAAGACCTCCGGCCGGCCACTGGTGTCCAAGCCGTTCCGCACCGCCGACCTGCTCGCCGCGATCCGCCAGCTGCTCGACGCGCGCTCCGCGTTCCGCCGCCCCGCGCCGCCGACCGCGCCCCGGCCGGGCTCGGTCTGAGCGCCCCCGGCCGGCGTCGCGCGCCCGCGACGGGCGCGCACTATACTGGAGCGGTGCGACGGCTCCTGATCACGCTCGGGTGGCTCGTCCTCGCAGTGCCGGGGGCGACGCCCGCGGCGGCCGCGCCCGCGGCCCCCGTCTTCACGGTCAATCTCCTCGAAGGCCCCGGCCACTTCGACTCGCGCGCGCAGCTCGGCAAGCAGGTGCTGGTGATACGCTTCCAGGCTTCCTGGTGCAAGGTCTGCAACGAGGAGGCGGCCGGACTCGAGCGGATCTACCAGAAGTACCGGACGAGGGGCGTGGAGGTGGTGAGCGTGCAGGTGCAGGACACCGAGGCCGACGCGCGCAACTTCCTCAAGGTCAACAAGGCAACCTACCCGGCCGGCCTCGATCCCCGGCTCAAGATCGCCAACCGCTTCGGCTTCCGCGGCACGCCCTACACCGTGGTCATCAACAAGCGCGGCGAGATCGTGGCGCGCATCCACGGGCGCTCCGACGAGGCGCGCCTCTCCCGCATCCTCGATCCACTCGTGAAGCCCGCGCCCGGGCGCAAGCCTCCCGGGCGGCTACAGTAGGGAGCGGGTCGGGCCGGCGCGCGGCCGCTACGAGAGGCGGCACGCGGCGTCGAGGCCGCGCACCGTCATGACCAGCACGAAAACGTGGAAGGCGACCCCGATCCAGTCGCGCAGGCCCAGGAAGATGAGGCCGTCCAGCGCGTAGACCACCGCGCCGACCGCGAAGGCCCACACCTGGCCTCGCATCGCGAAGCGGCCGAGCAGCGCGAAGCCGCCCACCGTGATCGCGTCCATCAGCGCCACCGCGCCGAACCCGCGGCCCGAGTGGGCGGCGAGGGCGTCCGCGACCTGGGTGATGCCGAGCCCGAGGATGAAGCGCCAGTGCTGGCCGCTGAGCGAGGCCAGCGAGTTGACCAGCGAGAGGCCCGCGACCCAGTAGAACCATAGCGCCCCGCTGCGGCGCTGGCGCAGGAGCTGCTCGCGCCGCCTCTCGCCCGCGGAGGCGGCGGGGGCGGTCGCGACAGGCGCAGCCGGTGCGGGCCCGCTCAGGGGAGCCGCAGGAACGGGTCCGAACGCGGGGACCCGCCGGCCGGCAGGCGCGGCGGTGGTGGTCCGGGGCGGCCGACTGAAGGGGCTGGCCGCTCCTCCCGCCGGGCTGCTGTGCGTCGGCTCCATGTACGCTCCTCCGTCACCGCCGGTGTCAACGTGTCCAAATCGAGATCGAACGATTGCCGGAACCGGCGTATGAGAGGGAGGCAGCAAGCGGTATGCCAGATCAGGGCGACGGCGCGCTGCCACTTGACAGGGCTTTGACGCGTGCGATAGTCGCCCCGCGGTTCCCACCCATCAAGGTTCGGCTCATCGGGGGGCGGAGGAGGTCCCGACTCGAGTCCTGACGATGCCGCGGAGAAGCTGGAAGCCGATCCTCCCTGGCCCGGTCGACGGAGGGCTGCCCATGGCAGACGCAACTCAGATCGTTCGCGAGATGGTCGATGCCTGGAATGCGCACGACCCCGATGGCGTGGCTCGATATGTATCTGGGGACTTCGTGTCTGAATCCGACACTCTGCCGGGTCCGCTCCGTGGCCCGGAGGGCGTGCGGCAGGAAGTACAGATGTACGTGCGCGCGTTCTCCGACCTTCACTTCGAGGTCGAGCAGATCCTAGTCAGTGGTGACTTCGTCACCATGCGCTGGACGGCGACCGGAACTCACGATGGTGAGCTCATGGGCATTCCGCCGACCAGTAAGCGGGTCGTGACGCACGGATGTACGGTCGAGGAAGTCAAGAATGGCACGGCGACCCGAGAGTGGGTCTACTGGGACACGGGCAACCTGCTCCGTCAGATTGGAATCCTTCCCAGTCTGGCGGCGGCGGGCGCAGCAACTCACTGACCGAGAGTTTCGCGGTCGGCACTCACGAGCGCCGAGATGACTCGGCGCTCGTGGGCGGGCTCCGGCCAGATCAGAGCTTGAGCATCACCTTGATCGCCCCCTCCTCCTTGCGGTCGAAGATCGCGTAGCCGCGGGGGGCGTCGGCGAGGGGCATGGTGTGGGTGATGATCCGCGTCGGCGCGAGCCGTCCCGCCTGGATCAGCGGCAACGAACACGCGGCTCGGGCCGAAGAGATGCGCCGACTGCAGCGCGAGCAACCCGACCGGACCCGCGCCGAACACCGCTACCGTGTCGCCGGGCCGGATGCCCGCGTTCTCCGCGCACACGTAGCCGGTGGAGAGGATGTCGCCGAGGAAGAACACGTCCTCGTCCGCCAGGCCCGCGGGCACCCGCTCGCACATGTGATCGGCGAACGGCACCCGGATCGCCTCCGCCTGCCCGCCCGGATACTGCTTGCCGAAGCGGCCCCCGAAGACCGCGCGGCCGGTGGTGACGCACTGGGTGGGCAGGCGTATGCGGCACCACTCGCAGAACCCGCACGAGATCGAGAACGGTGCGATGACCCGGTCGCACTTCCGGAACTGGCGCACCGCCGGGCCCGCCTCCTCGACCACGCCCATGAACTCGTGCCCCACCACCACCCCGGGGTCGAGCCCGGCGACCCGCCCGTGATACTGGTGCAGGTCCGAACCGCAGACCGCGCTGGTGGTGATGCGCAGCACCACGTCGGTGGATCCACGATGTGCGGGTCCGCCACCGACTCCACCCGTACGTCGCCTGGTCCGTGGAGCGTGATCGCCTTCATGCCCTGGTCCTCCGTCGATCGGTTTCGTAGCGTACGAGCGCGGCGCCGCCCCGCACCGTCGCGTCCTTGTCGAGGCTCAGGATCTCGAGCCGGGTCGCGGCGATCGCCGCCGCGAACGCGTAGTCGGCGAGGCTCGCGCGGATGCGCGCCTCGAGCGGCCGCAGCGACTTGGCGACGCTGCCGGCCAGCAGCACCCGCTCCGGGTTGAGCCCGTTCACGATGACCGCGAGGCCGGCGCCGAGCGCCCGGCAGACCTCGTCCACGATCGCGGCCGCCTCCGCCTCGCCGGTGGCGGCGAGCTGGAACACCTCGGCGGCGCCGACCGGCCGGCCGAACCGCTCCTCGGCGCGCCGCGCGATGTCGGTGCCGGAGACGAAGGCCTTGAGGCAGCCGCGGCCCCCGCAGACGCAGGGCGGCCCGTCGAAGGCGATGGGCACGTGACCGAGCTCCCCGGCGCTGCCCGCCGCCCCGCGCTGCAGGCGGCCGTCGAGGACGATGCCGCCGCCGACCCCGGTGCCGAGGGCCAGCATGACCAGCGAGCGGGCGCCCCGGCCCGCGCCCCACGCCCACTCGGCGAGCACCAGCGCGTTGACGTCGTTGTCGACGAAGACCGGCGCGTCCACGCGCGCACCGAGACGCTCGGCGAGCGGCGCGCCGGCCAGCTCGGGCACGTAGTTGACGTCTACCCCGATGACGCCGCGCTCGGCGTCCACCGTGCCCGGGATCCCGACGCCGACACCGGAGACCGCGACGCCGCGCGCCCGCGCTCGATCGCGGAGGCGGTCGAGCACCTCCACGATGGTCTCGAGCGCGCTCCCGGGGCCGCGCGCGTGGGTGGGCGCCTGGACGTGCTCGAGCACCTGCCCGTCCGCGGTCACGAGGCCGGCGGCCACGGTGGTGCCGCCCACGTCCACCCCGATGGTGACCCCGCTCACCGCCGGGACGCCCTACAGGTTCCCGAAGTGGATGAGCTTGATCCCTTCCCGCTCGATGAGGGCGCGCGCCTCGGGATCGGTGAGCCCGGTCACCTCGGTCTCCCGCTGGCGGCCGTAGCGACTGTAGGCGAGGTCGTCGTCGTAGTAGCCGGGGTGGGTCATGAACTCGGTGACCCCGCCGGGCAGCTCGCGCAGGTGGGCGAGCACGCGCTCGGACGACCAGTAGGCGTCCGGCCCCGACTCGCCCATGAAATGGTCGGGGGTCTTGAGCGCCTGCTTGCGGGCCATCGCGCGCACCTCGGCGTCCTGGGTCCGCACCGGCACCTTGATGGCGCGCGCGAAGTCGAGCACCAGGTCGAGGATCGGCTCCTGCCGGCCCACGTGGTGGTGGGAATCGAGGTGGGTCGGGAAGCGCCCCATGATCCGGCGGAACTCGTCGATCTGCATCCCGAGTTCGATCCGCGCCTCGTCCGGGCGGGCCCGCCGCGCCGACTCGCGCGCATCCCGCACGAAGCTCCCCTCCCCGTCGACCAGCGAGGCCACCCGCTTCGCGGGCGCGACCGGCGGCCCGAGCGTGAGGTTCATGTGCAGGCCGACACCCAGGCCCGAAGCCTTGAGCGCGTCGATCAGCGCGGGGTCCACCGGTCGGTTGACCAGCAGCGTGGTGCTGGTCACGATGCCGCGGTGGTGCGCGTCGAGGATGCCGCGGCTCACCCCGGCGGTGAGGCCGTAGTCGTCGGCGTTGACGATGAGCGAGCGGGCCGGCTTCATCGCGCATCCTCCCTGGTCTTCGTGCCCTGCACTACGTAGCGCTCCACCGTCGCGGGCCACCCGCTCGGGGGCAGCGTGCCCTCCGCGTCGAGCGCGCGGATGTGCTCGAGGCGCTCGTAGCCGATGCGCGGGAAGCCCTGGGTCTCCTGGCCGATGATCGCGGGCTCGAGCCCCGCCTCCGCGAGCTTGCCGAGCGCGGCCTTGACGCCGAGGAAGCCGAAGAGCGTGAAGACGAGCCGGCCGCCCGGCCGCAGGTGGGCGGGCGCCTCCGCGATCACGCGGTCGAGCAGGCGAAAGCCGTCGCGCCCGCCGTTGTCGGCGGCGGCCATCGCGTCGCTCCGCTCGCGGTCGGGGGGCGTCGGCATCTGGGGCGGGCTCGTGCAGACGAGATCGAACACGAGCCCGCGCACCGGCTCGAAGCCGTCGCCGAGCCGCACCTCCATCCGGTCCGCCACCCCGTTGAGCGCCGCGTTCTCGCGCGCGCAGCGCACCGCCGCCTCCAGCACGTCGGTGGCGATGACCCGGGCGCCCGCCCGCGCCGCGCGCACCGCCGCGATGCCGATGCCGGTGCCGATCTCGAGCACGCGCTCGCCGGGCCGCGCGTGCACGTGGCGACAGAAGAGGAGCGAGCCGGCCTTGGGCGCCTGCACCCCTTCCGCCACCTTGAAGGTGGCGCCCTCGTGGACGAAGAGGAGCACGCCGCGGTCGTCGGTCACTTGCCCATCACCCGCCTGAAGTAGAGCCGCAGCGCCTCCTTCAGCTGGGCGCGCGCCCCCGCTCCGGTCTGCGCATCCTCGAGCTGCTCGATGTCGATGGCGAGCGGCACGCCTTCCTTCTTCACCCCGTCGAGCTCGGCGGTGAGCCCGCAGCGCTCGTCCGATTCGGTGAACACCACCCGCGCCCGGGTGAAGCTCCGGTCCTCCTGGGCGAGCTGCTCGATGGTGTCGGTGAGCAGGCGCCGGATCGCCTCCTGCTCGGGCGCCGGCACGGTGGAGAACGCCGCGGTCAGATTGATCTCGGCCATCGCGTCGCCTCCCGGGTCAGACGCCGGCGGCGGCGGCCGCGCAGAGGGGGTCGAGGCCCGCCTCGAGGCCGCGCTTGCCGACGCGGATCGCCACCGGACGCGAGAAATAGAGCGTGCCGTAGCTCTGGTGCTTGGGCGCCACGTCGTGGCCCATCCGGCGAAGCGCAGCGAGCGATCGCTCGCCCACCCGGTCGTCGACCCACAGCTCGCCGCCCTCGGTGTGCAGCCGGGGCGCCTCGATCGCCTCCTGCGGGGTGTCGCCCGCGTCGGCGATGTTGGCGATCACCTGCGGGATGGCCGAGACGATCTTGCGGCCGCCCGGCGCGCCGACGGTGAGATAGGGCTCGCCCTGACGGAAGCCCAGGGCCGGCACCATGTTGACCACCGGGCGCTTGCCCGGCGCCACCGAGTTGGCGCGCCCCGGCTCCGGGTCGAACCAGAGCATGCCGTTCTGCAGCAGGATGCCGGTGCCGGGCACGACCATTCGCGAGCCGAACAGGGAGACCGCGGTGTTGGTGAGCGAGACCATGTTGCGCTGGCGGTCCACCACGCAGAGGTGGGTGGTGCAGTCGGCGCCCTCGGTGGGCACGCGGCGACGGCCGCGCGGGGCGGCGGTCTTGCCCCGGCCGAGCCCGCCCACCGCCACGTCGTGGGCCCACGCGTCGGGCAGCTTGGCCTCGCTCCGCGGGCCCGACGCCCGCAGGCCCGCCGCGACCTCGGCGGCGTACTCGCGCGAGGCGAGCCCGCGCCAGGGCACGCGCACCGCGAGCGGATCGGCCAGGTGGCGCAGGCGGTCGAGGAACGCGTAGCGGAGCGCCTCCGCGCGCAGGTGCAGGCCGGCCGGCGAGTCGTAGCCCACCTTGGCGGCCGGGAACTGGGCGAGCACGTTCAGCATCTCGACCGCGGTCGGCCCGCCGGTGGCCCCGGGCGAGAACGCCAGCTCGAGCCCGCGGTACTTCGCGGTGAGCGGCTCGACCACGCGCGGCTCGTAGCGCGCGAGGTCGCTCGCGCGGAGGAAGCCGCCGGTTCGCGCCATCTCGTGGTCGATGGCCTGCGCGATGGCCCCGCGGTAGAAGGCGGCCGGCCCCTCCTTGGCGATGAGCCGCAGGCTCCGGCCCAGATCGGGCTGGCGCAGCACCTCGGCGGGCGCGAGCGAGGCGGGCCGGTGGACGTAGTGGCCGCCGCGCAGGTAGGTGCGCGCGGTCTCCGGGAAGGCGGCCAGCTCCTGGCAGTAGGGCGCGGTAGTCAGCGTCACGTACCAGTCGACGGGAAAGCCCTCCTCCGCGACCCGGACCGCGGGGGCGACCACGTCGGCCAGCTCCATGGTGCCGAAGCGCTCGAGGGCCAGCGCGAGGCCGGCCACCGAGCCCGGGATCGCCACCGACTTCGGTCCGAAGTTGTTGGCGTCGCCCACCACCTGCCGCCACGGGAACAGCGCCTGGGCCACGCCCTCGCCCAGCTCGAAGCAGCCCTCGTGGCACGCCGCGGGCGCCTGCACGTTGAAGTCGATCGCCACCGTCTCGCCCCGCTTGGCCAGGTGCACGAGCATCGTGCCCCCGCCCGCCACCGAGGACATGAACGGCTCCACCACCGTCATCGCGAAGGCGGTAGCCACCGCCGCGTCGATCGCGTTGCCGCCCCGGGCGAGGATCTCCGCCCCGACCTCGGCCCCGAGCGGGTGCTCGGCCGCCACGAGGGCGCGGGCGGTGGACGGTGTCTGCTTGGTGACCGAGAGATGAGAGCGGATCATGCGGGCCTCTCCTTCGACTTCGACTTCGCAATGGACGGCACGGAGCTCGGCATGGGCGTCGTGAGAACGCCCAAGTCTAGCACGCGGCTATTCGTCGCGAACGTCGAGGGGAGAGACCTTGCGGAGCATGTCGACGACCGCGCCCTTGTCGTCGAAGAACACCACCCAGCCGAGCGGGTAGACCCACGCTTCCTTCGCGGTCGGGCGGATGGTGGTCCAGTGCTGCTCGCCGAGGGCCCCCATCAGGGCCGGGTCGATCGTCTGCTCGCGCGGCTCGCCCAGCAGCACCTTCACCTCGCCGGGGGTGCTGCCCGGCGCCACCTGCCGCCAGAAGCGGAACTCGCTGTAGCGCGACGTCGACTCGAGCTCGGGATGCTCGCGCAGGTACTTGAAGACCTTCTCGTCCATCTGGTCCTGCCACACCCGCTTCTCGTCGAAGGACGGCGGGCGCCCGTTGGACGCGACCGACTGGGCGATGAAGAACTCCTCCGCGTTCGGCCCACGGGTGGTGCGCTCGAGGGTGGTCTGGGTGACCGAGGTGCACGCCACCGCGACGAGCGCCGCCGCGGCCAGTCCGGAGGATCGCGCGAGCCACCGCATGGCGCCCATTATATCGCCGGGGTTCCCCCGGCCCCTCAAATCAGGGCGGACTCCAGCACGATGCCGCGGTCGATGACCCGGGCAGCCCGGGCGAGCAGCGCGGCCAAGGCCGGCTCGACCTCGGGCGCCTCCCCGAGCTGACGCAGCACGTCGATGAGCCGGCGCATGGCCCGGATCAGGTCGCCCTCGTGGCCTCCGAACGACTCCTCCACGATGGCGCCCCAGTCGTCCTCCCCCGAGGCCCAGCGGAAGACCGACGGCATGAAGCCGGTCGAGACCGAGACCGGCATCGGCAGCCCGTGCCGGCGCTGCACCTCGAGCACGGTGTTGGCCACCGACTCCATCTCCTGGAGCTTGCGCTTGAGCTTGGGGCGCTTCTTGAGGAAGAGCCGCGCCACCGCCGCGTCGCCCGAGCGCGACTCCTCGATGAGCCCGGAGCAGAGGGTCGCCGCCTCCGCGAGCGTGGCGTCGGCGAGGATGCCGCGATCCACCACCTCGGCCACCAGCAGCTCGTTGTCGTGCCGCAGGCCCGCGATCATCTGCCCCTTGGCCAGGAGCTTGGCGTCCTGCACCGCGCCGAAGCGCTCGAGCACCTCGACGACCCGGAGGAACTCCTGCCAGTACGCGTTGCGGAAGGCCTCCAGCATCTCGCGCTTCTGGCCGAGCTGCCGCTCCACTCCCTCGAGGCCCTTCCAGGCCTGCTCGCAGCGGTTCTGCGAGCCCCACGGGCAGCGGTGACACTCGATGGCCGCGAGCGCGCCCTCGGGGCCGTGGCTCTTCTCGCGCTCGACCAGTTCCGGCACCGAGAGCCGTCCCATCTGCTCGGTGAGCCCGCGGGTGCGCTGCTCCCAGTCGCGCGGCACGTGCAGCGGCGGGGTCTGCCAGAACACCCGCTTGATGTTGCCCTCCTTCATCGCGACGGTGCCGCCGTGGGGCAGCATCACCTGGATCAGGTTGCGGTGCCGGCGGCGGTCCACTCCCACGATCAGGCCCAGGCTCGCCCCGCTCTTGCGGCGCACCAGGGCGAGGCGGCCCGGCTCGGCCTCGGACGCGGACCGGCCGCGGCGCCCGCCCTTGCCGCGCGCCATGCGCGCCACCTCGACCTCGGAGCGCACCGCGCGGTAGCGGCCGATGCGGGAGAAGTCGCCGCAGGGCGCCTCGAAGCGCCGGCCGTCGGCCACCGCCATCTCGAGGCTGGCCACGTCGCTCTCGAGCGAGCGGATGCGCTTCAAGTTCTGGTACTGGCCGAACGACGACTCGACGATCCGGCGGATCGTGGACAGGTCGCTGCCGGTCGACAGCAGCAGCGCCACCGAGCCGTAGCCGAGCTTGAACTGGCTCACCACCGGCTCGGGCGGCCCGCCGACCACGCGCTTCATGTCGTCGAAGCCGTCGCGCACGTCGAGGGCCATCACGCACTTGCCCTCCGGATCGATGCCGCGTCGCCCGGCCCGCCCCGCCATCTGGGTGAGCTCGTTGTGGGTGAGGCTGCGGAAGCCGCGGTCGGTGCGCTTGGTGAGCGACTGCAGCACCACGCTCTTGGCCGGCATGTGGATGCCGAGCGACATGGTCTCGGTGGCGAACACCACCTTGCAGAGGCCGCGCTCGAAGAGCAGCTCGGTGAAGCGCTTCACGGTGGGCAGGATGCCCGCGTGGTGGAGCCCGACCCCCATGCCGAGGGCCTGGAAGATGGTCTGGTTGAGCGGCGACTCCGAGATCGTCGGGGTCTCGCCGATCTGCTCGCGGATCGCCTCGTCCACCTGACGCTGCTGCTCGCGCGAGAGGAGCGGCTTGCCCTCCGCGAGCACCGTCTCCATCGCCCGCTCGCAGCCCGCGCGGCTGAAGATGAAGTAGATCGCAGGCAGCCACCCGCGGCTCTCCAGCTCGTCGAGCATGACGGTGGGATCGACGACGCGGCGAGTGTACCAACGGCCGCGGTCGTTGTAGCCGCCGCTGTCGCGCTCCTCGCCGAGCAGGCGCACCTTGCCCTGGCGGACCGCGTCGTAGGTGTGGATCTCGCCGGAGAGGTCGGCGACCAGGTACTGCAGCGGCACCGGCCGGTGCGGGTGCGTGATCGCCACGATGGGCCGGTGCACCAGACTGATCCAGTCCGCGATCTCGTTGACGTTGCGCACGGTGGCTGAGAGCGCCACCAGCGCCACGTCCTTCGGGCAGTTGACGATGATCTCCTCCCACACCGTCCCCCGCCCCTCGTCGCCCATGTAGTGGCACT
>Ga0070706_100002111_pt1 | contig 20241 bp, 16 predicted proteins | sample KBSK5501metaG_FD_65476 | JGI IMG/M metagenome (GOLD analysis project Ga0070706, IMG submission 65476) | Corn, switchgrass and miscanthus rhizosphere microbial communities from Kellogg Biological Station, Michigan, USA - KBS K5-50-1 metaG | ecosystem: Host-associated > Plants > Roots >... | reverse complement strand
GGCAAGGCCGAGGCGGCTCAGCAATGCACCCACGCGCTCGGGCTCGGGGTGGAAGATCTCGAAGCCGACGAGCGAGCAGCCGCGCGCCTGCATGCGCGACGCCGGGTGAACCGAAGACGGCCATTCGATCAGCGCCGGCGCGGCCCCGCCCAGCGGCAGCGCGCCATCGGCCGGAATCGTGATCTGCCACTGCAGCTCGCCGCGCGTCATGGTCTCGATCGGGCCCAGCGTCTCGAGCAGGTCCGGCGGCGTCGAGCGGATGTCGTCGGTGCGCGCGACCCAGGTCGCCAGGCGCGGCGCCGAATCGTCGCGCAATTCGTCGAGCCCGAACCAGCGCGGGCGCGGCGGGCGCGGCGCGGCCGGATTCACGGCGATGACTTCGAGGAACACGTCGGCACCGAGCCGCAGCAGCAGGTTGTGCGTGCCCATGCGCGGGTGCTCGCCGCCGGCCGGCATGCGCGCGCCCAGCGTGCGCGCGACGAGTTCGGCGCCGCGCTCGAGCGTAGGCGCGGTGATCGTGATGTGATCGATTCGGCAGCGTTGCACCGGCGCCTCCTTCTCGAAACGGATCGGGCGATTTTCGCCGGTAGCATCGGCGCGCCCCGCCATGGTCCGCCGATGACCCGTACCCACCGCCGCCTTGCGATCGCCGCCGCCGTCGTGCTGGCGTTCGCGCTGCTCGTCTTCGGGGCGCTGCACGCCGCGGTGCGTCAGCTCCAGTCGCGGATCGAAGCGGCGCTCGGGCCGCGCGCGAGCATCGGCGCCATCGAAGCCGGCTGGGCCGGCGTGGACGTGTTCGACCTGCGGATCAGGTCCGCCCCCGGCTGGCCGGCCGACGACGAGCTGCGCGCACGCCGCGTGCACGTGCAGCCCGATCTGCGCAGCCTCTTCGGCGGGCCGTGGCGGATCGCGACGATACGCGTCGAGGACGCCTACCTCTCGGTGATGCGCACGCGCGTCGGCAAGACGCGCGTGCTGCCGGCGCTGCTCGAAGAGCCTCGCGGCAGGCACGACGCACCTGCGGCTGCGGCGAGCGAAGCGACGAGCGAAGCGGCGAGCACCTCGATGCCGCTCGTCGAGATCGGCCGGGTCGAGCTGGCCGCGGCGCGGCTCGACTTCTTCGACGCGTCGGTGCGCCAGCCGGCGCTGAAGCTGCGCCTCGAGCAGCTCGACGCGGCGGTGTCGCACGTCGTGCTGCCGGCGCTCGACCAGGCGCTCGAGCTCGAGCTCGCCGGGGTGTTCAAGGGCGTGCACCAGGACGGCCGGCTGACGATCGCCGGCCGCTACACGCCCGCCACGCACGACGCGAACCTCGACCTGCGCTTCGCGGGTGTCGACCTGGTCACGCTGCAGCCGTATCTGCTGAAGGTCGCCGAGACCGGCGTGCGCCGCGGCACGCTCGACCTCGACGCCCACGCGGCGGTGCAGCACAACCGGCTGCGCGCGCCCGGCACGCTCGTGCTGACGAATCTGGAGCTCGCGAGCGACGGCGCGTTCGCCACGTTCGCCGGCGTGCCGCGCAAGGCCGTGCTCGCGGCCATGTCGGACAAGGGCAAGCTCCAGGTCAAGTTCACGCTCGAAGGGCGCGTCGACGACCCGTCGTTCTCGCTCAACGAGAACCTCGCGACCAAGATCGCGTCGGGCATGGCCGAGAGCCTGGGCGTGAGTCTGTCGGGCGTCGTCAAAGGCCTGGGCGGCGTGGTGAAGGGCTTGTTCGGACGTTAGTTAAACGTTCATCGGGCGTTCATCGGGCATTCGTCGGCCGCGAACGCGACACAACTCGATACCGCACCCCCCGCCCGCAGTCGTAGGCTTCAAGGCCAAAGGCCAAAGGCCAAAGGCCAAAGGCCGAGCCCGTCGTGCAACTTTACCGGGCACCCCGCCCTCTCGGAAAAGGGGGCGGGAATATACTTCGAACCGTCGTTTGCTCGAATTTCAGGCAGGGCGCCGGAAGCAAGATGGCACGGGGCGATCCTTCGCGATTGTCCAAGGTAAAAGGGGGTCGTACATGGGTGCCAAACTCAAGGTCGCAGGGTGGCTTGCCGTCGGTGCAGTCGCCGGGGCGCTTGCCACGATGCAATTGCAGGCGACAGCCCGCAACGGCGTGGCCCAGCTTCCGCTCGAAGAGCTGCAGCAGATGGCCGCGGTGTTCGGGATGATCAAGACCGACTACGTCGAGCCGGTCGACGAGAAGAAGCTGATCGGCGATGCGATCACCGGCATGGTGGCCGGCCTCGACCCGCACTCGCAGTACTTCGACAAGAAGACCTTCAAGGAATTCCGCGAAGCGACCACCGGCCGCTTCGTCGGCATCGGCATCGAGATGAGCATGGAAGACGGGCTCGTCAAGGTGATGACGCCGATCGAAGGCTCGCCGGCGTTTCGCGCCGGGCTCAAGAGCGGCGACCTGATCACGAAGATCGACGACACCTTCGTCAAGGGCCTCTCGGTCGACCAGGCCGTCAAGCGCATGCGTGGCGAGCCGAATACCAAGGTGCTGCTGACCGTGTTCCGCAAGACCGAGAACCGCAGCTTCCCGGTGACGATTACGCGCGAGGAGATTCGCGTGCAAAGCGTGCGCGGCAAGGTGATCGAGCCGGGCTACGCGTGGCTGCGTGTCAGCCAGTTCCAGGACCGCACGGTCGACGACTTCGCGAAGAAGCTCGAGGAGATTTACAAGCAGGAGCCGAACCTGAAGGGCCTGGTGCTCGACCTGCGCAACGACCCGGGCGGCCTGCTCGAAGGTGCGGTCGCGGTATCGGCGGCGTTCCTGCCGAGCGACGTGGTCGTCGTGTCGACCAACGGCCAGATCGCCGACTCGAAGCAGTCGTTCCGCGCCGCCCCGGCCGACTACCTGCGCCGCGGCGGCTCCGACCCGCTGCGCAAGCTGCCCGATGCGATCAAGCGCGTGCCGCTGATCGTGCTGGTCAACGAAGGCTCGGCCTCGGCCAGCGAGATCGTCGCCGGCGCGCTGCAGGACCACAAGCGCGCCATCGTGATGGGCGCGCAGAGCTTCGGCAAGGGCTCGGTGCAGACGGTGCGCCAGCTCGGCCCCGACACGGCGCTGAAGATCACGACGGCGCGCTACTACACGCCGAGCGGCGCGTCGATCCAGGCCAAGGGCATCGTGCCCGACCTGATGATCGACGAAACGGCCGAGGGCAACCTGTTCGCCTCGCTGCGCCCGCGCGAGGCCGATCTCGAGAAGCACCTGCAAAGCGGCCAGGGCCCCGAGCAGAAGGACGAGGCCCGCGAGAAGGCGCGCGAGGAAGCGCGCAAGAAGCTCGAGGAAGAGATGGCGAAGAAGGCCAACACGCCGCCGAAGCCCCCGCTCGAATACGGCTCGACCGACGACTTCCAGCTCGCGCAGGCGCTGAACCGGCTGAAGGGCAAGACGGTGATGGTCAGCAAGACCGCGGTCGAGCGCAAGGTCGAGCCCGAGACGAACTGATCGAACTGATCGCCGCGGCACGCCGCGCGGCCACGCCACCCAGGCAAACGCCCGTGCTCGCCACGGGCGTTCGTTCTTGAGAGCTCGACAACTCACGACCGTCATGAACGACGACCAGCTCCTGCGCTACTCGCGCCACATCCTGCTCGACGAGATCGGCATCGAGGGCCAGCAGCGGCTGCTCGACTCGCATGCGCTGATCATCGGCGCCGGCGGGTTGGGCTCGCCGGTCGCGCTGTACCTGGGCGGCGCGGGCGTGGGCACGCTGACGCTGGTCGACCACGACACGGTCGATCTGACCAACCTGCAACGCCAGATCGCGCACAGCCTCGCGCGGGTCGGCCAGCCCAAGGTCGCGTCGGCTGCGCTCAGCATCGCCGCGAGCAACCCCGGCGTGCGGGTGCGCGCGCTGCAGCAGCGCGCCGATGCGGCCCATCTGGCCGAGTGGGTGCACGAAGCCGACGTCGTGATCGACTGCAGCGACAACTTCGCGACGCGCCACGCCGTCAACGCCGCCTGCGTGGCGCATCGCAAGCCGCTGGTCGCCGGCGCCGCGATCGGGCTGGACGGGCAGATCTCGGTCTACGACACGCGGCAGGCCTCGAGCCCCTGTTATGCGTGCCTGTTCCCGCCGGACGCCGGCTTCGAGGACGTCGCCTGCTCGACGATGGGCGTGCTCTCGCCGCTGGTCGGCATCATCGGCAGCATGCAGGCGGCGGAGGCGCTGAAGCTGCTCGTCGGCATCGGCGAATCGCTCGCCGGCCGGCTGCAGATGCTCGACGCGCGCAGCATGGCGTGGAGCGAGATCCGCGCGGCGCGGGTGCCCGACTGCCCGGTCTGCGCCGGCGCACGCGGCTGACTTGACTTGGCCCTCCCTCTGTCTGGGAGAGGGAGCCAAGTCAATCCGCCGTGATGTGCGCCGCCTTGATGACCTTGGCCCAGCGCGAGACCTCCTCGTCGAGAAACGCCGCGAACGGCTCCGGCCCGCGCGCGTCGACGCGAAAGCCCTGCGTGCGGGCCCGCTCCTCGATCTCGGGCGCTGCGAGGATCTGCACGATCTCGCCTCCGAGCTTGCGGACCACGGCATCGGGCGTGCCGGCGGGCACCATCATCGCGGTCCAGTTGCCGACCTGAAGCGCCGGCATGCCGGCTTCGGCGGTCGTCGGCACGTCGGGCACGGCCGGGTGGCGTGCGGTGCCCGTGATCGCGAGCCCGCGCAGCTTGCCGCTGCGCACATGCGCGATCGACTCGGGAAAGTTCGAGAACACCACGTCGAGCTGGCCGCCGATCAGGTCGGTGATCGCCGGCGCGCCGCCCTTGTACGGGACGTGCTGGATCGCGGTCTTCGCGAGGTCGTTGAAGAGGGCAAGCGTCAGGTGCGGCGGCGTGCCGTTGCCGCTCGAGCCGGCGTTGAGCCGGCCGCCCCTTGCCGCGGCGATCAGGTCCTGGAACGACTGGATCCGGCTCGCCGCCGGCACGACGACGAGCATCGGCGAGCTCGCCATCAACGCGACCGGCTTCAGGTCCTGGCCGAGGCTGTACGGCGCCTTCGGGAACAGCGTGACGTTGGCCGCATGCGTCAGCGTGATCGCGAGCAGCGTCAGCCCGTCGGGCGGGGACTTCGCGACCGCGTCGGCGCCGATCTGCCCGCCGCTGCCGGGCTTGTTGTCGATCACGACGTTGACCTTCCAGCGCTCGCCGAGCTGCTGGCCGACCAACCGCGCCATCGCATCGGTCAGCCCGCCGGGCGGGAACGGCACCACGTAGCGCAGCGTCGCTCCGGGTTTCGGGTAGTCGCTGCCTTGCGCCCACGATGCGCCGCAGAAGAAGGCCGGCGAAGCGACCGGCAGCAGCACCAGCGTGTTCCTGATCCACTCGCGTCGTTGCATTCGAGTGCCTCCTGGCACCGGATGCTGCCGCGCGCGGCGCCGCTGCGCAACGTCTTGGTTCGAATATCGATATCGACGCAATGGGTCAGAGCACGCGCGGCGCCTACCGCACCGAGTCGGCGATCGGCGATCGGCGATCGGCGATCGCAAGAGTCATTTATATGACTTAGTTCATACAACTCAATTGGTTGTAAACTGGCCCGCACCATGCAGACGGCCGAGCCGGCTCCCCTGTTCGAGGCGATCGCGCCCGAGGCGGCGGGCATGCCGCTGTACCGGGCGGTCAAGCGCTCGCTGCTCCAGGCCATCGAATCGGGCGCGTTCCCGCCGGGCGAGACGCTGCCGAGCGAGACCGAGATCGCCGCGCAGATGGGCATCTCGATCGGCACGCTGCGGCGCGCCGTCGACGAGCTCGCCGCCGAGCACATCCTGGTGCGCCGCCAGGGCCGCGGCACCTTCGTCGCCACCCACCACACCGACCGCTTCCTGTTCCAGTTCTTCCACGTCGAGCGCGGCGACGGCCGGCGCGAGGCGCCACAAGTCGAGCTGCTGTCGTTCGAGCGTGCCCGCGCCGAGGACGAGCCGGCCCAGGCGCTGCACCTGCGCGCCGGCGACCCGGTGATCCAGGTCGAGAACCGGCTGCGGCTGCAAGGCCTCGCGGTGATCCACGACCGGCTCACGCTGCCGGCCACGCTGTTCAAGGGCCTGACCGAAAAGCGTTTTCGCGAGCGGCCCAGCACGATCTACCAGCTCTACCAGTCGGACTTCGGCATCACGGTCGTGCGCGCGCAGGAGCGCGCCCGCGCCCGCGCGGCCGACCGCAATGCCGCGCGTGTGCTCGGGCTCGCGGTCGGCGCGCCGGTGATGCAGGTGCTGCGCACTGCGCTGACTTTCGGCGACCGACCGGTCGAGCACCGGGTGTCGATCATCAACACGGCGCATCACGACTACGTGAATCTGCTGTCGAGATCGGGGGGAGCACCACCATGATCGATCTGGCACGGGCGTCCAGGGCCGCGGAGCAGGCGGCGTACGCAGCGGGCACGCATCTGCAGGCTTCGCGCTCGCGGCTCGCCGCGGTGCTGGTCACGCAGCGCGACCCGGAAGACGTCGCCGAGGAGATCGATCGCGAGACGCTCGCGCTGATCCGCGAGGTCGTGCTGAAGGCCTTTCCGGAGCACGGCTTCATCGGCGAGGAATCCGGCTTCGACGATGCCTGGGCGCTGCACGAGGGCCAGGCGCTGTGGGTCGTCGACGCGCTCGACGGGCGCATCAACTACCAGCGCGGCTACCCGCACTATGCGGTCTCGATCGCGCTGGTGGTCGAGGGCGAGCCGCGCGTCGGTGTCGTCTACGATCCGGGCCGCAACGAGTTCTTCGGCGCGATCCGCGGCCGCGGCGCTGTGCTCAACGGGCAGCGCATCGAATGCGCGTGGCCGCGCGCCCCGCTCGATGCGCTGGCCGCCACGGTGTTCCCGAAGCCCGGCAGCCCGCGCATGGCGAGCTACCTCGGCGAGTTCGGCCGGGCCGTACGCGGCTTCGGCGGCGTGCGCCGTTCGGGCTCGATGGTGCTCGAGATGGCCTACCTCGCCGCCGGCCGCATCGACGCGTTCTGGGCGCACGACATGGGCGCGTGGGACGCTGCCGCCGGGTTGCTGCTGCTGCGCGAGAGCGGCGTGCACGTGGAAGCGCGCGACGCGCGGCCGCTGCTGCTCAGCCGCTCGCTGTTCGCCTGCGTGCCGGGCCTGCGCGAGCCGCTGCTGCGCGTGCTCAACGGCACATGACGGCGCCCGCACGATCCGCCACCGGAGCGCGCCATTGCCGTAAGCTGCGCGCATGGACAAGAAAGCCGATCTGACCGCCCGCAATTTCCCCACCGCCCAAGAAGTCGCCGACTCGGTCGGCCCCAAACCCTCGCCGCTCTACGAGGGCCCGGAGAGCGCATACAAGCTCGCGTTTCGCGACACCGACTTCCTGCTGCGCGAGGAGATGCGCCCGGTGCGCATGCAGCTCGAGCTGCTCAAACCCGAGATGATCCAGAACGAGCAGGGCATCGAGTCGACGCTCGTGATCTTCGGCAGCGCCCGCATCGTCGCGCCCGAAGTGGCACAGCGCCTGCTCGACGATGCGCGCTCGGACGGCAACGCGACGGCGCTCGCGATCGCGCAGCGGCACGTCGCGATGTCCCGCTACTACGAAGTGGCGCGCAGCTTCGCCGCGCTGGTCAGCCGCAAGTCGAACGAACTCGCGACGCCGATCTACGTCGTCACCGGCGGCGGGCCCGGCATCATGGAAGCCGGCAACCGCGGCGCGCACGACGTCGGCAGCAAGACCATCGGCCTGAACATCGTGCTGCAGCATGAGCAGGTGCCGAACCCGTACATCACGCCCGAGCTGTGCTTCCAGTTCCACTACTTCGGGCTGCGCAAGATGCACTTCCTGATGCGCTCGGTCGCGCTGGTGTGCTTCCCCGGCGGCTTCGGCACGCTCGATGAGCTGTTCGAGGCGCTGACGCTGATCCAGACCGGCAAGTCGCGGCGCCGCCCGGTGCTGCTGTTCGGCCGCGAGTTCTGGAGCAAGCTGATCAACTTCGAGATGCTCGTCGAGACCGGCATGATCAGCGCGTACGACCTGCAGCTGTTCCGCTACGTCGAGACCGCCGAGGAAGCCTGGAGCGCGCTCGAATCCGAATACGGCTTCGAGCGGCGCGAGGCCGGCCGGGACGCCATCGCCGCGCCCCCGCTGGCCCTGTAGAGGACGAGGGAGCCGCAGAAGATGAGCAGCAGCACCCGCAACCCGCACATCAGCCTGATCGGCGCGCCCACCGACATCGGCGCGGGCAGCCGCGGCGCGAGCATGGGCCCGGAGGCGCTGCGCGTCGCCGACATCGGGCCGGTACTCGCAGGCCATGGCCTCGAGGTGGTCGATCGCGGCAACCTCGCCGGACCGTCCAACCCGTGGCTCGCGCCGGCCGACGGCTATCGGCACCTCGCCCAAGTCGTCGCGTGGAACCAGGCGGTGCACAACGCGGTGCATGCCGAGCTCGTGCTCGGCCGCTTGCCGATCCTGCTCGGTGGCGACCACTGCCTGGGCATCGGCTCGATCAGCGCCGTTGCGCGCCATTGCCGCGAGACGAACAAGAAGCTGCGCGTGCTGTGGCTAGACGCGCACGCCGACTTCAACACCAGCGCGCTCACGCCCAGCGGAAACATACACGGCATGCCGGTCGCGTGCCTGTGCGGCCACGGCCCGAAGGAGCTGGTGGAGATCGGCGGCACCGTGCCCGCGATCAGCCCGAAGGCGATCCGGCAGATCGGCATCCGCAGCGTCGACCCGGGCGAGAAGAAATTCGTGCAAGAAGTCGGCCTCGAGGTCTTCGACATGCGCTACATCGACGAGATGGGCATGCGCCACACGATGGAACTCGCGCTCGCGACGCTGGACGCGAACACCCACCTGCACGTGAGCTTCGACGTCGACTTCCTGGACCCCGACATCGCCCCCGGCGTCGGCACGACGATCCCCGGCGGCCCGACCTACCGCGAGGCGCAGCTGTGCATGGAGATGATCGCCGACACCGGGCGGCTCGCGTCGCTCGACGTGATGGAGCTGAACCCGGCGCTCGACGTGCGCAACCGGACGGCGGAAGTGGCGGTCGACTTGATCGAGAGCCTGTTCGGGAAGTCGACGTTGATGCGGGCTTGAGCCGGTCCGAAGGCTGCGTTTCGAGGGATGGCGCCGCAGCGCGGGTTCGATTGCAATCGGGCCCGCGCGGTCCACGTGCCCTCGAAAGGAGCCTCAGTGAAGTCCACCTCCTCGTTTGATCTCGGCCTCCTGCTCGCCTGCGCGCTGGGCGCGGCGTTCCCGCACGCCACCGCCGCCGAGACCGTGACCTACACCTTCGTCAGCGACACGCTCGGCAACCCCGGCCGCCAGGTCGTCCAACGCGACGACGACGGCCTCTACACCGTGACGTTCACCTACAAGAACAACGGCCGTGGGCCCGACCTGGCCGAGCGCTACCGGCTCGCGCCGGACGGTAGCTTCAAGGAGTACCACGTCAACGGCCGCTCGACCATGGGCGCAGTCATCGACGAACACTTCGAGCGCACGGGTTCCGCGGCCGCGTGGCAGTCGACGACCGAGCGCGGCGGCCACGCAACCGTCGAAGGCCCTGCGCTGTACGTCCCGCTGAACGGTTCGTACGGACCCAACAGCGTTTTCGTCGCCGCCCTCGCCAGGCGCGCCGACATGTCGATGCCGCTCTTGCCCAATGGCGTGCTTCGGATGCGCAAGCTCGACGAGGTCGAGGTGGCCGGCGCCGGCCGCAAGCAGCGCGTGCAGCTCATCGCGCAGACCGGCCTCGGCTTTCAGCCCTGGTTCGAATGGATCACCATGGGCGCCGAGCCGCGCATCTTTGCCGTTGCCGATCTGGCCGGCGAGATCTTCATCGAGGCCGGCTGGGAGGAAAACCGCTCGGTGCTGGAACAGCATCAGCGAATCGCCGAGAAGCAGCTTCTGCAGGACCGGGCCACGCGGCTGCGCCACCCGATGCCGGGCGTGACGGTGATCCGCAACGCGCGAGTGTTCGACAGCGAGACAGCCGCGTTGCAGTCGCTGTCGGACGTATACGTATTTCGCGATCGAATCACGCAGATCCTCCCGGCGGGCTCGCCTGCGCGGGACGCCGACCAGGAGATCGACGCCGCCGGCCGTGTGTTGCTGCCCGGGCTCTTCGACATGCATGCCCACGTCTGGCGCTGGAACGGCCTGCTCGACCTGGCCGCCGGCGTGACCAGCGTGCGGGACATGGGCAACAACAACCGGAACCTGCAAATCCTTCTGGACGACCTGGCCGAAGGCCGGCTGCTGATGCCGCGGATCACCCCCTGCGGTTTCCTTGAAGGAAGGAGCCCGTTCTCGAGTTCCAACGGCATTCTGATCAGCACGCTCGCGGAAGCGAAGAACGCCATCGACTGGTACGCCCAACGGGGCTATCCGCAGCTCAAGATCTACAACTCCTTCCCCAAGGAGATCCTGCGCGAGACGGTCGCCTATGCGCACAGCCGCGGGATGCGCGTGAGCGGCCATGTACCGGCCTTCATGCGCGCCTCCGACGTGGTCGAACAAGGATTCGACGAAGTGCAGCACATCAATCAGGTGCTGCTGAACTTTCTCGTCACGCCCGAGACCGACACCCGAACGCTCGAACGATTCCGCCTGCCGGCCGACAAGCTCGCGGGCCTGGACTTCGATTCAAAGCCGGTGCGCGATTTCATCGCAACGCTGGCGAGCCGGCAGACCGTGATCGACCCGACGATCGCGACCTTCGACTTCATGCAGCAGCGCGACGGCGAGCTGGCCGCGGCGTACGCAGCGGTCGCGGACCACATGCCGCCGGACGTTCGCCGCAACTTCTCGGTCGGATCGATGGACATTCCGGACGACGCAACGGATGCGCGCTACAAGCGCTCCTACGCGAAGATGGTCGACTTCGTCGGACGCTTGTTTCGCGCGGGCGTCCCGCTGGTCGCCGGTACCGATCAGATTCCCGGATTCACCTTGCAGGCGGAGCTGGCGCTCTATGTCAAGGCGGGCCTGACACCGGCCCAGGCGCTGCAGGTGGCCACGCGCAACGGCGCGCGCTACACCGGGACGAGCCGCGACCGCGGCAGCGTGACGCCGGGCAAGCTGGCCGATCTGGTGCTGATCGACGGCGACCCGACGAAGGACATCGAAGATGTCCGCAAGGTCGCACTCGTGATCACGCAGGGACACTGGCTCTCACCGAAGGAACTGCACGACGAGATGGGCATTGCGCCGTTCGTTCAATCGGTGCCTGCTGTTCGATCGTCGGAGAAGAAAGCGGTTGCCGAGGTCGATGAAGGCGGCGGGCCGGGCCGGCTCAGGGCAACCGCCTATGAGGGAATGCAGGCCGATTGAATGAGCGAAATCTGCGGTCGATGACGAGGCGTGCGAATCAGCGCTCGAGCGACTCGTCGTCGCTGTCGTCCATGCGCGTAGGTAGACTCTTACCGCGTCCACAGACGAGTCGCATCGAGCCGACACGACGCTCAACACAACGGGTGATCAATTGAATATCCACGTCAGCCTTGCGCCTCTCATCGCGCTGCTCGCGGGCATCCTGATTCTGGTGATGCCCAAGCTTCTGAACTTCATCGTCGCGATCTACCTGATCGCGATCGGGCTCATCGGCCTTCTGGGTACCGGGCGATTCACGTAACCCGGCTCCGACGCCGGGTTCCCGAATCAGCCTCACTTCGCCGGCTTCTTCGGCCTGCTGCGCGCGGCATCCAGCGCTGCGGCCTTGGCCGCATGCTTCTCGGCGCGCGACTTGTGGGGCTTGGCCGGCTTGGCCTCCTTGGCGTCCTTGGGTTCCTTCTTGGCCTTCGGCTTGTCCTTGGCCTGGGCGTGATGCGTTCGCACCAGCCGCTCGGCGGCACTCGGCTTGGGCTGCATCGCCTGCGCATGGCGCTTGTCCCGTTCCTCTTTGAGCAGCCGGCGTTCCTCGATCAGAACTCGCTCGGCCTCGGACGGCTCGTGATCCGCCCCGTGGGTTTCCATCCGGCTCATCATCGCGCGATGCAGCGCTTGGCCGTTTGCCGAGATACGTTCGGTCAACGATGCAATACGAATCGGCATGGCGCGGCTCCTCGTGGTGGCAAAAGGCCACTGTAGGCCAGCGCGGTACGTGACGCCAGTCGGTTCGTGCGACCGCCGCCAGAGTGTGGCCATGCGGACGTGGCGACACCGGGTTGCGCATCCAGCCGCAACCGGCCTTGACGCGACGCCCATCTCGCCTTGAGAATCCACTTCGCTCCGGGGTGTGGACCGACAGGTCCGCTGAGATGGCGATGCCGAACCCGCGAACTTGATCCGGTTCATACCGGCGAAAGAAGAGCCGACGCCCCGGGTCCCTCCAACGGACCCGCTGCCTCCCAAAAGAGCAGCGCATTGTGCGGATCGTCCAGGAGCACCTTGTGATTTTCGAGGTCCTCCGATGAACGCACCCGACAAGCTCCCGAACGATCTGCAGCAGGTTTCGCCCGAGGCGCTGCAGTCCCTGCTGACGCTGACGCGCGAACCCTTCCCGGCCTCGCGCAAGGTTCACGTGGACGGCCTGCTCCCTGGCGTGCGGGTGCCGATGCGCGAGATCGCGCTGACCAGCGGCGAGGCCGTCACGGTCTACGACACGTCAGGGCCGTACACCGACCCGCAGGCCGCCATCGACGTGCGCCGCGGCCTGCCCGACGTGCGCGGCGGCTGGATCGAATCTCGCGGCGACAGCGAGACCTACGCCGGCCGCGAGCGCGTCGCGCTGGACGACGGCGGCCGGCACGATGGCCGAGACGGCGAGCGCATCCAGGCGCTGCGCGCCGAAGCCGCCGCGCTGCAGCGCGCGCCGCGCCGCGCGAAGGCGGGCGGCCACCACAGCGGCAACGTCACGCAGATGCACTACGCGCGCCGCGGCATCGTCACGCCCGAGATGGAGTTCGTCGCGATCCGCGAGAACGGCAAGCGCGAATGGATGCGCGAGTACCTGGGCGACGCCGAACGCGAGGCGCGCCTGGCCGGCAACGCGATGGGCGCGCGCATCCCCGAGGTGATCACGCCCGAGTTCGTGCGCGACGAGGTGGCGCGCGGCCGCGCCATCATCCCGGCCAACATCAACCACCCCGAGGTGGAACCGATGGCCATCGGCCGCAACTTCCTCGTGAAGATCAACGCCAACATCGGCAACTCGGCGGTCACCTCCAGCATCGAGGAGGAAGTCGAGAAGCTGGTGTGGAGCATCCGCTGGGGCGGCGACACGGTGATGGATCTGTCCACCGGCCGCAACATCCACACCACGCGCGACTGGATCGTGCGCAACTCGCCGGTGCCCATCGGCACCGTGCCGATCTACCAGGCGCTCGAGAAGGTCGGCGGCGTGGCCGAAGACCTGAGCTGGCCGATCTTCCGCGACACGCTGATCGAGCAGGCCGAGCAAGGCGTCGACTACTTCACCCTGCACGCCGGGCTGCGCTTGCCGTTCATCCCGCTGACGGCCAAGCGCCGCACCGGCATCGTCTCGCGCGGCGGCTCGATCCTGGCCAAGTGGTGCATCACGCACCACCGGGAGAACTTCCTCTACACGCACTTCGACGAGATCTGCGAAATCATGAAGGCCTACGACGTGAGCTTCTCGCTCGGCGACGGCCTGCGCCCGGGCTCCGGCGCCGACGCGAACGATGAAGCGCAGTTCGCCGAGCTGCGCACCCTGGGCGAGCTGACGCAGATCGCCTGGAAGCACGACGTGCAGACCATGATCGAAGGCCCGGGCCACGTGCCGATGCACCTGATCCAGGCCAACATGGACGAGCAGCTGAAGCACTGCCACGAAGCGCCGTTCTACACGCTGGGGCCGCTGACCATCGACATCGCACCGGGCTACGACCACATCGCCAGCGCGATCGGCGCCGCGATGATCGGCTGGATGGGCACCGCGATGCTGTGCTACGTGACGCCCAAGGAGCACCTGGGCCTGCCCGATCGCGACGACGTGAAGCAGGGCATCATCGCCTACAAGATCGCCGCGCACGCGGCCGACATCGCCAAGGGCCACCCCGGCTCGCGCGCCCGCGACGACGCGATGAGCAAGGCGCGCTTCGAGTTCCGCTGGCACGACCAGTTCAACCTGGGACTCGATCCCGACACCGCACGCGACTACCACGACGAGACACTGCCCAAGGACTCGTCGAAGGAGGCGCACTTCTGCAGCATGTGCGGCCCCAAGTTCTGCTCGATGAAGATCACGCAGGACGTGCGCGACTACGCGGCGCAAGGCATGGCGCAGAAGTCGGCCGAGTTCAAGGCGGCGGGTGGCGAGCTGTACATCCCGATCGCGCCGATCACCCCGGCCCCGCAAGGCTGAACGCGGTGAAGATCGGGATCGCCGGGGCCGGCGTCGTCGGCCGCCTGCTCGCGTGGCAGCTCGCGCGCGGCGGGCACGAGGTCGACGTGTTCGATCCCGCGCCGGGTCCGCAGGCACCGGCGACGGGGCAATTGACGCCAGCCGCGCCGTACGCCGCCGGGTTCACTGCGGCCGGCATGCTGAGCCCGCTGGCCGAGCTGGACGCCGCCGGGCCCGAGGTGGCGCGCCAGGGCTGGCGTTCGCTCGCGCTGTGGCACGACATCGCCGAGCAGCTCGCGCCGCACGCACCCATGCCTCCCGTGCCGCTCGTGTGCCGCCGCGGCAGCCTGCTGGTGGCACACGGCAGCGACCTGGGCGCGGCGCAGCGTGTGCTCGCACGGCTGCAGGCCGTGCCGGAGATCGCATCGCCCCAGCCGCTAGCCCGCGACGCGCTGCAGGCGCTGGAGCCCGCGCTCGCGCCGCAACTGCGCGGCTGGCTGCTGGGTGGCGAAGGCCAGGTGCTGCCGCGCGAGACGCTGATGGCGTTGTGCGCCGCATCGCCCGGCGTGCGATGGCACTGGAGCCGGCGCGTCGAACGCGTCGAACCCGGCCGGCTCGTACTCGACGACGCCAACGCGCGGGGCTTCGACCTCGCGATCGACGCTCGCGGGCTGGGCGCCCGCGATGCGCTGCCGCTGCGCGGCGTGCGCGGCGAGGTGGTGTGGCTGCACGCACCCGGCGTGCCGCTCGCGCGGCCGGTGCGATTGCTGCATCCGCGCCATCGCGTGTACCTCGTGCCGCGCCCGGGCGATCTCGTCGTCGTCGGCGCGAGCGAGGTGGAGAGCGAAGACCGCTCGCCGGTGAGCCTGCGCAGCGCCGTCGAGCTGATGGCGGCCGCGCACAGCGTGGTGCCCGAACTGGCCGAGGCGCGCATCGTGCACATGGAAGCGAACCTGCGCCCCGCCCTGCCCGACCACAACCCGCACACGCATCTCGAGCCCGGCCTGCTGCGCATCAACGGCCTGTTCCGGCACGGCTGGCTGCTCGCGCCCGCGCTGGTGCAGGACGCGCTCGTTGCGCTCGCCGCGCTGGCGGCACCGACGGGATTGGAGACCGCTCATGCCTGACACCATCACCACCATCCAGGTCAACGACGACCGGCTGCCGTGGCAAGCCGGCGAGCACGTCGCCGAGTTGCTGCAACGCATCGGTGTCGTCGAACCCAAGGCCGTGACCACCGCACTCAACGGCGAGTTCGTGCCGCGCGGCCGGCGCGCCGGCACGCCGATGCAGCCCGGCGACGTGCTTACCGTGTTCAAGGCCATCACAGGAGGCTGACGCCATGACATCCTGGACTCTGTACGGCACCTCGCTCGCCAGCCGCTTCCTGCTCGGCACCGCCGGCTACCCGTCGCCGCAGGTGCTGTGCGATGCGATCGCGGCGTCGGGCACGCAGGTGGTCACCGTCGGCCTGAAGCGCACCCTCGCCGCCGCAGGCGACAACGGCTTCATCGACATCATCCGGCGCAGCGGCGCGCGGCTGCTGCCCAACACCGCCGGCTGCCGCAGCGCGCGCGAAGCCGTTGCGCTGGCGCACATGGCACGCGAGCTGTACGACACGCGCTGGATCAAGCTCGAGGTGGTGGGCGACGAGCACACGCTGCAGCCCGACCCGTGGGAGCTGCTGGTCGCCGCCGCGCAGTTGACCCGCGACGGGTTCGACGTCTTCCCCTACTGCACCGACGACCTCGTGACCTGCCGGCGCCTGCTCGATGCCGGCTGCCAGGTGCTGATGCCCTGGGGCGCGCCGATCGGCTCGGGCCAGGGCTTGCTCAACCCCTGGGCGCTGCGCACGCTGCGCGAGCAGTTGCCCGGCGTGCCGCTGATCGTCGATGCCGGCATCGGCGCGCCGTCGCATGCGGCGCAGGCAATGGAGCTGGGCTACGACGGCGTGCTGCTGAACTCGGCGGTGGCGCAGGCGCGCGACCCGGTCGCGATGGCGCGCGCGTTCCGGCTGGCGATCGACGCGGGGCAACTCGGCCATGCGGCCGGCGTGATGGCCAAGCAGGACATGGCGGTGGCCAGCACGCCCGTGACCGGCCGGCCCTTCCTGATCGGATGACTGATCGGATGACTGATCGGATGACTGATCGAATGAGTGACCGGACGAACGACCGGATGACCGGCATGCACCTGCCCATCGTGTGGAGCGTCGCCGGCCTGGACAGCGGCGGCGGCGCCGGCCTCTCGGCCGACCAGCGCGCGGCCGACGCCTGCGAGGTGCACCTGTGCCCCGTGGCCGCCGCCGTCACGGCGCAGAACAGCGTCGTGGTCACGCATGTCGAGGCGGTGGCGCCGGCCGTGCTCGACGCGCAGCTCGCCGCGCTGGCCAACGACCTGCCGCCCGCGGTCATCAAGACCGGCCTGCTCGGAAGCGCGGACAACGTGCGGGTGCTCGCCCGCTGGATCGATCGCCTGCGCGAAGGGTCGCCGCATGCCGCGGTGTCGCAGCTACATGCGCCGGCGCTGGTCATCGACCCCGTGCTGCGTGCCTCCACCGGCGCGGCCTTTGCCGACGAGGCCCTGCTCGCGGCTTACCGCGAGCACCTGCTGCCGCGCGCCACCGTGATCACGCCGAACCGCAGCGAGGCCTCTGCGCTGCTGGGCACGACGCAGGGCTCCGTGCCGGAGCAGGCCGCGGCCTTGCGCGCGCTGGGCGCGCAGGCCGTCTGCATCACCGGCGGCGACGACGCGCACAGCGAGCTGGCGCTCGACTGGCTCGATGCCCCGCATGCGCGCGGCTGGCTCTATCTGCCGCGTGTGCGAACCCCGCACCACCACGGCACCGGCTGTACCTTCGCCAGCGCGCTGGCCGCCGCGATGGCGCGCGGCTTCGTCAGCGCCGATGCCGCCGTGCTTGCCAAGATGGCCACGACGCGCGCACTGCAGCGCGCGGTCGCGCTGGGCCGGGGTGCCGGCCCGGTGCAGGCCGCACCTGACTTCGTGCTCGATCCGCGACTGCTGCCGCGGTTGTCGCTGGATGCCTCGATGGACGCCTCGATGGATGGCCTGCCCGATGGCTCGCCGAATGACGGCGCCGCGGTGTCCTGGGCGACGCCATCCGCAGCGACGCCGCCCGGCCTCTACGCCATCGTGGACAGCGTCGAGCGGGTCCGTGCCGTGCTGCGAGCCGGGATCACGACCGTGCAGCTGCGCATCAAGGCCGCACAGGCACACGCACACGCACACGAGGACGCCGGGCTGCGCGAGACCATCGCCGCCGCGATCGCCGCGGCCCGCGAAGCCGGCGTGCGGCTGTACATCAACGATCACTGGGCCTTGGCGCTGGAGCTGGGCGCCGACGCCGTGCACCTGGGCCAGGAGGATCTGCTCGCCCTCACGAGCGCCGAACGTGCACGCCTGCGCGCCGCGCAGCGGGCCGGCCTGCACCTGGGCATCAGCTCGCACAGCCTGTGGGAGCTGTGCCGCGCCGCCGCGCTGCAGCCCAGCTACATCGCCTGCGGCCCGGTCTGGCCGACCACGACCAAGGCGATGCCGTGGCACCCGCAGGGCCTGCACAACCTGGCGTGGTGGGCGCGCATGGCGCCGGCGCCGGTGGTGGCCATCGGCGGCATCCTGGCGCCCGATCAGCTGCGCGAGGCCGCGGCGACCGGCGCGGCCGGAGGCTGCGTGGTGCGCGGGCTGGGCGAGAGCCCGCAGGCCACGCTGCCGGCCTGGCACGACGCCTGGCGCGCCGGCACGGCCGCCTTCGACGCGACCCGTCTGCCGACGGCGCGCTGGCCGATGCCGAGCCTGCCGCCGTCCTTAGCCGCCTGACGGGGTTGACGTCACGGGATCAGACCGCCGTCTTCACGACGCCGCCGTCGACCCGCAGCGCCGCCCCCGTCGTCGCCGACGCGAGCGGGCTCGCGATGTAGGTCACCAGCGAGGCCACCTCGTCGGTCGTCGCGAACCGCTTGATCAGCGATGTCGGCCGCACGTGCTCGAAGAATTCCTTCTCGACCTGCTGCGCCGACTTCGCGCCGGCCTTCGCGAGCTGCTCGACGAAGTCGCCAACGCCGCGCGAGCGCGTCGGCCCGGGCAGCACGCTGTTCACGGTGATGCCGGTGCCGGCGACCGCCTCGGCCAGCCCGCGCGAGACCGCCAGCTGCGCGGTCTTGGTCATGCCGTAGTGAATCATCTCGGTCGGGATCTGCAGCGCGCTCTCGCTCGAGATGAACACGATGCGGCCCCAGTTCTTGCGGCGCATCGCGGGCAGGCACAGGCGCGCGAGCCGCACGCCGCTCAGCACGTTCACGTCGAAGAACCGCAGCCAGTCGGCGTCCGGAATGTCCTCGAACGGCTTGGGTTCGAAGATGCCGAGGTTGTTGACGAGGATGTCGATGTCGGGATGCTGGCGCACCAGGGCTTCGGCCACGTCGGCCTTGCTGAGGTCGCCGGCGAAGCCGAGCACCGCCCCGCCGGGCCCTGCCGGCATCGCGGCGACCGCGGCATCGACCGACGCCTTCGAACGCCCGTTGACAATCACGCGCGCACCCTCCGCGGCGAGCGACGCGGCAATGGCGTGCCCGATCCCGGCGGTGCTGCCGCTCACCAGCGCGAGCTTGCCTGCAAGCTTCAGGTCCATGACGGTTCTTCCTTCGATTCGACAAGACGGTTCGGCGATTGAACCGCGAGATCGTCCACAAGTTCGCCCTCAGGGTTTTGCGCCACGCGCCGATAGAACGGACTGACGACGCCGGCGAGCCGGCTCGCACCCCGTCAACGACCCGTCCGGATATACCCGAATGAATACTCTGCGTACCCTGTTGCGGCGTTTCACGATTCAGACCCGCATGCGCGGCGCCGTCCTGCTGGTGCTGGCCTTGTTCCTGCTCGTCGGGGCGACCGGGCTGGCCGGCGGGTCGCGCCTGAAGTCCCTGAACCACGAGCTGGTCGCGCGCTCGATCGAGCAGCTCCAGGTGGTCGCCGAGCTGCGCGGTGCACTCGGCGACGTGCGGCGCTGGGAAAAGGACATGGTCATCGACTATGAGGACGGAGTCGCCGTCCTCAAGGCGCGCGAGAGCTGGGCGGCCTCGATCGCCCGTGCGCGCAAGGGCTTCGAGTCTTTGCTCGCCGCGAAGGAGGATCCGGTCACGCGCAAGGCGCTCGAACATCTCGACGCGTACGCCAAGGGATCGGAGCCGGTGCTGCAGCAGATCCAGAACGGCGGCTTCGACACGGCCAAGGTGGCCGACCGCATGCTCGGCAAGGCGAAGGAGCACATCGTCGCGGTCGAACAGTCGCTGGGCACCATCGCGACGGCGCTGAGTGCCGATTCGCTGGCGTCGCAACGCAAATTCAATGAGGCGATGCTGCTCACGCTGTACGGCTTCTGCGCCGTGTTGGCGGTGGCCGTCATCCTGGTCGTGCCGCTGACGCTGGTGAACGCGAGCTCCATCGTCGGGCCGATCCGCGCCGCGGGCCGCGCCGCGCAGGTCATCGCCGACGGCGACCTCACGCAGCCGATCGACACCGAAGGCCGGGACGAGCTGGCCGACATGCTGCGCGCCCTCGCGCAGATGCAGGACGCGCTGCGCGCGCTGGTCGGCCAGGTGCGCAGCACCAGCGACAGCATCGGCACGGCCAGCGCCGAGATCGCCACGGGCAACCAGGACCTGTCGTCGCGCACCGAGCAGACCGCGTCCAACCTGCAGCAGACCGCGTCGTCGATGGAGCAGCTCACCGGCACGGTGCGCCAGTCCGCCGATTCGGCGCGCCAGGCCAATCAGCTCGCGAGCTCCGCGGCCGAAGTCGCCGCACGCGGCGGCGTGGTCGTGTCCCAGGTCGTCGCGACGATGGACGAGATCAATGCGAGCTCGAAGAAGATCGCCGACATCATCGGCGTGATCGACGGCATCGCGTTCCAGACCAACATCCTCGCGCTCAACGCGGCCGTCGAGGCGGCGCGTGCCGGCGAGCAGGGC
>Ga0070706_100002110_pt1 | contig 20242 bp, 16 predicted proteins | sample KBSK5501metaG_FD_65476 | JGI IMG/M metagenome (GOLD analysis project Ga0070706, IMG submission 65476) | Corn, switchgrass and miscanthus rhizosphere microbial communities from Kellogg Biological Station, Michigan, USA - KBS K5-50-1 metaG | ecosystem: Host-associated > Plants > Roots >... | reverse complement strand
GCCAGTCGCTGTACTCATCAGTCAGGAGTTCAGCGAGCGCCCCTCGATGTTCGACATCGAAGCTGTTAACAACGTCATCGAGCACCAGAAAACGAAGGCGATCGTTGAAGGTCTCGGCCATCGCTAAGAAGAGGGCAATCGCCAGGGAGTTTAGGTGGGACTCGCTCAGGACGCCGTGCGGTGGCCGCTGGGGATGACCGTGGAAGTCCATAGCCAGTTCCAAACCCTTATTGCCCCAGGTCTCGACACGCACGTTACCTAGCCCCTCATGGGGGTGAAGCCGCTCATATATCTCCGCCAGGCGTTTTGACACCTGCTCGATGACCGCTGCGAAGAAGCGATTTTGTTCGGCTGTGTATGCGTCGCAGACCTTCTTCGCGGCGTCCGCTGCGACGTTGGCTCTACGGCTGGCCTCGAGCGCCCCTTGCCAGGTCTTTGTCTTCTCGACCAACTGACCGACCCGAACCAACGCGTCGTCCCGCGGATCGCTCGCCGGGATCTGATCACGGATGGCCTGGAGCGCGTCGCGATCCCAGTTGGGAACCTGGTTCATCGCGCGTTCAATCGAGTCGATATCTAGTTGAGTTCCACGCGCTCGCGCGTCGTCGATGATCCGAATTGGAAGATCTGGAACAGGTGGGAGTCCGATGCCGAACTTGTCGGCGTTCTCTCGGGCGTTTGCTCGTACCTGGTGGACGGCACGAAGCTTGCCGACGTATCTCGCGAGCAGCCCACGGCCGTTCTCCATACGCTTCGCGGCGTCGGAGAGCACGTGAAGTGTCGACTCTATGTGTCGCCGGAAATCTTCGGCTTCGACGGACTGGTCGCACAAAGGGCAACGATCGATGTCGGGCGTGCGGGTAATGATTTCGGCGCCGATCTCGAACAGCTGCAGGCGCGTCACCTCGGCACTGCCTACAGAAGTGATGAGCGTGTTCCAGGCCTTGACGATGTTCACCGACGGCACCGGTTGAGCCGTAGCAAGCTCTGCGTCGAGCGCGCGGAGTTTCGCTACCTTCTGGATCAGCAGCTGTCGCTCATTCAACCCGGAGATCCGATCCGGCTTCAGCGCATCTTGTAGATCCACCGGTGCCGCCACGCCCGCCTGCTCACAGAGGCTGTGGAATTCTCCAAGGACGCTCGCGCCATCGGGGGCCAAGGGGGCAAGGGCTCTCTCGGCACTTTTCAGCAGCACAGCTCCGCGCTCGGCCTCACCTGAGAGCGCGTTGCTGGCATTCTGCAGATCCAACCGGAACTGCTCGACGTCTCCCAAGCCGAGGATCTCGAACAGGAATTTCCATTTTTCCGCCTTCGGCCTTTCAATGAATTCGACGAGCGATCTGCCTCGAAGCACGAGCGTTTCTCGCAAGCCGATCTCCCGGGCGGCCATGTTCGTGCATGTCTCCGACGTTGCCTGGCCGCCAAGGGACCCCGTTGTTTCGATATCGACCGTCGTTTCGGTTGCGTCGTTCGCGCCCACATGTCGGACGTTGGACTGACGTCCCTCACGCGCCAGGAAAGGCAATCGGCCCGTGAAATACAGCTCCACTGCGTCGGCGACCGTACTCTTTCCAGTTCCGTTTTCGCCGAGGATAACGACGCTGCCTCCCCGCGGCAGTGGGAGGGTGATGTCGTTGGGAACGCCACGGAACGCTCGCGCGCGGATGGCGGAGATCCGCTTAGGCACGCCCGGGTCCCTCGAAGATCTTCCTTAACACTCTCTGGCGTGGGTTCCCGTTGCTCAAACGGGCGGCTTTTGTTAGTTCCTCCCGAAGATGAGCGAGACCGGCGAGCTCTCCCACGAACAAGGTGAGCAGGATAGCTTCCGGTGTCGGACGGTGTTCCTTCTCGATCGGCATCGAATCTCCAGGCTCACATCAGGGTACCGCGGGACGAGGACTCGCGTGTCACGATTCGCGTCCGCGGACATCGAACCTGTTTCCACCCGATGCGCCATGGAGTATCCAAGTCGAGGTTCCTTTGTGCTGGGCAGCCGATGCTGGCAGGCTTGCAAGAACAGGTTCCAGATCGGAGGCAGTCATGCGCGTATACGACAAGCTTTTCATCGGAGGTACGTGGGTCGAGCCGGCGAGCTCGAAGGTCATCGACGTCATCTCGCCGCACAGCGAAGAGCTGGTGGGTCGGGTGCCGGAAGGGACGGAAGCGGACATCGATCGGGCGGTCGCGGCCGCGCGCGATGCGTTCGACAACGGCCCTTGGCCAAAGCTGACTCCTGCCGAACGCATCGAGGTTCTCCAGCGATTCGCCGGCTTGTACGCGGCGCGCCTCGACGAGATGGCGGAAGTCATCACGTTAGAGATGGGGTCACCGATCTCATTCTCGAAAGTCGGTCAATCGCCACCTCCGCTCCTCATCCTGAACGCGATGCTTCAGGTCGGATCCACCTACGAGTGGGAGGACACACGCACGGGTGTCTTCGGGGGCAACGTGATCGTTCGCCGGGAGCCGGTCGGCGTGGTCGGAGCGATCGCACCGTGGAACGTCCCGCAGTTCACGGCGATGTCGAAGCTCGCGCCCGCGCTCGTCGCCGGGTGCACGATCGTGCTGAAGCCGTCGCCCGAGACGCCGCTCGACACGATGTTGATGGCCGAGATGCTGATCGAGGCCGGCATTCCCGAAGGTGTCGTCAGTATCGTTCCGGCCGGTCGCGAGGTCGGGGAGCACCTCGTGCGGCACGCCGGCGTGGACAAGATCGCGTTCACGGGCTCGACGGCCGTCGGCCGTCACATCGCGTCGATCTGCGGTGAGCAATTGAAGCGCGTGAGCCTCGAGCTCGGTGGGAAGTCTGCGGCGATCATCCTCGACGACGCGGACCTCGCCGCGACGGCGCAAGGGCTCCAGCTGGCGTCGTTCATGAACAACGGCCAGGCGTGCGTCGCGCAGACGCGCGTGCTTGCGAGCCGCGCGCGCTACGACGATGTGGTCGACGCGATCTCGTCCATGGTTGGGAGCTTGCACGTCGGCGATCCGGCCGACCCAACGACCGACGTGGGTCCGCTGGTCGCCCGCCGCCAGCAAGAGCGCGTCGAGAAGTACATCGCGCTCGGTCAGGAGGAAGGCGCGCGCGTGGTGATCGGCGGCAGCGGACGGCCGCCCGGGCTGGAGAAGGGCTGGTACGTGCAGCCGACCGTGTTCGCCGGTGCGAACAACGACATGCGGATCGCCCGGGAAGAGATCTTCGGCCCGGTCATCGCGGTGATCCCGTATGACGACGAAGAGGAAGCCGTCCGCTTGGCGAACGACAGTGACTACGGCCTCGCGGGATCCGTCTGGACGGCCGACCCGGCGCACGGCCTCGACGTCGCGCGTAACGTCCGCACCGGGACGTACGCGGTCAACATGTACCTCATGGACTTCATCGCTCCGTTCGGTGGCTACAAGTCCTCCGGGATCGGGCGAGAGTTCGGCAAGGAAGGGCTCGAAGAGTACCTGGAGTACAAGTCGATCATTCCGGCGTTCGGGTCTTAACCTTCCCGTCAACGACGACGCGATCCGGGCAATCTTCGCCTGCGTCGGGACGGAAGTCGGGACTCTCATCACGTGCTGGGCGGTGTATCGTCGTTAGGTGATGGAGTACATGCCGATCGACGACCTAGACGGACGGCCGAACATCATCGTCGACGGGTACCCAACCAACGGCACCGTGCTCACGCTGTCTCATTGGCCCGACAGCGGAACCCCGGGGCCGTTCTCCGATGATCTCTCGACGCAGATCGTTTTCAACTACCTCGACGGGTCGGAGCGCGTCGATGCGAGTCTGGTGTCGAACAACCATTTCGACCAGGACGGGCTCTGTGGGATCTTCACGCTGCTTCACCCACTGGAGGCCGACCAGCACAGAGATCTTCTGATCGACGTCGCCTCGGCAGGAGACTTCGCAACGTTTCACGATCGCAACGCCGCGCGCATCGCCATCGCGATCGCAGCGTATGAGACCAATGAGGCATCGCCGATCGCGCGCGAGCTGGCCGGCAAGCCGTACGGAGCGCAGACCAGCGCTCTCTACCGTCATTTGCTCGGTGAGCTGCCGGCCATGCTTCAGAAACCGGACCAGTACCGGAGTTTCTGGGAGGCAGAGGACGCGCGCATCGACGAGAGCGAGAAAGCCATCGCCTCGGCTACCGTCACGGTCACCGAGCGACACGACATCGATCTCGCGACCGTCATCGTCCCCGGGGACTTCCCCGATGCAAACGACAACGAATGGTCCGGCGGCGTGCATCCGATGGCGCTCCACAACGAGACTCAGCGTCATCGCATCCTGATCCAACGTGGCAACCGTTACGTGCTGCGATACCGCTACGAAACGTGGGTGAAGTTCACGTCGCGGCCGGTGACGCCGCGCGTTGACCTGGCGCCGCTGGCCGAGCGCCTTTCCGAAGAAGAGAAGGCAGGCCGGTGGAAGTTCGACGGGGTCGACCAGATCACGCCGAGCCTGCACCTCGAAGGGAGCGAGGAGAGCGCGATCGCGCCGCAGCGCTTCCGTACCCTCGTTGAGGAGTTTCTCAGCCCGAGCTGATCCTCATAGGTGCTCGGCGAAATACCGTGCGACCCTCTCGTGCAAGTTGCGCCGGTCTTCTTCGCTGCGGATCCCGTGCCGGCCGCTCGGATAGAGAAGCACGTCGCAGGCTCCGCGCGTTTTCGACAGCTTCTCGAGGAAGCGCGCGGTGTGGCGGAAGTGGACGTTCTCGTCGAGCATCCCGTGCACGATCATCAAGCGCCCGCGGAGCGCGGCCACGTGCGTCGTTGCGCTCGATTCGCGATACCCGTCGGCGTTGTCCTGCGGCAGCCCCATGTAGCGTTCTGTGTACGCGGTGTCGTAGCCGTCCCAGGTTGTGACCGGTGCGCCCGCTACGCCGACGCGAAATACGTCCGGAGCTTTCAGCATCGACATGATCGTCATGAAGCCGCCGTAGCTCCAGCCGGTGATCCCCACGCGCTCGCCGTCCACCCATCCCTGCGAGGTGGCGAAGCGGACGCCGTCCACTTGGTCGGCGATCTCGACCGACCCGAACCGACGCGCGATCGCCGCTTCGAACTCGAGGCCGCGCCGAGAAGAGCCTCGGTTGTCGACGCGCATCACGGCGAACCCTTGATCGACGAGGTACTGCGCCTGCATGTCGGCGGTCAATACCCACGAATCCTGCGCGACCTGGGCGTGCGGCCCTCCGTAGACCCAAACGATGACGGGAGCGGGAAGTCGGGCGGGTCGGAACAGTGCGCCGTGCAGCGTGACCCCGTCGCGATTCTCGAACGCGAACAGCTCGGGTATCACCAGCTCGAGGTCGGGGGTGTCGGGTTCGTGAAGCGCGCGGTCGGGATCGCGCAACGTCACCGTGACCGGCGTGGTTCGCGACTGATGGACCTCGACGCGATGCTCGAGCCCGCTCGAGAAGGCAGCCACCGTGAATCCGCCACCGACGTCCAGGCGCTGCGGGTCGCCTTCGTCGAGCCCGACGACGTAGACGTGGGACTCCAACGGGTTCGGGCTCCCGGTAAACGCGACGCGCCGTCCTACTTCATCCAGACCCGCGACGCCGTCCACCGGCCACGTCCCATCAGTGAGGGGCCGGATCAGCGAGCCGTCGCGGGCGCGCAGCTCCAACCGTCGCATGCCGGTGACTTCGCTGCTCCAGATGAATTCTCCGGATGTGCCGACGAAGCGCAGATCGTTGTGGAGGTTCACCCACGGCTCGGTCTCCTCGACCAGTACCGTCTCAGCGTCACCGCTCGCGATGTCGTACGCGCGCAACTCCAACCGGCGCTGATCCCGGTCGAGCAGCTGCGCGAAGAGGCGACCGTCCGGGTGCCAGTCGACGCGCGCGAGATACTCCGCGTCTCCGAGGTCCAGCCATTCCACCGATCCGCCTTCGACGGGAACCACGCCGAGGCGGGCGCGCGCGTTCTGCTCGCCGGCGAACGGGTAGCGGTGCTCCTCCGTCTCGGGTTGGTCGGATCCCCAGTGAGGGATCACGAACCGGGGGATGTGCCGCTCATCGGCCTGCTCGAACGCGATCTTCGTTCCGTCGGGGCTCCACCAGAATCCGCGGCCGCGTCCAAGCTCTTCTTGCGCGACGAACTCGGCGAGCCCGTTGGTGAGCCCCGGCTCGGCGTCGAAGGTCAGCCGGCGCTCTTCACCGGTTGAGACGTCGAGGACGAACAGCTCGTCGTCGCGGACGAACGCGATGCGGGCGCCATCGGGGGACAGGTGCGGGTCTGTTGCGCCCCCTCCCACACGCCGCGCGGCGCCGTCGGCGATAAGCCAGAGGTCGCCGAGCAGCGGGACGAGGATCACCGGAACATCTTTCGCCCATGCGTATGAGGTCACACCCTGCGTTTGCAGGCGCTGGCGCTCGCGCCGGAGCGCTTCCTCGAGGGAAACGGTCGCATCGGTCACACCTTCGCCCGATGGGGCGAACAACAGCCGCTGCTTGCCGGTAGCAACGTCGTGGGCCCAAAGGACGCGCGCCATACCGGTCTTGCCGTCGGGTGGGGCGAGAAACGTAAGCGTCTTGCCGTCGGGGGAGAACCGGAGCAGCTCGGGTGCTGTGGTGCCCGGTCGGGGAAGCCGCGCCACGTCCTCGAGCGTGATCCGTCTCATGGCGGCAAAGGATACGGCCCCGAACGCTCCGTGTGGGGCGTTTGACCTGGTCACATAGTTCGGAGGGGTGATTAACCCTGCCCCCGGCCGCTCCGATAACTACAGATGAAGGCAAGGGGGCCGGACGTGGAAGTGATGACCCACACCCAAGAACCCGAGGCGGGGGACGCAACGGCGTCCGTCGTCTCCTCGCGCATCTCGATCCGCGAGTGGGTCCGCGACCCGGGCGGCAAGGTAACCGTGCTCCTGGGGGCGCTCGCTCTCATGTATCTGGTGTGGCAACGCACCGGATGGGGAGGCCCCGACCACCGGACGATCGTCAGCGACGCGGCATTCCTTCCACTGAGTCTCGCCGGCGCGATCCTGGCCTGGCGGACGGCGCGCGCGTCGAAGACGGACCCTCGCACGCGGCAAGCGTGGCTGATCGTCGGTGCCGCGTTCTTTTTCTACTGGGTTGGCGACTCGCTTTGGTTCTACTTCGAAAACTTCCGTTCATCCCCGCCGTTCCCTTCTCTCGCAGATGCGGGATATCTGATCTTCTACCCGCTGCTTCTGGTTGGGCTGTTGCGGTTCCCCGTCGGAACACGCGGCAAGGTCGATCGCGCGAAGTTCTGGCTCGATAGCCTGACCGTGCTCCTGAGCGCGTTGATGGTCGTGTGGTTCTTCGTGCTCGGGCCGACTGCGCGCGCGCAAGGCGATGGGTTCTTCGCCAAGGCGATCTCGATCGCATACCCGGTCGGTGACCTCGTTTTGGTCTTCGGTATCGCCGCGATCATCCTTCGCGGACCGGCGGAGAGCTGCCGGCGCGCGTTGGCCATCCTCGCCATCGGCCTCGGGCTCTTCGTCATCGCCGACGTTGGGTTCGGATACTCGTCTCTTCAGACTGGATACGCAGGAGGCGATTGGCCCGACAGTTTGTGGATGTGTGCGCAGTTCTTGATGCTGTTCGCGGCGCAGTACCACTTCATGCGGCTCAAGCATCGAACCGACAGCGGCCCGAAGCGACCGGCGCATGGAAATCGAGTCAGCAAGCTGCCGTACGGGGCCGTCGGGATCGCATTCGGCTTGATGCTGTACGTCGGTCACAAGGAAGCGTCCTACTCCCTGGGCGGGCTCCTCGTGATCGCCGTCGGGATCACAGCGTTGGTGCTGGCGCGTCAGATCACAGTGATGAAGGACAACAGTCGTCTCATGAATGCACTCCAGACAATGGCGACGACCGACTCGCTCACCGGCCTTCGGAATCGCGCAGACTTCTTCGAGGTCGCCGACCTTGAGTTCGAGCGACTGAAGCGGTTCGGGATCCCCTTCGTCGCGATGATGTTCGACGTCGATCACTTCAAAGAGATCAACGACCGGTATGGGCACGCCGGCGGTGACGAGGTCCTTCGTGCGGTCGGCGCAACGTGCTTGCGCCGCTTGCGTTCGTTCGACTTGATCGGTCGCTACGGCGGCGACGAACTCGTCGCCCTTCTTCCGCAGGTCAACGTAGAAGCCGCGCTTGCCGTCGCAGAACGTGTCGGCGTGGCGGTCCGCGGAACGCCGGTGCTCTACGCAGACGACGTCATCCCCGTCAGCCTGAGCATCGGGATCGCGTCCGCCGAAGGCGTGGAAACGCTGCCCGACTTGCTGCATCGCGCCGACCAAGGGCTCTACGCGGCCAAGAAGGCCGGACGCAGCTGCGCGCGCGCGTACGAAGGCGAAGACTCCGTCCACGCCTCCTAAGTCGCCCCGCGCACGGCTCATCGTCTCCCGATCTGATCCGCCGAATAGGTGCGTTCTTCTCCTCGTGGTGCCATGCTGTGCTTGAACGAGCAGCCCGATTGGAGGCGTCATGGGGACCGTGAAGGTCGCAGCGATCCAGGCTTCGCCGCTCTTCCTCGATCGATCGGCAACGATCGATAAGACGGCCGAGCTCCTCGCGAAGGCTGCCGCCGAAGGCGCCAAGCTGGCCGTGCTCCCGGAAGGCTTCGTTCCGGGTTATCCGGATTGGGTCTGGCGCGCGACACCGTGGGACGACCACCACTGGTTCGCGCGCTGGCAGGACCAGGCCGTCGTTGTACCGGGGCCTGATGTCGAGCGGCTCGGCGAAGGTGCGCGCGCGGCCGGCATCTACGCGGTGGTCGGCGTGAACGAACGTGAGCCGGAGGGGTCGACGATCTACAACACGATCCTGTACTTCGGGCCCGACGGCAGGCTGCTCGGAAAGCATCGCAAGTTGATGCCGACGGGTGGCGAGCGACTTGTGTGGGGTTACGGCGACGGATCGACGCTCGATGTCATCGACACGCCGTTCGGTCGCGTCGGCGGGTTGATCTGCTGGGAGAACTACATGCCCCTCGCGCGCGCGGCGATGTACGCGAAGGGGATCGACATCTGGGTCGCACCGACGTGGGACAACAGCGATTCGTGGATCTCGACGCTGCGCCATATCGCGAAAGAAGGGCGGCAGTACGTGATCGGCGTCGCGCCATTCATGCGCGGATCGGACGTGCCCGACACGATCAAAGGTCGCGACGAGATGTATGAGGGCGACGAGGACTGGCTGTCGAAGGGGAACGCCACCATTGTCGATCCCGACGGAGACATCATCGCTGGGCCACTCATCGGAAGCGAGGGCATCGTCTACGCGGATGTGGACGTTGCGTTTGCGCGCGCATCACGCAGGAAATTCGATCCCGTCGGCCATTACTCACGGCCGGACGTCTTCCATCTCACCGTCGACACACGGAAGACATCGCCGGTTACCTTCGAGGATGGCTCGGGCGCCAACCCTCAGTGAGCCAACCTTAGTGAGTGAGTGATTTCTCCGCGCGACGGAGACGTTGCGAAAGCTCGACCAAGATCTTTCGGCACATCTCGAAGTTCTCACTCAGAACCGGCATGAAGTCCCACGAGGCTATCGATAGCGTCGTCACGTCGTTGTCCGCAGTGACCGTTGCCGATCGAGTGCCACGATCGATGATCGCCATCTCACCGAAGTAGTCGCCCGCTCCAAGCATCGTGCGCAGCCGGTTGTTGACCGTCACTTTGGCCTTGCCTCTGAGGATGAGGTGGAACCCCACACCGGTCTCGCCTTCAGAGACGATCGTGCGGCCCGCTCGGAAGGTGACCTCTTTCCCGGTGTCGTGGATCTTCTTGATCTCTTTCTTCGTCAGCACCGTGAAGAGATCCACCGAAGCCAGCATGTCGATCGGTGTCTTGCTCGCCATCACTCCTCCTTCGCCTGCGCGGGCCGAATCATAGCCCGAGGCCCGCCTAAGCCCTCAGGCGCGGGACTCAGATCCAGCAGAGCAGCTTGATCTTGTTCTGAGCGGTGCAGTCGCCCTTGAGCCACAAGAAGTGGAAGCGGTCGCTGAACCAGATGTGTCGCGCCCACCCGAATGCTCCCGCGTACGGGATCGGCACGGCGGCGAGGATGGGATAGAAGTACGCGAATGCCCCGACGCACGCGACCACATACCCGACGACGTAGGGGACCAGCCCAGGCCATCGGCCGACCGCGCGATACAAGACGTGCACGACCGTCAGCACAAGGTAGGGGACGAGCGGTGTCGCATAGAACATGAACACAGGCTTCCCAAGCGCGTCGCCGAGGAGGAGGAAGGGGAACCACCCCGCGACGAAAAGCGCGAAGAGGAAAGACGCCGTCGAGTCCCTCTTGTAGGACCACCACGCGAGCGCGATGAAACCGATGAAGAACCCCGGCCACCAGATGAGTGGGTTGGGTAACCCGAGCACCTCCGCCTCGCGCTGGTTTGAGCCCGATCCGGTCGAGTTGTAGTAGTGAGCGACCGGCCGGCCGATCCACGGCCACGTCCACGCGTTCCCGTAGTACGGGTGCGCAGGACGGCGGATCTGCTGGTTGGTCGTCTGGTCCGTGGCGGTTTCGTATTTCGCGAGGTTGCTGTGGAAGTCGTAAACCTGATGCTGATAGCAAAGCCATTGTCCGGCGACGCCGCCGAGATGGTAGATCCCGAAGGAGAACGTGGTCGTCTTCGAGTCGCAGAGCGGCGGGTTGTAACGGTGGCCGTCCAAGAACCAGGGCGTATACGAAGCGATATAGATCGCGATGGGTAGGAGCACCATCGTCCCGAACACACCGGCGACCTTGTACCCGAACCTGCGATCGCTCGCATTCGTTGATCTCACCGCGTCCCACGCCAGCGTCGCGGTGATGCCGACCGCGATGAATGGAAGTGCGTCCCACTTGCTCGCCAACGCCAACCCGAACATCGCGCCGGCTCCGATGCGCCACCGCCGCAAACCACGATGGTCCGGCTGCGTGACGTCTCGATCCACCACGAGCAGCCACATCCCGGCCAGGACGAACACGGCGACATAGATGTCGAGCATCGCGGTCCGCGATTGCACGAACCAAAGGCCGTCGGCGGCTAAGAGCGTTCCGGCCGCGGCCGCCCACCACGGTGACCCCCAAAGACGCAGCGCGAGCAGGTACAAAATGAGGACGGAGAACGTCCCCAGCAGCGCGCCGAAGAAGCGCCATCCGAACGGCCGGTCGCCGAAGATCTTCATCCCGGCGGCGATGAACCACTTCCCAACCGGTGGGTGCACGACGTAGGCGCCGTCGGAAGCATTGATCCTCGTATCGCTTTCGGTGCCGAACCGGAGGACGTCGCGCGCGTCGGGTATGTAGTGAACCTCGTCGGTCGGGATCGGCTCGTAGCACGTCTTGTCGAGCGGCTGTGAGGCGACGCACGCCGGGTCGTTGGACGGCAGCACCTTGCCTGGCTCGCCCAGCCGCCAGAAGCGCGTCGCCCCGGTCGCGAGGAGCAGGCAAAGGAGCACCAGGACGTCCAAGCGCCGGAGGCGCGGCAGCGCGCGCCGGTCGCCCTTGAGACGGTCGTATCTCGCCTCCGTGGTTTCGATGTCGATGCCGGAGGCGTGGAGGATCGAGTGTCTCTCGTTCTCGTCCTCGGGAGGGTCGATTGTTTCGTCGCTCATCAGGAGGCAGATCTCGGGTCGGCGAGGTCGCGCGTACAGTATAAGAACGCGTGTGAGAAGGTCGATGGAGCAGGTGCGCGCGCGATGAGCGGGATCCTATCCATCGTCGGAACTCCGATCGGGAACCTCGATGACCTCTCGCCTCGGGCGGCTCGCACCCTGTCGCAGGCAGACATCATCGCGTGCGAAGACACCCGGGTGACGCGCGTACTCCTGCAGCGCGCGGTTCCCGACCGAGGCCACGCGAAGCTGCTCGCCATGCATGCGCGCAACGAGCACGCGCGCGTTCCAGAATTGGTGCGCGCGATCGCCGGCGGCTCGCGGGTTGCTTTGGTGACCGATGCCGGCATGCCTGGTCTCTCCGACCCCGGCCAGCGATTGATCGAGGCCTGCGTGGTTGCAGGTCTGCGGGTGGAAGTCGTTCCGGGTTCCTCGGCGGTGCCGGCTGCTCTCGTCGTGTCGGGGCTCCCGACCGCGCGGTTCGTCTTCGACGGCTTCCTGCCTCGCACGGCATCGGCGCGCCGCAAGCGCATCCACGCCCTGGCGCCGGAGGATCGGACCCTCGTCATATTCGAAGCACCGCACCGTTTGGTCGCGTCATTGGTGGACCTCGCCGAGATCCTCGGCCCACGTCGAGCCGCCGTCGCGCGGGAGCTGACGAAGCTCCACGAAGAAGTGGTCCGAGGAACGCTGCCCGAGCTGGCCGCCCGGTTCGCCGACAGCGGCGCGCGCGGCGAGGTCACCATCGTGATCGGGGGCGCACCGGAAGCCGCCCGCGGCTCGACAGACCCGGGCAGACTCGCCGACGAAGTGGCGGCCGAGATGTCGGCCGGACGCACGAAGCGGGAGTCCATCGCCGCCGTCGCGGCGCGGAACAAGGTGCCGAAGAAAGTCGTCTACCAAGCCGTGCTGGATCACGGCCCATCCGACGCCGGTTAGAAGCGCTTCAGCTCGGACAGACAGGTGCTGCAGACTTGGTGCTCTCTGAATGCCCGCAGGCCGTCCCCGCTCCCGCAGAACGTGCAGAGGCTGCGCCGCTTGGAAAGGACGATGTGATCGTCCTCCACGGCGATCTCCACGTGGTCGCCCTCACGGATATCAAAGGATCGACGCAACTCCGCGGGTAGCACGATGCGGCCGAGGTCGTCGACCTTGCGGCTTACTCCCGTTGCTCTGGCTGCCATCGTTCTCACCTCGGTATTTGGCGTTCGTCTCTTCCACGTTCTCCCTTATAATGCCCCATCCGCCGGTGAGTAATCCTTCTTCTTCCGGTGCGATAAAACCTTTAAGGTGCAGCCGTGAACAGCCGCTTCTACGTCACCACACCCATCTATTACGTAAATGACGTGCCGCACATCGGCCATGCGTACACAACCGTGGCCGCCGACGTCGCAGCGCGGTTCCACCGTCTAAAAGGCCTGGAAGTACGCTTCTTAACGGGAACCGACGAGCACGGACAGAAGGTTGCGCGCGCGGCAGAAGAGAACGGACGTTCGCCGCAAGAGTGGGTCGACAGCGTCGTTCCTGCTTGGAAAGAGCTGTGGAAGCGGCTCTGGATCTCGAATGATGACTTTATACGCACCACCGAACCGCGCCATCAGCAGCGCGTGCAGGAATTCTGGCAACGTCTTTACGATTCCGGCGATGTTTACCTTGCGAAATACGAAGGGCTCTACTGCGTTTCTTGTGAAGAGTTCTATAAGCCCGAAGAGCTGATCGACGGGAAGTGTCCGATACACGGCATCCCCGTCGAGATCGTTGCCGAAGAGAATTACTTTTTCCGACTCTCGAAATACAAGGACTGGCTGATCAACGAGTACTACGCGCGCACACCTCCGCCGGTCTACCCGCAGGCCCGGCTGAATGAAGTGCTCCGTTTTGCGAAGGACCTCGAAGACACGTCGATCTCTCGTTCGTCTTTCAGCTGGGGGATCCCGATCCCATGGGATCCAAAGCACGTCATCTACGTCTGGGTCGAAGCGTTGCTGAACTACATCACCGCGCTCGACTATCCGGACGGCGAGCTCTTCAAGACGTTCTGGCCCGGTGTGAACTTCGTCGGAAAGGACATCCTGCGGTTCCACGCCGTGACGTGGCCGGCGATGCTGCACGCGGCTGGGGTGGACCCGCCCGACCTCGTTGTGGCGCATGGCTGGCTGCTCGTCGGCGGCGAGAAGATGTCGAAGACCAAGCTCACCGGGATCCACCCGGATACGTTGATCGACACGTTCGGCGTCGATGGTTTCCGCTACTTCTTCTTGCGTGAGGTTGGCTTCGGTCAAGACGGCAGCTTCAGCTGGGAGGCGATGCTGGCTCGCTACAACGCCGAGCTGGCGAACGGGATTGGGAACCTCGCGAGCCGCGTTCTCGCACTGATCGAGTCGAACTACGACGGCGTGATCCCGGATCCATCCGGAGGCGAGCAGGACCCCGAGCGCGCACTGCGCGCGATCGCCGAGAAGGCGGTCGTTGCATACGACGAGGCGTTGGAACGCTTCGCGTTCCACGAAGGCCTCGAGGCGGTCGATGTGATCGTGCGAGAAGCGAATCAGTATCTCGTCAAGACGGCGCCGTGGAAGCTTGCGAAGGAGCCTTCACAACGCAAGCGCGTCGACGCGATCCTGTACACCGCTGCTGAAACGCTGCGCTTGCTTGCCGTTTTGCTTTCGCCGTTCACGCCCGGCGCGAGCGGCCGGCTGTGGACGTCCCTCGGCATCTCCGAGGGGTTGGACGTGCAACGGCTGCCCGCGGCCGGACGCTGGGGCGGGCTCCTGCCGGGGACCAAGGTGTCCAAGGGCGACCCGCTGTTCCCGCGCGTCGAAGCCTGACCCTCTCCCACGATGCTGGCGTGATGCTGGTCGATACGCACTGCCACCTCGACATGCTCGAGGATCTCGACGGTGCGCTCGAGAGGATGCGCGCGGCTGGCGTCGAACGCGCGGTCACGATCGGCGTCGATCGCGCCAGCAGCGAGTGGGCCGCGCGCGCGGCTCGCACTCACGCCGACGTGTGGGCGACCGTCGGCCTTCACCCTCACGACGCCAAGGATCAAAGTGAAGCCGTCATGAAGATGCTCGAGCACCTCGCCGCGACCGAAGAACGGGTCGTTGGTGTGGGGGAAGCCGGCCTCGATTACCACTACGACAACTCTCCCCGCGAGCAGCAACGCGCGGTCTTTGCCGAACAGGTGGCGATGGCGAAGCGGGTCGGGAAGGCACTAGTGATCCACACGCGCGAGGCGTGGGACGACACCTTCGAGATCTTGGCAGCAGCCGGGCCGCCCGACCGCATCGTTTTCCACTGCTTCAGCGGCGGCCCGGCCGAAGCAACGCGCGCGCTCGACGCGGGGGCGACCCTGTCGTTCGCCGGCGTCGTGACGTTCAAGAACGCGGGGGACCTCCGGGAAGCCGCGCGCATCACGCCGCTCGACCGTCTGGTGGTCGAGACCGATTCGCCCTTCCTGACCCCGGTTCCGAACCGCGGGCGGCCGAACGAGCCCGCGTACGTCTCGCACGTCGCCGAAGCGATCGCCACCGTGAAGGGCGTGCCGGTGGAAGAGCTTGCGCGCGCGACGAGCGAGAACGCGGCGCGGCTGTTCGGCTGGGTGTAGTCGCCGTCCGATTTGTCGGTCACGGAGTGTTTTGAGGCGCCGAGCTCGCCTGGAGTAGCCTCCGGGCGTTGTTCTGGGGCCGGTCACGATGCCGGCCCCGAGGGGGGCTGGTGCCCAGCAAGCTCGCTCGCGTCGCGATCATCGCGACACTCGCGTTCGCGACGTTCGCCTACGGCGCGCTCGAGAAGCGTGTAACGGTACGGATCGACGGCCGGCCGGTCAGCGTTTCCACCTATGCCGTCACGGTTGCGGGGGCGCTCTCACGCGCGGGCGTCCGGCTCGGACCCGACGATCGTGTCGTGCCGGCAGCAACCTCTTCGCTGCATCAGGGGTCGGTTATCCAGGTCTTCCGCGCGAAGCCGGTGACGATCCTTCTGGATGGGAAGCCACGGCGGGTGATCGTGACGGGGCTCACCGTCCAAGAGGTCCTGAACGAGGTGGCCCTGCGAGGCCGGCTCGCAGACTTCGTGCACCCATCGCGTGGCGCGCGCGTGAGCCCCGGAATGACGATCGTCTACGACCGCGCGGTCGACGTCATGGTCCTTCATGACGGCTCGGTTGAGCACGTCATCACGAACGCGACCTCGGTCGGGGCTGTGGTCCGGGAGCTCGGGATCTCACTGGGGAAGCGCGACCGCGTGCTGCCTTCGATCGCGGCCGATCCCCAGGCGGGGATGCAGATCCGCATCCTGCGCGTCGGCATCCGCAATGAGGTCGAGATGGTGAGCGTGCCGTTCGAGACGATCCTGCGCCACGATCGCAATCTGGAGTACGGGCTGCGGAAGGTCATCCAGACCGGCCGTGCGGGTCTTCGCCGTGTCAGCTCGGTCTCCAAGTACGTCGACGGGGTCCGCGTCTCGAAGCGGGTCACACGATCGACCGTGGTGCGCGAGCCGGTCGAGCGCATCATCGCGATCGGCGCCGGCTTCCCCGGCTGTGTGTGCAACCGGGGCTCCGCGACCGGCGGGGCGACCTGGTACTCGCAAGCGCAGGGGCTCAGTGCCGCGCACCCGTGGCTGCCGTTCGGTACGGTCGTGCGGGTTGAGAACCTTGCAAACGGCAGATGGGTGAACGTCGTGATCCGCGATCGCGGCCCGTTCGGCGCGGGGCGCATCATCGACCTGAGCGACGAGGCCTTCCGTCGGATCGGGTCTCTATCGAGCGGCGTGATCCGGGTACGGATCCGCTGGTGAAGTCCTTGGGCTCGCGCGAGACGCGCGAGCTGCTCCGCCGGTACAACCTCCGTCCGAAGACCTCGATCGGACAGCACTTCGTCACCGATCCCAACACGATCCGTAAGGTCGTGAAGATCGCCGGCGTCTCTGCTGGCGATCAGGTTCTCGAGATCGGCCCCGGCCTGGGCGCGCTGTCTCTTGCTCTTCTTGACGCAGGCGTCCACCTGCTTGCGATCGAGCTCGACCGAGCGCTGGAGCCTGTGTTGGCTGAAGTTTTGGCCGGTCTGGACGCGCGCATCGTGATCGCCGACGCGATGGCGGTGGACTACCGGCGGCTCCTTCGAGGGCGGCCGACCACCCTCGTGGCGAATCTCCCATACCAAGTCGCGACGCCGCTGATCCTCGATCTTCTTGTCGGCACGCCGGCGATACAGTCCTTCACCGTGATGGTCCAGCGTGAGGTGGGCGAGCGGCTTGCGGCCGGGCCCGGAGAAGATGCATACGGCGCGGTGAGCGCGAAGATTGCGTTTCTGGCCGAGGCACGGGTGGCCGCGCGCGTCTCGCGCAAGGTGTTCTACCCGATGCCGGATGTGGAGTCGGTGATCGTTCGTCTGGATCGGCGTCCGCGTCCGGCCGCGCGGATCGCGCGCGCGCGGCTGTTCCGGGTGATCGAGGCCGGCTTCGCGCAACGCCGCAAGACGGTCCGGCGCGCGCTTCGAGGGGCGGGCTGGAAGGCCGAGGATGTCGAGGTTGCGCTTGCGCGCGCCGGCGTTGCCGGCGAGGCGCGCGCGGAGACGCTCGACGTGCCGGAGTTCGCGGCGATCGCGAAAGCGTTGCCGGCACGATGAGGTTGCTGGCGCCGGCAAAGATCAACCTGTTCTTGACGGTGGGCGCGCGCCGGGGGGACGGGCTGCACGAGATCGAATCGGTGATGCAAGCCGTCTCGCTCCTCGACACGGTGACGCTGGAGCCGGCTGGTTCCTTCGAGGTTTCTGTTTCCCCCGCGGGGGCGGCTCCCGAGGATGAGAGCAATCTCGCGATGCGTGCGGCGCGCGCGTTCGCCTCGCTTCACCGGGGCGACGGAGTTTCGATCTCGATCGAGAAGCGGATCCCCGTTGCGGCGGGGCTGGGCGGCGGAAGCGCCGACTCAGCGGCAACCCTTGTTGGGCTGAACAAGCTGTGGGACGCGCAAGTTTCGAAGAAGGCGCTCGAGAAGATAGGCGCTGGTCTTGGCGCCGATGTTCCCTTCTGCGTTCGCGGCGGTACCGCTGCAGCGCGCGGTGCGGGAGAGAACCTGTCGGTGTTGCCGTGTCCGACGAAGATCTGGTGGGTCGTCGGGATCTCGGGCGCGTCGCTTTCGACTGCCGACGTGTACGAAGAATTCGATCGCTTGGGCGGCGGTCGCGTGGAAGATCCGTATGACGTTGCAGATGCGCTTGCGCGCGCGGACGTCGAACGGCTGGCCGTCTCTCTGCGCAACGACTTGGAGCGCGCGGCGCTGTCGCTTGCGCCGCAGATCCGGTCTGGGCGAGACGCCCTTGGAGCGGCAGGCGCACTCGGCGTGATCCTTGCGGGGAGCGGGCCGACGTGGCTGGGCCTTGCGCGTGACGAGGTGCACGCGCGCGCGGTGGCCGACGCGATCGAAGGTGATGTCGCGCGCGTCGAGGTAGTCCATTCGGTCGATCACGGCCCGAAGATTGTTTAGAAGAGTTGCAAAACACGCCTGTTTCGCATGATTCGCGAGAGTGCCGACTACGCTCGAGCTCGCTGAGTTTCTGGGCGAAGGAAGTCGAGGTCTCTGATGGCGATTTCAGGAGACCAACTCTCAAGAAGCACAATCCACGAACCGTTAGGAAGAACTCCGGTGCCTCCTATGTTGGGTGCCTTACAATCAATGTCCGGAGAAGCACTGAGCTGTACCGGTGGGTCACCGGTTGGTATGAAGGGATCATTCAGGCTTTGGGCCCTGGTGTAACGGCAGCATGGCGGCTTTTGGTGCCGTCCGGTCCAGGTTCGAATCCTGGGGGCCCAGCCACGCTTTTTGAGCCGCCTACCCGCTACTTCGCCGCGCGCGCAAGCTGATGGCGAAACAACAAGCCCGCGCGCTCACGGCAATCGTGCTTGCCGCCGGCGAAGGGAAGCGCTTCAAGTCGTCGACGCCGAAGGTCCTGCACGACCTCAGCGGGCGCCCGCTTGTCGCCCCCGTGCTCGAAGCCACGAGCAAGCTCAACCCAGCCAAGACCGTCGTCGTGGTCGGCCGCGGCGCCGATGCCGTTCAGGAAGCGATCCAACGAGAGGCCAAGAAACCTCTCACCTTCGCCAAGCAAGAGCGCCAGCTCGGCACCGCCGACGCCGCGCGCACGGGCGACGAAGCGCTCGGCGACTTCTCCGGCGACGTCTTGATCGTTCCCGGCGACACGCCGCTCGTCACGTCGAAGACGTTGCGCGCGCTCATCGCGCACCACCGCAACCAGAAAGCGGCCGCCACGATCCTCACTGCGACCCTCGCCGATCCGACCGGATACGGCCGGATCATCAAAGACAAGCAAGGTGTCGAGCGCATCGTCGAGCAAACAGACGCCACCGCAACCCAAAAAGACATCCAAGAAGTCAACGGCGGCATCTACGTTTTCGATCGAGCAGCCCTTCGTTCCGCCTTGACCAAAGTCGACAAGGCGAACAAGCAGAAAGAGTTCTACCTCACCGACGTTATCTCGATCCTGAGAGAGAAGGGCGAGAAGGTTCTCGCGCGCGCGGCAACCGACCCGAACGAAATCCTCGGTGTGAACGACCGCGCGCAGCTCGCGAACGTGGCAAGCCTCCTGAGGAAGAGAACCAATGAAACCCTCATGGCCGCAGGTGTCTCGATCATCGATCCGACTTTCACCTACATCGACCCGCAAGTAAGGGTCGGCAAAGACACCGTCATCCACCCCCCGAGCTTCTTGGAGGGAACAACCGTCATCGGCGACGGCTGCGAGATCGGGCCAGGCGCGCGCATCACGAACTCGCGCATCGACGACGGCGCGCGCGTGATCTTCAGCGTGCTGGACGGCGCGCGGGTCGGCCAAAACGCGAGCGTTGGTCCTTACGCATATCTCCGGCCGGGCGCGCGCCTCGCCAAGGGCTCGAAGGTCGGCACGTTCGTAGAAGTGAAAGCATCCGAGATCGGTGAGGGCAGCAAAGTCCCGCACCTGAGCTACATCGGGGACGCTGTGATCGGCCGGGACGTCAACGTCGGCGCTGCGACCGTCACTGTGAACTACGACCCAGAGACCAAGATCAAAGCAAAGACGGTCATCCACGATGGCGCCAAGATCGGAAGCGATACGATGTTGATCGCACCGGTGAAAGTGGGGAAACGGGCGGTCACCGGCGCCGGGTCGGTCGTCACAAAAGACGTGCCGGCCGAGACGGTGGTCGTCGGCAATCCGGCCAAGCCACTCAGGAAGCGTAGGAAAACGAAGGGGGATGGGTGAGCGGAGTAAACATGTCGCCGGTCAAGCGTCTGGTCCTCGCGGCCGGCCGCTCGAATATGGATCTGGCTGAAGAGATCGCGAAAGAGCTCGGCACGACGCTGGTCGACCAGCAGCTCGAAGACTTCGCCAATGGGGAGATCCGTTTTCGGTTCGGCGAGAACATCCGCGGTGCCGACGTCTTCATCTTCCAGACCCACGCCGACCCCGTGAACAAGTCCATCATGGAGCAGCTCATCATGATCGACGCCGCCAAGCGCGCGAGCGCCAAGCGGATCAGCGCGGTCATCCCCTTCTACGGCTACTCGCGGCAGGATCGGAAGTCCCGTGGTCGCGAACCGATCAGTGGGCGACTCGTCGCCGACCTGCTGACGGTCGCAGGCGCCGACCGCGT
>Ga0070706_100002109_pt1 | contig 20248 bp, 18 predicted proteins | sample KBSK5501metaG_FD_65476 | JGI IMG/M metagenome (GOLD analysis project Ga0070706, IMG submission 65476) | Corn, switchgrass and miscanthus rhizosphere microbial communities from Kellogg Biological Station, Michigan, USA - KBS K5-50-1 metaG | ecosystem: Host-associated > Plants > Roots >... | reverse complement strand
AGTGTATGTTAAAGTTCAAGATTTGCTCAAGATTTTAGAAATCATGCCGAAGCAGTTTGAAGTTGGATGATTTCACCAAACATGTATGATACTATACCTTCTGGATAGACATTTTGGAGTGCAGTAGATGTCCCAGAAGATTCTTATTATCGAAGATGAAGAAGGTATCATCCACCTGCTCAACCTGTATCTCAAAGATGCAGGCTATGATGTCGTTGTGGCAATGGATGGCGCAGATGGATTGGCATTGCATGTGCGAACACATCCTGATCTCGTGATCTTAGATATTATGCTGCCCGCTCTCGACGGTTTTGAAGTTTGTCGTCGGATTCGCTCATGGTCGAAAACGCCGATTTTGATGCTGACGGCACGTGGTGACGAGGAAGATCGTATCCAGGGTCTCGATTTAGGGGCTGACGACTATCTCGTGAAACCGTTTAGTCCGCGCGAGTTGGTGAGCCGAGTGCGAGCGATTTTACGACGAGTTGATAACCAGGCAGAAAGGCAACCTGTCAATGATGTTCAAACAAGTACATCTAGATCAGTTCTAAAATTTCCAGATCTCACCATTGACTTACTAGCGCGTCGTGTTGAGGTCAATAAGATTGAAGTAACACTGACACCAACCGAGTTTGATCTCCTGGCGCTGATGGCACAGTCACCTGACCGTGTATACACTCGCGAGATGTTGATGAATAAAATCTGGGGCTACGATTATTACGGAGATGGGCACATCATTGATGTACATATCAGCGCCCTTCGCAAGAAAATAGAGGCAAATTCAGAGTATCGCTACATAAAAACAGTGTGGCGTGTCGGTTACAGGTTTGAGGTTGGAGCGACTACTAACAGCGCGTAGAAGTAATGGTAATTTCATTCAGAGGAAACAGCAAGGTCCATGATTAGCCAGTTCACTCCACCGAGCGCAAAAGGGACAAATTTGCGAGTACATTGGTGGCAGAGTATCCGCTGGCGATTTGCTCTGGTATCGATGTTGATAGCGCTACTTGCAACTGTACTTCTGGCCGTGATCGTGATTGCAGCTATTAACTACTATTATGGGGTAGATCTCAGACAGCGACTGACAAATATTGCTGATAATACAGCGCAAAGTATTGGCGTAGGCTATGCTCAAAATGGCACCCTCACAACCGCTGTTAATAGTGTGCTACCCAGTACTCCATCACAGAACGCTCAGAATTCGGATTTTTTGCTGCTTATACTCAATATGAATCGTCCTCCACGACTCATCTACCCACGTTATGGTAATGCAAATGCTGGTCCCGGATTTACAGGACTTCTGCTGGCAATAGCTGACCCATCTGTGCAGAAGGGCGACTTCGCCAAGATTAGCAGAGCAGTAATGGATGCGCGTCGTTATGGAAATACCACTGTAGTCGAGATCGGTACGAGTGTCCCTGGCACTACTCCTCGCCTGTCCATAGTACAGCCAATCTTCGATGGAGGCCAAACTGGCGCTCGTGTAGTTGGTGTGCTGATCGTTATGCCGCGATCAGTCGCAGATAATACTGTGCCACCATTTTTAAAGACCATACGCATTGCTATCTTAATCGTCTCTGCCATTATAGCTGTACTGGCTGCACTCGTAGCCATTCTTTTTTCACGTACAATTACACGTCCCCTCGCAAAGTTAACCAACGCAGCTCATACTATCGGTACTGGTGACTACAGCGCACGAGTTACGACAAATTCGCAAAGCGAACTGGGAGAGCTTGCCATTACATTTAACGAAATGGCGACACGGCTCGAGAAAGATGTGGATGAACTGCGCAAGCAAGAATTTTGGCGCCGGGAACTGATAATGAATATTACTCATGACCTCGCAACGCCATTAACAGCCATCGCTGGTTTAGGTGAATCGCTGGTGGATGGAGTAAACCAGAATCATGAAGACTTTGAAGCGACAGGACGTATCATTGTCCGTGAGACATTACGCCTGCGTCGCCTGGTTCAAGATCTGCACCTTATGGCGAAAGTAGAGGCAGGCGCAATGCAACCTCAACCCAAAGTGCTGCGCCTGGCTGCTGTGGTTGATGAGGCACTAGCTGTGCTGGCTCCAGAATTCGAGCGGGCGAATGTGGAACCATGCAACAATGTGGCGTTTGATCTTCCACCTGCCTGGGCCGATCCAGATATGCTGATGCGCGTCTTTTCGAATCTCTGCGATAATGCTCTGCGCCACACTCCAGGAGGTGGAACCGTCGACATTGAAGCCAGGCAGCAAGGTAAAATGCTCGAAGTAGCCGTTACAGATTCTGGCAAAGGCATCCCACCAGAGGCTTTGGCACGAGTGTTTGATCGCTTCTATCGTGTTGATTCCTCCCGCCAGATAAGAACAGGCGGCAGCGGCCTGGGACTTACAATCGTACGGGCAATCGTAGAAGCGCATGGGGGTACTATCCGAGCTGAAAATGCTCCCCAGGGAGGAGCTCGTATAATATTCTCGATACCAATCGCTGAGGAAGCACCCGTATGGAGTTATACAACAACCCCCATCAGGCAATTGTAAGTGTGGGACTTACTCCCACCCGGTTATACCCATCCGGTGTACAACTTCTATAGCCAATCTTACTCACCCTTCTGACCTCATATGCAGAAACAATGGTATACTTCTGTTAACAAACTACTCAAGACCTTGCCCCAAAAGCCAACAACATCAAATAAAAAATTATCATGAAATGTCGATCAGTTGAATGGATGTTTATGACAGACAGACAAGATACAGAGCGTATGAAGGCACACTTCATTTCGATGATTACACATGAACTACGTTCTCCGCTCAACTCAATCAACGGCTACCTCGACCTGGCCCTGGAGGGAATCGCAGGAGAGCTAAATCAGCAGCAGCGTGAATTTGTGCAGCGAGCGCGAGCTGGCAGCGAGCACTTATATGCTCTTATCGAGGACCTCCTGCTTATCTCACGCGCGGATGCAGGACAGCTTCGGTTGAATCGTGATCTCATCCATTTACCGGAGATCGTTGCTAATGCTATAGAAGAACTTGAACTCATAGCAATGGATAACGAGATCTCTATTAAAGTTGAAATTGCAAGCGATTTCCCCCAAATTTATGCTGATGCAGTACGTATACAACAGGTATTGCGCAATCTACTCAATAATGCGCTGCGCTTCACACCACCAGGCGGTTGCGTAACCATTTCCGCTCGCGTAAACAACAATCCAATAGAAAGAGCAGCAGCAGAATCAATCGAACCCAATGAAGATCAGCAACAGATAGAGCTACAAATTCGCGATACAGGCTATGGGATTGCTCCTGAATACCAGGAACGAATTTTTGACCGCTTCTACCAGATTCCTATTGAAAATGCCGGACGTGTCAGTGGACAAGGTTTAGGACTGACTATCGTGAAGATGATTGTAGAGTTACACGGGGGGCGGCTCTCAGTCGAAAGTATGCCCAACGCAGGGAGCGCTTTCAAGTTCACACTCCCTTTCAATTAGCAAAATGAGAAACGGATTACCCTTGACGCTTACCATGAAATCATGCTATGCTCATTCTATACCCCCAGTGTGCGGGAAGATGATCAGGAAGATGAACGGAGGGTGAAATTAAAGCGACCAGACTTGGTATGTAAGCTTGTACAGAAAAGGAGACAGACCATGGGTATGCTGCGGATTATGTCCCGTCGCGGTGACGAACGAGTCGTTTGGGATAGCGAGAAGGTAGAATCCAACGATCCTGAAGCCGTAGCGGCAATCCGAGAAGCCGAGCGCATCTTTAACCAGGAACGTGCTCGTGGCGCGACCGCATTTAAAGTAGAGTCTGGAATACCTGTAGAGCGTATTGAGCAGTTTGACCGCACTGCAGAGCAGATTGTGATGGTGCCTCGTGTAGTTGGGGGCTGAGGAGAGAGTAATCGGCAATGTTACAAACCCTTAGCCTATTTCTCGGTATCTGGTTGCTGTTTTTACTCCTGGCGATCTACTACCTCTCACAGGCTCCCGATGGTCGCGTTGGACGTTTCCGCGAGTCGGTGAGTGAGCACCTTTCAGCTGAGAGCCGTGCCAAGGTATTACTCAGAGAAATGCTATCTGAGAATCAGTACCAGCAACTTATCAAGTTCGGATATCTGGAAGTACCGAGCCCAACAATAGATAATCGTATCTACCGTATTCCAGGTTCCGGAGGACTCGTGAAGGTCTACGAGAGAGGTTGTGCGGTTATGGAGCTTTGCCTACAACCCGCGGAACCTTTGCCGGACGGCGATGTAGTAGTGATGCACAAATTGATGATCGAGGCGAATGAAGAAGAGTATTTGCAAAAAGCGAATCATTTTGCTCCTGGTATCATCTCTCTTCGCTGCCAACATCTATAATAGTCTAGTAGATGCAATAGAATAAAAGAGCATTTCGGAGGACAGCTCGGCCTCTGATAGATATCTTTCGTCCTTGACCTTCCTTTTGCGGCCGTCGTCTAAGACGACGGTCTTTTATTGTATTCAAAAAAGTAAGCACTGCTGAACTTTTGCAAAATGATTACGTATATATCGTATATGAATAGATTTCCCGATGTGCTCTCGACTCTGGAGCAGAAACACAGTATAATCTGCCATAAGGGCGGCTTTCGCGGTCGCTTGCTCGAGACACCAACCACATCCCATGATTGGAGAAAGTAGGTACGAACAATGGAATGTCCCTACTGTAAATATGAAAACCGCGATGGCGTCCGCTATTGCAGCAACTGTGGCAGAGCTTTAAGTCCTGACGTCACTACCAATACATCCACAGGTGGCACATCTCGTTCACTGGCCATTGGCACCCATTTACAGGGGGGACGTTATGTCGTCACTAAGATGCTTGGCGAAGGTGGTATGGGAACAGCTTTGCTGGCAACTGACAAGCGTACTGATAACAAGCTAGTCGTTATCAAGGAATTGGTCGCTGATAATAATGACCCCGCCAAATTTCAAGACGATGTACGCAACTTTAAACGAGAAGTCGCAACTCTGGCTCACCTTGATCATCCCTTGATTTCATATGTAACGGATAGCTTCGAAGAAGATTCCCGCTATTTTATGGTACAGAAGTATATCGAGGGGGAAAATTTAGAAGAGCGTATGGATCGCGTGAATCAGCCCATGCAGGAACGCGAAGTACTTAGTTTGGCTTCGGAATTGCTGGATATCCTCGATTACCTGGCGCAACAAACACCACCCATCGTACACCGGGATATTAAACCTGCAAATATCATCATAGGCTCCAAGGATAAGCGAGCGCACCTGGTTGACTTTGGTATTGCACGCGCAGACGAAGCTAAAAATATCAAGCGCAAACAAACCTCGGCTTTGGGGACTCCTGGGTATGCGCCTCCTGAACAATATCAAGGCAACGCTGACCCTCGCTCGGACCTGTATGCCCTGGGCGCAACCATGCACCATCTTTTAACAAATCGCGACCCGCGCAATTATCCACCGTTTTCGTATCCTCCTATACGCACACTGAATCCTCAAGTCTCACCAGAAACCGAGCGCTTGGTCGCCCGCGCAGTCAATAACGATATCACTCAGCGTTACCAGAGTGCGATGGCAATGAAAGGTGATGTTGATGACATCTTGCTGAAACGCTTCGGTGTCTCTGGTAATATTGGTAGCTATACCCTAAGTACCTCGGGGCCAATGGTGGCTGCTAGCACTGCAAGTACAGCTCCATATGCAAATCCCGCTATGTATGCAAACCAGCCAACCCAGGTTCAACAACCACCTTATACACCTGTCCCTCCACCACCACCCTACCAGCAAGGGAACGTATACGCGCAACCACCAAGGCGGCAAGGTGGCAACAATGTAGGGCGAAATTTTCTTTTGTTCGTAATCGCTATTGTCCTGTTAGGGTTGCTCGCTTTCGTCTTAGTGAACTTCTTAACTACCCGAGGGCCTTCTTCAAGCGGCACTGCGACACCAACGGCCACAGTGCCGGTTTTCTCCAACGGAATAGGTGTCATCAAGGCATCGAACGGTGAAATGATTGGGATTAGTGATGGTACATTCGCCTTTGATACCGGAAACGGTCGACAAGATGGCGCTCTCAAGCAGCAAGCTGCACAAAAACTTGCAGCGGGCGATGCCACCAGCGCTGTGTCATTGTGGCATGAAGCGGTTTCACAAGACACGAATGATGCCGAGTCGCTCATCTACATCGAAAATCAACGAGTAGTAGCTACAGGCAATCCATATATCACAATTGTAGTTGGTACCATGCTCACTGGGAATAGTGCTACCGCCAGTGTTGGACGTGATGACCTGCAAGGCGCGTATGTGGCGCAAAAATCGTTCAATGATGGTTCTCAACTCCACAACAACGTTCTGGTTAAACTGTTAATAGCAAATTCTGGTAGTACCGCTGCAGACACAAAACAAGTAGCCCAACAAATCGTAAAACTGGCCCAGGTGGACAAGACCTTCGTGGGCGTGATGGGTTGGCCATTCAGTGGCTATGCCAGCATCGCAATAGGTGTTCTGTCCCCGGCACACATTCCGATGATTTCACAAACTGCGTCCAGCGATGCGTTGACTGGAGCATCATCCTACTTTTACAGGGTAGCTCCACCTAATCAGAGACAGGGGGTTGAGGGCGCAAAGTATGCCGAGCAGACATTGCATGCATCAAAGGCAGTGCTGTTCTCCGATCCCGCCAATCCCTACACGCAAAGTCTGGCAGATGCTTTCCGTGCCCAGTTTACTGCGGACGGCAAACAGATTGTGGCGACCGAAACGTATACTGTAGGGAAGACTACGAACTTCCCTCAGCTTATAGCCGATGCAGAGAAATATAACCCCGACCTGATCTACTTTGCTGGTTATGCCAACGATGCCAACGAATTGCTCAAAGATTTGCCAACATCGGGACCACTTGCCACAACACCAGTTCTGGGTGGAGATGCCCTCTATGAAACAGGTGGTTATCAAAATAGTTTACATGCGGCAGCTTCTCGCCTGAACTTTACCTCGTTTGCCTACCCTGATGAGTGGCAAATTCTGTGTAATCAAGGGCAAACATTTGCCTGTACTCCACCGCCTTTCTTCGCTCATTATAAAGCATATTACGATCCTAACAATCAGCATTCAGGGGCTTATAGCTTCCAACGTGCCGATGGTGATACCATTCTCTCGTACGATGCAACGTTTGCTATGTTAACTGCGGTCAATAATGCTCTGACGGGAACGAAGACCACCATCACGACGAGCGAGATGCTACAGGGTATCAAAGCAATCCACGGGAAGAATGCTATCCAGGGTGTCAGTGGACAAATCGATTTTGGATCAGATGGCAATCCAATCAACAAGGCGCTTGTTATCCTCAAAGTCCTCAACGGAAAGTTCTTCACTTTAGTGTCTGTAGAACCTTGCTTCCCGGTGGGTCATTGCTAATAAATATAAGTTTAACATGAAAGGTAGTGAAGCCGGGAGATGGCTTCACTACCCTTCAATGCAAAGATTTTCCCTTGATTTTCTTCTCGATGGTCTCGGCAGTCATTCCGGGGATCTCTATGATTTTATGCCGGCCCGTCGTGCCATGAACAATCTGTACGTCACGTTTATGAATTCCAAGACATTGCGCGAGTAATGCAATCAGTGCATCATTGGCAGCCCCGTCGACTGGAGGCGCTGTCAAGCGCACCTTCAACCCGCCATCTTCCCATTCTATCAAGTTATTGCCACTTCGGGGGAATACGCGTACATTTATACGCATGAGTTCTACCAGCCTTTGGGAAGGGATTGAAGCAGCAATGTTTGCATCGTAGCAACCATAAACCAGCCGATGAAAAATGCTATGTCAATAATACCAACGGGGCGTATAATACGACGAATTGGCACAATGAAAGAGTCTGTCAAACGTGCTAGAAAACGGATAAAAGCATATCGTTCATCGATACGAAACCAGGAAGCGATTGCTCGCACAAACATTGCAATAATGATTGCGCCAGTACCATAGAGTATAATCCCGTAGAGAATTCCATGATCGGGGGGTATGCCAAAAAACATAATACACTACTCCTGAATTGTACGTACCTCGACAACTGTGAAACCCAGAATTTTGCGCCGGAAAATATCCGTCACATGCACTCCCTCAAGGTCTGGTAGCGTCGTAACATATTTCTGTACAAGTTCACCAAGAGGACGAGCTGCCATCAGGCCTGCGACCGAGGAGAGGGCAGTTGAAGCTACGCGCGTGCGTGCGCGGCTAGATGTCATGCCAAGCAACGTGCCAAAGGTCAGCAGCGTGAAACCAACGACCAGGTTAGTGCCACAATTGGGATGGATGGCGAGTTGAGATTCGCCTGCCTGTAAGCGGTACAGCGCTTCATTCAGCGCCCTGCGTAGTTGACCAAGATCTACGTCACCGAAGATGATAAAGCCACGAGAACTTGAACGAGCGCTTATACGTAAATCAGAGACATAGCCACTGAGTATGGTAATCGTTGCGTGTTCTAAAGCATGGTTTTGCCGGATACGACGGACAAACCATATATCTTCAGTCTTCATGTGTTTTCTATTTCCTTTACTTCTTCTCGCGTTCGCCAAAAATTGCTCGTCCTATACGCACAATCGTGGCACCTTCTTCAATAGCTACACTGTAATCATCCGTCATACCCATAGAGAGATGCTGCCATGAATATACTGGCAACTCAGCGCGCAAGTGATCTCGCAGTAAACGCAACTTACGAAATACAGGACGAACTTGTTCAGGGTCTTCCACAAGCGGCGCTATTGTCATTAGGCCCTCTACTTGAATATCAGGCAACGCCACAATCCTGCGCGCTAATTCCGAGGTTTCTTCCAGAGGGATGCCCTCTTTACTTGTTTCCCCAGAAACATTGATCTGAAGTAGCACAGGAAGACGTTTCTCTTGCTCACTGGCGTGCCTGCTCAGTGCCTGCGCAAGATGCAAGCTATCCACGCTGTGTACACAATCGAACGAGCTAACTACCTTACCAGCCTTATTGCTTTGCAAGTGGCCAATCATGTGCCAGCGCAACCCCTGTGGTTGAAAGGCTGCGATCTTTGGAAGAGCTTCCTGTACGCGATTCTCACCAAAATCAGTCACCCCTAAATTATACGCCATTTGCACAAGTTCAACAGGCATCGTTTTTGAAACTGCCACGAGCGTGATCTCTTCTGGCTCTCGACCCACTCGCAAGGCTGCTTGAGCGATGATAGAACGTACATGTGCAATATGAGCGGCCATGCGCTCATCAGTTAATGTTTGCTGGTTGTTCATGTTAGTTGTTCTATTGAAGCCAAACTGCTCTCTCTGATGCGATAGTATCACAGCGACCCACTGACAACAAGGTGAAATATTTGTCACTACACATTCAAAATGCCGTACTCATTACGCAATGCCAGAATTGTGGGAAAGCGCCCTGCGTTCCCATGTTCACCTCGATGCGAGAAAAACCGCGTTTTTTCGCAACTAGTGCATATTTCTGACAACTCAATATGCCCGGGTAACACGCCTGCCATAAGCAACTGATTACGATTCGTTTCCCATAGATCAAGGCGTAAGCTATCACGGTCTGGCAATCGCTTCAATACAAATACGGCTGATTCGCGTATAAGTTTGAGGTACTTTACATCAGTGGGAATGGGATCGAATTCCTGTTGTCCCATAAAGTAGCGTTGTAACTCCTCAGTGACTTCGTAGCAACAAGGGCCAATGGAAGGACCAATTCCAGCGCGAATATTGTTTGGTTGACTACCAAACTGCTCACCCATAACATCAATAGTGACTGCTGCAATACCACGAGCAGTACCACGCCAACCTGCATGAGCTATGCCTATAATGCTCTCTACAGGATCATAGAACATCAAGGGGACACAATCGGCAGAAGACATAGCCAACACTACACCACTTTGCCTTGTGATCAGAGCATCAGCTTTGCGCCTTGGTTTAATCGTCCAGATCAATTCGTGCTGATCTATTTGATATGAACGATGGTACCAGTCGGTGTGCCAATCATCCCAGGTATCTACCTCCAACGTTGCAATCTCTGCGCCATGTACCATCCACAATGTAGCACAGGGGTATGTTTGTATTTGAAGCGCTTTAAGCGCAAGCATACGATTGCGTATCACATTATCAAAATCATCACCACTACTATATGCAACATTCAACCCCCAGGATGGTGTCTTGCTGTAACCACCCAGACGTGTAAAGCTTGCATGAATTAGATCAGGAAACTGGAGAAATTGGCTGAATTGCACATAGCGCACCTTGCCATGCTGTCGCTCGATCAAATTGGCTCCTTAATGCGTAATATCAAGGAGTATTGTAGCACATGATTTCTAGAGCTAAATAACTCATTAGAAACCCCCAGTGACATTACAAATTCCAAAACCACCGAAGATACTAGAAAAAAGAGGTCCGATATTCTCGCAATGTGGTAGAACTACATCCTGTTTAGCGTTTATCGAAGGATCATATACTTGAGAAAGTTGTCCGTAATTATGGTAGCCAGTGCCAGGACCCAGTGTAATTCGCTGTATTCCAGAACTGGGGAGAGTACGGCCAAAGTTGGCGAACGCCAGTATTTCCTGCGGACTCATATCTGTATAAACTTTCCCCGCCAGGTCAGTAATCAATTGCTGAAAATGGTTGATAATATTGGGCACGGTCAACTTCTTTTTAAGTGCCTGTAGTATCTCTTGCTGCCGGTTCGTGCGCCCAATGTCACCTACAAGATCAGCATGGCGTGAGCGCACATATTCTAACGCTTCCAGTCCATTCAAATGCTGGGGGCCTGGCGCAAGGTAGAGGCGTTTGACCGCGAAAGGATCATTGGGATTGGCTCGTGTATCATCAGGATAGCTATCATCGACAATAGGATGAGTTACATCGATATCGACGCCACCAAGAGTATCGATAACGCTGGCAAAGCCGCTTAATCCTACCCAGGCATAGCGATCAATCGTAATTCCGTAATCTTGCTCGATAGTCTGCCGGGCCGCTCGAACGCCGTCGTCAAAGTTATTATGTTGGGTAGCTCCAAATAAAAATGCCTGGTCGATTTTGTGCATTTCCCCTTTTAACGGCACATATACCCACGAGTCACGGGGGATAGAGACCATATACACGCTGTTGTTATCGGGATCGACATGCACAATCATCATAACCTGTGTAAGCAAGGCGGGAAAGCTATATTTATTATCGTTGTCGCTGCCGAGTAAAAGAATATTCCACGGCCGCCCAGTAATGGCGCTATCATCTGGAGGCGGTTCGTTGTTACCGCGACTAACAGGATGGAAAAAGTTTAACAGCGGAGCTTGTATGGTGCGTTCGAAGTAAGAGTAACCAAAGGCAAGTACACCGCCTACTAACAAAATGAAGAGCAGGAAAATATAGATGAAGATACGCATCCTTCTTGAGTAGCGGCCTGCTGTTCGTTTGCTGGGCGGTAATTTACCTGGGGGGATTTCCGATATTCGCTGCTTTTGCATCCATTAAACGCCCATTTACCAGGTTGCCCTTCCTGGCTACCATCTATGGAGTGGACTTCCCGGTGACTATTACATACACTTTACCAGAACGTATAATACTACTTAGCAAAAGTATCTTCAAGTGCAGTTTGATTGATGATTGCTCTGCAGAAACGAAAATGGAGGATCAATGTAATGAATCTTGAGCAAATTCAGGAGGCCCTGCGCAGCGAAGGTCTCGATGGCTGGCTCTTTTTTGACTTTCGCAAATCAAACCCTATTGCTTACCAGATCTTATCAATTTCCCTCGACAGCTTCTTTTCACGTCGCTGGTTCTATTTTGTTCCTGCGTTTGGTACTCCGACTGCCCTGGTCAGCGCCGTTGAATCACATGTACTCCGCTCATTGCCAGGTGAACAGCGTGTATTTCGCACCTGGCAGGAGATGAGATCTCACCTGGCAGATCTGTTACCGGAAGGCAGACGTATAGCGATGGAATACTCCCCTATGAACGCCATCCCTTCTATGTCGCGTGTCGATGGAGGTACGCTTGAACTGGTTCGTTCCTATCATGTAGAGGTCGTCAGCTCCGCAAATATGGCGCAGCGTTTTATCGCCCAGCTCAGCGAAGCACAAATGGAAAGTCATCGCGAAGCTGGACGGAGACTCATCGCAGCGAAAGACGCACTTTTCGCTGCACTAGGCGACGATCTACGAGCAGATGTCACACTCAATGAGTATAGCGTGGTACAGCGTTTTACAACTCTTATTCAACATGCGGGATTGGTTCTGGCCGATCCCCCCCATGTAGCAGTCAATGCGAACGCCAGTAACCCACATTATGAACCAACCAGTGAGAATCACAGCCCTATCCGGCGAGGAGATTTAATCCTGTTCGACTTCTGGGCGCGTCTCCCCGAAGAAGACGCTATCATGGCCGACTATACCTGGATGGCCTTTGCAGGAACACAAGACGAAATCCCAGCACCTCAGCGTGAAATTTTCGAGATTGTACGGCTAGCACGTGATACTGGCTTAGCTTTCGTATACACACAACTGTCAGCAATCCAGCGTGTCGAGGGGTGTAACGTCGATGATGCCACACGTACAGTGATCGCTAATGCAGGTTTCGCAGATTACTTCGTGCATCGTACAGGTCATAACATTGGCACAGCTGTACATGGCAACGGCACGAATCTTGATAACTTTGAGACCCAGGACAATCGAATATTGCTGCCTGCCACATGCTGTTCAATGGAGCCTGGAATCTACCTGCCAGAGTTTGGTATACGTAGTGAAGTGAACCTCCTTATACACGAGCACGATGTCGAAGTGACAGGTACGCCAATCCAGGAAGAGATTGTGGCTCTGATGTAAATATCCTCTACAACCTTGTCTGGTTATTCTCGTATATGATGTTGAAATATTCATTGTTGATAAGGCGCAATTGATTAGCGCCTGCACACGGGAGGAGCTTATTATGGGTGACGATTGGGAACAGAATCCCGCATCAGAGCAACCCTTTCAAGATGATCTAGACAAACGTATCGAAGAAATTCGGCGTAAAGTAATAGAAGGTACCAGTGAAGCGCAAGTGCGAATCAAGCGTGTAGTAGATAAAGCAGGCGAATTCTGGCAGCAAACTAATACTCCACTTGAACGCCGCCGGGCTTCGAACGTGGAAGAAGAACGCATTCGCCACCTGGCCAATATGTGGAGTGTCGGGAACTGGCAACTGGCACGTGATCTTGGAACATACATGGACCTTGTCTCCTGGAGCGAAGACGAGGTGTGGGAGGCTACTATCCAGACACGCTGGGAGACGCGCAGTATGGAAATCATTTCTGAACCCTATTCCGGTCGACCAATGGGAAAACTGCAACCGCTCCTACCTGCGTGGGACTATGATCTGCCTCCAGTAATGGGCTTGCGAGCGCCAGAAAGCCGCATTCGTATTGAAGGATTGGATGAGGAGCTTTCCTGTATTGCTTGCAATAGTACAGGACGCCTTCTCTGTGCTACCTGTACTGGCCGCGGTTGGGTAATTTGCCCGGATTGTAAGGGGCGTACCAAGATTCGTTGTACAACCTGTCGTGGCCGTGGATACATCGCAGACTGGTCAGATACGAAGAAAAAGCCATTCTTCCAGAGAGGGGCTGAAGGTCTGACAACTGCTGTCAATGAAAAAGTCTCAGATGTTTTTGAAGGAATTCGCGAGCAAGGACTGCCGATACCCAACCCTATCGATAGCGATCCCGCATCTAAAGGGCGTACAGTCCCTTGTCCCGATTGCGTAAATGGCGAAGTGGAATGCACCTGCGGAACAGGCAAGCGCGTCTGCCCGAATTGCAAGGGAGCGAAAACCGAGTTATGTGTGCATTGTGGAGGAACAGGCAAAGTGGTACGTCATCACGAGATCGTGCGTCGCTTCGACCTTCGAGAACAAAGGCAAATAGTAGGTACCAACGTCATTCCAGAACAACGTCTTACAAAGGCCACCGGTGACCTGGTCTATAACGCAGAGATAAACGAACCTCTGTATGGTGACGCACCGCCCGAAGGCGTTCCTATTGACGTATGGCGTCTTGCTGTCCAAATGTCTAACAATGCTAGCGAAGAGCAGAATGCCTCAGGCGCTCGCGCCAATAGTCCAGGTTCACAAACACGAGCAGGTTTGCAGGTAATGGAATTAGTGCGTATTCCCTACACCAAAGTAGATTATCGTTATTCGGATCAAGACTATACGTTCTACACATACGACGTAGAAGGGAAAGAGAAGTTTTACGCCGATCGCTACCCGGCACGCTGGGATCGTATCGATCGCCTTGTTCGCTTTATCACCACTGATCTGATGACACCTGTTCAAGGAGGTTCACAGTCCAACACAACTAGTGACCAGGTACGAGGCTACCGCGTACCAATTGAGAAGCCTCCATATTCGATTACCGAAGAAAGCGACCTTGAATAAAAGCAGAGTAATATGCATGGTATAATTTACTCAACGCCCACGACGGTACCAAAGCAGAGGATAGAGACAACATGTTCACCCTCCAAGACATACTGCAAGGCAATGAGAACAACGTATACTTGCATAGCTCAGTGGTACCTGATCCATACCAGGTCTTCTCGTCTGCGCAGCATGACAGCCGCCAGGTTAGCCGGGGAGACCTTTTTATTGCTATCAAGGGCGCTCAAGTCGATGGACATCACTTCATCTCTGCAGCAGTGAAGGCGGGAGCCGGAGCTGCACTCAGCACTCAACCAGTAAGTGATGTACCACCCGATTTCCTGCAAATAATCGTGCCAGACGCCATCCAGGCGCTACATGCTACTGCACGAGTGCGTACGCAACGACAGCAGAATACTCTACTGATTGGTATCACCGGCAGCAATGGTAAGACAAGTACCAAAGATGCGACAGCAGCAATTTTAAATCGACTGGCGCCTACCCTTAAGACCTTCGCCTCCTATAACAATGAGATTGGCTATCCACTGACCCTGTTGCGCCTGGAACCAGAGCACCGTTATGCTGTAGTTGAAATGGGCGCACAATGGGTTGGAGAACTGGCCTGGCTGTGCGAGACGATTGCAAGACCCAACTGGTCAATCATCACCAACATCGGTGCGGCACATCTTGAGTACTTTGGCACGCAGGAGCGCGTAATCATAGCGAAAAGCGAACTCGTGCAAGCGCTGACACCGGAAGGCATTGCCATCCTCAACTACGATGACGTAAATGTACGTAGCATGGGTGCAATGACAAAAGCCCAGAAACTCTATTTTGGTCTTAGCCAGGAAGCTGATGTACGCGGCAGCGACATTCAAGGCGACACCCTGCGAGGACTTAGTTTCACATTAAGTTATGCAGGTCTACAGGAGCGAGTGCAGTTACGTCTACCCGGAGCTCATGGTGTGATGATAGCTTTGGCTGCCGCCTGCGCCGGGTGCGCAACGCAGATGAATTTTGATGAAATTTGTGTTGCATTGGAGGATCTACTACCTGCCAGGGGACGAGGAGAGATGAAGCCTGGGCCAAATGGTAGCACATTGATCGATGACAGCTATAATGCCAACCGTCAATCAATTGTCGCCATTATAGCTGCCATGAGAACGGCTGAACTTTCTGCATCTGGGAAACGATGGGCAGTCCTGGGTGACATCTTCGAACTTGGTCAGTATGCTCGCGAAGAACATATCGCTAGTGGTAAAGCGCTGGTAGGAACGATAGATTATCTTGTCGCGATTGGCGATCAGGCCCGTTTCTATGTCGAGGGAGCAATACAGGCTGGCATGCTTGAAAAAAACATTCACTATTTTCACACTGATGTCGAGAACGTTATAGAATTAGAGTCTGCTAAACAGGCCGCCGCAAACTTGCTCAAATGCGAGGTACACAGCGAAGACCTCGTCTTGCTCAAAGGCTCACGAGGGATGTGCATGGAAACCATGCTAAACATGCTGTAGTTACCCATACCAAAGAAAGGACTCGAGCATGGAGAAAAAGAAGATCCGCATAGGCCTCGTTTTTGGAGGTCGCTCAGGCGAACACGAAGTGTCGCTTGCCTCTGCCGAGTCGGTGATGGCAAACATGGATCGAGACAAATATGAGATAGTGCCGATTGGTATCACAAAAGAAGGTTCGTGGTTGTTGGGAACGGAGCCGCGCACTTTAAGAGCGGCTGAGCAGAACGCCACCCATGATGCAGGCCTGGAGGAACCAACGGCTGTCACATTGACAGGCGATCCACGCCTACGCCGCCTGATTCCCGTGGAGAACGGCCAGGAACTAGGCAATAGAGGTGTACTTGACGTTATTTTCCCAGTTTTACATGGCACCTATGGTGAGGATGGAGCACTGCAAGGACTGCTAGAAATGGCAAATGTGCCATACATTGGCTGTGGCGTGCTGGGATCAGCTTTGGGAATGGACAAAGAAAAGATGAAGCTTGTATTCCAGGCAGTTGGTTTGCCAGTAGCAGAATACCTGGTATACCGGCGCAATCAATGGGAACGTTCAACAGAGTTTATTTTGGATGCAGTCGAGCAACGATTAGGCTTTCCCTGCTTTGTCAAACCCGTCAACCTGGGTTCAAGTGTCGGTGTAAATAAGGCCCACGATCGCAATGAGCTAGAACATGCCATCAATGTAGCAGCGGACTACGACCGCAAGATCATCATCGAGCGTGGTATTAACTGTCGCGAAGTAGAGTGTGGAGTGCTTGGCAATGACGAACCGATCGCATCGGTTGTTGGCGAGATCATCTCGAGTAACGAGTTCTACGACTATCGTGCGAAGTATATTGATGGCAAATCACAAGCAGTTATCCCCGCAGATATACCACAGGAAACGGCGGAAGAGGTGCGCCGCCAGGCAGTGCAGGCTTTCCTTGCTCTTGACCTCAGCGGCCTCGCGCGTGTCGATTTCTTTCTTGAGAAAGAGACAGGACAGGTTTACATCAATGAAGTCAACACACTACCAGGTTTTACCACGATCAGTATGTACCCTAAATTATGGGAAGCTAGTGGGTTGCCATATGCTCAATTGATGGATCGCCTGATCGAACTGGCGATTGAACGTCACACGGATAGGCAGCGCAATCGAACGAGTTTGTAGGAGTTTATGTTATGTCACCGACCACCATCCGTTCCATCATTGTCGAGCCCCTGAATATTCCACTGCTAGAGCCATTTACTATTGCCACGGGCAGTGTTTCTGAAGCACGCAACGTGCTGATTACAATCACGCTCGACGATGGCAGTGTTGGCTATGGTGAGAGCGCGCCTTTTCCACCGAGTACCGGCGAATCCCAGGAGACGGCACTGGCTGCGGCTCAAGGATGTGCCGCATTGATCGAGGGAAAAGATGCAGCCCACTGGCGCATCCTTTCGAAATTGATACACGGCGTGTATTTCAGCCAGATTACAGCCATTGCAGGGATCGAGGTGGCACTGCTTGACGCGCTGGCACACTCGTATGGAATCCCTCTCTATATTTTCTTCGGGGGCGCCAGTACGTCGATCGAAACAGATATGAGCATCCCGATGGTGACGCCTGAACATGGCTATGAACTTGCAAAGAATGTAGTTGCACGAGGGATAAACTGTATTAAGATCAAGGTTGGCGGCGACATACGTGACGATGTGGCACGTGTAGAAGCCATCCGCGAAGGCGCGCCAGGACTCGGTCTGACGCTGGATGCAAACCAGGGATATACGGCAAATGAGGCGTTGTTGTGTCTGGAAGCGCTCGATGATCGCGATATTCGCCCACTCATGTTGGAACAACCGGTGCATAAAGATGATCTCGAAGGATTGCGATACGTTACGCAACATACAACAGTGCCTATTGCAGCCGATGAAAGCGCCTATAACGCCGCCAACGTGGCACATTTGATCGCTATGGGCGCAGTCAATGTGGTAAATATCAAACTTATGAAGTGTGGTTATGTAGAGGCACTTGATATTGCGGCTGTCTGTAGGGCTACGCACACGCAACTAATGATCGGTGCGATGATGGAGTCTCGCCTGGCGACAAGCGCCGCCGCGCATTTTGTGGCCGGTCTTGGTGGCTTTCGCTATATTGACCTTGATACGCCGATGCTACTTGCCGAAGATCCCTTTACCGGTGGCTACGAGCAGCGAGGTGGCATATACGATGTATCTGGTGTAAAAAGCGGCCTGGGAATAGAGCGAAAATAGCAAAACGTAGGCACTCTCTGATTGAAGGCCCCTTACGGATACGAAAGGAACACCTGATGCCTAAGATTTCTCAGGCGAGCCTACCACATCAACCGCAGCAGGAGAGACAGAATCACCCTCGCACCCGCATCACACCGTTCGGCTGGGTGATGATCGTTCTGTTGTTGGTCCTTGGCGCCATTAACTTTGCCGACAAGGCGGTGCTTGGCCTGGCGGCTGTCCCGATCATCAAAGAACTGCACCTGAGCCCGGCCCAGTATGGCCTGGTGAGTAGTAGTCTCTTCTGGTTCTTTGCACTCTCATCGGTACTGGTAACCCCCTGGGCAGATGTGGTCGGGACGAAGAAAATTCTGGGACTACTTGCAACAACCTGGGCCATCGTTCAGCTTGCTTCCGTCTTTGTCACCACTTTTCTTGCATTGCTCCTGACACGCATCGTGCTGGGAGCAGGAGAAGGGCCATCTTATGGCACCTCGGTCACCGCTGCATCGAAATGGTTGCCACCTGACCGTCGCGCATTTGGACTGGGCGTGGTGACTTTTGGCAGTGCGATCGGGCCCGCAGTCTTTGCCCCATTGCTCACCTTCGTGATTGTGATGGTTGGGTGGCGCATAGCCTTTGCGTCTCTCGGGATCGTTGGCGCACTCTGGGTGGTCACCTGGCTGCTGCTAGCTCGAGAACGACCAGCAGCTGTGAGCAGCCCGCCCGGTCTATGAGACACACGTGGCTCGCCGCAGGACGAATTGGACACAGGTGCTTCCTATCCTCTTCTCACGCAACATCATCTTCATCATACTCGCGGCATTCAGCGTCTACTGGGGAACGGCGCTATCGCTCAGTTGGACTCCGGTCTACCTGGTCACCGTCCTGCACCTCACACTCACCAGCCCTCTCTATATCGCGGGGGTCAGCCTGCCATGGATTGTTCAGGGGCTCACGCTCTTTGCATGTGGTGCGCTGGCTGATCGCGCCTTCCGCCGGACTAGAAGCGCTCTCAGGTCTCGTGTCTTACCAGCTGGGGTGCTGCTCATCCTGGGCGCCGTCTTCCTCTCCCTGGCCATCAACATTCCTTCGACACTGGGCGCTGTTACTTTTTTCATCCTTGCTGCTACTGCGGGGGCAGCCATTCCCTTGCTGGGAGCTATAGTGCTCGATGTGGCGCCGCAAACGCATCGCGGCTTCTTCCAGGGTGTTGTAGTGGGCATTGCTACGTTGCCAGGTTTTATTGCTCCCTTTGTGACAGGGGTGATGGTCCAGGCGGCAGGCAGAAATGCCATGCAGGGATTACACAGTGCGTACGTGCTGGCTGCTCTGCTACTCCTGGTCTGTGGCCTGGTATTCATAGCATTTGTGAGGCCAGAGGAGGCCAGAGAGGAGGTAAGCATCCTCTCTCCCTGATAGCTTTTTGGCAAGGCGAGGTGGCATTTTCTCCCAATCCCGTAATGCAAATTAACACAATAATCCGGACATCCGTATGGATGACAGCACTGTCATGCTGAGCGCAGCGAAGCATCTCTGCGCCCAGCGCGACGGACCCTTCGCTGCGCTCAGCATGACAGTGGAGTGGCCGATTTCACCATCCGTCTTATTTTTTGAAAGTCCATAATCGGCACCTACGGATGGTTGGAATAGTTTGTTCAAGTGCATTATCGTCCCGCGCTGGCTTTCCCGGATTCCTATTATGTTGCCAAACAGCGTTTTTGTGCTCAGCGGGTAGACCATGCGGCCAGGGTCATTGATCAGGAGAGACATTGACAACACACCGGAAGCCGATGTGGCACGTAGACGTGTCAATCGTCTCGGGAATACGTGCCGCCGGGCGATACCGCAGGCAGTAATTAGGCGCGCAGAGGAAGGACCCACCTTTGAGCACTCTTCTTGGAATGCTGAGCTCCGGTTGTGCAGGATCAACACTCTGCTCTCTCGTCCCCCCTCTCGGATTGACCGGGATACAGCAAGCCTTGGTCGCGTTTGCTGGATGACGCTCCTGGTACCAGTCCGTGGTCCATTCCCACACATTACCCGCCATGTCATACAACCCATAGCCATTGGGCGGGAAGGTGCCCACGGGCGCCGTCCGTTCATAGCCATCG
>Ga0070706_100002106_pt1 | contig 20262 bp, 17 predicted proteins | sample KBSK5501metaG_FD_65476 | JGI IMG/M metagenome (GOLD analysis project Ga0070706, IMG submission 65476) | Corn, switchgrass and miscanthus rhizosphere microbial communities from Kellogg Biological Station, Michigan, USA - KBS K5-50-1 metaG | ecosystem: Host-associated > Plants > Roots >... | reverse complement strand
ACCTGGCGGTTAAACAGCGAAACGGGGTCGAGGCAGCGCCGTCTGGGGAAAGTACCGCCCGTGAACTTTGTCGAGGGGAACCTTCCCCCCAACGGGGCGACCTGGAGGGGCGGCAGTTGGGTGGCTCTGCATCAAAAGCCATCCCCCGCAGGGGGAGACTCTCTTCCTCCCCTGGCTGAAGACCAGGGGTTTCCTGGAGGACTTCTATGAAGACATACAAGCTCAAGACGCACAAGGCCACCGCCAAGCGCGTGCACGTGACCGGCGGCGGCAAGTTCATGCACATGAAGTCCGCGCGCACGAAGTACCGGCGCAAGAAGGACCCGACGCGCAACCGCTCGCTCAGCCAGTTGACGGTGATGGCCGAGGGTGACGCCAAGAAGATGAAGACCCTGCTCCCCTATAGCTAGGCGGCGGGCGAGGTCAAGATGGAGGACGACGATGCCACGAGTGAAACGCGGAATGACTTCCCGCGCGAAGCATAAGAAGATCTTGCAGCGCGCCGAGGGTCATTACGGCGCGCGCCATCGCCTGATCAAGACCGCGCGCGAGTCGGTGATGCACGCGCAGGCGTACGCCTATCGCGACCGCCGCAACCGCAAGCGCGACATGCGCGCCCTGTGGATCACCCGCATCAACGCCGCCTCGCGCATGTACGGCATGCCCTACAAGGAGCTGATCCATGGCCTGACGCTGGCAGGCGTGCAGGTGGATCGCAAGATCATGGCCGACATGGCGGTCACCGACCTGCGCGGCTTTGGCGCCCTCGTCACGTCGGCGCGCAACGCGCTGGAGGCGAAGCCCACTCCCGCAAAGGCCTAGCTCTCCACTTCATCAGGCGCCGCGTACGTCCACCGGACCGCGTGGCGCCTGTTGCTTTTCCTGTAATCTCGACGTATCGCGAGGCGAGCCATGCCAGAGCAGATCTCCAGCCCATCCAACAAACGCGTCCTGTGGCTGCGCTCGCTGCATAGCCCACGTGGACGCCAGGAGGCAGGCGCCTTCCTCGTCGAGGGGCCGCACCTGCTGGAGGCCGCGCTCGACGCGCATCTGCGCCCCCGGTTAATCGTCTACGACGACGAGGCGCTCAGCCGCACGCAGCAGGGAACGGCGTTGCTGGGACGCATCGGCCAGGCCGCTGCGAGTGGAGTCGAGATACTGCTGGCGACGGCTCCAGCCATCGAGCGGGCGAGTGAGACGCAGACCCCACAGGGTGTCGTCGCGACCATCGCGCTGGCGGATGTCTCTGCCGAGAAAACGCGCGCGAGACGGCGTGGACGCTCGCGCCCGCTCATGCTCGTGCTCGACTCCGTCACCGATCCTGGCAACGTTGGGACACTGCTGCGCAGCGCGCTGGCGGCGGACGTGGATGAGGTTCTGCTCTCGCCGGGCTGCGCCGATCCCTTGGCGCCAAAGGTGGTGCGCGCGGGCAGCGGCGCGCACTTCACCCTGCCGATCCGCGCCGGGCTGGCGTGGGGCGAGATCAGCCGTCAACTTCGTGGCGCGCCTGCGGTCGAGCAAATCATCCTCGCCGATGCGACGGGGCGGCGCGCATATGATACGATAGACATGACGAAGCGCACGGCGATCATCGTCAGCAACGAGGCGCACGGCGCGTCGGTGGAGGCGCAGCGGCTCGGCGCCGAACTGGTCAATATCCCGATGTGGAACAAGGTCGAGTCGCTCAATGCAGCGATCGCCGGAAGTGTGATACTCTTTGAAGCAGCGCGACAACGTCGCGTGGCGGACACGACGAGCAGGACATTCGAAGACGACTAAGAGGCGAGGACGGAGAGAGTAGGCGGGCGAGCGCCAGACAGGGAGCCGTGGTCGGCGACTGAGAGCCACGGCGGGTGCGGCGACGCTGAAGTTCACTCCCGAGCCGGCGACTGAAAACCCGAGAGGGTGTGTAGGCGCCACGGCAGCCCACCGATAGAGGGGCGCAAGAGTAAGCGTATGGCTGCAATGGCCATGCGCTCGCCAGTGTCGGCCTTGCGGCCAGCAATGGTGAAACGGTGGGTGGTACCACGGAGCGCGACGGCGGCTTCGTCCCAGGATTCGTCCAGGACGGAGTGGCCGTTTTTTGTTGGGATGAAGGCGAGGTTTGCAGAGTCGCCGGACTAAAGTCCGGAGCGCGCTCCGGCTCTTCAGAGCCGAGAGCATGGTAGAAGGAGACAAGAACAATGGCGGATGAGAATACTGCCCCGATCGAGGAGCAGCGACTCGCGGAGTTGCGCGCGCGTGCGACGGCGGAACTTGAGCGCATCGAAACGACCGAAGCGCTGGAGGACTGGCGCACACGCTACCTGGGACGCGAGCGCGGCGAGTTGAGCGCGATTCTCAAAGGGCTGGGCAAGCTCCCCGGTGAGCAGCGCAAGCTTATCGGGCAGGCGGCGAACGAGGTCAAGGTCGCGCTGGAGGGATTGCTCGAAGAGCGGAGGCAGGCGCTGGTCGCGCGCGAGCGGACGGCGGCGCTGGAGCGCGAGACGCTGGATGTGACGCTGCCAGGGCGCGTCATTCCGCGCGGCCATCTACATCCCATCTCGGCGACGATCCGCGAGATCGTTCATGTGATGGAGCCGATGGGCTTCCAACTCTTCGACGGGCCGGAGGTGGAGACGGACTACTACAACTTCCAGGCGCTCAACATCCCGCCGGACCACCCCGCGCGCGACATGCAGGACACCTTCTGGATCGCGCCGGGGCAGATCCTACTGCGCACGCAGACCTCGCCGATGCAGATTCACGTCATGGAGCACATGCGCCCGCCGGTGCGCGCCATCGTGATCGGCAAGGTCTATCGCAACGAAGCCACTGACGCCAGCCACGAGGCAATCTTCCATCAGATGGAGGGGCTGCTAATCGACGAGCTGTGTACGATGGCGGACCTGCGCGGCGTCGTCGAGCGATTCGCGCGTGAGATGTTCGGCGCCGACCGCAAGGTGCGCTTCCGCCCCAGCTACTTCCCGTTCACCGAGCCGAGCGCCGAGTTCGACATCGACTGCATGACCTGCAAGGGAGCGGGTTGCCGCATCTGCAAGTATTCGGGCTGGCTGGAGATGGGTGGCTCCGGGATGGTGGATCCGCGCGTGTTGCGTGGCGTTGGTTACGACCCGGCGGTCTATCGTGGCTTCGCCTTCGGCCTGGGGATCGAGCGCATCGCCATGCTGCGCCACGGTGTAGACGACATGCGCCTCTACCATGCCAACGACCTGCGCTTCCTGCGCCAGTTTTCGTGAGGGTGAGTGGCCGACGGTTGAATCCGCGCGCATGGACCGCCCCCTCGATCCCCCGCAAGCAGAGGGAAGCTAGAGCGCGCGCGGCGGGAAGCGTCTCTGACTCGCTCCCCGTAGCATGGGAGGGCTGGGATGGGGTTCCCTCCAGCCTGCTTCAATGGCACATACAGACTGAAAGGAGACCAGCATGCCACTCGTGCGCGTCGCGCTGCTCGGCTGCGGCAATGTCGGGCGCGCGCTGCTGGCGATGGCCGCCGAGAAAGTGGACGCCCTGCGCGAAGAGCGTGATCTGACGCTGACGTTTACCGGCGGCCTCACGCGCTCGGCGGGCGGCTGGATATTGCTGCCCGACGGTGTGGCCGCGGCAATGCTGGTGGCGAGCGGCTGGCCGCAGGGAGCGACTCCAGCAGGCGCGCAGCCGTTCGCTGGCGATGGTATGGCGTTCGCGCGCGAGTGTCCGGCGGATGTGCTGGTCGAGCTGACCGCGCTCGACCCCATGACCGGTCAGCCCGCGACGGATCACATCCGCGCCGCGCTGGAATCGGGCAAGAGCGCCGTCACGGCAAACAAAGGCCCCATCGCCCACGCCTACCGCGAACTGCGCGACCTCGCCGCCGCGAAGGGTCAGCGCCTACGCTTCGAGTCCACTGTGATGGATGGGACGCCAATCTTCGGGATGGTCGAGGCCTGCCTGCCAGTGACCCGGATCGCCAGCCTGTGTGGCCCGCTCAACAGTACGAGCAACTACATCCTCAGCCGCATGGCGCGGGGCGAGGCGCTCGAAGACGCGCTGGCGGGCGCGCAGGGGCTGGGCATCGCCGAGGCCGATCCGAGCTACGACCTGGAGGGCTGGGACGCATCGGTGAAGGCGACCGTGCTGGCGAACGTGCTGATGAACGCCGATCTGCGTCCGGCGGATGTGCGCCGCGAGGGGCTGGGCGCCGAGGCGATGCGGCGCGCGCAGGCGGTGCTTGGGCCCGGACAGACGCTCAAGCAGATGGTCGAAGTCGAGCGTGCTGGGGATGAGGTAACAGCGAATGTCAACATCGTCGCGCTGCCAGAGGATGACATCCTGGGGCGCCTCTCCGGCATGGAGACGGGATTACAGATGCAAACTGACACGATGGGAGTACTGACGCTGATCGAGGGCGAGGGTGGGCCGGGGCAGACGGCGCTCGGCGTTCTTGCAGACATCGTCGCTATCGCGCGCGATATGAGATAAGGAGTGAATCATGCGAGTACCCTACGAGTGGCTGAAGGAGTACGTCGAGGTCCGGCTCAGTCCGGAGGACCTTGCGGACGAGTTGACGCTGCACGGGCTGGAAGTAGATCGCGTCGAGTATCCCTGGCCGGGAATCGTCACGGCGCAGATCGTCCGGCTGGAGCCGATCAAGGGCTCCGATCACCTCAGCGCCACCCGCGTCACCGATGGGGCGCGCGAGTACAGCGTCGTCTGCGGCGCGCGCAACATCAAGCTGGGCGACAAGGTTCCGCTGGCCACGCTCGGCGCGAAGGTCGGCGACCTGGTCATCGCGGAGAAGAAGGCGATGGGCGTGCTCTCGCAGGGCATGCTCTGCTCGCCGCGCGAGCTGGGCCTCAGCGACGACCACGCCGGCATCTACATCCTACCCAAAAACACGCCGCTGGGCGTCCCACTGGGCAAACTACTCGGCGAGGCGGTGATCGACCTCGACATCAAGGCGCATCGCGGCGACCTCTTGTGTGTCACCGGTGTTGCGCGCGAGGTCGCGGCCTTCACCGGCGAGCGACTACGACTGCCTGAGATCAGGGTAAAGGAGCAGGACACGCCCACTGCCGAGCTCATGCGCCTTGAGGTGCGCGACGCCGACCTCTGCCCGCGCTACACCGCGCGTATAGTGCGTGGCGTCAAGATCGGCCCCTCGCCTGACTGGATGGCCAAGCGGCTAATCGCGACGGGAATGCGCCCGATCAACAACGTCGTGGATGTGACGAACTATGTCATGCTCGAACTGGGCCAGCCGCTGCATGGCTTCGACTACGACAAGGTCGCTGACCACACGATCATTGTGCGCCGCGCCGAGAACGGCGAGCAATTGAGCACGCTCGATGGTGTGACGCGCACGCTGACCAGTGAGATGATGCTCGTCACCGACCCCGCCGGGCCAAACGTCATCGCCGGCATCTTCGGCGGCGCGCGCGTCGAGGTGGACGACGAGACGACAAACGTGATCCTGGAGGCGGCGCACTGGTCTCCGCCAAATATCCGCCGCACCAGCCAGGCGCTGGGGCTGCGCACGGAATCATCAAGCCGCTTCGAGAAGAATCCTGACATCGAACTCACTCCTGTCGCCCTAGATCGCGCCGCTCAGTTGATCGTCCAGCTTGCCGGTGGAACCGTCGCGCCTGGCCACCTCGACTTCTATCCCAATCCGATGACTCCACGCACGCTCGAGTTCCACCTCGATCAGGTCGAGTGGCTCACCGGCATGACGGTCACTGCCACCGAGGCGCTGGCGGCGCTACGCGCGCTCGGCTTCAGGGTCACAGAGCGGCCAGCGCATGGCAGCGAGATCGTGCTGGACGTCACTGTGCCGACCTGGCGTGGCGACGTGGAGGAGAGCGCTGATCTAGTCGAGGAGGTGGCGCGTATCGTCGGCTTCGACCGCATCCCCAGCACGATTCCGACCGGTCCGCTGCCGCCGGAGTATCGCAACGTCTGGTTCGAGCGCGAGGAGGCGCTGCGTGATATCCTTGTCGGCGCTGGACTGAGTGAGGCGCTCTCCTACACGCTTACCAGCCGGGCTGTGATGGCCAAGCTCCTGCCCAGAGAGGCGGGTTCCGCAGCCGCTTTGCTGGGCGCGCCAGTCCCGATAGCGGCGCTGCCAGAGGCTGGCAGGCGACCTGGCGCGAGAGGGCGCGGGGCTGAGCGGCGCGAACTCGAGGCGGTCGCCGACCGCATCCCCGCGATCACGCTCACCAACCCACCGAGCGCCGACCTGGAGGCGCTGCGCCTGACGCTGATGTCTGGCCTGCTGACGGCGGCGCGTGAGAACGGCAAGCACGAGAGCGCGGGCGTCTGGCTCTTCGAGCTGGGCCGACGCTACCTGCCCACGCCGGAGTTGACCGCCGGGACGGGACTCGCGCAGGAGCGACGCACGCTGGGCGCCGTCCTGACCGGACCGGCTGGGACTGGCTGGGCCAGCGCGGCGCGCGACGCCGACTTCTTCGACCTGAAGGGCGTAGTCGAGACGATGCTCGACGCGCTCCAGGTCGGCGGCTATCGCTTCACCCCGGCGCGCCATCCGACGTTCCATCCAGGGCGCTGCGCCGCGCTGGAGGTACTGGCGCTGCCGCAGGGCGCGCAGGCTGATTCCGACCGCGCGCTGGGCGCGAGCGGGACATGGGTCGCGGTGGGAGTCCTCGGCGAGGTCCATCCCGAGGTGGCCGAACAATTTAACCTGAGCAGGCGCGCATATCTCATGGAGTTGGACCTCGAACGGCTCTACAGCGCCGTGCCCGAACGCGCGTTGAGCCAGCCAATCCCGCGCTATCCCGCCGCCCAGCGCGATCTGGCGATTGTGCTTGACGTCGCCGTTCCCGCGGCGGATGTCGAGGAGGCGATCCGCGCCAGTGGCGGCGAGCTGCTGCATGATGTGCGGTTGTTCGACCTCTACACCGGCGAGGGCGTTCCGGCGGGCAAGAAGAGCCTTGCCTACGCGCTGACCTATCAGTCACCCGATCGTACGCTCACGGACGGCGAGATCGAGGCGGCGCAGCGCGCGATGATCGCGGCGCTGGCAAAGCGCTTCGGCGCGGAACTGCGCAGCTAACCGCCACCATCAACTCACTCAGTTTCAGAATGCTTCTTGACAGGTCGGCAGGTTATGCTGTACAGTAGGCGCCTGGCTGACAGCGATGTAAGGTGAAAGGAAGCACCCTCTTATGCCAGAGGTCGAAATAGGGCCGCGAGCCAGCGTCTTTCGCATTGGCTCCGGACGCCCGTACACCCAGGGCTTCTCGTACGCGACGGTGCGCTCGGCTTTCCGTGGGCAGACCGAGGCGGGCCGCACCGAACATATGATCGTCTTCACCGATGGCACGCCCAACGGCGATGCGGCGGCGCAGGCTGTCTTGCGTACGGCTGAAGCCGACTATCAGGCGGTGGCCAACTGGTTCGGCGGCGTCTCGTTGCCACCAGGGCAGGAGGGCGACGATCAGACGACGCCACGCACCGCGACGCCAGTGCAAGTCTTGATCGATCAGCAGGCTGGGGGCGCGTACCATTTCGGTTGTGACGCGACCGACCTGTATATTGAGCCGACCCCAGAACTGGCGAATGGTTTTATGGTCGCCGAACTGGTGGAGGTGTTTGAGGCTGCGGCCAACAACGGCTGGCAGTGCGGCAACACCAATGGTGAGGGCCTCTCGCGCGCGCTGGCCGGCGAGCGCAACGCTGGCCTGGGGCCGCTCTTCGCGCAGACGGCGCAGGCCTGGTGGCAGGCTGGACACGCGGACTATGTGACCACGAACAGCGCCGACGACCGCGACGAGGCCAGCAACGGCTGCGCCACGCTGTTCCTGTTCTATCTGAACAAACAGCTTGGCTTTGACTGGCGCGCCATCGTCACGACAGGCGGCGCGACGCTCGGCGAGACCTACCAGCGACTGACTGGCAAGCCCGGCGCGCAGGGGTTCAGCGAGTTCGTCGCACTTCTCGGCGGACTCGATCAGGGTGGAACGCTCACCATCCCCGCCAGCGGCGACCCCTTCCCCATTGGCGGCGCGCCCGCCCAGCCGCAGCCACCCGCCCAGCCGCAACCGCCAGCGGTTCCCGACGATCCTGGGCAGCCGGTGATGCCCTCATCAGGTGGCGGCATGCTGCAAGGCGTCCTGATCGCCGCCATCGTCGTCGTCATCGCGCTCATCGCGCTGGTCAGCGCCTTCGCCTTTGGCTGGATCGCGCTCTAAGCGCATCTCTCAGGCGAGGCCGACGAGTCTGCGCGTCTCACGCGCCCCTGTCATTCACCGTGGCGGGGGCGTTCGCTATTGTTGGCGCTACGAGCACTTCACCGTCGGCGGAACGGGACCTGGGCGCGAGTCGCTCGGTGGCGTCAGCGAGAAGGTCCCAGCAGGGACGTTCTCAGGTTGCAAATACTCGATCCGTGTGAAGTACGAGCAGCCATCTCGCCCATAAACTTCATTAGTTGATGGAGGAAAGCTCCAAGTAACGTTAGTCTCCACGTTGACCTGAACAACCTGCTTGGTCCTCTGGTCAATGTAGACATGCGTCAGGTTCGGCGCGCTCACCAGGATGTAGTCGTAGGCGTTCGCGCCATTGACCTTCGCGCTGTGCCCGCTGTACCAGATCAGGTCGGTCTGGAGCAGCACTCCGGGAGCGCGGAAGATCTGCAACACATTGCTATTAGGGGTAGTAGCAAGATTCATGTCGCCACTGAGCTGGTCTCGCGTTCCGCTCGCATAGGCGTGTGTCAGCGCATTCAAGCGATACCCCTGCGTCCCCTGCGTCACGTCCACGTAGCGCCGGATGCCGTTGACACTTACCTCCACTTGCTGCGCGTCGGTGGCCGGGTTCACATAGACGTTGACTGACCAGGCTGGCGTCTTACCATAGGTTGGTCTAGACTGCGCCTGGTAGTGCAGAATCAACCCAGCGGTCTGCGCGCTGGCGAGTGGAATTTGCTTGTTCTCTCCATCTATCGAGAGCGTCACCTGGCGCAGCGCGGTTATCAGGCTGTTTTCGCTGGAGAAGGAGGAGACGCCAACGGCCTCCACGGCAATGTAGAGTAGTCCACTACGGTACTGCCCGGCTGCCACCGACTGCGCTATTTCACCAGTCGTAATATTGCCGATGCTGGCATTCCTGAGCGGCTGCCAGGGGAGCTCGGGCTTCAACTGCCAGCCAGTCCCGTTGCTGTCCACGACATAACCTGGAAACTCGTAAGCGTTCGATGACTCGCGGATGATGATTCGGTTTAGGTAGGGACTGAACGTCACGGTCCAGACGATATTGAGATATTTGACAGTCTTATTGTCGTCAGCGTAGCCCAGCGAGACCTCCACGCCGCTTACACCATCTGGCGCATACGCGGGCAGGATGGGCGTGAAGGGGAGCCGCGCCGACTTCGTGATCGCCGCGATCTGCGCCTCTGTCCGCTGCTGGATGGTTCCGACTGGCGTAGCAGTCGCCTTGGAGGTGTCGGCGTGTGGCAGCGTCGCCAGTCCACGGAAGGCCAGCGCCGCCAGCGTCACCAGGAGAAGCGCGGCGACAGCCGGCGCCGCGGTCGCGATCCAGCCCTTCTTGCGCGTCGCCGGCAAGGTGGCGGGGCCGTCCGTGCGGCGCGGCTCAGGACGTACGATGCGCAGACGGCGCGCCACCAGACCAGCGAAGGGCGCCGCCAGCGCTTCACGCTCGACTGGCTCGGCGTTCTCCTCGCGCGCCGCGGCCATCACCGCGTGAAAGACGTCCGGCGAGGGTGTGCTCGGTTGCAGGCTGGCCAGCAAGGCGTCGGTCGCGCGATAACGTTCGGCGCGCGCGGCGCACTCGGCGCAGCCAGCGATATGTCGCGCTATTCGCGAGCGTAGCGGCTCAGCCAGTTCGTCATCCACGTAGGCCGACAGATAAGGCCTGACCTCGGCGCATGACATTGGCGCGATCTCTGGAGGCGTCTCGCTCATCGCGTCTCTCCTCCTTTGATCGCCTCATACGCCTTCGCGAAGAGGTCACGCGCGCGCGTCAATCGCACCGCCGCCGCTCCCGGCGTCAGCCCCAGCGCCTCGGCGATCTCACGGTAGTTGAGGCCGTGGACGCCATGCAGCACGAGCGGCGCGGCATACTTCAATGGGATCTGGCGCAGGGCCATCGCGATGTGGTCGCGCTCGGCCACCCCTTCGATCTCCTCTACCGCGCCGGGCTGGGCGACCTCCACATGCGGCTGCGTGTCCTCCTCCGGACCGGAGGGGTAGAGCGCGACAGGGATGCCCAGGATGCGGCGGGCGCGGGCGCGTTTACGCAACTGATCCATGCACAGGTTCGTGGCGATGCGGTAGAGCCAGGGCTTGAGGCGCGCTTGGTCCCGTAGTTCGGCCAGATGATGGTGCGCGCGGATGAAGACATCCTGGGTGATATCGTCGGCGTCCTCCTGATTGCCGAGCAGACGGAACGCATAGGTATGGAGGGGAGCGCTGTACTCGGCGTAGATCTGCGCCAGAAAGGCCTCGGCTGAGGCGTCCCGAGGGGCGGCGCCGGTGATCTCGCTGTGGCTCATGCCATTGACCGTCTCGCTTAAGCGCACGGGAGCAATCGCGCGCAGCGCGACTTCGACGGGGTCGAGGCCTTGCCGATGAGACGCGGGCCACTCCATGGAAAGCCATTCTAGCATAAGATCGCCCTGATCACGCCTGTGGACGCCGATCATGGGTATGACGTGCGACCGCGGCGCGATTTTCAGTTGGCGCAGATGGTGTGAGGCTACGCGCTCTTGCCCTCCAGCAGCGCGGGCAGCCGTAGCGCGAGCCGTAGATCGCCGGAGAGGCGCATCCGTCGCGTCACCAGCGCCCAGCGCGCGTCCATCTTGTCCCCGCCGATGCGCGCCCAGTCGGCGGCGCTACAGCGGATGGTCAGCGCGGGAGCGGACGCGCGGCCCTGATGAAGCTCCGCCCGACCGTCGCGCGCCACAAGGTACCACGGCGCCGCATCGGCGAAGTCCCACTGGATCGCGCCGGGCAACTCGCCAATCCGCCCCATGTTGACGATTCGCTCCAGGCCGTCGAAGAGCAGGCGCATGATCTCGTCGTCCAGCCGCAACGGCGCCGCCACGCCCAGGACCCCGGCGCGCAGCAATGTGAGCGCGCGGCGCGCCTGATCGGCGGGCGGCTCATCCACCGCGACCTGCACGAGGCCCTTGACGGTCGCCAGGGGAATGCCGATACGCGCCAGTTTGACCTCGATGGAGCGCAGGCCGAAGGCGTAGACATCCTCCAGCGAGTAGCCGAAACAGCGCACATAGTCTTCGTCGAAGTTCGGCGGGACGAAGACCGAGATCATCCATGGCAGCGCCTTGTTGAGCATCGCCAGCGCCGCCTGGCGGATCGCCGGACTCTGCGCGAGCAGTTCCTTGAGGACCTGCATGCCGAACGCCATGTGGCGCGACTCATCGCGCGCGATCTTGGCCATGCCAGCGGCGAATCCAGGCAGTACCTGCTGCTGCGCGAGGTAGCCACGAATGAAACGCTGCCCTGGGTGGGCGAGCGCGCCCTCGACGATCAGGTGATAAAGCAGGATGCTCTGGGCCAACAGCGCGCGGTCGCGCTGGCGATAGCGCAGGCGGTCGGTGACGCGATCCAGCTCGGCGAAGACCCTGCGGAAGCCCCAGGTCAATTCTGGAGCCGCGGAAGCGAGCGTGGTGGCCATATCCTGCCCATCCCCCACCACCTCGCGCATGAAACGGCTGAAGAAGACGTGATGGCGCGCCTCGTCGACGATCTGGGTGGTGATGAAGACACGCTGCTCCTGCGTCCAGAGCGCGCCGACAAAGGGTGCGAGTGTGCGCGCTACGGCTTCCTCGCCATGCAGGAAGAGCGCGTAGTTCCAATGCGCCGCCCGTCGCTGGAGAGGCGTCAGCCGCTCGCGCCAGTCGACGGCGTCCTGGGCGAAGTCGATCTCGTAGGCGCTCCAGTTGTTCTCCTCCCACAGCCGGTAGAGGCGCAGGAGGTCTATCGGCGCGCCAGCGCTGCGGTCGATGTCCTGCTCAAGCTCTTCCGCCGAGATCGTGCGTGAGGCCGTCTCATGCGCCATCTGGTGTACTCCTTCGGAGATGATGAGGCGTAGTTGGACGCAGATATAGGGCAGATCGAATGCGCTCTAGCGCTCCGGTTGTGTCGCCGTGCGTGAGCGCCGCCGCGCCGCCGCGCGCGTCGCGTGTTTGGGTGTGGTGATGTCATCCGTCGGGCTGGGGGATGTCTCAAGAGGCGCCGCGTCGGGTCCGGCGGACTCCGCGCTCTGCTCGCCACGCTCGCTACCCTCGATCACCGCCATCATCTGTCGCGCCTCATCGGCGGCCGCCTCGCGGTCGTCGGGGGCCAGAGCGCCATCAATCACCAGGTTCAACAGGTGATCCTTGATCGGGCGGATCCACGCGCCCGGCTCGCGGTCGAAGAGTTTCATCAGGTCGTTGCCATCCAGCGGGCTTCTGATCGGGACACGCTCGGCCTCCTCGCGCAGCCAGCGCGCGCGCCGCTCCAGGTCATCCACGCGCGCCACCGCCCGCGAGACGCGCTCAGGACGATAACTGGTGATGTCGGCGCGCGAGAGGTCCAGCAGATCCTGCAACGCGTCGCCGGCGTCGTACATCAGCCGCCGCACCGCGCCATCGGTCCACTCCGCGCTATAGGCGTTGGCGCGCATGTGCATCCGCACAAGCCGCGTCACATGGTCGATGAATGCGCGGTCGAACTTGAGCCGCCGCAGGATCTCGCGGGCCATCACGGCGCCTACATCCTCGTGGCCGTAGAAGTGGACCTTGCCGTCCTCCAGAGTGCGCGTGCGTGGCTTGGCGATGTCGTGCAGCAGCGCCGCCCAGCGAGCGGCGGGGCGCGGCGGAATACGCTCGATGACACGCAGCACATGCTCGTAGACATCCTTCGAGTGCCCCGGCTGCTGGCTCACCCCACGCAGTTCCAGCGCCTCCGGGACGATATGCGCCATCAGGCCAAGATCGACGAGCAGGCGTATGCCAAGCGCGGGATGTGGCGCGACCAGCAGCTTGGTGAACTCGTCGCGGATGCGCTCGCGGCTGATCTTGGCCAGGGTATCCGCCTGGCGCAGGATGGCGTCGCGTGTGCGCTCCTCGAGGCGGAAGCCAAACTGCGCGGCGAAGCGCGCGGCGCGCAGCATCCGCAGCGGGTCCTCGTCGAAGCGCCGCTCTGGCTCGTCCCCGACCGCGCGGATCAGCCCTTGCTCCAGGTCCGCGCGTCCGCCATAGGGGTCGATGATCTCGCCGGTCTCCAGGTCGCGCGCCATCGCGTTGAAGGTGAAGTCACGCCGCAACAGATCGCCCTCCAGCGTGTCGCCGAAGGTGACCTCGGGCTTACGCGAGTCGGGATCGTAGCGGTCGCTGCGGTAGGTGGTGATCTCGATCACGTCCACATCCGCCGGCGTCTGGGCGACAACCGGCGCTGGCGAGGGACTCGCGGTCTCGCTTGGCGCCGTGGGCTGCTCCACCTGCCCGGCTCGTGGGCGCGCGCGCTGGTAGTGGATGCGAATGGTGCCGAACTTCTCGCCCAGCGCGATCACCGCCGCCGGATGTGTCTGGTTGACCAGCCGCTTGATCTCGTCGGGCCGCCCGTTGGTCGCCAGGTCGATGTCCAGCGCGGCGTCGCGCCGCAGCAGCAGATCGCGTACGGCGCCGCCGACCATGTATAGCTCATACCCTGCCCCGCGGAAAATGCGCGAGAGGGTCAACAAGATCTCCAGCATGAGGGTTCGAATTTCTGTCCGGTGGAAACGTCTGTGGTCAGCCGATCAGGCGCTGTGCGTATGTATCCAGTCCGCGAGATCCTGATCGAGCGCCGAGCGATCCGGCTCAAACTCGCAGTCATGGGCGTAGCCGGGGTACGTCTTGTAGGTCTTGTCAGCGCTGCCAAGCGTCTCGAAGTACTGCTTCGTCGCCGCCTGTACCACGACGCGATCGGCCTCGCCCTGTGCGACGAGCGTGGGCGCGCGAACCTCCCTGGCGCGGGCCATGATCTGACCGCGCATGCGCAGCCCGATCTGGTAGAGGAATGATGCGCTCTGCGACTTGACCCAGTAGGGGTCAGCTTCCAGCATGCGCTGCGCCTCGGGGTTCGCCGTCATCGTCGCCACGTCGTAGGGATAGACGACGTGACGCGCCGAGCCGCGCAGCCCGGCAATGAGCACGGCGGCGGTATTGCCCAGTGAGAGATTCGTCTTGTCCTTGATCCAGGGATTCATCGCGATGACCCCGGCCAGGCGCGGCGTCGCGCGTTTCGCGTCCTCCGCGGCGATGTAGGTAATGAAGATGCCGCCCATGCTATGCCCCAGCGCAAAGAGCGTACTCCCAGCCTCGCGCCGCCCGATCTCGTCCAGCAGCGCGCTGATGTCCGCTGTGTAGGCGCGCCAATCGCGGGTATGGCCACGCTCGCCTTCGGAGCGGCCAAAGCCACGATGATCGGGGACGTAGACATGCAGCCCGCGCGCGTTGAGGCTGTTCGCCATGTCGTTGAACCAGCCGCTGTGCGCGCCCAGGCCATGGAGCAGCGCCAGCGTCGGGGCGGCAGGATTCGCGGCGCGCCAGACGCGCAGATGCAGTTTCGCGCCGTCGGGCAGAGTGAACGCCTCGGTCCCGTACGAGCCGCCCTCGACCGCGACAGGCGTTCCCCACTCACCGACGCGCTCCGTGTCGTATCGCACTTCTGTCACCATGGCGCGCTCCTTCTCCCCACCGCGCGTGTCTCATCCTCAATGGCTCGTGGGCTGAGGCCGGGTCGGTTCACGTACGTGCAGGCTACGGCGGCCATTGTAGCACGTCGGGAACGGCCGGGCAATGTGGATCGCCGTATCCTCGCTCGCTAGGAGCGTCACGCTTGTTCGGCGGATTGCCGCTCGTCGGGGGCCATGCTATAATCCCTCCTTGCGTAGTGGTGTTTGCCAGCGAACAGGCGCAGGCCACACGCACGCGACGCGTCCACCAGACGCGACTGAGCGCGCATGAGCTGGAAGATTCTCATCGAACGCGGCAACCTCGAGTTCAGCGCGGCGCATTTCATCACCTTTGAGGGCGAGTGCGAGCCGCTGCACGGCCATAACTACGGCGTGCGAGTCGAGGCCGCGGGTGAGTTGACCGCCGATAGCTACGTGGTCGATTTCGTCGTGATGAAAGATGTCGTTCGCACGCTCATCAAGCGCTGGGACCATCGCTTTCTGCTGCCGCTGGAGAACCCGCATCTACGTCTAGCCGAGCGCGAGGACTCCTGGGAGATCGAGTTCGCTGGCGAGCAGGCTGTGTCGTTCCTGCGCGAGCATGGGCGCGTCCGCTACGAGTTGCCGAAATGGTCGGTCGTCGCGCTGCCCATAGATAACGCGACCGCCGAGCGACTCGCCGAGCGGCTGGCGCTGCAGATCGTGGATGAGTTGCGCGCGCGCGGTGTGGGCCAAGGGCTGACCACACTCACCGTCGGCGTCGAGGAGACGGCGATGCAGACCGCTTTCTACACGCTCGACCCGCGCATGGTCGGGATGACGGAGGGTGTGGCGGACGGGCCCTGATTGCGAGATGATCGCGGTCGTCCCGCGCGTATCGGCGTTGAGAGCGCCCGTGACTAATATTGTCGTAACGTATCGCGCTTATCTTTCCTCACGAAGCACATTGGGAAGCAATGGCGCTTCTCCCGCGCCACCGCTGGCGCCCTCACAGGAGGATCTGTTCACGTGGCTATAAAAGAGCTGGACCAGCACAATCCATTCGCCGAGGCTGTCGCGCAGTTCGATCGCGCCGCCGAGCGGTTGAACCTCGACCCTGGCCTGCGCAAGATTCTGCGCGCGCCGAAGCGCGAGATCACCGTCCACTTCCCCGTGCGTATGGACGACGGCACGGTCGAGGTGTACACCGGCTACCGCGTCCAGCACAACGTCAACCGTGGTCCAGCCAAGGGCGGTATCCGCTACGACACGAACGTGACGATGGACGAGGTGCGCGCGCTGGCGATGTGGATGACCTGGAAATGCGCCGTCGTCGATATTCCCTATGGCGGGGGCAAAGGCGGCGTCATCGTCGATCCACGCACGCTTTCGCGCACGGAACTGGAGCGGCTGACGCGCCGCTACGCGACCGAGATCGCCGGCGTGATTGGCCCAGAGAGTGATATCCCCGCGCCTGATGTGAACACCAATCCGCAGGTGATGGCCTGGATCATGGACACCTATTCCATGCACCACGGCTACGCGATTCATGGCGTCGTGACGGGCAAGCCCGTCGCCGTTGGCGGCAGCGAGGGACGTGTCGAGGCGACCGGGCGCGGCGTCTATATTACCGCGCGCGAGGCGTGCAAAGCTGAGGATATTCTCTTTGAAGGCGCCGGTGTTATTATCCAGGGCTTCGGCAACGTCGGCTCGGTGACGGCTACGTTGATGGACGAGGCCGGCGCGAAGATCATTGGCCTGAGCGATGTCTACGGAGCGATCTACAACCCGGACGGCATCGACGTTCCCGCCGCCCTCGAGCAGGTCAGGCAGACGGGACGGCTCGCCGGGCTGCCTGGCGCAGAGGCGGTGGACGGCAAGGAACTGCTGGAGCTCCCCTGCGATATCCTGATCCCGGCGGCGCTCGAAGGCCAGATCACCGAGGAGAACGCCCCGCGCCTGCAGACGCGCCTGATCGTCGAGGCGGCGAATGGTCCGACGACGACCGAGGCTGACGCGATTCTGGCCAAGCGCGGCATTCCCGTCGTGCCCGATATCCTCGCCAACGCCGGCGGCGTGACCGTGAGCTACTTCGAGTGGGTGCAGGATCTCATGCACTTCTTCTGGGAAGAGGTAGAGATCAACCAGCGCCTGGAACGCACGATGGTCAGGTCGTTCGAGGCAGTGCGCGCGAAATGCGACGAGCAGGACTGCGATTACCGACTCGGCGCCTATCTGCTGGCGGTGGCGCGCGTGGCCGAGGCGACCCAGGTACGTGGCATCTACCCATAGCCGCTCGTTGCGCGGCGTTCTCCAAACAGAGACCCGCTAGGCCCGAGATGCTGTCGGGCCCGGCGGGTCTTTTGATGGTCGGCGCCTGCTACGCCACCCGCGCGGAGGCGGCGGCCTCACCTGGCGTCGCAAAGTAGGCGCCCAGGAACGAGATCGCCAGCAGCGAGTGCAGGATGTTGTCGGCGAGGCCGGTCGGCAGGACGCCCAGAATCGTTGTTCCCTGCGCGAAGCCGACGATGGCGACGATGGTGTAGACGATGCCGAAGATGAGTGTGTAGAGGCGCGCATACTGTCCACTCATCATAAAGCCCGCGAAGAGGCCGAGCACACCTGTCAGGAGATGCACGAGGTTGTGCGCCGGGTTAATGGCGAAGATGCCAAGAAGCTGGCCATCAGGCGTCAGAGCCGGAATGAAGCCCATGAGTCCCACCAGCGTCAGGATCACGCCAAAGATCTGAGAGACGAGACGCGCGAGATTGTTCATCGCAAGAGTGCCTTCCTAGCGGCGGGTAGCCCCGCGCTCTACTGGATGAACGCCCTCCGCGCTCATCCCCTGCTCTATCGTCCTCGCCAGCCATTCTCGCTTACTTCCAGCGCACGCTGGCGTCGAACGCCACCTGAGATTGGGCCTGTCCCGGGCGCGCGATGGAGATCGTCACGCGCCATGAACCAGCCATCGAGAACATCATCCGCGCCTGATAGCGCCCGCCACCCTGTGGCGTGACCGTGGCGGGAGGGACGCTCATGGGCATTGTGGTCATCTCCTGGCCCACGCTGATGCTCGCTCCATCAACCGGCGCGCCATTCTGCCCAACCACGGTGATCAGCGCCACATTCTCCTTGCCGACGGTGAATCCCGTTGCCGGACGCGCGTAGCTGACCTGATATAGCCCGGCCACCGCCGTCAGGACCGACGCGGTGTTCGCTGGCGGGAAGAGCAGCGCGCCCAGCCCCAGATGCCCCCAGGCGAGCATGGTCAGCGCGAGCAGGCCACTCCCGAGGAAGACGCCGCGCACGAGTCTGTCGAGAGTTCGCGCCCCTCCTGCGCTTGGCGCTTGCGCCCTGGTAAGCGTCATCTGGGTCTGCCCTCGTTCCCGCCGCGGCGCTTGTGCGCCAGTCCATGTGTCCTTCACACAGCATTCTGCCGCGGCCAGCGGGGGCATACCAGACCAATGACTGTTCACTTTTTGTTCATTTTTTGCGGCTGGCGATTGCGGCGTTCGCTCTGGCTTCCATAGGGTATGAGGATCGCAACGCGCGAGGCGCACGCACCCAGCTACTCCTGAGCGGCCACCGACTCGCTCTCGTCCTCGGCGCGCTCGATCTGCCGCCGCAAGCGTTCGTGCTCCTGCTCATACGCGTTCGAGAGCCGCTCATACTCCAGCCCGCTGATCTCGCCCTGGTCACGCTCACGGGCGAGCACGAGCAGCGCTCCATCGACGGCGTGTAGACGGCTGCGCGCAAGATCGAGGTTTGTTCCGGCGCTCGGCGCGCCGCCAAGGCCGAGCGCGCGCACGACGCGTCCCATGGTCAGCCCTTGCAGGAGGAGCGAGGCCCCGACGACGCCAAACGCTACCGTTTGCAGCAGACCACGTTCGGGAAATGGCGCCCCATTTGCCAGCGTCAGAGGCAGGCTCAACGCCAGCGCCAGCGAGACGGCGCCGCGCAGACCACCCCACAACAGCGCCGGCTGATATCTCCAGGGGATCTCCTGCTTTCCGCGCAGCCAGGGCAGCAGGAGAGAGATGGCGACCGCGCGACCAACGAGAGCCGCCAGGAAGGCGATGACGATGACCCACCAGTTGCGCGCGAGCGTCGGCGGGTCCAACTCGATGCCGATCAGCAGGAAGATGATCGAGTTGGCGACGAAGCCGAGAAAGTTCCAGGTCGCGCCGAGCGCGAAGACGGTGCGCGGGCTGACGCCGCTCGTCGCGCCGTAATTACCGAAGATCAATCCCGCCACGACGACCGCGATGGCGCCAGAGAAAGTCAACGCATCCGCCAGGAGGTAGGCGCCATACGCCGCGACCACGGTGGCGGCGACCTGCGCCTGGGGATTATCCACAGCGCGCATCAGTCGCGATCCCACATAGCCCACCAGCGCTCCGACGCCAAATCCGCCGGCCAGGCTGATGAGAAAGCGCAGTGGCCCAGCGACGGGATCGAGCGCCCCCGTCACGACGACGGCAAGGATCACCTGAAAGAGCACAATAGCGGCGCCATCGTTGAAGAGACTCTCACCCTCGACGATGACCGCGAGCCGCCGTGGCGCGCCCATCGTGCGAAAGAGCGAGAGCACCGCGATAGGATCGGTCGGGGCGATCAGCGCGCCGAAGAGCAGGGCGGTAGCCCAAGGCAGACCGAGCGCGAAGTGAGCTAGCGCCCCGGTCACCCCTGCGCTGATCAGGACGCCTGGGACCGCGAGCAGCCCGATAGGGAGCGCGTTATCGCGGAGACGGCGCGCCCGGATGTGATACGCGCCCTCGAAGAGCAGCGCCGGCAGGAAGACGAGGAGGATCAGATCGGGCGTCAGATGAATGTCGTGAAAGCCGCGCTGAAATCCCAGCAGGCCGGCGAGCACGAGCGCGACGGTGTAGGGCAGTTTGACGCGCTCGACGAGCACGGCGACGGCAAAGATGACGAGCAGCAGGATGAGCGCGATCTCAACCGTGGATTGGAGCGTGTCGTCCATGACGCCCTTCACTGCCGCATGCGCATGAATAGGTGAGGATAGCGCTGGGCGCGGCGCCTGCATGGTAGCACATTTGACCGGCTGGAACGCCAGACGACCGTTCCTCATGCAGCGCCTGTACGCCTTACAGAAATGGGGCCAGAAAGCCCCTGCGTTCAAGCCTGATCCTTCCCCACAAGTGACAGCTTGTGAGAATGGCGACATGGATACAGCCGCCTTGTTGGACCCAGACCAGTGGGCCGAGCCGACCTTTGGGCAGGCGCAGTGGGGCGATCGGCGTCGCACGCGCCCGCACCCGCCCGCACCCGCCCGCACCCGCCGCGCGGTCACCGCCGCTGGCGCCATGGTGCGCGATCCAGCGGCCTCCCTGCCCCCACACCCACCCACCGGGAAAGCAGGCAAAGCGTTGTATTGGTTGCTGAACGCGCCGGAGGGACCCTTTGAGGCGCTACGGCGCCTGCATGGGCAGCAGACCCGCGCCGCCTTGGCAGGAAAGACGACCGTGCTCGTGGTTCCGGATCCCACCGAGCTGGATCTCTCCCCGTATACTGCCAGGAGAGGCCTGGGACAGATTGGCAAGGGCAAGGGGCGCGCTGTGCTGCTGCAAAGGGTGTTGGCGGGTG
>Ga0070706_100002105_pt1 | contig 20268 bp, 18 predicted proteins | sample KBSK5501metaG_FD_65476 | JGI IMG/M metagenome (GOLD analysis project Ga0070706, IMG submission 65476) | Corn, switchgrass and miscanthus rhizosphere microbial communities from Kellogg Biological Station, Michigan, USA - KBS K5-50-1 metaG | ecosystem: Host-associated > Plants > Roots >... | reverse complement strand
CAGAGTTCAACGTACAGACTGGGCTGCGGTAACCTACCCGATCAGGTAATTCCCCGACTCCCGCCCCCCTGACCAGACTGCTAATCGACTAGCGCGTCACTCGCAAGATGCACGTGTTCGCACTTTCGAGCTAAGGCGTTCTGAGTCGGTTTTCTGGGGAGGGTTCAATGCAAGGTTCAAGGAATATTAAGCTAACTGTGCTCGTCATCATTGGGTTGCTTTTGCTTACAGCAAGCCAGTCCCTCGCCAATAAAAAAACCAGGAAGTCTGCCGAACGCTTACCCACTCGTGCCGAAGCGAAGGAGGCTGAACGTCGCCTCTCGGAGATGGGTTACTGGACCGGCCCGATCGATGGCGCCATTGACGGCACCACGCGCACGGCGTTGATCGCGTTCCAAAAATGGGAGGGTCGTGAAATTACCGGGCGGCTTACCCGCGACGACGTCGAAGCGATAATCAACGCACCCTCGCCACAGCCCAGGGACGCAGGTTATAGACACGCAGAGATTGATGTCGATCGGCAGGTGCTGTCGCTGATCGATGGCGAAGGGAGAATCACCAGGATTGTTCCGATCTCGACCGGCAGTGGCAGACGATACAGTGAAAAAGGCAACAGAGGACTAGCCTACACACCCAAAGGGCGTTTCAGGATCTATGGAAAAGTGTCGGGATGGAAAAGGTCACCTCTTGGATTGCTCTACTATCCCAGCTATTTCAGCGACGGATTGGCGATTCACGGCAATCCGTCTGTCCCGTCCCAGCCTGCGAGTCATGGTTGCATTCGAGTTCCAATGTTCGCAGCTCAAGCGATAAGCGAGATGCTGCCTGTGGGCACGATTGTAATTATTTATGACAAGGATTCGTTTGTGTCTGCGAAGGAGTGGGGCGAAGCGGATAAACAGAAAGCTGCGAGCGTTCCGTAAGTGAAATGAAAACTTGGTGGGGACTATATGGCGTCGGCCAACTAGTGCTTCTTGAGGCCCTTGGGAAAAGCATCGGCAATGACGTTCAACTCGAGGTCGTGTTCAAGGAGCGCTTTTAGACCGGCAAGAACCCACGTAAAGCCGCCCTTTGAATCAAGCGCATCTTTGACAACCTTGTCTCCATCCCCCTGAAAACCGGAATTTGTAATGCTGACGTAAGTCGAGTCGTTTTCATGAGGAGTGAAAACCCACTCGACTGTCGTCATTGAGCCATAGTTCCCCCATTCAATCAGAATCCGCTTGCTTGCTTCAACCTCTTTTACATTCACTTGAACGGAGATGTCGTACATCTCCCAAGTCCATGTAAGGTGCTTGCCCGCCTCCAATCGGCCGGTGCTTTTGGTAAACCAAAACCTGGCGGTGATTTCTGGATTAACAAAAGCCTCGAAAACTTCCGCGACCGGCTTACGAATGAGCATCTCGGATTTTGCGGTTGGTACTTCGGTTAGTTGAAGTGTTGTCATTGTGACTCCAGAATTTTCATGCTCAAAGAGACTGTCCTTCATTTCCGTTCGGTGATGTCTCTCGATCGGCCGAACCTCGCAACAGTTTCGCTGCATACTTCCCTGTCAGGCGGAATGGCCGTAGCGCGTAGTAAAGAAAGAAAAGCGAACCGGGCAGCGGCAGCAGCTTCCAGTCATCCACTCTTGGTGTGGCCAACAAGCGAATACAAGACGTAAGTTTATCTCGCTTTCCTTCCTTCATCGCCAGGTGAAGGCGAACCTCACCAAGAATTCCGAGCGCTTCAGTTCCTTCCCTAAACAGGCCGCGCTGCACCTGTTCAGCAAGCGCCACTACTGTCGCGTCCGCCGGCGCGCTGGTCCAAACATCAGGTGGAACTGGCGCCCCCAACAAGTTGCTTGCCAAATAGAGGCCCAACGAGAGAATTCGCCTACTGCCCATTCTGTCTGCGTTTTTGAGCAACAAAGTCCAGTCGATTTTTTCCCGACTCTCAATTAGTGCTGCAACATCACTGATCCAACCAAGCCTTTCCCAGAAATGCGTAAAGCCGTGCAGACACAGGATCAACAACAAGTCTTCCACGGAAACGGTCTTCAGTTCTCTGCAATTGACCGAAACCGGTTGAAGTCGGCTCCACAATTCGTCGGTATCAATCTGAACTGAGGCCGATGACACAACAAAATCCCAGTGCACGTCTACCCAAATATTTTTTCCATTAGCAAAGTTATGCGAACAATCAAACCGCAGTATTGCTGCTTGTTGTGCCGCGCTGAGTTCCGGTCTCGGAGAGAAACCCTCACTGACAAGCAATTCTCTGACTGCCGAGACATCTTGCTTCTTGACCAATATGTCCAGGTCGCCGAATTCCCTTCGACCCATATCACCGTAAGCCCACAGAGCAAGAGTTGGTCCTTTGAACGGAACAGCCGCAATGCCGTGTGCTTCGAGCAGGTCTATGAGTTTCAGTAGTTCACCTGTGAGTAAAAGATTCGACCTGGTATTTTCCTGATTGAGTTTCTCCAGGCTGGAACTGACTTTCGAAGGAATCGCCTCAGGACATTCCCTAACGAGATGATGATGCAGACTCGGGATTACGCGATGTCGTTGGGCCATCAACAGCAGATGATTCCAATCCAGATCTCTTCGAAGCAACTGGCGCAGGTTTGCTGTCGTGGCAATATCGAGCGATCGGCGGGCCACGCAAATTAGGATTTGGTCCTCGGGACGTGCGATTAGCATTGGGTTTAGCTACCTGGCGGCGAACGCCAAAATCTCAATAGCGCAGCTCGGAGACTGTCATCCTGCTGCTAGTTGAATCAAGGTAGCTGACGATGATAGCTTACCTCCAATGACAGACTCAGCTGAATTATTCGCGCGGCAAAAATACTTTGTTTGGCGCTCGTGCCTCAACGATCCGGAGTTGACACTGCTTTACCGGTGGGCTTGCAGGCGAGCGGAGGTTGGCACCATGTTTCTCGACGACACGTCGCCCGGCGCCCTCTCCTCGGCCGGAGACGTTTTTATGGACGGGCTGCTGATGGATTTGCTACCGCGCGCGGAAGAGCTCAGCGGCCTGAAGCTTTTTCCTACCTATTCGTATTTTCGCGTGTACCATCGCGGCGACGTCCTGGGAAGGCACACTGACCGCCAGTCTTGCGAGATCAGTTTGTCGTTGTGTTTGGGGTACCAGGGCGAAGAGCCCTGGCCATTGATGGTCGAGGGACCTGGGGGCAGCTCAGCAGTCGCTTTGGCTCCTGGTGACGCATTGCTCTATCGCGGGATCGAGTGTCCACATTGGCGCGAGCCTCTGGAAGGCGAGCGCAATGCTCAGGTCTTCCTACACTACGTAGATCAGAATGGTCCTTACGCGGAATGGAAATACGATAAGCGACCGAGTCTTTCGTTCAAAAGACCACGGCTGCAGACGTAGAGGGATGCCGACCTTTACGGACAAAACAATGATTGGAATAGAGGCAGTGACTTGAGGTGGGTTGCTATTTCTTCGACCGATGAGGAGGCGCTGGCTGCCTGTGGTGTCGATGCTGCACGAGCTTCTATTTCTTTTGTGGTGAGACCTTCCAGCAGTCCCTTGAAAACAAGAAGGTACTGATCAGTGAATTCTGCGGAGCCGATGACATTCGGATCTCTTGAGCCGAAGATCCTGGTTGCCGATAGTTCCCTTACCCAACTCACTATAAGGTCGACTGCATCCGTTTCCGGAAATTTTTCTTTCACCAGTCGAAGAACCGTAGCACGGTCTGGTACGTTTAAGAGTAACGCCAAAAAGAAACGGTGGTCCTGGCCCTTGATTTCGGTTCGCCGGCGGGTGATTTCGGCCTGTCTCCATCCCTCTTCGAACACTGGCGGAAGCAAGTCGGCAAGCCGGCCGTGTTTGTTGCGCGCGCGATCGAGCAGAGACTGAAAGCGATCGCGGCTGCGCGATACACCAACAATCTCTTCCAATTCGCGGTGACAAAGAAAATCGAACGCCTGCTCCAGCACGGCAAACGCAGTGTGGAAATCTGACTCGTCAAGGAGGTCTTCGATGAACCGGTCAGCCTCTGGGTGTTTCATCCTGAGTAACAGTGAAACCGTCTGCACCTTTTTTGTCAGCGAGGCATCCGTGAAAAACGGATTAACCGCCAGGAAGGGTTTGAGATAGGAGTATTGAACCGGCGCTCCAGGCGCTTTGTAAGTTCTAACGGTAATCGTTACCGAAGGTCTATCGAGATGAAAAAGGGAATGAATAAACTGCGAGCCTGAATCTATCTCGCGTATGTCGCCCTGCGATAGCAATGACACGTCATTGAACTCAATCTGTCCAACCAGGAAATGTGGATTGATCTCCCGCTCCTGCGCAAAGCGATACCGGCTGTGGACGCTGCCGCCTAATAAGACCTCAAAGGCGCCGGAGAACGAATGTTGGTGGATAGTCGTGGTCCCATCAAGCCAATAGTAAACGTCGATGAAGAACCTCGGACCAGCGTAGGTTGTGATTGGAGGATTGCCGAATTTTCCAGGGAGATCCATCTGCTCAGGCAAGTCCGGAGTCTTGTGCACCCAGCGAATGATCTCCCAGGGATCAACGCGGGCGCTCAAATTCAACTCTGACAGTGCCTGAGCGGCAATCCCCGGAAATACACTCTCGTTGTAATCCCGCGCACGCCAACGGCTTTCGACCAGCGCGCCAAGCTCCGCGAATGGTTCGACCCTGGTTTTCCGACCTTCAGTCAATTCCGAAATCATTTCCATTCGTTAGTTGGAAGTTTTCCCACTGTCCCAGATTGTTCTGCCTGGGAGGGTTAAAAAGGTGAGATCTGGTTAGGGGCTAAGCTGGCTGCATGCTTTCAGTCAACACGGTCTCGATTGCGTCCAGGGTGGCTGGTAAGTTTTCTAGACCTGAAGGGAAAGAAACCTCAAACACCGGAACCTTGGCTACCAGCTCCAGATAATGATTGATCATTCGGCGCTTGCGTTCGGCATCCTGGAGAGCGAAGGACCATGCGTGTGACAAGACCGCCGCCAGTGCTTCGCCAGATGAAAGGCGCTGCACAGAAACCGGTGAGGTAACGGTGCTTTCTCTGCGCAGCACACAGATCGCGGCGAGTGGCGAGTTTTCCGCACCGGGTGAGATACGTTCATCAACCCCGGCAACAGGCACGCCATCAGCTTGCTCGAAGAGTGCCGCTGAAGGCGGACGGAGCCGCATGGTAAAAGGAAGCGAGATTGCTACGCCGCCATGATCTGAAACCTCAAAGGCCACCAGATCATCCGCCCAGAGGGGATAGCCTCGACCACTCAACCCAAAAGCGATCGTAGATTTTCCGGTCTCGGAATCAGCGCACAATGCCGTCACACCCGCGGGCGAACGGACCGCACTGGCGTGCAACACCTCACGCCCGGAAACCTGAAGGGCCATGGGCAAAATCCTTCGCCGGTAGGCATCGTGGACCAACTCATCGGTAGCAGTGTCGGAAACTGTCGCGGCAACTTCGTCACCGCGACTGGTGAAACGAAAGCTCGCGAGATCAGGAAGGTGCATCCAGTATTCGTCGCCGAGATTCTCGGCGTAGGCATACACTCCTCCATCGCCGTCACGCCACACGTCACACCATGGATTAAATGTCCGAGCGGATGGAGGCACGACGGCTCCCATCCGCTCAATCCTGAGTTTCAGCATTGCGCCTCATCAGCGGCAAACCGGCAGAAGCGGTCACCGCGTTTTCAATCCGGCCGATTATCCCTGCCCCGTTGGCTTCTTGGGATCGCCTGGATCAGCTGGCGCCGTACTCAGCTTGCCGCCTCCCGGGAATTGCACTACGTCTTTTGCTTCTCCCGTGTAGGTGAGCTTCATAGGCTCCCAGGGCTTTTTCGACTCTTTTGAGTCAGTTTGTTTTGAGCTATCGTTGTCGGGTATCAAGGGTCGATCTTCGTTTGTCAATGATCGATCCTCCTTTCATGAAATATGGGCTCGGGCCCAGGTCTCTAAATTCAAAGTACCCCAAACTTGGTGGGCGGCGCTGCCGTCGCGGCGGCGCTCCAAAAGCGTCTCGATGGTGCTGTTCAATATTGCGTTATCAACTATCCCGAGGTCCGAAAGCGCCTTTGCTCCACGCAACTGTTCCCAGATGGTGCGCCCGTCCTGATATATTAAAGACGCGTAAAAGCTGGTCGCTTCCACCTTTCGCTGCTGTCCGAAGCCCAAATTTGGGAATCTGCGGGCCATGGAAGAACGTACCAGACCCTTGCTGCGTCCATCCTGGATCAACAGGAAAGGCGGAGTTCTATATAACATATCTACCAAATCTGTATCGCAAAATGGTTGCAACATGCGAACGCCGGCCTTTTGGTAAACCTCAAACATCTCTTCCAACTCGCGGGAAACCACTGGATGGTCAAGTGCCGGTCTGATGTCTTGTATATAGTGGCTGTCTGATGATTGCAGCTTGTTAACGTGTTCCTCTTCCCTGCGTCGATTAAACTCCCCACGCAACTCACTCCCAGGCGCCAGCCATTTGGGGGCTTCCCACGGGGCCGGTCGCGGCGATAACCGCCGACGGAGTTTCAATGCCCAAGGCGCGTTTTCTTTAACAAACTTGTGCGCCGGTGGCATGACCAGCTGTTGCGCTCCGAATTTCCACAGAAGATTCCAGCCCAGCGCCACACTGGAGCGCCGCAATGAGCGCCTCATGCTCGACCATAACTTGTAAAGACTTGCGAAATCAAAATCGCGCAACAGATCTGCGGCCAGTAAGGGACTAAGCCCAAGCCACTCGTCTCCGCCGCCCCCGGTAAGAATAGCCTGACAGCCGCGCTTTTTGCCTTCGAGCGCGAGCTGATAATACGCGGGCAGCCAGGTATTCATGAGTGGGCATGACAGAGAACTACTGAGTGCGAGTGCCGGACCTAATAATCCGTTCGTACCGGTCGCCTCAAAGAATGGCTTCACAACCTGTGGTAATCCGAGTTGGGTTGCTACGCCTCGCTGCACCACTTCTTCATTTGAAAGTGGATCGGGGAAGATCAGCGACAGCGCCCAGGGCTTTCGCAATCCCTTTGTACGACACAGTTCGGTAGCAACGGCAGCAACGGTAACGGAATCAAGACCACCGCTCAGGAAGATTCCGGCCGGCCCAAAGCTCAGGCAGCGGCTTACGGCCCGATCCAACAATTCATCAAAGCCTTCGACTTCCTCGGGGGTCAGCCACTGCACTTTTCCGTCGGGCGCGGGATCCCAATAACGGAAACTACGGCGTTCCTTGCCTGCTACTCGCAACGCATGACCGGGTGGCACGCGGCTCACGGACTCATAACACGTTTCTTCCAATCTGGGATAACGATCCAGGAAGTGGTCAACCAGTGCCGAGCGATTCAGTGCGCTCGAAACATGCGGCTGCCGAAGCAACTCCTCAATCGAGGGCGATAGCAGCAGATCATTACCGGACTGCGCGTAAAACAACGGATGACTTCCCAATGGATCGCGGAGGCAAAGCAAAACCTCTCGGGCACCGTCCCATATGATCAACGCAAACGAGCCTCTCAGGCGCTTCAATAAGTCTTCGCCCAAACGCAGGTAGGCCTTGAGAATAAGTTCTGCTTCATTACCAGCCGACGGCGCCAGGAAGTCTCCCAGTTCGTTTCGCAAATCGTCTTGATTGAACAATACCCCATCGAAGATTACGCTGCAGTTTGCTTGCGCCGCGCAAACGGGCGGGACGCCATTAATCTCGTTACCTAGGTAGACAGTTTGCGAGCGGCCGCTCGTGCCCACCACTTGCCCCATGTATCCAGGTAGATCAACGGGCAGGTTGCTGGAGAACGTGGCAAACCAGCGCGAGCCGGTCTGCCTTGTCACACCATCCTGCTCCAATTCCTGAACCTGGTAGTTACTCACCGCTGCTCACCAAACCTTCTTGCTGTAAAGATGCGAGCAAAGCATCTGCTTCGCTGGCAAGCTGATTTCGATCAACCTCATACTCGTCAAGCATTCGCTCGCTAACTTCCGCAGTATCGTGTCCGCCGCTCAGCAATTCCCAGAACCTGGCGGCTGGTCCATTCAGTTCGTAAAAATGATCGGTGTCCAGATTGAACAGAACCATTTCCTCACCAAGTCGCTTGAAGAGCACATTGGGGTTTGGCTTCATATGGACTGAATCTTTTGCTGGCATGCTTAATAACCCAAAAACGCCTTAAATCACCAAAAACTACAGTGACCTGTAGAGCCTGTCAATACAAATGGTCAACAGTGATCGACCCTCTGGACTTAATTCGAAAGGAGAAGGGTGCGTCCTCGGCCTGGCTCTCCTTGAGCGAAGAAGAAACGTTTGGCTGCGCCCTAAACCAACCCGCGAAGGCTGTCTTGGAAGCGCTGCCTTCGACTTCGGTAATACGATGCTGAAGATCACGAGATAGGCGAAAGACCACGGCGTCGCCGCTGCCAGTGTTCGCTGCCTCACTGATGAGTGCTTCCGACTCGCGGTTACGTATCTGAAGCACGCCGCCAGAATAAACCTCGCGACTCAGATTCAGACTCATGCCGACGACCCGGCCTTCGCCAATATCGTTATGCCAGGAATCGTGATGTCCATCACCCGGGTTGACGCGATAAACTCTGCCCTCGAAACAATCGATTCGAGCGCATTGCGTTATGTCCTGGATGAACTGGAAAAGTTTTTCGTCGTTCATTAAGAATAGTAAAGCACCAAAGGCGGCACTTTCGGACAAACAGAGTTCCTTATTCGAATCAATGCGTTCGTGAACTCGTTCGCGAAACTCACCGCGGTCAATCTGACGTTGAATCAAATCCAACAGTTCCGTTTCGAGTAGCCCGGGAAGCACGAAATAATGGCGCCGCTCAAACTGGTCTCGCAGCGCCCCCATAACCTCAGTAGAACCGGAAAGCTCTGTTCCCCGTCGCGTGACTTGAATCATAAGACTCTCAGCCGATCAGACTAACTTACTGTCGGCATTTCCAGAGTCAACCCGGAGCCGGCATCGGTTCCGAGCGGCGAGAAATGCAAGCAGACATCACTGTCTTCATTCAGCGCGACGCCGCCGACCTCGACCCAAGCATGTGCCTGGAGTTCGCCCCCCTCCTTGCGTGCGCCAAAACGAATTTCGCTCTCGATGTCGTTTCGTCGCAGGAGGCACCATAAAACCAATGTCTGCTGCAGACACCTTGCCTGATAGGCGCCCTTCTCCGCCGCGATTTTCACTGTCCGCGCGATCACTTTCGCCTGCTCGATTGCTGCCGCGTCTAAGTTCGCAAGAGTGCATTCCGCTGCAACGCTGACCTTATTGCTGCGATTTGAAGTTGTGCCAAAAGATGCTAGTTGGGCCAGGAAGTGGTGCCATCTGCTGACACCCAGCGCGTAGACTCCCCAAAAGGTCAGAGGCAGCAGAACCAGCGCCTGAGTGAGTAACCGGCGCTCGTTCCCTGATAATCGTTGCAGCTTCCGAAAACTATTCAACCCGAAACCTCCACAAAACCTTGCTCGAAACTTTTGCTCGCTAACCTGATCAAACTGATCAAATGCCTACTGAAGTCTATGCGCAACGAAACCGTTACGCGTTAGGGCTGGTTTGAGCGCTTCCGCTCGAGCCCTAACGCGAAGACCGCGCAAACTATAGGTACTCGCTGACTAAAAGATCCGAATACCGAAGGTGAAGGCTGCGTTGTCCAACCTTTGCGAACCTCCCGGTACGTGTCCGTGGAACCGATAATAGTCGACCTGAAACACGCGGATGGCTACGTGTTTACCCGCTTTGATGTCCAGGCCGCCACCAAACTTTCCGGCCCAACCATCGGTGGTGATAGGTCGAGTGCCGGTTGTTACGGGAAAGCCACCGAGTTGACCGCCACCGATCAACGCATGGACAAACGGTTCCATCTTGCTGTTGTCCCGGCGCCAGGTGTAGCGCGGGCCAACAATGTAGGTAGTCAAGTGTTGGTTCACCCCAAGATTGTCCTTGCGGGTGTGAGTCACGTCGAACTCAACGGCGACGTGCTTTCTGAAGTTGGCGGCGGCTGCCAGGGTAAAGCCGTGCAAATTTTCGCGGTCACTGGTGGGCGCCGGCGTTTCGAGGTAGTTGAAAGTGTAGCCCGCCGTGAAATCATATTTTGGGTAATCACGGTCCTGGGCGAAAGTTGCACTTCCACAAAAAAGCAGCAGGCATAAACAGGGCAAGAGTCTACGCATAATGTGGCTTATCTCCTTGTTCGAAAGTCAAAAGACCAGTTGGACAACATTAGGGGAAACTACTATGGAAAGCGACACACGTCAAGAATGGACGTGGCCCAGTTCACGGTTGAAATCAACAGGAAAGATCACGTTGAACCTGATTACTGTCCCCGCCCGGCCACCAGGACCAACCGCTTCCTCTCGCGATGGTTCCCGTTGGCGGCAAGGCTCAGACGAGCTTCCGGAAGCAAACCGTTCAAGAATCTTCGCAGCTCATCTTCGTTTCTCTCGGCCACCAACCTGGCTAATACCTTCAAGGCTGTTTGGAGGGTCTGCGGTTCAGGAGTCGCCAGCATGTTGATAAAAATCTTTGGGTGCGAAGTGGGCACCGTTTCTTCCGTCTCGAAACTCAATTCCTCATACAGTTTTTCGCCGGGACGCATTCCCGTTTCCGTAATCTGAATATCCTCATGCGGTTTGAGGCCGGAAAGCGTAATCAGCGTTTCGGCCAGATCCAGGATGCGCACCGGTTCACCCATGTGCAGAATAAACACCTCGCCGCCTTTGCCGAGCACGCTCGCCTGCAAAACCAGCTGGGCCGATTCCGGAATAGTCATGAAGTAGCGTTTCATCCGTTTGTCCGTAATCGTTACCGGCCCACCGGTGCGAATCTGCTCGCGAAAAATTGGAATCACCGAACCGGCAGACCCGATGACATTGCCGAAACGCACGGCCACAAAGCGCGTGTCATAAGCCCGGTTCAGATCCTGCGCAACCAATTCTGCGGCTCGTTTGCTGGCTCCCATAATTGAGGTCGGACGCACCGCTTTGTCTGTCGATATCAGGACAAATACTTCTGACCTAAACTCGCCTGCCAGCGCCGCAACCATCCGCGTGTTCAGTACGTTGTTTTGGACGGCTTCGGTAGCGTTGCTCTCCATCAACGGCACATGTTTGTGAGCGGCCGCATGAATCACTACCTGCGGCCGATAGCGATTGAAGATCGCCCGCATTCTTGACTCATCGCCGACATCAGCTACCAGCGGCTCAATTGCCAACGCAGGATGGTCAGCTCGTAATTCACAATCAATATCAAACAACGCCGACTCCGCGCGCTCGACCAACAACAGACGGGCTGGGGCAAAGCGCAGGACTTGCCGGGCCAGCTCTGAGCCGATTGAACCACCGGCGCCCGTTACCATCACGGTTTTGCCCGCCAGTTCTGCCCTGATTGAGTCAGTGTCAAGCTGCACCGGTTCACGTCCGAGCAGATCTTCAATTTCTATGTCGCGGATGCGGCTGATCTCTACGCGGCCTTCAATAATTTCGTAGAGTTCGGGGATGATTCGTACCTTCACGGGAATGGCTTCGCATATTTTTACGATGCGATGGATTTGATGACGAGACGCATGGGCAATGGTGATAATGACGTGGTTTATTCCGTGAGTGTGAACCAACCGCGGCAAATCCTGAGTCGCACCTAAGACCCGATGGCCCTGGACTACCGACCTTCCGAGCTTGGCGCGGTCGTCATCGACGAAACCCTTGATCGCAATATCCAGATCGCCACGCGCGTCAATCTCCTTGGCGGCCAGCAATCCAGCTCTGCCGGCTCCGATCAGTAACACCGAGCGCTTGGCCTTACCGTTGCCGTTGCCGTTCCCATTCCCATTGATATGTTTCTTTAACTGCACCCGTTTCTGTACATACTCATACTCAGCGCGACGTAACACTCGAATGCCATAGACTCCACCAAAAGCCAGCAGCACATCGATGAAATTGACCGACAGGGGCACCCGCCAGGCCTTGTAAGGCACCAGGCCAAGTCGCATGAGAGTCACAATGGATAAGGAAACAAGCGCAGCGTAGAGAAACGATTTTAGATGGGCGAGATCTGTGTAGCGCCAGATAGAACCGCGGGATCCGGAGACCGTTAACGCAACGAATTGCAGCAACACCACCAGCGGCACCTGGCTTAGGAAATTGCGGAATTCATCCGAAGGAATCTCGAAGTCAAAGCGCAGCAGGTACGCAGCGGTAAAGGCCGCAAGGAGTAGCGAAAGATCCAGAAGTGCCTGGATGCTGGTTGCAAGCAGGTGTCTTTTCGGGGGCAGTTCTAGCATTGCGTGGTTCCCTTCCTGGCTCTAATCCTCAAGAGTCAGACAACGGCGACCATCTCGTTAAAGCTCTGACTCTAGTTGAAAACGCGTAATTGGGGGCAAAATCCGGTTCAACACTGGCCTGAATCGGGACGCAACTCAAGATACAGTCGTGTTGAGATCAAAATCCTTAAACAAACACCGAGAATTGGAGCGTCGGACCGCTTCCTTGCAGTCATTTCACAGGTTTGCGGTCCCCGCGAAATTCGTTCTTAGGCTGTTCCCGACCGCTGACTCCGTCAACTGAAAGCTGGGAAGATTCGCCAGGCACAACTACAGCGGCAATGGTCTGTAGCAAAACCTTCAGATCAGTGCGCCAGGTTCGATCTTCAAGATAAGCGACGTAGCCTTTCAACTTGGCAGGTTGCAATTCTTTCGCGTAGTACTCCTCCGTGTCTCCCTCAACCTGCGCCAGCAAGTCTGCCTCGCTACGCAGGCGGAGAGTCACCGGATCCGTAATGCCAGGCTTCACTGCCAGGACTACTTGCCATGTTGGGTCAGCCAACTGTACAAATCGTGGAACTTCAGGCCGCGGACCAACCAGTGACATATCACCACGAAGTACATTCCATAGTGTCGGCAATTCGTCGAGCTTCGTGTTGCGCAAGAATCTGCCCAAGCGCGTGATGCGCGAATCACCGTTGCTGGTGATTTGAGGCCCACCAGCGGAAGGCGTCATGGTGCGGAGCTTATAAAGATTAAATGTGTCGCCGTGCTGTCCAACTCGTTGTTGTCGAAAGAAAACCGGCCGTCCCGAGAAGACGGCGATCCCTAGCCCGGTGAACGCGATAACAGGCGCCGCCACGACCAGCCCGGCAAGAGCAAGTGTTGCTTCCGCCCAGCGTGGTAGTCCATTCCTTGCCTCGACCATGCCGGGGCTTCTTTCTTTGACCACCACTTCAGCGCGCATGAGATTTGCAGATTCTCTTGACAGTGTTAATGACGTGTTCGATCTCGCCTTCAAGCATTCCAGGGAAGATTGGCAAACTGATGAGCCGTTTCCACTGGGCGGTCGCGATTGGAAAATCCTGGGCGCGCCAGCCAAACGTCTTTTGGTAATAAGGGTGCAAATGCAACGGGCGCCAATGGACGGAGCAACCTACGCCGGCGCGCTTAAGTTCGTTCATAAATGCATCGCGATTAATCTTCAGGCGCTTTAGTCGCAGCTTGATTGCAAAGAGATGCCAGGAATCGATTCGATTGTTTTTGCTGTCCGCAGGTGACGGCAACTCTATTTCTGCCACCGATGCGAGCGCTTCGCTGTAACGGAGGGCGATGCTTTCGCGCTCACGTCGCATCGATTCAGCGCGGCCGAGTTGGTGTATGCCAATCGCGGCAGCAATGTCGGTCAGGTTGTATTTGTAACCGGGCGCTACAATCTTGTAGTCCCAATTGCCGTTGGTCGAGAATCTTCCCCACGCATCGGCCGACAGGCCGTGCAAAGACATCAGTCGCATTCTCTCCGCCAGTCTTGCATTACTCGTAACTGCCATTCCGCCTTCGCCGGTGGTGATTGTCTTGTTGGCGTAGAACGAATAACAGGTTACGGACTTTGAACCGTTGCAGCGCTGGGCCCATGAACCGTCGGATCGCTTCAGTCCGGCAGGAAAGGCGTGGGCTGAATCTTCAACCACCCAAAGCTTGTGCGCGGTTGCGAATCGCTCCAGTAGCTCCAAGTCCAGCAATTTTCCGCCGACATGCACTGGCATGATGCCAACGATTTTTGTCGCCTCCGGTCCCTTCCCTTTGCCTTTCAGGCTCTGCGCCCGGCGTTCTGCGTCATCCATGTCCATGTTCAGGGTAACGGGATCGCAATCAACCAGAATCGGAATTGCCCCCTGATAACGCACCACTTCAGCCGTCGCAGCAAAAGTCATGGTGGGAACCAGCACGCCTTCTCCAGGTTTCAAACCAAGCGCTTCAACGGCGAGATGTAACGCTGCCGTCCCCGAATTCAGCGCCACTGCATGCACTTGTTTTCCCCGGCCCTTCGCGCTTTGGCTATTGCCGTTTGCCTCCACTGCGGCCGCAAACTCTGTTTCGAAACGCTTGACCTTTGGTCCACTGGTCAGCCAGCCAGAATGCAGCGTGGCTATAACTTCGTTAACTTCTTCTTTCTGAAGCGCCGGGCGAAAAAATGGGACTTGAATAGTTTTCAAAGTGGTTTGGGTTTTGTTTTAGCGAATTAAGGATGTTTACGAATCGATCCGTGGCTATAGAAGACCAATGCGCTCCTGTAGCACTGGCTGGGCTGAACGCGTAGTCTGGTCACCCCAACGATTCCAGAACTTGAGAATGCCGATAAGAAAACCTGCGCCGTAGCCCAGATGAATGATAGTGAACGCGATGGGAAAGAGTGGGAAGAACCGCCACCCGGTTTTGGCAGCCGCAGCGATTGTCGCCCCGAGATTAAGGACACCGTAGGCACCTACCGTTGCAATCAGCAACCACTTGCTCGTCACAAAAAACGGGGCAGTCAGGCAAAGTAACAACAACGCGATGACAAAGAGCGGTGGCACAAACTGGCGCGCCGACATCTGACGGGAATGCTTCTGCAGCACGCGCACTTTCCAGTAGCCATACTGAAAATATTGTTTCCAGAGTTTGCGAAAGCTCGCGCGACTGTAATAGCGCGATTGAATATCGGGTGCCAGGAGGAGGCGTCCGCCCAGTTTGCGCACGCGATAGCTATATTCATCGTCCTGGTTACGTACCAACTCCTCATCGAAAGGACCCGCGCGCTGAATCGTTTCTCGCCGGAAGCCTGGGAACGCGACCGTGTCGACGAACTTCGCTTCCCTTGTGCCGACGCGAAACGCTGAGCCGCCGACTCCAAAAGATGAGCTCATCGCCGCCGCGATAGCGCGTGCTGCGTAAGTTTCGCCGACTGTTTCGAGTGGGCCGCCAACGCAGTCGACTTTGGCGTCAGTCAAATGTGAAACGCAGCGGCTCACATAATCCCTGGCGATCTCGCAATGGCCGTCAACGCGAACGATGATTTCGCCTTTGGCCACTCGCAGTGCCGCATTGAGACCAGTCGAGACGATCTTTCCTGGATTATCAATCAGGTTTACGTTGGGATTCAGTAGCTGCGCAGCCTTGACAGCTTCACGAGTGCCATCATTCGAAAGACCATCCGCGATAATGATTTCCATGCGATCGCGTGGGTAGTCCTGGGCCAGCACCGCCGTCACGCTACGCTGGATGAAACCCGCTTCGTTCCGGACGGGCATTAGGACTGAGACGAATGGTGTATCCGGCATTAGTTTGCGTTGTGCCCATTCATGAAAGGTTCGACCAGCTGCCGCAATTGTTCGCGCCGCCGGCTCATGGGAAATTCTTCCAGGATGCGAGCTCTGATTGCCGCTCGGGCTGAATCCGGAAACGCCAACGCCGCCTGAACTCCGCGGGCTATCTCCACGGGCCCAGCCGAATTAAGGCGCAGTCCGCGTTCACCAGTCACTTCCGAGAGTGCGCCCGCGCCCGTCGTCACCGGCACGCATCCCGCAAGCATTGCTTCTGCCACGCTGAGGCCAAAACCTTCATGAAGCGAAGCCTGAACGTAAACCGCGGCCCGGCGATAATAGTCGAGCAATGCATCGTTACTGACGCGACCGGCAAAAGTAACGTTAGGCGTCGCAATCCTTCTTAAGTGTTCGATAGCGTCGTCCTTCCAGTTTCCCACCAGCACGAACTTCACATCAGGTAACAGCGCCGCGGCGCGGACGAATGGTTCGTGCCCTTTGCGTTGCAGGTTGTCGCGATCAACGTTACCTACAGTTAGAGCCATGCGAGCGCGTGGGCCTTGGGGCAGACTTCCAAACTGATCCGGCACGCCGAGATAAGAAGCGCTTACCTGCTCCTTCGGGATCGCCGCGTTTCTGATCGCTTCATCGCGGCTGTAGAGCGAAATCGTCGCCAGGCGGTTTGCGAATCGCATAGTTCGCCGGCTCACCCATTTTTTTAGCCCGCCACGCTGATGCCCGTAGCCAATTTCCGGCATTTTCGCAACGTCGTAGCCCCCGACTATCAACACAGATGGTTTGTGCGTGATGGAAGCCATCAGCAACGGTAGAAACGTATGCCATGAAGCAAACCAGCCGAAGACCAAATCGTGTTCCTGCACCTGCTTCCAAAGCGCTGCGGGATTTATGTAACGTGACTTCTCGTAGTGCTCGGTAACGTCGTAATGCTTGCGGAGCTCTTCCAAATCGAGTCGGACAAACTCGGTTAACGCATTGTGAATGAAGAGAATTCGATGCATTGCGATTAGACTTGAAGTTCAGACGCGGTCCTTTGAACTTCAGGAAGCGCCGCGTTAATGCCGACCTTGCCGTTCAGCAGAACTTTTCTAAGCACTTGCTCGATTCGGTCGCGGTAGATTTCCACATCAAACTCACTGACTGCTTGCTTCCGAGCGGCAGCTGCCAGAGACTCTCGCAAATTCTCGTTTGCGACAACGCTTGCGAGTGCATCACCTAGACGAGCAACATCTGCAACCGGGACGAGCAAAAACTGAACATCGTCGGCCATCAACTCGCGCGCGCCTGCGATATCAAACGATACGATGGGAAGGCCCGATGACATGGCCGATAACAGCGCCAGTGGGCTGGTGTCCTTTTCTACCGAAGTGAACGCAAAGATATCCATTGCGGCCAGCACGTTTGCCGTGTCATGCCGGTAGCCCGGTAATTTCACCCGACCCTCAAGACCGAGATCCGCCACGGTTTTCAGCAGACGGCGCTGATAAGTGTCGTTATCAAAGACCGGGGAGCCAATTAGCAATAGGGAAACGTTTGGGTTGACGCCGGCTATCCTTGCGAAGGCTTCTATCAAGTAGTGTTGACCCTTCCACGGTGTGATGCGCCCAAGATTTCCTATCACAAGATCTGCGTCGGGGATACCAAGCTCCTGCCGAACGAGTGTGCCATCGAGACCGGGTCGGAAAAGTTTTGTGTCAACGCCGTTGAGGATGACGGTAATGCAAGGCCGCAGAGATCGCGGCAACTGCTCCGCGATGCTGTTTCCATCAACGATGATTTGCTCAGGCAAAAAACGTGCTGCCAGGCCAAACGCGCGGCGGTAAATTCCAAAAGTTCGCTCGGAGATAAAATCCTGCACGTGCCACACGCAAGGAGTTCGCAGCTTCCGCGCTGCCAGGCCGCCGAGGAAATGAGACGAGAGACCTTTGGTCACTACCAAATCGGCCGAGCATTGAACTAAGAAGCTCCTAAGTTGTCTTACTGCCCGGCCAATAAGCCATGTGTCCCATGCCCAGGCGGCAGGATTGGGTAGGCGAGCTGAGCCAACTCGGACACTGGTTGACCAAAGTCGCGGCTGGCTGAGCAGGTGGACTTCAATTCCGGAGTCACGGCAGGCCTGCGTTAAGTCGCCCTCTTCAGGACAAACCACAATCGGCCGCCACTCGGTTGGATCTAAATTCCGGACGAGATACAGCGTGCTGTATTGCACGCCGCCCATCGCCGCGGCGGATTCAACAAAGACTACTGTCTTGCGTGATTGGGATTGCATGTCGTCACGTTGAATTTGAAGCTCTTCAGCGACGCGTTCCTCGCGTCAAACGCTTATCGCGGACTCTGTTCCAGACCCAGTTCTTCCAGCTCCCAAAGCTTTGCCTGCGAAAGAAAGTCGTAAATACCAAAATAGCCACAGAGAATTAACCCTCGCCAGCCTTCGAGAAAACCTCTTAGCCAAAAATATCGATGCAGGAAAACCAACCAGGGCCTCAGGATTACTCGACTCCAGCCGAAACGTATTCCCTGTTTGCGCAGCTCGTCTGCTTCGTAACGTGTGTAGCGATCGAGATTGCGCAGTTGCTTCGAGAGGTTGGGCATTCCGAAGTGCATGATGTGGCGTTTCAGGTTTCGCACTTCACCGGGAACTACCACGTGAGCGTGAACTTCGCGCTCGATCCAACGGCCCTGATCGCGTCTGAAGAGCCTGGTTTGATAGTCAGGATAGATACCGGCGTGGCGCATCCAGCGCCCAAGGACATGGTTTTTTCTGGGCAGGCGGAAAGCATCCACCGTCTTGCTGGACTGGAGCGCCGCTTCGATCTCCTGGCGAGAGCCCTCTTCCAGAGTTTCGTCGGTATCGATTTGAAGCACCCATTCGTTTTTGCACTGTGGCGCAGCCCAGTTTTTTTGCCGCGCGGAGTTAAGGTACTCATGCTGGATGATGCGCGCGCCGTATTCACGACCAATCTCAAGGGTTCGGTCAGTGCTAAAGGAATCAACGATCAAAATTTCGTCGGCCCACTTTACTGACTCCAACGTCTCACGCACCGTGGCGGCGCTATTGAAAGTTGGTAGCAGGATAGAGATTAGCGGGCGCATAAGAATAGGATGGCTCTTTCACTTCTGCGGTCTGCCGCAGCCAGATATCCACCATTGACCACACAAACCAGACCGGCAGGACCATTTGCGGCAACACTTGAACGCCTTGCATCGCCAACAGACTGCCAACACCAATAAATGACAATAGGAGAGTCAGTGCCAATTCGCCCTGTGAGCTCGATTTCAGCCACACCGGCATCCGTTGGACGAGCCTCACCAGCGTGTAGAGGTATCCGCCAAGGAAAACCAGGGCGGCCAGCAGGCCCAGATTCACGGCTACCTGAAGGAAATCGCTATGTACCCATCCGGCGCTACTCCAGCCTTTGCCAAAGGGAGACTCAATGACTTCGTTAACCGCCTGGAGCGCTCTCTCCTTGCGATCCAGTGCGCTGTGGTCAATCGGATTTCCCTGAAGGGCAGCAATACCAGTTACTACTCGCTCGTGAGTGTTGGGAATAAACTGATACCCGACTGTGCCGACTATGAGCACCAGCGCCGCGACGGCAATTCCATGCTTTTTCACGCGCAAGACACAGGCGACTGCAACCTGAATACATAGAACAAACCAAATACTTCGGTAACCGCCGATGTAAATAGCCACGAGCTGTAATATCGAAGCTGCGATGATTACCACACGCGACGACCAATGCCGCCACCAGGTAGCCAGAAAAATGGAGGCCGGCAAAGCCAGGACACATATGAAGGTTGCCTGAGACCCACCCCAGAATGAGAACTGCCCGCGAACGAAACCGTCTGCTGTCACTTCCGCCTTCGCACCCTTGATAAAAGCGGGAAACAGCTGCCCTATTCCGGGGTACCAATACTCAGCAACTCCCAACAGTGCAATCCAGGTACTGGCCACGAAAAACGCCATTAAGATATAGCGCCAGTAAGACTGGCGTTCCAGGACCACGGACAATACGATCAGGAGCGGAATCAGCAACAGGAAGTCGCGAAATTCGTTTAGCATCCTATCCCAGGGGGCATCGCCTACGATCAACGGCCACCACCCGAGCACGCAAAAAGGAAGGAACATCCAGAGCCACCAGGGCAGCGTAAACCGCGTGGTCAAGCGAAGCTGACGCTGAACAAAGATGCAGAGAAAGAGAACCCAAATCAGGATTTCGGACGGATGTATACGCAGGTTTTCAGTCCATTCAATCGTGCGATAACCGAGTGCCAACGTCAGTACCCACAGAATCAGACCAAATCGAATTCCGCGTTCACCGCCAAAGACAACTATGGCGCCGGCGAGCGCACCCAGGGCGACGATCAATTCCTTGTACGACAGTCCTTGCCGCTGGGCGTAATAGTCCACGGCGATAACGCCCAACACGATCGCGAGACCGAAAAGAACTATCTTGGTGAGCCTGACGCCTGCTACTTGTTCAATCATTGGCTTGCCCGCAACCTCCTGATTTCGCCAGTCTCGCTTCTGAGATTCTTTATGAACCTCGCCGGCACGCCCCCGACGACAGTGCCGGGCGGAACTGACCGAGTTACCACGGCGCCCGCTCCAACGATGCTTGATTCGCCAATCTCGATCCCTTCCAGAATGGTGACATTGGCGCCGATATATGCCCCTCGCCGGATAGTTACGGACGACTGAGAAGCGGGAATGTATTGG
>Ga0070706_100002104_pt1 | contig 20270 bp, 17 predicted proteins | sample KBSK5501metaG_FD_65476 | JGI IMG/M metagenome (GOLD analysis project Ga0070706, IMG submission 65476) | Corn, switchgrass and miscanthus rhizosphere microbial communities from Kellogg Biological Station, Michigan, USA - KBS K5-50-1 metaG | ecosystem: Host-associated > Plants > Roots >... | reverse complement strand
GCGCAGAAGTCGCCGCTGTTCAAGGAGGGCGTGGACAAGGGCTACTTCATCAAGCGCAAGGACCCGACGCATCGGGGCCTCACCTGGCAGACCGATCTCTGGCAGCCCGGCATGGCGATCGTCGACTTCACCAACCCCGAGGCCACCGCGTGGTACCAGGGCCATCTGCGCCGGCTCGTCGCGATGGGCGTCGACTGCTTCAAGACCGACTTCGGCGAGCGCATCCCCGACCAGGGCGTCGTCTACCACGACGGCTCCGATCCGGTCGAGATGCACAACCTCTACCCGCTGCTCTACAACGAGGCCGTGTTCCAGGTGCTGCGCGACACGAAGCGCGAGGACGCCGTGGTGTTCGCTCGCTCCAGCTATGCGTCGGGCCAGCGCTTCCCGGTGCATTGGGGCGGCGACTGCTGGTCCAACTTCGAGTCGATGGCCGAGAGCCTGCGCGGCGGCCTGTCGCTGGCCAGCTGCGGCTTCGCGTTCTGGAGCCACGACATCGGCGGCTTCGAAGGCAATCCGCCGCCGGCTGTCTACAAACGCTGGATCCAGTTCGGCCTGCTGTCGTCGCACAGCCGGCTGCACGGCAGCAGCTTCTATCGCGTGCCCTGGCTGGTGGACGAGGAGAGCTGCGTGGTGCTGCAGGCCTTCACGCGCCTGAAGCATCGCCTGATGCCCTACCTGTACGCGAAGGCCATCGAGGCGACCGAGACCGGCGTGCCGATGATGCGTTCGATGGTCGTGGAGCATCCGCACGACCCGGCCTGCACGACGCTCGACCGCCAGTATCAGCTGGGCGAATCCTTGCTCGTGGCGCCGGTGTTCACCGACAGCGGCGAGGTCGACGTCTACCTGCCAGCGGGTCGCTGGACGCATCTGCTGTCGGGCGAGGTGAAGGACGGCGGCCGCTGGCATCGCGAGACGCATGACTTCCTCAGCCTGCCGCTGTACGTGGCGCCGAACACGGTGCTGCCGTGGGGCGGCGAAACGGAGCGTCCCGACTACGACTACGCGCAGGGCGTGACCTTGCGCGTGTTCGCGCTGGCCGATGACACGAGCGCGAACTTCACCGTGGCCTCGCCGCAAGGCCGCGTTGCGGCGCGCGGCACGGTGCGTCGCGAGGGCAGCACGTACACGGCGACGGTGACCGAAGGCGCATTGCACTGGTGGCGACTGGAGGTCGACGGGAAGCCGGGTCCGCTGCAGGAGACGACCGGCGCATGCACCTGGACGGTCTAGCGCCATGCACGACAGCTACCACTTGTACCGCGCGCATTGGAGCCGCGCGCCCATGGTGTACATCGCCGGCCGCGACCGCACGACGCTGCCGGCCGGGCCGGCGACGGTGAAGGTGTACACGAACGCCGGGCGAGTGACGCTCGAGGTGAACGGCATCGAATGCCGCCGCACGCGACGCTTCGATCGCGTCGCCGTCTGGCGCGACGTGCCGCTCGCGCCCGGGCAAAACGTGGTCGCCGTGCGCACCGACAGCGGCGCCACCGATTCCGTCGTCTGGGAGGGCACGCCCTGAGGTCGAGCCGACGCTCCATCGCCGCGCTGCTGCTGAGCGCCGTGCTGACGGCGTGCGGCACGCCGCTAGCTGCACCGCCCGAGCCCGGCACCACGGGGATTCAGGTCAACCAGGTCGGCTTCGCGCCGGGCGCCGCGAAATGGGCCGCCGTGCCGCAGCGCGACGGCGCAAGTTTCGCCGTCATCGACGCGCGCAGCGGACATGAGGTCTACCGCGGCGTGCTCGGCCCCGCCGTCACGTGGGAGCCGGCACAGGAGTCGGTGCGCCTCGCCGACTTCTCGGCGCTGACGACGCCCGGCGCCTACCGCGTGCACGTCGACGGGCTCGCCGACTCGCCGCGCTTCATCATCGCCTCCGACGCCTATGCGGCGCTCAATGCGGCGGCCTTGAAGGCCTACTACTACAACCGCGCCGGCATCGCGCTCGAAGCTCGCCATGCGGGCCTGTGGGCACGCCCGGCCGGGCACCCCGACACGCATGTGCTCGTGCACGCCTCGGCCGCCGGCCCGGGCCGCCCTGAAGGCACGGTCATCGCAGCGAGCAAGGGCTGGTACGACGCGGGCGACTACAACAAGTACGTCGTCAACTCCGGCATCACGGTCTACACGCTGCTGGCCGCCTACGAGCACTTCCCGCAGTTCTTCCGGCGCCAGTCGCTGAACATTCCCGAAAGCGGCAACGGGCTGCCCGACCTGCTGAACGAGGCGCTGTGGAACCTCGACTGGATGCTCGCGATGCAGGACCCGGCCGACGGCGGCGTCTACCACAAGCTCACGAACAAGGGCTTCGACGGCGTCGTGATGCCGCACGAGGCCAAAGGCGAGCGCTACGTCGTGCAGAAGACGACCGCCGCCGCGCTCGACTTCGCCGCCGTGATGGCGCAGGCCAGCCGCGTCTTCGCCGCCTTCGAGGCGCAGCACCCGGGACTTTCGGCGCGCATGCTCGCCGCGGCGAAAGCGGCCTGGGCCTGGGCACAGGCGCACCCGGGGATGCGCTATCGCCAGCCGCCGGACATCCACACCGGCGGCTACGAGGACGCGACGCTGGTCGACGAGTTCGCGTGGGCCGCCACCGAGCTCTACGTGACGACGCGCGACGATGCCTACCTCGCGGGGCAGAACCTCGCGCAGTGGCCGATCGGCATGCCCGGCTGGCCTGACGTGCAGGCGCTCGCGTGGATCACCCTCGCCCACCACCGCGAGCGGCTCACGCCGCTGGTCGATCGCGGCCTGGTGGAGCGCCGCGTCGTCGATGCAGCCGATCAGCTGGCTTCCATCTGGCAGTCCTCGCCCTATCGCGTGGCGATGCGCACGAAGGACTTCTACTGGGGCAGCAACGCGGTCGCGCTGAACCAGGCGCTGATGCTGGTCCAGGGCTACCGGATCAGCGGGGACCGCCGCCAGCTCGATGCCGCGCAGGCCGCGCTCGACTACGTGCTCGGCCGCAACCCGATCGGCTCGGCCATGGTCACCGGCTTCGGCGAAATCTCGCCCCGCCATCCGCATCACCGTCCCTCGGAAGCAGACGGTGTCGACGCGCCGGTGCCGGGCTTCATCGTCGGCGGACCTCATTCCGATCAGGGCGACGCCAAGGGCTGCCCGCTGCCGTATCCGTCGAAGGTGCCTGCGAAGTCATGGCTCGACCACTTCTGCAGCTACACGACGAACGAGGTCGCGATCAACTGGAACGCGCCGCTCGTGTACGTGTCGGCGGCCTTGCAAGTGCTGACCGCCTCTCGCCCATGACACGCGTTCGCAGCCTGCGCCTGTGGGCGGCGGTCACGCTGCTCTCGCTGTGCGCGCTCGCGCAAGCGGCCTCGCGCAGCACAACCGCGCTCGACGGGCCGTGGCGCTTTCTGCGCAACGACGCGCCCGGCGCACAGGCGCCGGACTTCGACGATGCGTCCTGGGAGCTGGCGACACTCCCTCACACGTACAACGCGGTGGATGGCGAAGCCGGCGGTGCCTACTACCGCGGCCCGGCGTGGTACCGGCTCACGCTCGAGCTCGCTGCCGCGCGGCCGAGCCGACGCCGCTTCCTCGAATTCGACGGCGCAGCGCTGGTGGCCGACGTGTGGGTCAACGGTCAGCGCGCCGGCCGGCACGAGGGTGGCTACGCGCGCTTTCGCTTCGACGTGACCGAGCTGCTGCAGCCCGGCCGCAACACGCTGGCCGTGCGCGTGGACAACGCCAACCAGCCGACGGTCGCGCCGCTGGGCGGCGACTTCACCGTCTTCGGCGGCCTGTACCGCCGCGTGCGGCTGGTCGAGACCGCAGGGATACAGCTCGACCTGCTGAACCACGGCGGGCCGAGCATCGAGGTCGAGACCGACGACGTGTCGGCCGTCGCGGCTCGGTTGCAGGTGACGCTGCGCGTGCGCAACGCTCTGGCACGCGAGCAGCGCGTCGGCGTTCGACTGACGCTGCGCGACGCGCGCGGCCGGCGAGTGCTGCAACGCGAGCACGACCTGCAGGTGCAAGTTGGCGCGGTCCAGACCGGGCGCGCAAGCTTCACGCTCGCGCATCCGCACTTGTGGCGAGGCGTGCGTGACCCCTACCTCTACCGCCTGACCGCCGAACTGCTGCAAGGCGGGACCGTGGTCGATGAGCTCAGCGTGCCGGTGGGCATCCGCAGCGTGGCCGTCGATCCGCAACGAGGGTTCCTGCTCAACGGCGAGCCGTATCCGCTGCACGGGGTGAACTACTTCCACCCCGGCCGGCCCGGCAAGGGGCTGGCGGTGGACGATGCGCAGGTCGACGAGGATCTGCGCATCCTGCAGGAGCTCGGTGTCACGGGCTTGAGGCTGGTGCACTTCCAACATCCGGCGCGTGTCTACGAACGTGCCGACGAGCTCGGCTTCGTGCTGTGGACCGAGGTCCCGCTGAACGCTGCGCTGCACGACAGCCCCGCCTTTCGCGACAACCTCGCGCAGCAGCTGCGCGAGCTGGTGTGGCAGAACCGCAACCACCCGTCGGTCGCCATCTGGGGCCTGGGCAACGAGGTCTACCAGGTCGACGCGACGAGCCGCGCGCTGCTCGGCGAACTGCATGCGCTTGCCAAGCAGGAGGATCCGAACCGCCTCACGGCCTACGCGCACTGCTGCGCCGCCGATGACGACCCGCTTGCGCTGCGGACCGACCTCACCGGCTACAACCGCTATTTCGGGTGGTACGACCGCGAGCTCGACGACATCGGGCCGTGGGCCGACGCATTGCATGCGCGCCTGCCGTCGCGCGCAGTAGGCCTGAGCGAATACGGCGCGGGCGCCAGCGTGCGGCATCAGCAGGATCCGCCGCAGCGGCCCAAGCCCGACGGCCGCTGGCACCCGGAGCAATACCAGGCGCTGTTCCACGAGGCTTATTGGCGGCAGATCGAGGCACGGCCCTGGCTGTGGGCCAGCTTCGTCTGGGTTGGCTTCGACCTCGCGTCGGCCGGCCGCAACGAGGGCGACCGCCCGGGCATCAACGACAAGGGGCTCGTCACCTACGACCGGCGCGTCCGCAAGGACGCCTACTACGTCTACCAGGCGCACTGGAGCCGCGCACCGATGGTCCACATCGCCAGCCGCCGCTTCACACCGCGGCCCGCGGGGCCGACGCCGGTGAAGGTCTACACGAACGCCGCGCGCGTGACGCTGCAGCTGAACGGACAGCCGCTCGGCACGGCGCTGGTCGCCGACGGCATCGCGATCTGGCCGGCCGTGCCGCTGCAAGCCGGCCGCAACGTGCTCGCTGTCAGCGCCGACCACGGCGCGACCGATACCGTCACCTGGGCCGGCGAACCACAGGCTCCGGGAAAGACTCACTGAATGAACCACACGATCCCGCACCCCACCGCCACGTCGGCCCCGTCCGACAGCGTGCGCCCAGGGCGCCACCCGCTCAGCTGGGTGCCCACGCTGTACCTCGCGATGGGCCTGCCCAACGTGATGGTCGGCGTGGTCGCGGCCATCATCTACAAGAACCTCGGCGTCTCCAACGAGGACATCGCCCTCTACACCTCGCAGATGTACCTGCCGTGGGTGCTCAAGCCGCTGTGGGCGCCGCTGCTGGAACCCTTGCGCACCAAGCGCTGGTGGGTGATCAGCATGCAGTTCACGATGATGGCCTCGCTCGGCCTGGTGGCGTTCTGCCTGCCGCTGGACGGGTTCTTCCGCGCCTCGCTCGCCTTCTTCTGGATCACCGGCTTCGCCTCGGCCACGCAGGACACCGTGGCCGACGGCGTGTTCATGACGACGATGCCGCTGCGCGACCAGGCGCGCTACGCCGGCCTGCAGGGCATGTGCTGGAACCTGGGTGCCGTCATCGCCTCGGGCCTGCTGGTGTCGCTGACCGGCTGGCTGCACAAGTACATGGGCCTGCCGTGGGTGCAGTGCTGGATGATCGTGGTGACCGCCGCGGCCCTGACCATGGGCGCCTTCGGCCTGTGGCACCTTCGTGTGCTGCCGCCCGGCGCACCCTCGGCCGTGCAAGGCGAGAGCCTGGCCGTGGCCTTCATCGCGCTGCGCGAATCGTGGGCTTCGTTCTTCCGCAAGCCGCAGATCTGGATGATGCTGGCGGTGATCTTCTTCTACCGCTTCGGCGAGGGCTTCATCGAGAAGTTCGGCCCGCTGTTCCTGCTCGACCCGCGCAGCGCCGGCGGGCTCGGCCTGGACAACGAGGCGCTGGGATTCATCAACGGCACGGCCGGCACCATCGCGTTCATCGCCGGCGCGTTCCTCGGCGGCTTCCTCGTCGCGCGGCGCACGCTGCCGCGCTCGTTCTTCGTGCTGGCGCTGGTGCTGAATGTGCCGCACCTCACCTACTTCTGCCTGAGCCAGACGCTGCCCGAGAACACGCTGTGGATCGGCGCCATCGTCGCGCTGGAGAAGTTCGGCTTCGGCATGGGCTCGGTGGGTCACATGCTCTACATGATGCAGCAGGTGGCGCCGGGCCCCTTCAAGATGACGCACTACGCGATGGCCACCGGCGTGATGGCGCTGACGAAGTGGTCCACCGGCACCGTCAGCGGCTGGCTCTGGTCCGCGGTGGGCCACAGCTACGGCAGCTTCTTCGCCGTGGTGCTGCTGTTCTCGCTGCCGCCCATCGTGCTGGCGTGGCTGGCGCCGTTTCCGCATCCGGACGACCGGACTCCATGAACCGCCGGGAACTGCTAGCCGCCACCGGCGCGATCGCGCTCTTGCCGCGTGCCGCGGCAGCCCTGGACGTGCAGCCTCTTGCCGGGCAGCAAGCGGCCACGAGACTCGTGTCCAGCCTGAACAAGGGCTGGCGGTTTTTCGAGGGCGACATCGCGCCGCCGGAGATCCGCGGTCACGGCATGAGCTACGCGAACGCGAAAGCCGGCGTGGCCTTCGGCGGCGCCGCGGCCGACTTCGACGATTCCGAATGGACCACGGTGACGCTGCCGCACGACTTCGCCAGCCACCAGCCGCCGCAGCCCGGAGCCAACGCGTCACAGGGCTACCGGCGCCGCGGCATCGCCTGGTACCGGCGCCTGGTGCGCCTGGACGAAACAGACCGCGGCAAGCACCTGGAGATCCGCCTCGACGGCATCTCGACCTTGGCGACGATCTGGTTCAACGGCACGCTGGTGGCCCACAACTGGAGCGGCTACAACACGATCACCCTCGACGTCACGCCGTTCGCCACCTATGCCGAGGCGCTGAACAGCCTGGTCGTGCGGGTGGACGCGCAGGCGCAGCAGGGTTGGTGGTACGAAGGCGCCGGCATCTACCGCAACACCTGGCTGGTGAAGCGCCACCCGGTGCACATCGTCACCGACGGCGTCTTCGCCCATCCGGTGAAGCGCGGGCCGCGCTGGGTCATTCCGATCGAGGTCACCGTCGGTAGCACGCTGGCGACATCGCGCGACGTGCAGCTGCGCTGCACCCTGCTCGACGAGCACGGCCGGCGCGTCGCGCGCATCGCCAAGCCGCTCACCGCGCTGCCGCTGGAGCGGTCGGTGGTCACGCTGCAGATGGTCGTCGATGATCCGCGCCTGTGGTCGGTGGAATCGCCCACGCTCTATCGCATGCACACCGAGCTGCTCGACGACGGCGCCGTGCGCGACGAAGCCCAGACGAACTGCGGCTTTCGCACGCAGCACTTCGATCCGCACAGGGGCTTCTTCCTCAACGGCCGGCACGTCAAGCTCAAGGGCGTGTGCCTCCACCAGGACCACGCCGGCGTGGGCGTCGCGGTGCCGCGCGGCATCCTCGAATACCGGCTGCAACGCCTGAAGGCGCTCGGCTGCAATGCGATCCGTTGCGCGCACAACGCGCAGGACAGCGCCTTCTACGAGCTGTGCGACCGCATGGGCTTTCTCGTCATGGACGAGAACCGGGTCTTCAACCCGTCCGGCGAGCACATGGCGGAGCTGGAGTGGCTGGTGCGGCGCGACCGCAACCATCCGTCGGTGATCCTCTGGTCCGTGTTCAACGAGGAGCCGATGCAGGGCAGCGCGCAGGGGCGCGAGATGGTGCGGCGCATGGTGCATGCGGTCAAGCGGCTCGATCGCACGCGCCCCGTGACCGCGGCGATGAACGACGGCGTGCTGGCGCCCGACAACGCGGCACAGGCGGTCGACGTGGTCGGCTTCAACTACCAGACCGGTGCCTATGACGCGTTCCACAAGGCCTTTCCGAACGTGCCGATCACCTCGTCGGAAGACACGTGCGGCTACATGACGCGCGGCGAATACACCACGGACCCGAAGCGGCAGGTCTTCGCTTCGTATGACGACGACCAGGCGGTCTGGGGACTCACGCATCGCGCCGCATGGAAGGCCATCGCCGAGCGCGATTTCGTGGCCGGCGGATTCGTCTGGTCGGGGTTCGACTACCACGGCGAGCCCACGCCGCACGAATGGCCGTCGAACGCCACGTTCTTCGGGATCATGGATCTGTGCGGCTTCGAGAAGACCGCGTTCTGGATCCACAAGGCGCAATGGGTCGACGAGCCGGTGCTGCGCATCGTGCCGCACTGGAACTGGCCCGGCCGCGAGGGCGAACACATCACCGTCATGGCCTGCAGCAACGTCGACGAGGTGGAGCTGCGGCTGAACGGCGCACTCATTGGGCGACAACATGGCGACCGCTACGAGATGAACCGCTGGCAGGTGCCGTACGCGCCGGGCCGGCTGGAGGCGATCGGCTATCGCGGCGGCCGGATGGTGGTTCGCGACGCGGTGGAAACCACGGGCCCCGCCGTACGCCTGCGCCTCACACCGGAGCGTCCGACGATGATCGGCGACGGGCTCGACGCGCAGCCGATCAAAGTTGAGGCCCTGGACGCGCAGGGCCGGCCTGTGCCCGCGGCCCAGCACGTCGTGACCTTCCGCGTCGAAGGCGCCCAGCTCATCGGCCTGGGCAACGGTGACCCGAACGACACCGACGGCGAGAAAGGGCCCACGCGCCGCCTGTTCAGCGGCCTCGCGCAGGCGATCGTCCAGACGCTGGAGGGCTCGTCGGGCAGCTTGCGGCTCACCGCCGACGCGCCCGGGCTCGAGGCGGCTGTCTGCATCGTGCGCGTCGCGCCCGGAACGCCGGGCGCCGCCCACGAGGCCTCCCCTGCCCCAGTTCAGGCGATCGGGAGCTGGCGCAATTCGCCGCTCGTCCCGCGTCTTCCGCCAGCTGATTGGCGTCCCGCGTCCCAGGACATGAACAGCTGGGGCTGGGTTGGCGCCGGAGCGGTGCAACGCTTGGACCAGAGCGGCTATGCCGTGTTCGGCGCGGAACTGAGGCCCTTCGCCACCATCAGCAAGCTCGGCGGCCAAGTGCAGTTCTTCAAGTTGACCGGCCGCTGCGAGGTGTTCTGCAACGGCGTCTCGCTGGGCCGAAAGGAGCGGCCCGAAGCCGCGGACCTGCGCTTCGCACTGCCGCCGGGACTGGACCTGGTCTGGTTCACTGTGCGCTTTGAAGTCGTTCGCGGCGAGCCGGTCGGACTGGGCGGGGCGCGGCTCATGGTCCACGAATGACTATGAGAGCCTGTGCGAAGCCCTACGCCACCCGCGTCGCATCGCATCGCATGGTTCGGCTCTTGCTCCAAGCAAGAAGAGCAAGACCTCGTTTGTCCGTCCATGTTTTGTCCCTTCGCTCACCATTTCCGGCGGCGGCTTAGCGTCCAACAGGGGCTCGCGCAACAACGCCGCTGAGGATCTCCAACGTCAGGCGCGTCTTCTCGCGATCGCAGTCCTGAGTGCATGTGTCGCCGCATGCGGCGGTGGATCGTCATCGTTGGCAAGCGCCGGCGATACCTTGTCTACGTCCGCTACGCTCGGTACCACGTCCAACGCGGCACCCGCACCGGCATCCTCTTCGACGTCGTCGACGGAGGCTTCGGCAGCCGGATCGGCCTCGTCCGCCGACACGTCGATCCCCGCATCGAGTCCCGCACCGAGTCCTGCACCGAGCCCCGCACCAGCCTCACCTGCGTCGCAGCAGACGCCGGCAATCAAGTGGCCCGATCCGGCACCCATTGGATGGGGCACAGCACTCAGCACGGCGCAGTTGAACGCAACATCCACCGTCCCCGGCACATTCACCTATTCGCCGGCAGCTGCAACGAAGCTGGAGGTCGGAGTTCAGTCACTGTCGGTCACGTTTACGCCGCAGGACAGGACAAAGTACGCGACGAGTACCGACGACCGGGACCGCCACATTCGAACGGCAGCCGGCCATCGACGTGCGTGGCAATGCGTTCTCCGTTTTGCTCCCGGCAAAGAGCATCATGACTTTGGTGAACTAGCGTCGTGAGTCCGCAGGTGTGACGAAGTTTGCTACCCGCAAGGGGTGGTCCGCGAGTTGCAGTAGATGACAGCCGTGCGAAACCGCGCGCTGCACGGGTGAACGGACAGCGCGCCGCGAGCGAAAGTCGGCTTTGACAAAGAACGGCACTGCTCGCCTCGTCACATGACAATTCATCAAAAGGAAAAAAATGCCACCGGCACTGAATACCACGTCGCATGCCCGCCTCGTCGCGATCGCCTTCCTGAGTGCAGGCGTCGCCGCCTGCGGTGGAGGCGGGTCGTCGTCGACAAACACCGACACGACGACCGCGTCGGCGCCATCGCCGTCGTCATCACCATCACCATCACCATCGCCTTCGGCATCGCCGTCGCCGTCGCCGTCGCCGTCGCCTGCGCCCGCACCGTCGATTAACTCAGCCCTTGGGGTGCCCAATCGGCTTCTTGGCGGCTTGGGCGCCGGCAACTCGATCTCGGACATGACGAGCCAGCAGATTCGCCCGGACATCATCGATACGTACCTTGTCGGGGTGGGAAGCGGTTCATGGCCGACATGGAACACCCCCGACGGGGCCTACATCACCTATGTCTCCGCGAACGTCAAGGCAATCGGCGCCGTGCCCATGTTCACGCTGTACCAGATGGCTTCCAATGGAGACGGAAACATCAGCGGCATCAACGACGCGACGTTCATGGCCAAGTACTGGGCACAAGTCAAGCTGATGTACCAGAAGATCGGCGCGACGGGCCAACCCACGCTGGTCAACCTCGAACCGGACTTCTGGGGCTACGTCCTGGCAACAGCATCGGGTGGCGATCCTGCAAAGTTGCCGGCACGCGTGAGCATGACGACGGAATGCGCGAGCCAACCAGACACCGCGGCAGGCATCGCGGGATGCCTGCTGACGCTCGGACGGACCTACGCGCCCAAGGCGCAGATCGGGTTTCCGCCGTCCTTCTTCGGAAGAGATGCGACCACTGTCGGCAACTTCATGGCGAAACTTGGTGCAGACAAGGCCGATTTCATCGTGGCGCAGACGAGCGATCGTGATGCCGGTTGCTTTGAAGTCGCATCGCCGGTGCCTGAGTGTGCGGGGCGCGGTAATGGACCGTTCTACTGGGACGAGAACAACGTCGCGACACCCAACTTCAGTCAGAGCCTTGCCCAGTGGAGCACCGTGCGAAGCCTGGTCGGCAATCTGCCGATATTGTTCTGGCAAACGCCGTTGGGAGTGCCCTCGGCAACTCCCGGCGGCAGTCCGGGCCATTACCGGGACAACCGTGTCCACTACATGCTGACGCACCCGACGGAGTACACCGCCATCGGCGTGTTTGCGATCGTATTCAGTGGCGGCGGAAGTACCTCGGCAAACATCACGACGGATGGCGGACAGTTCGCGCGCCTGTTCCAGGCCTACTTGGCAAACCCTGCTCCGTTTCCCCACTGAGGGCGTTGAAGCTGCGCGCCCGTTGACGGCCCTGCTCAAACGCCCCGACCGGGTACTCACGCGCCGCAAGCTGGAAGAGCAGTTGCTGCCCGCCGGGCTCGCCAACGAGAGCAACGTGCTCGATGTCCACATCTCCAACCTGCGCCGCAAGATCGGACAGGGCTACATCCGCACCGTGCGTGGCATCGGCTATGTGATGGACTCGCTCCCAAGTCGCGAGGCAGAACAACACAAACTCACCCGTGACTGAAGTCAAGTGCAGCCACGACGATCCATCATGGCGCGGAATCGCTCTCGCTCCTGTTCTGTCATCGCATGCCGGCCACCGCTCGGGGGACGACCGGCAAGACCGCCAGCGCCGCGCCAACCACCGAAGAGCAACCAACTCAAGGCCATCAGACCGACGGCCTGCCAGAAGCCGATCGACGGCAAGCCGAACAGGTGTGGCATCAACATGTTCCAGAGTTGCCAGACTGCGGAGCCGAAGCCGGCCACTGCAATCGTGGCCCAGAGCAGTACCAGCACAGCCATCTTTGCCCAATGCTTGTTCATCGTGGTTCCTTCATCGGTGTGTTGATCGAGTTGAGGTTTCGAACTGCCGGCCTCAGCTGCCCATCGCTTCGTCGCGAAGAGCCTGCAGCCGCTGACGAAGTGTTTTCACGGCGTAGTGCTTTCTGGAGAGCAACGTGTTGATGCTCTCGCCGCTGGCCTCTGCCATGGCCTTGAACGAGATACCGTCGATCTCGTGCGCGATGAACACCAGTCGCTGGTCCGCGGGCAGGGCCAGGACCGCTTCTTCCAGGGCCTGAATCAGGCGCTTGCGGGCGTAGGACTCTTCGGGGCCGGCGGCCGGGTCGGGCAACCAATCGACAAGGCTCTCGTCTTCAGTTGCGAGCAGCGGCATCGCGCCGGGGTCACCGAGCGACCCTGCCGCGTCGAGCGCTCGCCCGGCCTGTCGTCGCCGGTCGGTGACACGGTTGCGGATGACAGTGAACAACCAGGCGCCCGCATGACGGATGGGGACCATGAGGCGTACCGCCACCACGAGTTCGAAGAAGGCATCCTGCAGAATGTCTTCGACATCTTGCGGGTCTGGAACCTGGCGCCGCAGCCAGGCCTTCAGGCGAGGCCGCTCGCTGGTGATGACCGCGATCGCTGAACGGTCGGCGTCTGCCATTTTCCGGTCTGTGTCGAGAGTGCGGCTCGCCTTCATGATGGTAAAGACGACTGCACGCCCCTGATATTGTGTGGACGGGCCCAACGTGCGTGCCCCAGGTTGTGCGGCACGGATGCCGCCGCTCGCGCGGACGGCCTCAGCACCCCAGCCAGGACTTGAATTCTCGGGCTCGATCGCGGGCGACGGTGACGTCCGTGCCCCGCTCGCCCTCGAGGCGCGCATTGAGCGAGCCGCCCGGCAGAGACGTCACCTCACGGATCCAGGCGATGTTGACGATCGTGGCGCGATGAATGCGCAGGAACTTCTTCGGGTCCAGTCTCTGCTCGAGCTGCGCCACGGTGTGATCGACGCAATAGGATTTGCCATCCGAGACCGCATAGGTGAGTTTGTCCACCGCGCAGAAGTGGCTCACCCGTGCCAGATCCAGGAACCACAGCCGGTTGCCGACCCGGGACGCAATCCGCTCGGGATACTCCGGAGGGCTCGGCCGCACAGCGTCGCACAGCTGCTCGAGCAATCCCCGCAGATCCTGTTGGGCACCCGTTTCACGCAGGCGCTCGATCTTGTTCAGTGCCCGGTCCAGTTGTTGAGGCTGGACCGGCTTCAGCAGATAGTCGACCGAATTCACCGCGAATGCCTCGAGCGCGTATCGATCGTGCGCGGTGGTGAACACCACCAGGGGCTGCCGGGACAACTGCGCCAGCACGTCGAAACCATTGAGTCGCGGCATCTGGATATCGAGGAAGCAGACATCGGGCGCGCACGCCACGACAGCGGACACCGCCTCTTCAGGCACCGTGCTCGCGCCGACTATCTCGACGCGACCAGTCTGTTGCAGCAGACGAGCCAATCGCTCCACTGCCAGCGGCTCATCGTCGACGAGATAAACGCGCAATTGCCCGCTTTGTGTCATGACAGCGGCAACTCCATCTGTACGACGCACCAGCCGTCACGGCGCAGCACATTGAGCTGGGCCTGCGGCCCGAACAGAGCGTCAAGTCGGCTGACCAGATTGTCGAGCCCGTGGCCGGCCTGCACAGCAGACAGACTGAATCCCGGTCCGGTATCGCACACCTGGATCAGCAGGCGCCCGTCTTGCGCAGACGCGCTCACCGCGAGCGCGCTGCCGTCGCGCTGCGCAAAGATGGCGTGCTTCATCGCGTTCTCGACGAGCGACTGCACGGACAAGGGAGGGACCCTGGCGTTGAACAGCTCGTCGGGCACGTCGATGCGACAGTGAAAGGCGCCGGCAAATCGCACCTTCTCGATCTCGACATAGTCCGTCACCATCGCCAGTTCCTGGTGCAGCGGCACGAGCGGCTGGCGCGTGTGGTCGAGACAGGCGCGCAGCAGCCTGCTCAGTTGGTGCAGCATCTCTTCCGCGCGGGCCGGGCTGTTGACGATCAGCGAGCTCAGCGAGTTGAGCGTATTGAAAAGAAAGTGGGGATGAATGCGCGACTCCAGCGAGTGCAGCCGGGCCTCTGCCGCCAGCTTCTTCGTCCGCTCTTGCGCCATCTCCTTCTCGCGCAATCGCATTTCGGCATCACCCAGGCGCGCATGCACGGTGGCCAGAAAATACGCTCCCAGGCCGAACACGAGTGCGAACGGCAGCGCGCTGCGAAGCATCGCCCAGTACTCGGGCCAGAAGTCCTTGACGAGCGCAGCACCGCTCAGCATGGGCACGGTCAACATGATCAGGCAGCCGACCGCCCCAAAGAACAGAATGCCGACGCCGATGGTGAGCGCCAGCAGGCGCGGCCGCGCCGTCAGGCGCTCCAGCACCGGCGGCAAGACCAGGAGCGCGAGGGCGGCGGTGGCGTTGGCGCCCAAGAAACTGGTGAGCCACGTGGCGAGGATCTCGCCCGAACCCGCCGCTCTGCCGGGTATCCACAGCAGTGCCAGCAGGACCATCGCAACGTTGACGACCAGCAGCGAGAAAACCCAGTTTCGCTTTCGCTGCACGCGAAGCGTGGCCCAGACCCCGTTCATCTCGCTGGGAGGGGTTCGAAGATGCCCGTGCGAAATACGTTCACGAGCTGCCCGGGCTCGTGTTCACCGAGCTTGAGCGTTCCCAGCACATCCTCGTGCAGCGTTGCGTATTCGATCTGCAGAGTCTGCAGCGCGACCCAGATTTCGCCCCAATAGTGACTGCGGCCCTCGAGATAGATCCCAGCGTCCACAACCGCCACGTTCAGCCGGTTGAAATACGCGCTGTAGCCGATGAGGGCGCAATCTCGGCCGTTTCTGCGCGAGCGGCCCATCCACATCAGCTGGACATCGCGGTTGTGGAAGGTCCCTACGCCGGGCATGTTCACGGTCCCATTGCCCGTGGCAAAGCGGTAGGGCTGATTCAACATCAGGTGCTCGAGCTGAGTCTGTCCGAACGACTCGATCATTCCCGTATCCCACACCAGATTTCGTTCGGGCACCGCCGTGGCCGGGAACCCTTTGAAGAAGTCCGCAGCCAGGCTGGTGGTTCCGTCGTTGTGGTATCGGAATCCTTCCATGAACTCGCGCTTCTGCGGCGGCCCGGCAGGGCCGTCGGCAGTTTCGAAGTCGACGTGGGAGACATTCTTCCAGGCGACCTCGCCTCCCGGAAGGCCTCGTGTGTAGTCGCCCGAAAATCGTTCGCGCTTGATCACCTGGCCTTTGGTATCGGCGATCGAGTGTTCCACGGTAAATCGGTAGCTGCGCGGCCCATCGTCCTTTACCGGGGCGCCACGGGGCAGGATCCACGCATTGTCAAAGGCACAGCCACCCAGCAGCGCGCCTGCGACGATCAACAGCACGAGCGTACGCATCGACATCACCTCCTGTCGAGCAGTATCGGGCTGCGCAAGGCAGCGCGCACGTGCTCGGCGATGAAGGGCAATAGCTTCGGACGGGAGGCTTTGCAGGCAGGATGAGCCGTACCGGCCGGCGGCCCGCATCGGGACGTCAATGCCTTCTTACCGCTGAACTGGGACGCCATCATCACGGCAGCGCCTGCCCGAGGTGAGCCGAGACCCGGACTCAGAGCTTGAGGAACCAGCCGCGCCGGTGAGCAAACCACAGGAGAGGGAACAGCAGGGTCAGGTACGCCACGCCGAACAGGATCGAGGCCGCCTGGGGGTCCAGCCCGGCCAGCAGCAATTGGCTGCCCCAACGCAGCGACACACGACCATGGTCGGCCAGCGGCAACCAGTTCGCGTCGAGCGCGGGCGCGAACAGGAAGCACACCAGATAGGCGAGCAGCGGGTTGGCGCCGAACACGCGCAGCGGGAAGAACAGAGCATTGGCGTGGCCGTTGCGATACACCAGCGTGAGCGCGCCCAGCAGCACGAGCGAGAAGCCGGCACTGAAGAGGACAAAGGTGCTGGTCCAGATGTTCTTGATGATCGGACATGCGCCTTGCAGGCCGATCGCGAGCGCCATCAGCGCGCCGCCCGCTGCGATGCAGATCCGCTCCGGTTGCCGCCAGGTCGGCCACGCCGCGTTGGCGGCAACGCCGAGAAGGATCAGCGCGCAGGTGGGGTAGATCGACAGCAGGCCATCGGGATCGAATACCACCTGGCCGTTGACCGGCCACCACCTGAACAGGTGCGGCACGGTGAACACCGCGCGGTCGATCACCGCGGGCCAGCTGCCCTCCGGATCAAAGCGCTGCGCGCCGTATCCGGGAACCGGCACGAAGTAGAGCAGCGCCCAATAGGAGACGAGGATGCAGGCTGCCGCGACGGACATGCGCACGGCGGACACCTGCAGCCGGTTGCCGCGGCGGGACGAAAGAAGCACGAACATCGCGGCGAGCGCGTAGGAGGCGGCGACGAACAAACCCAGGCCGGCCATCAAGCCGCGGCGCCGGCCGAAACGGTCGCCCAGCGCCGCACCGGTCAGGAGCAGGACGGCAAAACTCAGGTTGTACGCATTGACGATCCACTCGAGTTCGGTCACCGAAGCCCGAAGCTCAACACGCATCGCGCCGAGTGCGGTGGTGACCACCATCGCATCCAGCGCCACCATGAACGATGCGAGAGCGGTCAGCGCCAGCACCCAGCGCCGGTCATCGGGGACGGCAGCGGCGCGTGGCGAGGGCAGGGGCTGGCTGGACATGGGCGGGTTCCCTCGGGCATCGGACATGATGCGAAGACGAACGGGCCGATGAAAAGGATGCGGTGGGCCCCTGGCTCTGAACAAGGCGACCGCTCACACGCGTCCGAAGTCCAGCCTCACGGCGAGTTTCCCGAAGTGCGATCCGCCCGCGGCGAGCGCCTCGTAGGCGCGGCGCACTTCTGCCAACTCGTACACCCGGTCGACCACCGGCTCGATGCGGGCCGCAGCGATCGCGGCGACCGCATCGGCCAGATCCTCTGCCGAGCCCGTGTTGTTGCCCTGCACGCGCAGCGATTTGACGATGATGCGCAGCAGGTCCACCTCGGCTGCGCCACCCGACAAGAAGCCGATCGCGAAGACGGTGCCGCCATGCCGCACCGCGTTCAGCGAACGCGCGAAGGTCTGCGCACCTGCGGTTTCGAGCACGAGGTCGGCGCCGTGGCCGCCGGTGGCATCGATCACCGCGAGGTCCCAGTCGGGCGTGCGACGGTAATTGATGAGATGGTCGGCACCGAGCGCCTTCGCGCGTTCGAGCTTCTCGTCGGACGACGACGTGACGATCACGCGGGCACCGCGCGCCTTCGCGAGCTGGATCGTGGCCACCGAGGAGCCGCCGGTACCCAGCACCGCGACCGTGCGGCCCGGGCCGATGTCCGCGGTGGCCAGCGCATTCCACGCGGTCGTCGCGGTAATCGGCAACGACGCGCCCTGCTCCCAGCTCAGATGGTCAGGCAGCTTCACGAGCGTGTCGGCGCTCACGGCCGCGTATTCGCGCAGCGAGCCGGGGCGCTCGACGCCGCGCATCGCATGCGCACCGCGGTCGCTCGGACGGCCCGCCGGCCAAAGCGTCTTCGGATGAATCGCCACGCGGTCGCCGACCGCGAGCGTGTCGACGTCTGGGCCGAGCGCGACGACCTCGCCGGCGCCATCGGCCACCGGGACGAGCGGGAAGGTCGGGCCGGGGTAGGCGCCGGTCGCCACCGCAACGTCGATGAAGTTCAGGCTCGCGGCCTTCAGGCGCACGAGCGCCTCGCCGCGCTGCGGCACGGGATCGTCGAGCGTGACGACGCGCAGCGCGTCGAGCGACGGAGCGGTGAGATGGAGAGCTTTCATGACAAGGAACCTCGCGGTCGTTGAAGGGATGAAGTCGAATGGGAGCGAGCACATCCTATTGCGGCGCGTTCGAAAGATAATCAAGCGATCTCGCCGGACACTCATGCATAAATCGCAGCACTCACTTCCCGCGCTGGAGACGCCGGTCTTCGCCGAGCTGTCATCGTTCGTGGCGATCGCCGAGGCCCTGTCGTTCGCGCGCGCCGGCGAACGGCTGAGCCGCGATCCGACGGTGCTGTCCAAGCGGCTGCGCGCGCTGGAAGCTCGGCTGGGCGTGCGGCTGGTCGAGCGCACGACGCGCAGCGTCGCGCTGACCGAGGCCGGTCGCGGCTACCTGGAGCGCGCCCGTACGATCCTGCGCTCGATCGACGAGGCCGATCGCGAGGCCGCGCAGCAGGCGTCCGGCGAGCCACGCGGCCACCTGCGCTTGGCGCTGCCCGACAGCTTCGGCCGGCTCTGGCTCGCGCCGATGATCAACGAATTCCTCGCCGCACATCCGAGCATCACGATCGAGGCGGAGTTCTCGAACCGCTTCGTCGACCTCGTCGGCGAGCGCTTCGATCTCGCGGTGCGGCTGGGCGAGCTCGACGACTCGCGACTGGTGGCGCGCCGCGTCGCGAACCGGCAGCGGCTGCTCTGCGCGTCGCCCGCCTATCTGCAGCGGCACGGGGTGCCGCGCCGGCCCGAGGATCTCGCGGATCACGCCTGCCTGGTGTTCACCGGGCTGCCGAATCGCGACCGCTGGGACCTGAGCGATGCGCAGGGCCGCATCAGGCGCGTCTCGGTCTCGGGGCCGCTCGTCGCCGACGATGCCGAGGTGCTGACCGAAGCCGCGACGGCCGGCCTGGGCGTCATGCTCGGCACCGACTGGCTCCTCGGCAAGCATCTGCAGGATGGCCGCCTGTTGCGCGTGCTGCCGCGCTGGCGCCCGCTCGACGAGGGCGCGATCTACATCGTGACGCCGTCGGGCGTGGGCGCGGCCAGCAAGACGCGCGCATTTGGCGAATGGATCGCCGCACGCCTGGCGAATCCGCCGTGGAAGTCTGCTCCGACTCGGCGTTGATCCGTGTCTGATCTACGCAGGGCGTGCGGTCCGCTCCGGCTCGCCGACACGACGCATCCGCGACGGGTCAGCGTGCGGGTCTCGGGCCCGCGGCTATGCGGTATGCGTGCCGACGACCGCCAGGCACGCGCCGCGCATCATTCGGGACACCGCGGCCGTGCTGCGCCCTCGCGCGCGCAGCGTCTCGAAGACGGAGTAGCTCGTCATCGCGTCGAGGACATCGACGAGCTCGGGGCCAGCGGACTTGCGAACCGCCCCGGCCTCCACCATGCGCCGCACCAGCACCTGGATCGCCTTGCGACGGCGCTCCATCCGTTGATTGACCACCTCGAGGAACTCGGGATCGATTGATGCCGCCGCGTGGATCGAGGCTATCGATTCGTCGTAGCCCCACGCGCGGCAGATCACGTCGATGAGCTCGCCCAGCGCTTGTGCGGGGTCTTCGAGGGCCATGACCTCGCGGATCCGCTCGAACCCTGCCTTGCTGGCGAGGTTGTCGAGGACCGCCTCCAGAAGCCCGCGGCGCGAGCCGAACTGGTTGTAGACCGTGAGCCGCGTGACACCGGCAGCCTTGGCCACGACGTCCAGCGAGACCGCGGTCACCCGATCGCTGGTGCGCAGGAGCTTCGTCGCTTCTTGGACGACGCGCGCCTTCTTCTGCGCAGCGGCGGCGTCTCGGATCGAGCTGCTGTACGGGGGTGCCATGAACGGGATGGGATGCGCCGACATGTTGTGTGGGTGTCGCGATTTTCCTCGAATTCGACACACATCGGTCCCACTGGCCCTCTCAAGGTCGCCCTTGCGGCAAGAGCCGCTGGCGTCGCACATCCGCCAGCTCGAGCATCCAGACGTTCGAGTTGCCGTTGTTCCAGCGCAGCATGTCGCCGTACGCGCTCGCCGGTGCTCCGGTCTCGCGGCCGGTGTTCACCGCGGGCGCGGTGCGATCGCTCGTGAAGAAGAGCTGGTGACCGTCGGGGCCGAAGTTGGCTTCGCCGTACGCAGCCTGCGGGCTCGCATCTCAGATGCGTCGCATCGGGCGGGCTTTTCCTCGCGCTCTCGTCAGCCCGTCGGTGCCTTGCCAGTGAAAACCGCCAATTGAGCGTCGAA
>Ga0070706_100002099_pt1 | contig 20324 bp, 24 predicted proteins | sample KBSK5501metaG_FD_65476 | JGI IMG/M metagenome (GOLD analysis project Ga0070706, IMG submission 65476) | Corn, switchgrass and miscanthus rhizosphere microbial communities from Kellogg Biological Station, Michigan, USA - KBS K5-50-1 metaG | ecosystem: Host-associated > Plants > Roots >... | reverse complement strand
GCGGCTCTCAGCGTCTCCACGCAGGCCACCCAATCGACCGGATCCGTCATCGCGCGGACGAGCTCGCGCTTTATCTCGTCTGGCGCGGACACGAAGTCACGGGTGATGCATGAGGCAAAGGGGATCGCAGGTTCGAGCAGCGTCACCGACGCGAGCGCGCGCTCGAGCTCTTCGGCAGCCGGGCGCATCAGCGGCGAATGTGCCGCCACGCTGACTGCAAGCGGTATGACGCGGCGGGCACCGGCTGCTCGGGCGATTTCGCCGGCCGTTTGCACCGCCCCGTCCTCGCCCGAGATCACGATCTGATCCGCCGTGTTCACGTTGGCGACGACGACGACGCCCGGCGTCTCCGAGCAGATGGTTGTGACCCGCTCAGCCGGAAGGCCGATGAGGGCGGCCATGCTGCCCGGGCGATCTCCACCGGCGCGCGCCATCGCACTCGCGCGGACCATCACGACGTGAAGCGCTTCCTCGAAGCTCAGCGCGCGCGCAACGACGAGTGCGGCGAGCTCGCCGACGCTGTGGCCTGCCACCAGATCGGGCATCAGACCCGTTGCTTCGAGCGCGCGCCCCGCAGCGACGGAAGCAGTCAATATGGCAGGCTGGGCGACGGTGGTGCTGGCAAGCAGCTCGGCCGGACCATGAAGGCAGACCGATCGGAGATCCCAACCGAGGATCTCGCGAGCGATTTCCCAGGTCTCGATGGCCGGTTGGGCTTCGCCTTCGCCCATGCCGACCGATTGGCTTCCTTGACCCGGGAAAACCCAGGAGATCAACGTGGTCCCTCCCCGTTAAGTTACCTGTGGTAACAAGCGATCCGTTCGCGCATCTCTTGGCGCCTGACAACCCTTATACAGGCCCAAAACAAGCCCTGTCTACCTCTACCGGCCGGTAGGTTATTAAGTCTTTGTGAACGGAAAGTTTTGCATGCGGAACTACTTTGAGTAACATGACGAACGTCGACATGAGTGCAGCCAAACAGCGCATCCCGGGCACCGAGCGGCGCGAGCAGATCCTCGCGACGGCAAGGCGGATGTTTGCCGAACGGGGGTACGACGCGTTCAACGTCGACGACGTCTCCGCGGCGGTCGGCGTCAGCAAGCCGGTTGTGTACCGGCATTTCAGCGGGAAGCGTGACCTATACCACGCGGTGCTCGAGGAGCACCTGGCGGAGCTCATCCGAAGGCTCTGGGTTGCGCTGTCGTCGTCACCCGACCCGCGCGCGCGGCTCCGAGCGGGCCTCCAGGCCTACTTCCTCTTCGCCGACCAACGCGAGGACGGATTCCGGATGCTGGTCGAAGCCAGCGCGCGCAACGACGCCGAGATGCAAGCGAAGCTGGGCGGCATGTGGGACGCCCTTGCGGAGGGCGTCGCCCGAACCGTCGGCGATCTCCTACGAGCAGCCGGTCTGGACCCGGCCGGAGCGCCGGTATATGCGCGCGCGATGATCGGGATGGCGCAGTCCGTCGCTGAGTGGTGGCTGAGAACGAGACGCGTTTCGCGCGACGAGGCGACGGACTATCTGCTTGCATTGAGCTGGCGTGGATTCGACGGGTTACCGCGCCATCCGACGCGTCTTACGTCGTAGCGTTACTCAGCCGAGCGCGCGCACGGCGGCAGCCAAGATCTCTGCGCGCTCTGCCTTGCTCAGCTCACGGTCGCCCATCTCGAGAGCAGCAGAGGCTCCCTGCTTTACAACGGCGACGGCGGCTCGAGCCCGGATCTTCTTCATCGCGTTCGGTTTCGGGCCGACGAGGCTCGTGATCAGCGTGTCCTCTTTTTCTTTCAAGTTGTGCCGCTCGGCCCACGCGTGCAAGACCGAGGGATCTTTCTCGAATGCGGCGAGGCACGAGCACGGGCCGGCGACGAAGTCGAGCATGGCGGCCAGAACCTCTTCTGCATGCTTGCCGGGCTCATCGGCAGCAGCTCGCTCGGTGAGCTCCGTGAACTCGGCGATCGGCTCGGCGAGGAGCGCGTCGAGGATCTCTTCTTTGGACTTGAAGTGGTAGTAGAGCGCTGCCTTGCTCGTACCGAGCCGCTCGGCGATCTGGGCGATGGACGTGCTGCCGTAGCCCTGCGTCGTGAATAGCTCGCGCGCGATGTCGAGGATCCGGGTCCTCGTGCCAACTTCTGCCTGTTCCTCGATCATGGGCAGATTCTACTTGACGACCGGTAAGTCGTCCAGTAGTCTTGCATCAATCTTACCGACCGGTCGATAAGACAGCTCCCTGGTCAGGGGTCGCAGGAGCCCTCGGCTCCCTCGTTGCGAAAGGTTCACCCGCGCGTCGAAATCGCGACTTCGCGTTCGGCGTGTCGGTAGAGCGGCCGGAAGTGGCTGCTCGCAGGACGTATCAGAAGGAGGAATCCCCGCTATGGCAGTTCTCGAATCCGACCTCGCTCCTCGAAGCGAACCGAGCCCGCTACAGGCAGCAGACCCTCGCAGGTGGAGGGCGCTGGCCGTACTGGCGCTCGTGCAATTCATGATCGTGATCGACATCACGGTCGTCAACGTAGCGCTGCCGTCCATCCAGCGCGCCCTGCACTTCTCGGCCGGCGGCCTCGCGTGGGTCGTCGACGGGTACGCACTGACGGCCGGCGGCTTGCTTCTTCTGGGCGGCCGCGCCGGGGATCTCCTGGGGAGACGCCGGCTCTTCTTGATCGGGACGGGCCTGTTCGCCGCCGCCTCTTTGGTCAGCGGAGCCGCTCAGAGTCAGTCGATGCTCATCATCGGTCGCTTCGCCCAAGGCGCCGGTGAGGCACTTGCGTCGCCTGCGGCGTTGGCGCTCTTGGTCTTGCTGTTCACCAACCCCAAAGAGCGGACACGCGCGCTCGGCATCTGGGGCGGTCTCGCCGGACTCGGCGCGACGGTCGGCGTTGTTCTCTCCGGGATCGTTGTCAGCTACTTGGATTGGCGGTGGATCTTCTTCATCAACGTTCCGATCGCGATCGTCGCCGTCGTCTTGGTTCCGCGTCTCGTCGACGAAAGCAAAGCCGAGCAGTCGTCGCGGCGGTTCGACTTCCCCGGTGCGTTCCTCGTAACGGCCGGTATCCTCGCTCTCGTCGACGGCTTCCTTGCTGCATCGCGTCACCCATGGGGGGCCCCGGCGGTGCTCTGGCCGCTTATCGCCGGCGTGGTCGCCCTTCTTGCGCTCGTCGTCGTCGAGAGCCGTTCGTCTGACCCGCTGATCCCGCTGAAGTTCTTCGAGAATCGCACGCGGGTTTCTGCGAACGTGGCAACGGCAGTGATGGCGAGCGGCATGTTCGGCATGTTCTTCCTCCTGACGCTCTACCTGCAGCAGGTGCTCGTCTACTCACCGCTCAAGGCGGGGCTGGCCTATGTGCCGTTTGGCATCGGGCTCGTTGCTGGGATCGGAGTTTCGACGCAGCTCCTCGGCCGCCTCGGCGCGCGCATGGTGATAACAGCGTCGTACGTGGTCGTGGCGCTTGGGTTGTTGCTGCTCGGAGGGATCACAGTTCACGGCTCATACGCCGGAAGCTTGCTCCCTTCGATCCTGATGATCTCGTTCGGTATGGGCGCTGCGTTCCCGGCGACGCAGATCGCCGCGCTACACCAGGTTTCTGAAGAAGACGCCGGTCTTGGCTCGGGTGTTCAGAACACGGTGATGCAAGTCGGAGGATCGCTGGGTCTTGCGGTCTTGGTGACGGTGGCGGTGCGGCACACCGGCTCGGCACTTGCGGCCGGAAGCACTGCGGCTCTTGCGGCGACCAATGGATACGCGCTGGCGTTCAAAGTGGCAGCGGGCGCGTTGATCGCCGCGGCAGGCCTCGCCTACGCGCTGGTTCCCGGTCGCAAAGCGATCGCAGCCGGCGCACAGGAAGCAGCCGAGCTGGAGGACGAAGTCTTCGGCGCGGAGCCGATCGAGGAATCTGCTTAACAACTCGTTACGTGCCCCGAAGTAACGGTGATGCACTGTACGTATGGAAGGAGTGTTGACGATGGAAGCCTATGTTCTGGTTCAGACTGACATGGAGCGCGATCCGATCGCCGATGCATTGCGAACGATCTCAGGCGTTGCGTCTGCCGAGGATCTGAGCGGGCCCTACGATGCGATAGTCGTTGCGGACTACGACCCGCAGGCCCGACCGATCGACGCGATCGTCGAGGAGATCATGAGTGTCCCGCGCGTGACGCGCGCGCTGGTTGCTCCGGTCGTGCGCTCCTTCGCGGGAGCGTCGAGCGGAGAGGCTGCCTAAGTTTCGAGCTTCGCTTTGATGTTCGCCAGGTCGCTCTCGAAGCCCTTTGGCATGTCTTTGGAGATCTTGAACATCGTCATCTTCGCGAGGAACGTGGGCTCAGCGATCTCGGCCCCCTTGGTGACCGTAGTCGCGCCGGAACCCTCGCTGAGAGCGAACCAATGATGGACGCGTCCGAGCGCGCCGACTGAATCCCAACCGAATTCTTTCGGCGGGTTCATCTCGGTGATCGTGCTCTTCTCGCGCTGCGTCCCGAAGTTCTTGGCAGTGGTCGAGAACGTCGAGCCGACGGCGGTCGGGCCGTCGCCGTCTCGCGTGACTGCGAGACCGTGTCCGCCCCACTCGCCGTGACGAGTGAAATCGCTGACGTATGCGAAGACCTTGTCGGCCGGCGCGTTGATCGTGGTGCTTCGTTCGAATCGCTTCATGTGCATCCCCCTGGATCGTCGAGCTGCCCAGCTCCCTGTGTTGGAGAGAGCGTAGGCGCTTGGCTCTCGCGTCCGCCAGCAGTGGTCTTCGAGTTTAGTATTTGCGCATCTCAGCGCGATGCAATGAGACCACGCGCTAACGTGGCGACGATGATGAACAAGTCCAGCAAGAGAACCCTGACCCTGATCGCGGTTCTGGTTCTCGTCGGCCTGACGAGTTGCGCAGCCGGCCCCGACACGCAGCGGGCCGTCGCCAACGCCGGCGGCCACGTCGCCGGATTCTGGCTCGGGCTGTGGCACGGGATCATCGCGCCGATCACGTTTCTCATCTCTCTGTTCACCAAAACCATCAACGTCTACGAGATCCACAACAACGGGAACTGGTACAACTTCGGCTTCGTGCTGGGTGCCGGCATCTTGTTCGGTGGTGGCGCCGCAGGCTCGAGAAAACGAAGGAGATAAACCCGGTTACCGATAGCGCGCTTCGCTGATCGCCGCCAGCGTTGCTCTCGCCCACAGTTCGTAGCCCGCGTCGCTCGGGTGGAATCGATCGACTGAGTGGTTTCGGAGCGGGTCCCGCACGAAATCAGGTCCAATGCGACCGGCTATGTCGACGTAGAGATCACCGTGACGATTCGCGGCGTTGCGAAGGTCTGTGTCGAGCTGGTGGCCGCGCACGCCCGCGATGAACCGTAGTGGTTGAGCGAAGCGAGGGGTGCTCGCGAATTCGCCGATCCCAAGGACGATCACGTGATCTGGGTGGACGGCAGCGACGCCGTCGAGCAGCTTCTCGATCGCGGTGCGGAACGCTCCGCGCGACGTCAAGTGGGTCACATCGTTGCCACCGATCCCGACGAAGACCCACTGTGGGCGTGTGCTCTCAAGGAGAGGCAGCTGATGGGCGAGGACGTCGGAGACGCGCGCGCCGCTCTTGGCGAGAACGGCTAGCTCCACCGGCCGCCCCAAGCCGCGCGCAACGAGGCGCGGCAGCGCGTGCTCGGGAGAGGACGCTCCGACTCCCTGACCGGTCGAATCCCCGATCCACGTAACGCGGAGCGGCTGGCCCGGCCCTGCACCGATCAAGCCGTCGAGTTCGTCCCGGCTGTATCCAGGCAAGTTCGGCCCACCGCGCGCCATCAGAACTTCTATGACGAGCAGCCCGGCGAAACCAAAGAAGACTCCGGCGACGACGACAAGCACGCGACGCACGATCGAGCGAACGGCAGGTCTGCGACGCGGCGTGGGCATCGAGAGGACGGTAGCGCACCGGTGCGATGAGATCTGGTCGATGACCGCGGCCGGGCGATAGGCTGCTCGCGATCCGAACGCAACGGGAGAGGTCGTTGGCCGAGACAACGCATTTCCGCACGTGCCCGCTCTGCGAAGCGACCTGCGGGCTCGAGTTGACGATGGACGGCGACACGGTCCTCCGCGTTCGAGGCGACGCCGACGACGTCTTCAGCAAAGGCTTCATCTGCCCCAAGGGAACCGCCGTCAAGCAGCTTCACGAAGACCCCGACCGATTGCGCGCGCCGATGCTTCGGAAGGGCTCGGAGTGGAGCGCGGTCTCTTGGGACGAGGCGCTCGCCGCCGTCGAGGCAGGTCTCAAACCGATCATCGAGCAGTACGGGCGCGACGCGGTCGCGCTCTACCTGGGTAACCCAACGGTGCATAGCCTCTCGGCAAGCGTGCTAAGTTCCGTCATCGTCAAAGCATTCGGCTCGAAGAACTTCTATTCCGCCGCATCGGTCGACCAGATGCCCAAGCATGTCACGTGCGGCTTGATGTTCGGCAGCGCCACGCTGATCCCGGTTCCGGACATCGACCGGACGCAGTACCTGCTCATCGTCGGAGCGAACCCGTGGGTTTCCAACGGGAGCCTCGCCACAGCGCCCGATTGGCCCGGCCGGCTCAAAGCGATCAGGGCGCGCGGCGGCAGAGTGGTCGTGATCGACCCGCGCCGCACCAAGACTGCGGAAGAAGCCGACGAGCACATCCCCATCAAACCGGGAACCGACGCCTTCTTCTTGTTCGCCGTCGCGCGCACGATCTTCGAAGAAGGTCTCGCGTCTCCGGGCGATACGGCCACGAATCTCAGCGGCATCGACGAAGCGCGCGCGCTGGTGGAGCCCTTCACACCGGAGCGGGTCGCGCCGGTCACCGGCATCGACGCCGAAACGATCCGCCGGATCGCGCGCGAGCTGGCCGCTGCACCGTCGGCCGCCGTCTACGATCGAGTCGGCGCGCACCAGCAAGCGTTCGGCACGCTCACGTCGTGGGCGACCGACCTCATCGCTGCGATCACGGGCAACCTCGACCGGCCCGGCGGCAAGATGTTCCCCTACGCCGCGCACCTCAAGACCGATCCGCCGGCTCCGGCCGGTCGCGGCTTCCGTCTCGGTCGGTTCCGCAGTCGCGTGAAGGATTATCCCGAAGCGTTCGGACAGCTTCCCGTCGCAACGCTGGCAGATGAGATCGAAACGCCCGGCGACGGAAAGGTTCGCGCGCTCGTCACGATCGCCGGTAATCCGGTTCTTTCAACGCCCAACGGCGTGCGTCTCGCGAAGGCGATCGAGTCTCTCGACTTCATGGTCGCCATCGATCCGTTCTTGAACGAGACGACGCGGTTCGCCGACGTCATCCTTCCGCCGCCTTCGATCCTCGCGCGCCATCACTACGACTTCTCGTTCTATGCGCTGTCGGTTCGCAACATCGCCAACTACAGCCCACCGCTGGTCGCACCCGAAGGACCCGACGAGTGGGAGATCATCTCGCGCGTCGCGCTCGTTGCATCGGGACAACCGGTGACGACGGACCCCGCCGTCGTGCCGCGCATGGCTCTTTCGCTACTGGTGAACGAGGCGATCGCGTCTGGTGTACTCGCCGGTCGCGAAGCAGACGACGTCATGCGGGCGCTCGACGGCCGGGGGCCGATCGAGCAGATCCTCGATTTTCGTCTTCGCACCGGACCATACGGCGATCTTTTCGGTCAGAAGCCGGAGGGTCTTTCGCTGACGACGCTCGAGCAGAACACGCACGGCGTCGACCTCGGGCCGCTCGTCCCACGTTTGCCGAACATGCTTCGGACGGCGTCGGGGAAGGTCGAGCTTGCGCCGCCCGAGATCGCGGCCGACGTACCGCGGTTGCGCGCGGCGCTCGACGACCGCGCGTCGAACGGGATGGTGCTGATAGGCCGACGGCAGTTGCGCTCGAATAACTCGTGGATGCACAACGTTTCCACGCTGACGCGCGGAAGCAACAAGTGCACGCTCATCGTGAACCCACAAGACGCATCCAGGATCGGTTTGGAAGACGGCTCGACCGCGCGCATCCGCTCGCGAGTCGGCGAAGTCGAGGCGCCCGTCGAGATCAGCGACGAGATGATGCCGGGCGTCGCGAGCTTGCCTCACGGCTGGGGCCACAGCGCCCCCGGGATGCGGATGTCCGTCGCGCGCGCCAACGCCGGAGTCAGCCTGAACGACCTCACGGACGAGGAGCTGCTCGACCCTTTGTCGGGCAATGCGGTCCTGAACGCGATCCCGGTAACGATCGAGCCGGTCGCCTGAAGAAATCTTGCTCAAGAAATGTCGAATAGCTGATTCCTCGGGATTCCGGGGCTCGAGCGGTCTCCGTCGGTACGATTCGTAGATGGGGTCGATCCGGATCCGCGGATGGTTCAGAGTTGTTACGCGGGGAGTCGTTGCCGCACTGATCGTCGCCGCGCTCGGCGAAGCCGTTTCTTTCGCCCTGTTCGCCGCCCACGCGGTCCCTCGCGAATCCGCCGCTCAGGCTGCGCAGCAAGGCCTGATCTTGTTCTATTCGTTCCACCGCGTGGCATTGGAGATCCACACCACGGCGCTGCGGCTCCCGTCGGTCGTCAACGGAGCCCTGGGTCTCCAACCCGGCTTCGACACGAGCGCCACGCTCGGTATCACGTTCATGACCGGCACGGTGCTTGCGAGCTGGCTTCTTGCGCGCGCCGGACGCGCCGTCGGGAATCACTTCGGCGGCAACCCGGGGTCGCGCGCGCTCCACGGCGCAGCAGTCGCTTTGCCCTACGCCTTGTTGAGCTTCGCGGCGTCCTGGTACGTGGAGCTCACGCAACGACTCCCGCAAACGTCGGTGATGATGATCCACCCCGCACGTCTCAGCGCGCTCGAATGGCCCTTGGCCATCGCCGCGATCTCTGGAGCGATCGGAGGGTTCCGATCCTCCGATCGCGATGCGGTCCAAGAATGGCTCGGGTGGCGGCTGACGTCGGCATGGATCCGGCGCTGGCGAGGGATCATCGCCGGCGCAACGAGAACCCTTCTCCTCGCGCTTGTCTTCGCGTTCATCGGGCTGGTTGCGTTGGCCGCCTTGGACCGGTCGTCGACGTCGGCGTACTTCCGCGCGATCTCGAGCAAAGGCGTGCCGTCGGGCATCGCGATCGCAACGCCCAACGCGCTGGCGATCCCGAACATGGCGGCGTGGGTCATGCTTCCGGCGATGGGCGGATGCCTCGAAGAGGCCGGGGTCGGTTCCTTGACGACTGCCGCATCACCGTACTGTTTCTCTTCGTACTCGAACTCGCTCGGACATCCTGCATCGAATCTTAGCCGCGAATGGGGCTTCCTCGGCTTCCACGAGCTCGGATCGCCATCGTCGTGGTTCCTTCTTTTCCTTTTAGTTCCGCTTGCAGCTGCTTTTCTGGGAGGCGTTCGAGCCGCCCGTGTCGCCGAGGTCGTCGACGCGCGCGAAGCGCTCCTCGTAACGACCTTGTCGGCAGTGATATTCGCAGTGCTGACGGGACTGACGCTGACTCTCGCGTGGGTCACGCTGACATCGAGCGGAGATGCGATCGCCTCGAACAACTACATCCGGTTCGGCCCATATCCGTTCGACGGCGCTCAGCTGGCTTTGGGGTGGGGCCTCATCGTGGGGGGCATCGGCGGCCTATTCGGCAACAAGATGCTCCGACGATCTGCGGCTCAGCCCGCAGGATCGGTCGCATAGGAACCAGGTTTAGTCTTGTTTTCGAGTGGACACCGGACTCAGTGGAGGGGCTGCTCGGATGCCGTCATGGCTGGCCAAGAAGGGGGCTCGGAATGACCGACAAGACGACAAAAATCACGGAAGTGGGAACGGTGATCGTTCCCGTAAGCGACCAGGGGCGCGCGCTCGAGTTCTACATCGGCACGCTGGGGTTCGAGAAGCGACTGGATGCCCCGTTCGGCGACCAGCGCTGGATCGAAGTGGCGCCGCCGGGAGCGGCGACGACGATCGCTTTGATCCCCTCACCCGATAAGGAGATCGTCGTGAGCTTCACAACGACGGACGCAGACGCGGACCACGCAGCGTTGCGCGCGGCAGGAGCACACGCGGACGAGGCGGTGCTGCGCTTGGGGAACGGCGTACCGCCGATGTTCGCGTTCACCGATCCGGACGGCAACCGATTCCGGATGGTCGAGCGGCCCGTGGCGTAGCGCGCGTTGTGTTCCGCAGGATCTACTGAGGCCGCTCGAACATCCCGATCACGTTGCCGGCCGGATCGGTGAACGTTGCCCAGTAACCGATCTCGTCACTGATCAGCGTGCGCTCTTGCTTCGTCTTCCCGCCCGCCTTGTTGACCGCAGCGAGTGCTTCGTCCGCCGACGCGACCGTGATGTAGATCCTGGCACCGCCGTCGCCCTTCGGTATCGACGACGTGAATCCGCCGCCGACGGCGCCGCCCGGGTCGGTGAACATCGCATAGTCGGGCATGTTCGGGTCGATCTGAACCTTCCAGCCGAACGCTGCCTCGTAGAACCGGCCGAGCTCCGCCGACTTACCTTCCTCGCAGTGGAACTCCACCCACTCGATCGCTCCGTTTGTCATCTGACCCTCCCTCCGACGAACCGTCAGTCTGACACAAGCCAAGAACGAACGCTTAGCTCCCGACGGAGTCGATGTGGCCTTGCGCCCATTCGCGCCAATCGGGCGACAGCGTTTGCGCGTCGAGCAGCCGTGGGGCGAGCGAACGGTCGAGGTATGCCGCCGCGAACAGCCCGATGGTCACATCGTGCTGGGGCTTGGATAGAACCTCGATCTGGTCGCCGGCGGCCACGTCTCCGTCGTCGGCGATCGCGAGATACGTTCCCGGACGTTGCGCGCGCGCGAAACGCTTCACGAATCCTTGCGTGCCCATCTTGAAACCGAGCTTGAAACACGGGAATCGCGGCTCGGTCACTTGCAGCGTAGTGCTACCGACGCGCCAGACTTCCCCGATCAGTACCGCCGCCATGTCGATGCCTTCGATCGTGAGATTCTCTCCGAAGGTGCCGGGCGGGAACGGACGGCCGAGCTCGGTCGCCCACCACGCGTAGTCCTCGGCCGCGTACGAGTACACGGCCTTGTAGTAGCCCCCGTGCACCTGCGTGTCGGCCTGCGCGTCGCCGTCGACGTTCACTCCTCGAACGGCGACGCGCCCCGAGACGGGTTCCTTCCAGATCGAAGAGCGAACCGTACGCCCGCGATACGGGAACTCCCGCGGGACGCCGACATTGACCGACACCAGCGAAGCCATCTCTGACGGCAACCTAGCAGGCCCGTCGGCCGCTCGGAGCACGTCATTCCGCGACGGGACGGCGCTAGGAGGTTCCCGAGTTCACGTCGAGCAGCATCGCAAAGTGTGCATGATTCGAGGCCGCTGGCCACTCCCCACGAGACTCGTAGAACGCTGCGAGCGGGGGAGGGAACTCTGCAGGCTCGACGACTCGGAATCCCTTGCGCTCATAGAAGTCGATCATGTCCCGATCGCAGATGAGCCAGAGTGGTATTTGGCAGTGGCCGATGAGCCCGGATGCAACTCCTTTGCGGCGGTGCTCCGGAACGACCCATATATCGTCGATCGTTCGGACTCCAGCGATCTCCGTGACGCGAGCAACACCAATCATGGTGCCCTGATCGTTTCGCGCGGCTATCCACGTGCCCGCGTCCGGGTCGATCCCCATCTCATCCGCCTGGACGAGCGGAAGCAGGGCGTCGATATCGGCTCTTTCAACTTCACTGATATTCACGCCGGAACTCCGAGATTTGTAGAGGTGAGCGTGCTACGAGAGCGAAACTGCAAGCTGCTCGAGAAGATCTAGCGCGTCCTGCAGGCCGTCTTCCATCCCCGTGTTGATGATCATGTCACGGGTTTCTCGATCCGCGACCTCCATCAGCTCGGTGAGTGTCGTTCGGCCATCAACCTCGGCGAAGGTGATCGTGACCACTGCGGGGTACGCGTCGCCGTCGGGTATGCCTTCGAAGATTTCGGTGTAGACGAGGCGCTCGTTGGGGATGACCTCCCGATATTCTCCGTGGAAGGCAACTTCCAGGCCGTTGTTCGTCACCATCACCCATCGCCATCCGCCACCGACTCGTAGATCGACGTCGGCGATGGTTGCTTCGCCTCGCTCGGCGTGCCACCATCGCTTGATGAGCTCCGGTGTAGTCCAAGCCTTGTAAACCAAGTGCTTGGGTGCGGCGAAGTCACGCGTCACTTTGATCTGTGTGTCGGTCGGAAGTGTCACGACCGCTGTTCGACTACTCGTCACGGCCATCTTGCTCCTCCTCTGCTTTCAGCTCTTCCAGAACCTCATCTAGCGCGTTGAAGCGCTCGTCCCACGACTGCTCGTAATTCTTGACCCAGTCGTGGATCGGCTTCAGCGACCGGCCGTTCAGCCGATACATCCGTTGCCGCCCTTCGTCTCGGACCTCCACGAGGCCGACCTCGCGCAAGACGCGAAGGTGTTTGGACACTTGTGGCTGGGTGACGCCGAGCAGCATCACGAGATCGTTCACCGGATGCTCCCCGCCGGCGAGGACGTCCAAGATCTGCCGTCGCCGGGGCTCCGCCACAGCGTTGAAGGCGTCCGCCGTCGTTGCCGCTCGTGCCATGTTCCTCGCATCATATGCCAATATAGGAATGTGTCAAGGTCACCTATTTCCCTGGTCAGGGAAGGCAACTATTGCGGCAACTCGGTGTCGCGATGTAAAAGGTCAGCAAGAACAATCGACGGGCCGATCAAGGGGGGCACCATGGCGTGGAAGATCAAGGCCAAGTACTACGAGGCGTGCAACTGCGATTTGGGGTGTCCGTGCAACATGAGCGGATTCCCGACGCACGGCTTCTGCGAAGGGTCGATCGGTGTCTTGATCACCGAAGGGAACCGTGACGGAGTCGATCTGAAGGGCGCGAAGGTCGCGGGCTCCGTCAAGTGGCCCGGAGCGATCCACGAAGGCAACGGGACGATGGCCGTTTTCATCGACGGCAACACCGAACAGCAAGCCGCGCTCGTGGAGATCCTGACGGCAAAAGATCCCGGGCTTCCGTGGGAGATCCTCGCAGCGACGATCAGCGAGATACACGGCCCGTTCTTCGAGAAGATCGACATCACCGATGACGACACCGATTCTCACGTCAAGGTTGGCAAGAAGTTCGAGATCAAGATGGATAGTCTCAAGAACCCGGTGTCGGGGGACAAGCACGAAGCACACATGGTTCTGCCGACCGGATTCATCTTCACCGACGCCAAGGTTGCAACGACATCGGTGAACATGGTAGACGCCGACGGCGTGACGTTCGACCACAAGGGGAACAACGCGTACTACTCCGAGGTCGTATGGTCGAGCGAGAACCGAGTGGACCCCAGCATGGCGGCCGGCAAGTTCGCCGACTAATCGGGGGACGGTATGCATGCAGGAGGTGCGGCCGACGTGGGCGACATGGCGTGAAGCGCTCGCCGTCGTTCGCTATCGGCCGCATCTCCTGAGAACCATCCGAGTCGCACTGCTTGTGGGCACGATCATCTTCGCGATCAATCAGCTCGACGTAGTGCTGCGGCACAAAGCGACCCTCGCCACGTATCTGAAGTGCGCGGTGACGTATCTGGTGCCGTTCTGTGTTTCGAATTACGGGATCCTCGTTGCAACTCACCGGAGGGAGGGCATGAACGTATGACCGACGCGTCGATCCACGTCGATACGCCCCGCTCCGCGTTCAGCGTCTTGCAACGTCGCGTGACGATCGGCATCGTCGGTCTTTTGGTCGTGCTGGCCGGCCTCTCCTGGTGGAACACGACCGGGAACGTGCGCGACATGTCGGGGATGGTTCAGGGCATCGCCCAGGTCGGCCGAGACATGCCGTTCGACATGAGCGCCGGTCTGTTCCTCGGGATGTGGGTGGCGATGATGGTCGGCATGATGTTCCCGACGATCGCGCCGATCGTTCTGCTGCATCGATCGGTCGTGCTGCGTCGCGGCGAGGGTCCCGCGCCGACGGTTGCATTCACCGGGGGATACCTCGTCGTCTGGTCGCTGATCGGGCTCATTCCGCTGGCTGCGTTGGTTGGGTTCCGCCACATCTCGAGTGAGTCCGCGTGGGTCGCGCGCGCGGGCGGCGGTGTCCTCGTGATCGCGGGGCTCTATCAGTTCACGAACTGGAAGGCGATGTGTCTGAAGGCCTGCCGATCTCCGTTGTCGTTCTTGATGACACACGACTTCGGTTCGGGCGCGCGCCGCGCGTTCAAGGTCGGTGTGTCGCACGGGTTGTATTGCCTCGGTTGTTGCTGGGCGCTCATGGCCGTGCTGTTCGTTGTCGGGCTGATGAACCTGGCGTGGATGGTGGGCATCGCCGTTGTCTTCCTTGCTGAGAAGAACTGGCGCAGAGGCGTCGGACTCACGTACATCGTGGGCGCGGCGATCGCGATCCTCGGCATCGCCGTGATCATTCACCCCGCGCTTCTGACGACGGTTGCGCACACGACGACGAACACCGGTGGGTCGATGGGCATGACCAACTGATCAGAAGCCGCGGCCGAACCTGTTAGCCGAAGTTGCAGTTGAGCGTGACCTTCTTGAGCGCGCGCTCGAGCACCGCAAGCTCTTTATCGTTGAGCTTGCCGACGAACAGCTCCGCGATCCCGCGCACGTGAACGGGCGCCGTCTCCTTTAGACGGGTGACCCCCGCGTCGGTCAGCGCCACGACTACGGCGCGCGCATCCGTCTCGACGTCGGATCGACAGACGAGCCCCTCGTTGAAGAGCCGCGTCACCCGACGGGTCATGCCGGAACGCGAAATCAGTGCTCGCTCGGCAAGCTCGGACATCCGCATAGAACCACCGGCTCCGGCCAGCTGGGCGAGCACATCGAAGTCGGCGAGAGCCAGACCGGTCTCCTTTTCGAGGTCGGCTTCGAGCTGACGCATGAGCGTGGCGTGAGCGGCCAATAAAGAGGTCCACGCGTCTACGCCGCGCATGCCGGGCAGGCCCGTCGCAACCAGGCGGTTGAATAGGGCTTTCGTGTCGGTCTTCGACGTTGCTTGCATGAGCGACTACCTCGGCGGTGCGATCTGCTTGCACTCGCAACTCTATAGCAATGAAAACGCCCTCAAGGCCGGCAAATCGTACAGCGAGATCGACAACGGACGGAACGTGATTGAGCAATGGGCAGAACAAGCCTTGTTCGTCGTGAGACACACGCCTAGGTTCGCAGTGCAGCCGCCCGTCCGTGGCGGCGCAGGGGGTTGGGATATGGCCTCGAAGAACATCGCGACCGTGAAGGGCGTTGTTAGCGCCTTCAACGATCGCAAGGACTTGGACGCGATCGCGAAGGCGTACAGCGATCAAGCGGTTCTGGTCGATCACGCGCGCAACGAAACGGTGAAGGGTCGTGCCGCAGTCAAAGAAAACTGGGCCATGTGGGCAACGGCATTCCCGGACGGCAAGATCGAAGATGCGCGCTACGTGGATGGCGGCGACACGATCGCCCTGTATTTCGTCGGTCACGGCAAGAACGACGGCACGTTGGGTCCGCTGCCGGCAACCGGCAAGACGATCTCGCTTCCGTACTGCTCGGTTTTCACCTTCGACTCGGACGCGCGCGTCGTCGAGCAAGACGACTACTGGGACCAGCTCGGCTTCATGGTTCAGCTCGGCCATATGCCGGCGCCTGCCAAGTAAGCACACCGTTCGGCCTTCTCAGGTTTGCGACTAGTCCGGCCAGTCGCAGATCTGTTAGGGCTGTCGGTATTCAGCCCACGGGTCGTAGTCGCTTTCGAGCGGCCCTTGGTCCGGCCGAAGGTCGGTCGGTACGTTGCGCAGGTTGACGCGGATCCGGCACCAGGCGGTGAACCGTCCTCGCATCGCGTCGACCATGATGTCCGCCGGTTTCAAGTGCGTGGCAGCGTCGGGGTTTTTCGTTTTCCATCGCTCGAGTCCCTCGAGTGCTTCAGCTTGGGTTTCTGCGCGCGCGATCTCGATGAGCGGCGCCGTCGTTCGCCGCCGACCGGTCGGTCCCGTCTGCTTCCCCGGTGCGGGTGGCGGCACCGTTCCTGCTCGTCGTCTCGAAGGCTGCACGCGCGGCGGCTCGCCGGGTGCTTTCGCATACTGCGGCGGCCATGGCGCGTCGCCCATGCCGGACGCCTCGTGCTCGTCTGCGAGCGCCAGCAACGCGTCGAGTGATCCCTTGTCGTTATCCATCGCTTCGAACGGGTCGCCCATCGATGAGAACCGATCGGGAATGGTTCTGATCGTGAACGCTTCCGGCTCGCAGCCCGGTACCTCGTCCCATCGCAACGGTGTCGAGACGCGCGCGTCGGGCATCGGCCGCACCGAGTATGCGGATGCAACGGTTCGGTCTTTGGCGTTCTGGTTGTAATCGACGAACACGCCCTCGCGTTCTTCCTTCCACCATTTGCCCGTCGCGATGCCGGGCGCGCGGCGTTCCATCTCGCGCGCGAGCGCGACCGCCGCGCGCCGTACTTCTGGGAACGTCCAGCGTCGATCGATGCGACAGTAGACGTGGAACCCTCGCGATCCAGACGTCTTCGGCCATCCCTGCAGGCCGTAGTCGGCGAGCGTTTCGCGACACAGCAACGCCACGTCTCTAACTTGCGGCCATTCGATCCCGGGCATGGGGTCCAAGTCGACCCGCAGCTCGTCGGGATGATCCAGGTCGTCCGCGCGCACAGGATGGGGATTCAGGTCCACGCACCCAAGGTTCACGATCCACACGAGCTGCGCGACGTTGCGCACGACGACCTCTTCCGCGGTCCTCCCAGATGGGAAGCTCAGCTCCACGGTCTCGATCCAATCGGGTCGTGAGGCCGGCGCGCGCTTCTGAAAGAAGAACTCTCCTTCCACGCCGTTCACGTACCGTTTCATCGCCATCGGGCGACCGTCGATGCCCCGTATCGCACCGTCGGCAACGGCGACGTAGTACTGAACGAGGTCGAGCTTCGTGTAACCCGCGCGCGGGAAGAAGACCTTGTCCGGGTTCGAAACGGCAACGTCGTGACCCGCGAGCTCCAGAACGACCTTCTTGGCCGGCATGGACCACACGATATCGAGCAGCCGGGTCCTGGAAGGAGACGGAGGCCTCCAGGGCCGCACCCAAGGAAATCTGCGACGGTCTGTCGATTTTCGTCCACCGTGTACGACGTTCTAGTGGGTCCGACGTCTGACGAGGATGTCATTAGCGAAGGGCGTGGCGAACGGCGATGATTGAGACAACAGCGAACAAGGATTCGGTCGTCCGAAGAGAGCAGGGGCGGGCGGCTGCTCGATACGAAGAGGGGGAAACGATGGCAGCAACGATCGAGGCATCGGGAGTCGTAAAACGCTTCGGCAAGACGCTTGCGTTGGACGGCCTGGACCTGGTTGCACAGCATGGCGAGATCCTTGCGGTTCTTGGTCCTAATGGGGCCGGCAAGACGACGTTCGTTCGCTCGGTCGCGACGTTGATCCGGCCTGACGAAGGGACGCTCCGCGTGTTCGGCCACGATGTCCTCGCTGATCCCGGCGCCGTACGGCAGACGATCGGATTGGCCGGCCAGTTCGCAGCGATCGAACCTGCGATGACCGGACGCGAAAACCTCGAGATGGTTGCGCGCCTCTTCGGCCAAGGCAAGAAGACTGCGCGCGCCAGCACGCAGAAGGTCCTCGAGCAGATGGGATTGGCGGAAGCTGCCGACCGGCTAGCTCGAACGTATTCGGGAGGGATGAGGCGAAAGCTTGACCTTGGAGCAAGCCTCGTCGGCTCCCCGAAGCTCCTGCTTTTGGATGAGCCCACGACGGGCCTGGATCCAAGGAGCCGCCTCGACCTTTGGGATGCCATCAAGTCACTCCATGATGAAGGCACCGATGTCTTGCTCACGACGCAGTACCTCGAAGAGGCCGATCATCTCGCGAGCCACATGGTTGTCATCGACCACGGGAAAGCGATCGCGACGGGGACACCTGCTGAGCTGAAGCAGAGCACCGGCCGCAGCGTCATCGAGGTGGCCGTTCGTGAACGCGATGATCTGGCACAGGTGGCGAAGGTCTTGGCACAGGTTCACGGCGGCGAGCCTCAGATCGACGACGCAACGCGCCGCGTGACCATCAGTGTCGAGGGCGGCATCGAACTTCTCAGAGATGCACTCAAGCATCTCGAAGCACTGGACATCGTCCTGGACGATGTGGCTTTGCGTCAGCCGAAGCTCGACGAAGTGTTTCTCGCGCTGACGGGTCAGGTCCTTGAAGAAGACGAAGAGCCGAAGGCCCGCAAGGGCCGCGGCGCATGAGATCGGAGACCACCATGGCAACCGCAACGGCAACACTCACGGGGAACAAGGCCTCGTTGGCGTCGAGCACGACGGTCATCGCGAAACGCACCTTCCTCAAGTTCATCCGCACCCCGCAGCTCGTCGTGGTCGGAACGATCCAGGGCGCGATGTTCCTGCTTATCTTCCGCTACGTGTTCGGCGGCGCCATCACGGCCGGAGGTGTTAAGTACGTCAACTTCCTCGTGCCGGGATTCATCACGACCGGGATCATCTGGCAGGGGATGATGTCTGCCGGAGGCATCGCTGAGGATCTCGATCAAGGGTTCTTCGACCGGCTTCGGTCACTTCCGATCCCGCGCGCCGCGGTCCTCACCGGGCGCGCGCTGGCCGATACGGGGAGCCAGATCTGGGGCCTCACGATCATGACGGTGATCGGATTCGCGATCGGATTCCGTCTTGGCGGATCCGTCGTCAACGGGATCTTTGCATTCGCGCTCATCGTCCTGTTCTCGTTCGCGTTCGAGTGGGTGTTCATCACCCTTGGGATGTATGCGGGCAACGCGCAAGCCGCGCAAGGGATGTCACTGATGCTCGTTCCGTTCACGTTCGTTTCGAGCGCCTTCGTCCCCGTGATAACGATGCCGGGGCCACTACGGGCCGTCGCTTCTCACCAGCCGGTGACGTACATGGTCGATGCCGTCCGTTCGCTGGTACTGGGCCCGAAGGCAGCGACGCTCTTAGGTCTGGGGCATACAAGCGCTTATTTCGTGGTGCGCGCGCTTCTGTGGTCCGCCGTGTTGGTGGCTGTGTTCGGCGCGATCGCAGTTAACCGCTACCGCAAGGGTTAGATGGGCTCAGTCGTTTGCCAGATCTCGATATCGCTCGACGGGTACGTCGCGGGGCCGAACCAAAGCCTGGACAACCCGATCGGCGAGGGCGGCATGCGCCTGCACGATTGGGCGTTCGCAACCGATAGTTGGCGCAGGGAACACGGACTGGATGGCGGTGCCCACACAGCCGACTCGGAAGTCATCGAGGAGCTCGTGCAAGGCATCGGTGCGTACATCATGGGGCGCAAGATGTTCGGTGGTGGCGACGGGCCGTGGGACGAAACCTGGACCGGCTGGTGGGGTGAAGATCCGCCGTATCACGTGCCGGTCTTCGTGCTAACTCATCAGCCGCGCGCGCCACTTCCGATGGAAGGCGGCACGACGTTCACGTTCGTTACCGACGGGATCGATTCGGCACTGGAACAAGCTCGAGCGGCCGCAGGCGACAAAGACGTCGCGATCGCAGGGGGCGCGAGCACAGTGAAGCAATTCCTGGCGGCAGGGCTGCTCGACGAGCTCTACCTTCATATAGTTCCCGTCATCTTGGGTGCCGGGGAGCGGCTGCTCGAGGGTCTCGGTACCCCTGTTCTGGAGCAGGTCAAGGTTGTCGCCGCACCAACCGTCACCCACGTGAAGTATCGCGTCGTCCGCTAGCCGCCGGAAGGGATGCGATGTGAACCTGACCAACAAAAGCTATGTCATTCTGATCAGCACCAGGAGCGCTACTGAGAACAAGTCTTGAATCACGTACTTCCTGCACTGGCGGGCCTGAAGCCGAACAGTACGATCAAGGTGGAGCATCACGAGTGATTCATGAGGCTCGATTTGCCAAGAGCGGCAATGCTCAAATCCCGTATCAAGTCGTTGCCGTAGCGATCGCCCTGGCGATGGTCTTCGCCGCGTGCTCCTCGGCAGGACCGTCGGCCGTCTCATCGAGGTCGGCGTCCCCAAGCCCCACGCCGAGTCCGACGTTGAGGTCATTGCGCGCGCCTGCCGATCGATGCGGATTACCGGTCGTCGCAGCTCGTCCGTTCTGGTTTCCTGCGAAAGACGGGACGCTGCTTGACGGTGTGATCGTCGGGAAGGGACCGCGAGGGATCGTCCTGCTCCACCAGTACCCGGCGGAGTATTGCGGGTGGTGGCCGTACGCCGTTTCGATGGCGAGGCATGGGTACCACGTGATGCTGTTCGATTTCCGATGCTACGGCGACTCGACGTGCCCGCGCGCACTACGCGGGCGGTATCTCGACGACACAGAGGCTGCCGTCGCGAAGCTTCGGAGTGCGGGAGCGAAGCACGTCG
>Ga0070706_100002098_pt1 | contig 20324 bp, 24 predicted proteins | sample KBSK5501metaG_FD_65476 | JGI IMG/M metagenome (GOLD analysis project Ga0070706, IMG submission 65476) | Corn, switchgrass and miscanthus rhizosphere microbial communities from Kellogg Biological Station, Michigan, USA - KBS K5-50-1 metaG | ecosystem: Host-associated > Plants > Roots >... | reverse complement strand
GCCGTGCCCGGGGCGTCGGCGGCGGAGCTGCTGGGCTATGGCGACGCGGAGCTCGACACGGTGTCCGTGATGGTCCAACCGCTCTAGCCCGCTCGGAGTATAATCGGCGCGTTTTCGAACCCGGCAGTCCCAGGAGGAACCATCATGACCATGGGTCGGCGGAGCGTTCTCTGGATTTCGCTGGTCGCGCTGGCGGCCTGGCTGGTTGGAGCCGGACCGGCCGAGGCGCAGTCCACGCTCGAGGTCGTCAAGAAGCGCGGCAAGCTGGTCGCGGGCGTGAAGACGGACTTCCCGCCCTTCGGCTCCGTGGACGCGGCCGGGAAGAACATGGGCTTCGACGTGGACATGGCGCATCTCTTCGCCAAGGCTCTCTTCAACGACGAGAATCAGGTCGAGCTCGTCGCGGTGACCTCGGGCAACCGGATCCCGTTCCTCCAGTCGGGCAAGATCGACATCATTCTCGCCACCGTGACCATCACGGACGAGCGCCGGCAGGTCGTCGAGTTCTCCGATCCCTACTTCCTCTCGGGCTCGCTGCTGCTGGTGCCCAAGAACAGCACGGTCAACGGCCTGGAGGATCTGGCCGGCAAGACGGTGGCCGTCGTGCAGGGCGCCATTCAGGACAAGGACGTGGAGCAGCTCCAGCCAAAGGCGAATCGCGTCAAGTTCGGGAAGGTGTCCGAGGCCATGCTGGCCGTCAAGGGCGGCCGGGCCGACGCCTACGCCCACGACGACATTCTCGTGCTGACGCTGGTCAAGGAGAACCCCGACCTCCGCGCCACCAGCAAGGTCTTCATGCCACGGCCCTACGGCATCGCGGTGCGGAAGGGCGACACCGAGTTCATCAAGTGGGTGAACGGCGAGCTGGCGAAGATGAAGAAGGACGGCACCTACGACCGGCTCTGGAAGAAGTACTTCGCCGACGTGGAGGGGCAGCTCGTCAGGCCGTGACGTCGGGCCCCACCGCCTACAGCTTCGAGTGGGCGGCGATCTGGCGGGGCCTGCCCTATCTTATCCAGGGGGCAGGCCTCACCGTGTTCATCTCGGTCATCGCCATGGTCCTGGCGGTGCTCCTGGGCCTGGTGCTGGCGGCGCTGTCCCAGGCGCCGGGCCGTTGGCCCCGCGGCGTCGTTCGCGGCTACGTCGAGATCTTCCGCAACACACCGTTGCTGATCCAGATCTTCATCGTCTATTTCGGGCTGCCGCAGCTCGGCTTCCGCCTCTCGCCGTTCCTTTCCGGGCTCTCGGCGCTCGTGCTCTATGCCGCCGCGTATAATACCGAGACCTTCCGGGCGGGGCTCGAGGCCGTCCCGCGAGGCCAGCACGACGCGGCCGCCTCGGCCGGGCTCACTCCGCTCCAGGCCATGCGCTTCGTGATCGCGCCCCAGGCCGTGCGGATCGCCTTCCCGGCGCTGGGCAATAACCTCGTCTCGCTGGTCAAGAACTCCTCGCTTGTTTCTACGATCGGCATGGTCGAGCTGATGTTCGTGGCCAATGACATCTCGTTCAACAACTTCCGGACCTTCGAGATCTATGGCGCGGCCGCCGTCCTCTACGTGATCCTCGTCCTCGGGCTGACGCGGCTGCTAGGGCTCGCCGAGGTCCGGCTGGTGCGCGCGTCATGACGCTCATCCTCGAAAGCCTGCCCTACCTGCTGCGCGGCGCGCTGAGCACCGTGGTCATGTCGCTCGCCGTGATCGGGGTCGGGACGGCGCTCGGCGTGCTCCTCGGCGTGCTCCGCTTCGTTCCCTGGCGCTGGCTCGCGGAAGCGCTCGGCTGGGCGATCGAGCTGGCCCGGGCGGTGCCGCTGCTGCTGCTGATGTTCTTCATCTTCTTCGGCCTGCCGGCCCTCGGCGTGAGGATTCCAACCTATCCGGCGGCCGTGCTGGCGATGAGCCTCTGGATGATGGTCAACACGGCCGAGGTGGTACGGGGTGGCATCCAGTCGATCCCCAAGGGCCAGTTCGAGGCGGCGCGCTCCGTCGGGCTCGGCTGGCTCGCGATGATGCGCTACGTGATCTTCCCCCAGGCGGTGCGGCGCATGCTGCCGTCTTTCGTTGGGCTCTGCACCATCCTGGTGAAGGACACCTCACTGGCGGCGATCATCGGCGTGTTCGAGCTGACGCGGGCGGCGCAGGAGACCATCGAGCGGACGCTCCGGTCCTTCGAGATCTATCTGGTCGCGGCGGCGATCTACTTCGTGATCTGCTTCCCGCTCACGCAGCTCGCCCAGCGCGCCGAAGCCCGCCTCCACCGCCCCTGAATGGGGTCAGGTCTCCTGAATGGGGTCAGGTCTTGAATTACGACATTTGCTGACGCTGTTGGTCACCATACCGCGTATCTTCTCGTACTCATCTTGATCGGCGCCAGGGCGCGCGACTACGGTCTCCCTATGGCGCGTCCATTACGCGTGCAGTTCCCCGGCGGGCTTTATCACGTTTCGGCCCGCGGGAACGAGCAAAAGTTGATCTTCGCGGACGATGTCGACTGCGACTCGTTTCTTAGAGTCTTGGCCTTGGTGGTTGAGCGCTATCATGTCCTCTGCCATGCGTACTGCCTGATGAACAATCACTATCATTTGCTTCTCGAGACTCCGGACTCGAACCTCTCGCACGCGATGCGCCAGCTCAATGGCGTCTACAGCCAGCGCTTCAACCGCCGCCACGGACGCACGGGCCACTTGCTTGGCGGACGCTTCCACGCCGTGGTCGTTCACCGCGATGCACACTTGCGAGAGGTCTCGCGCTACATCGTCCTGAACCCGGTGCGAGCTGGCTTGGTCGACGACCCGGCGGAGTGGCGCTGGAGTAGCTATCTAGCGACGGTCGGTGAGGCCCTCGTGCCATCGTTCCTGACGACAGAGTGGTTGCTGGGGCTGAGTGGGATGACTGAGCGCGCCGGTGCGCAGCGCGCCTATTGCGAGTTCGTGAGGGCGCGAGTCGACGAAATGCCAGAGGCTCCCACGCGATTGGAGAGCGACTTTGGGGCGCGGCGGTCGAAGTTAGCCGTGCCTCCGGGCTTCAAAGCGGGTGGGAGACTGAGTGAAATTCCTCGCGCGCAGCGCTTCGCGGGGCGACCGACGCTCAACGAGGTGTTCTCGGGAGTCGCTTCCCGGGCCGACCGCAATGCTCGCTGCGCCTTTGCGGTCCGATCTTTTGGCTACACGCTGAGGGAGTTAGCCGACTTCCTCGACCTTCACTACGCCACCATTAGCCGCGTCCTGGAGCAGAGTGACAAACTTGGGCAGCAAATGTCGTAATTCAAGACCTGACCCCCGCTAGAACCTCCGGCGGCCGCCGAGGGACTTCTTGCGCAGGCGGAGGGACTTGGGCGTGATCTCGAGGAGCTCGTCGTCGCGGACCCACTCGAGCGACTGCTCGAGGTTCATGAGGCGCGGCGGCGTGAGGCGCACGGCCTCGTCCGAGGTGGACGAGCGGACGTTCGTGAGCTTCTTCTCCTTGGTGATGTTGACGTCCAGATCGTTGTCGCGCGCGTGCTCGCCGACGATCTGGCCTTCGTAGACCGGCTCGCCGGGGCCCAGGAAGAGCACGCCGCGCGGCTGGAGGTGGTCGATGGCGTACGACGTGGTCTTGCCCGTGCGGTCGGCCACCAAGGCGCCGTTGGCCCGGTGGGGGATGTCGCCCTGCCACTCGGCCCAGCCGTCGAAGAGGTGATTCAAGAGCCCAGTCCCTCGCGTGTCGGTCAGAAACTCAGAGCGATAGCCGATCAGGCCGCGGGAGGGGATGCGGTACTCGAGCCGCACCCGACCCGTGCCGTGGTTCACCATCTTGAGCATCTGCGCCTTGCGGGGCCCGAGCTTCTGGGTGACGGCGCCGATGAACTCCTCGGGCACGTCCACCACGAGGTGCTCCATGGGCTCGAGCGTCTGGCCGTCCTTCTCGCGCGTGATGACTTGAGGCTTGGACACTTCGAGCTCGAAGCCCTCGCGCCGCATCATCTCGATGAGGATCGCGAGCTGCAGCTCGCCGCGGCCCGACACCTTGAACGTGTCGGGCGAGTCGGTCTCCTCCACGCGGATCGCCACATTGCCCCGCCGCTCCTTCCAGAGCCGCTCGCGGAGCTGGGTGGAGGTGACGAAGCGGCCCTCCCGCCCGGCGAAGGGCGAGATATTGGACGAGAAGAGCATGGAGACCGTGGGCTCGTCGATGTGCATGACTTCGAGGGCCACGGGGTTCTCGGGATCGGCGATGGTCTCGCCGATCTCCATCTCTTCGATGCCCGCCACCGCGACCACATCGCCCGCCCACGCCTCGGCGAGCTCCACGCGTTTGAGCCCCTCATAGCCGTAGAGCACGGTGACCTTGGCGAAGTCCACGGCGCCGCTGCGGCGGACGATGCCGACGCGGTCGTACTGACGGATCCGCCCGTTGACGATCCGCCCGATGATGAGCCGGCCGACGTAGTCGTCCCAGTCGAGCGAGGCCGCGCGCAGCTGAAGGCCGTGGCCTTCCTCGAAGCGCGGCGGCGGGATCGTGGCCAGCAGGGCGTCGAACAGCGGCGCGAGGGTGCGCGAGTCGTCGGTGAGCTCTCGCTTGGCGATGCCCTTGCGCGCGTCGGTGTAGATGACGGGGAACTCGAGCTGGTCCGCGGTGGCGTCGAGGTCGATGAAGAGATCGTAGACCTCGTCCAGCACCTCGGCGGGCCGGGCGTCCTGGCGGTCGATTTTGTTGATGACCACGATCGGCGTCAGATTCGCCTCGAGCGCCTTCTTGAGCACGAAGCGCGTCTGGGGCAGGGGCCCCTCGGCCGCGTCGACGAGCAGCAGCACGCCGTCCACGAGCGTGAGCGTGCGCTCCACCTCGCCCCCGAAGTCGGCGTGGCCCGGCGTGTCCACGATATTGATCTTCACGTCCTTGTAGTTGACGGACGTGTTCTTCGCCATGATTGTGATGCCCTTCTCGCGCTCGAGGTCGATCGAGTCCATGACCCGCTCGACCACGTGCTCGTTGGCGCGGAAGATACCCGACTGCCAGAGCATGGCGTCGACCAGAGTGGTCTTGCCGTGGTCCACGTGGGCGATGATGGCGACATTACGGATGTCGGGACGCTCAGCCATACCCTTGACTTTACCACGGAACCCACGCTAACGCGGCGCGTAACAGCTTGCCCGTCCTCTAGGCGTGGGGCATAATGGCCGGGCATCCGGCAACCATCCCCAAGGAGGGCAACCCGTGAGGATCCAACTCTTCCCCATTCGTGTCGTCGCCGCCGCGCTCCTCGCCGGCTTGATGCTCATGCCGCCCATGGTGAGCCCGGCGCACGCTCAGCAGCCCACACCTCAAGGAGGCAAGAAGGTGAAACAGACCGCGATCATCACGATGGAGAAGGGCGGAGACATCACGATCGAGTTCTTCCCCGAGGACGCCCCCAAGACGGTGGAGAATTTCGTCACGCTGGCGAAGAAGGGCTTCTACAACGGGCTCACCTTCCACCGGGTCGAGCCGAACTTCGTCGTTCAGGGCGGCGATCCGAAGGGCAATGGCATGGGCGGGCCCGGCTATACCATCAAGGCCGAGTTCAACAAGCAGAAGCACGTCCGCGGCGTCCTCGCGATGGCCCGCAGCCAGAGCCCCGACTCGGCGGGCAGCCAGTTCTACATTACCCTGGCGCCGGCCCACTTCCTCGACGGCCAGTACACCGTGTTCGGCAAGGTCACCTCGGGCATGGAGATCGTGGACAAGATCCGCGTCGGCGACAAGATGAAGACGGTGAAGATCGTGGAGGCGGCCGAGTAGCATGGCCGGCCGCTTCCCCGTACGGCGCGGCGGCACGGGGAGCGTGCGGCACAGCGTGAGCGCGGTGCGGGCGCTGCTGCTGGCCAGCGCGATGGCGCTCGCTCCGGGCGGCTGTAGTGAGAATGTGAAGAAGCCGGCGGCCGTGATCACGATGGAGAAGGGCGGGGAGTTCAGGATCGAGTTCTACGAGGAGGATGCGCCCAAGACGGTGGAGAATTTCGTCACGCTGGCGAACAAGGGCTTCTACGACGGACTGACCTTCCACCGGGTGCATCCGAACGTGCTCGTCCACGGGGGCGATCCGAGGGGGGATGGCACCGGCGGTCCCGGCTACACCATCAAGGCCGAGTTCAACAAGCAGAAGCACGTGCGGGGCGCGGTGGTCATGGCGCGCCTCTTGAGCCCCGATTCGGCCGGTAGCCAATTCTACATCATGCTCGCGGACGTCAGCGATCTGGACGGCCAGTACACCGTGTTCGGCAGGGTCACTTCGGGCATGGACGTCGTCGACAAGATCAGCATCGGCGACAAGATGAAGACGGTGAAGATTGTCGAGGCGGCGCTGTAGTGCCGGGCACGGAGTAGAGTCGTGGCCTGGTCGCTCCTCATCAAGCACGGCACCGTCGTCGACGGCAGCGGCGCGCCGGCGGCGGCCGCGGACCTCGCCGTCGAGGGTGACCGCATCGCGGCCGTGGGCCATGGACTGAGCGGCGAGGCGGAGCGGGTCATCGACGCCACGGGGCTCATGGTGGCGCCCGGCTTCATCGACATCCACTCGCACTCGGATCTGGTCTACGACAAATGCCCGTCGGCGGAGTCCAAGGTGCGTCAGGGCGTCACCACCGAAGTCGTGGGCAACTGCGGTTTCTCTCCGGGGCCGGTCGCGCTGGGCGCCGAGGAGAGCGTGGGCGACTGGATCAGCGGCATTGGCAACAAGCCCCGGGTGACCTGGCACGGCTTCGGCGAATACCTCGATCACGTCCGCGCGCTCGGCCCCTCGGTGAACGTGGTCCAGTTCGTGGGTCACGGCGCGCTGCGCCTGGCCACCGTGGGCGCCGACGACCGCGCGCCGACGCCCGACGAGCAGCGCCGGATGGAGCGGCTCCTGGCCGAGGCGCTGGATGCGGGCGCCTTCGGATATTCGACAGGGCTCGTGTACGCGCCCAGCATTTACGGCTCGACGGAGGAGCTGATCGCGCTGGCGCGCAGCATGGCCGGGCACGGCGGGCAGTACTTTTCCCACGTGCGCGGCGAGGCGGGCACGCTCGAGAAAGCCTATGACGAAGCCATCCGGATCGGCGAAGAGGGCGGCGTGGCGGTTCAGATCGCGCACGTCAAGGCGTCAGGTCGCGAAAACTGGGGCAAGATGGAGCGGGCGCTCCGCATGATCTCGGATGCGCGCGCCCGCGGCGTGGAGGTGACGGGCGACGTCTATCCGTACCCCGCGGGCAGCACCAAGATGGACAATCTCCTGCCTGCCTGGATGCACGACGGCGGCACCGCGAAGCTTCTCGAGCGGCTGGCCGATCCGGCGGCGCGGCAGCGCGCGATCGTCGGCTGCCTGATCGACGGCGAGCGCTGGGGCACCGGCTCGGGCTCCTACGGCTGGGACGAGGTGATGATCGCGACCTGCTCGAAGCCGGAGCTCGCGGGCAAGAACCTGGCCGAGCTGGCGCGCCTCACCGGGCGCGAGCCCGCCCACGCGATGATGGACCTCGTCCTGTCCGAGCGGGCGGGGGTGAGCATGATCGGCTTCTCCCAGAGCGAAGAGAATGTGGCGATTGCCACCGCCGATCCGCACACGATGATCGGTTCTGACTCGCTCTCGCTCCACGCAGGGCCCGGGCCCCACAAGGGCAAGCCACATCCGCGAAGCTACGGCACCTTCCCGCGCGTCCTCGGCGTCTACTGCCGCGAGCGGCGGCTGCTTTCGTGGGAGCAGGCCGTCCATAAGATGACGGGCATGCCCGCCACCAAGCTGCGCCTCAAGAGCCGCGGTCTCGCCAAGCCGGGCTACGCCGCCGACCTGGCGCTCTTCGACCCGAAGACCGTCCGCGACGAGGCCACCTTTCCCGATCCTCATCGCCACCCGACCGGCATTCCCTACGTGATCGTCAACGGCCGAGTCGTGGTGGACGGCCCGCGCTTCAACGCGGTTCCGGCCGGCCGCGTCCTCACGCGCTAGCGCGGTGGGCCGCGCCCTCAAGGCCCGGCCGCGGCTCAAGCTCTGGGTCGTCCTCGGCGACCGAGTAAAGTTCGGTGAAGGCCGCGCGGAGCTCCTCGAAGCCATCCATAGGCTCGGCTCGTTCAAGAAGGCCGTCGAGCATATGGGCATGTCGTATCGGGCGGCCTGGGGTTACTTCCGAGAGCTGGAGCGCGCCGCGGGCTTCCCCCTCCTCGAGCGGCATCCCGGCGGCGGCCCCGCGGGAGGCACCCGCCTCACGCCGGAAGCTAAGCGCTTTCTCCGGCGCTACCGGCGCTTCCGGCGGGGGCTCGACAAGGTGGTGAACCGGCATTTCAAGAGCTCGTTCCGGAGTGGGTGAAGATCCGGAGTTCCTCTATCTCACGACCACCGGCAGGCGGAGCGGCCGGCCCCGCGAGATCGAGATCTGGTTCACTCGGCGCGAGGGCCGTTACTATCTCATCGCCGAGCACGGCGCGCGCGCCGACTGGGTGCGGAACCTCCGCGCCGATCCCGGGGTGCGGGTCCGAGTTGGAGACGAGCGCTTCAGCGGCCAGGCCCGGGTGCTGGACCCGTCGGCGGAGCCGGAGCTGAGCGCGGCCGCGCGGATGCTGTCGGAGGCCAAGTACGGCTGGGGCGACGGCCTCGTCGTCGAGATCGTGCCGGACCGTTGACAGCCGGGCGGGGCGAAACTATGCTCTCTGTAGCATAATTCACCACGCCTGCACGCGAGGAGACTCCCGAATGCTCGGCCGCGCCCTGATCGCCCTGAGCCTTCTGCTCGCTCCCGCAAGCCCGGCCCAGGCGCAATCCGCCACGGTCATCCTCGCCACGACCACGAGCACCCAGGACTCGGGGCTGCTCGACGTGCTGGTGCCGATGTTCGAGAAGAAGACCGGGCTGACCGTCAAGACCATCTCGGTCGGCACGGGCCAGGCCCTGGCGCTGGCGGCGCGCGGCGAGGCGGATGTGGCGCTGGTCCACGCCGCCGACCTCGAAAAGAAGTACCTGGCCGAGAGGAAGATGCTGAACCGGCGGCTGGTCATGTACAACGACTTCGTGATCATCGGGCCGGCGGCGGATCCGGCCCGGATCAGGGGAGGGCCGCGGGCCGCCGACGCGCTCAAGCGGATCGCCGAGAGCCAGTCGCGCTTCGTCTCGCGCGGGGACAAGTCGGGGACCCACCTCGTGGAGCTCAACCTCTGGAAGCAGGCGGGGGTGGAGCCTCGAGGCGCCTGGTACATCGAGTCCGGCCAGGGAATGGGGGCGACGCTGGGCATCGCCAATGACCGCCAAGCCTACACGATCACGGACCGGGGCACGTACCTGGCCTTCCAGAAGCGGGTGGCCTTGCCGATCCTGGTCGAGAAGGATAAGCCCCTGCTGAACATCTACTCGGTGATGGAGATCAATCCCGCCAATGGGACACGGGTCAACATCGCCGGCGGGAGGGCCTTCGCCGACTTCATGTTCTCGCCCGAAGTCCAGGCCGTGATCAAGACATTCGGCGTGAATACCTACGGCCAGCCGCTCTTCGTCCCCATCGCCGGCAAGACCGACGAGGACTTCTAGCGTGTTCAGTGGGAAGTCCGGACGCCTCAGTCGGAGGGTGGGGCCGGGGCCGCTCTCTCCGGAACCGTGGCTTCCGCGTATCGATATGGCAAGGGACCGCGCTCTCGTGGCTCGTGAGAAGCGGGCGCAGGAGGTTACAACGCAGCGTGTTCCGGGAGAGCGGCCCCGGCTCCGCCCAGTGAGCCTCCCACGAACTTCCAACCGAGGGCACTCGCGGCAATGGAGCTGATCGGCCGCGGTATCCTCGAAGCGATCCGGCTCCTGCTCACCGGTGATCCGGATGTGTGGCGCATCACCTGGCTCTCGCTGCAGATCTCGGGTGGCGCGACACTCCTCTCGCTCCTGGTCGGGGTCCCGCTCGGCACGGTGCTGGCGCTGGCCCGCTTCCCGGGTCGCGGTCTCGCCATCAGCTTGGTCAATACGGGGATGGGGCTGCCGCCCGTGGTGGTTGGCCTGTTCGTCACCGTGCTGCTCTGGCGCAACGGCGCGCTGGGCTTCCTCGAGCTGCTCTACACGCCCACGGCCATGGTGCTGGCCCAGTTCGTGATCGCGGCGCCCATCGTGATCGGGCTCACGCTCGCGGCCGTTCAGCAGGTCCCGGAGAAGTTCAGGCTCCAGCTCCTCGGCCTCGGCGCCTCGCGCGCGCAAATGGTCTGGACCCTGCTGCGTGAGGCGCGGCTGCCGATGCTGGCGGCGGTGATGGCGGGTTTCGGCGGCGTGATCTCCGAAGTCGGCGCCTCGCTCATGGTCGGCGGCAATATCAAGGGATCCACGCGCGTGCTGACGACTGCCACCGTGCTCGAAACGAGCAAGGGCAACTTCGATATCGCGATCGCGCTGTCGGTCATCCTGCTCGCGATCACTTTCCTGGTAAACTGGGCGCTTACATGGATCCAGCAGCGCCGGGCCCTGTGACTTCGCCACGCTCTCCGTTGATGTCCATGCGACGAATCGCCCTCGCGCTGCTCTTGGTCGCCTGGGTGGCACCCGCCGCCGCCGGCCCCGCTCCTCAGCCGCTCTTGATCTATGGCGCCGCGGATCTGGCCTTCGCGCTGAAGGAGATCGTCCCGCTCTTCGAGAAGGCCGCCGGCGCCCGGGTCGCTGTGGTCCTGGGCTCCACCGGCACGCTCGCCAAGCAGATCGAGAACGGCGCTCCCGCGGACGTCTTCTTCGCTGCGGACGAGCGCTTCGTGGACGACCTTCGGGCCAGAGGAATCGTGATCGCGGAGAGCCGAACGCTCTATGCCCAGGGGCGAATCGTGCTGGCGACGTCGGTGAAGACCGGCGTGTCCGTAACGGGCCTCGGCGACCTCGCCCGCTCCGAGATCCGCCGCGTCGCCATCGCGAACCCGGCGCATGCGCCCTATGGGCGCGCGGCGCGGCAGGCGCTCGAGGCGGCGGGACTCTGGGAGCGGCTCCGGCCCAAGCTCGTCTATGGGGAGAACATCCGTCACGCGCTGCAATTCGTCGAAACCGGCGCCGTGGAGGCCGGCCTCGTCGCCCAGTCGATCGCCGATGTTCCGGGCATCCGCGCCGTGCCCATCGATCCGGCGCTTCACCAGGCCCTGAACCAGTACGCCGTTGTCGTGAAGCGGAGCGCGCGGCCTGAGCTGGGGCTGGCCTTCATCCACTTCCTGATCGGACCAGAGGGACGGCCGATCATGAGGCGCTACGGTTTCCGTCTCCCCGGGGAGTTCTGATGGATCTCTATCCCGTGTGGCTCTCGTTCCAGGTCGCCACGACGGCGACCGGGCTCACCTTGCTCGCGGGGCTGCCGCTGGCCTGGGTGCTGGCCCGCCGCCGCTTCGCGGGCCACGATCTTCTCGAAAGCGCCGTGATGCTTCCGCTGGTCCTGCCGCCTACCGTGCTCGGCTACTACCTGTTGCTGCTCATTGGCAGCCGCGGGCCCGTGGGCCGCGCGCTGGGGGCGCTCGGGATCGAGCTGGCCTTCACCTGGCGCGCCGCCGTGCTCGCCGCATGCGTGGGCTCCATCGCGCTGCTGGTCAAGGCCGCGCAGGCGGGATTCGAGTCGGTGGACCAGCGGTTGGAGCAGGCGGCGAGAACGCTCGGCCGCTCCGAGTGGAATATCTTCTGGTCCGTCACGCTGCCGCTGGCGTGGCGGGCGGTTGTCGCGGGCACCACGCTCGCCTTTGCGCGCGCCCTCGGCGATTTCGGCATCACCCTGATGGTCGCGGGCAGCATTCCGGGAATGACGCAGACCATGCCGCTGGCGATCTACGACCGGGTGCAGGCCAATCAGATGCACGACGCCAATGTTCTCGCGCTGATCGCGGTGGTCTCGGTGACCGCCCTGCTGATGGGGCTGGGCCGCCTCGCCCGCGTGAGGTTCTAGAGCGCCGTGCTCTCCTTCTCCGCGCGGAAGATCCTTCCCGGCTTCACCCTGGACGTGGCCTGGGAAGCGGGCGACGGAGTCGTGGCGCTCTTCGGCGCCTCGGGCGCGGGCAAGACGCTCACGCTCCAATGCCTGGCCGGCCTCGTTCGGCCTGACGCGGGGCGCATCGAGGTCAATGGCCGCGTCCTCTTCGACGGGGCCGACGGCGTGCATCTGCCGCCCCAGCAGCGCCGCCTCGGCTACGTGTTCCAGGGCTACGCCCTCTTCCCGCATCTCAGCGTCGAGGACAATGTGGGCTTCGGCCTGCGCGATCGCCCGCGCGAAGAGCGGCGGCGGCGGACCACGGAAACGCTCGAGCGGCTGGGCCTGACCGCCCTGGCCGCCCGGCGCCCGCGCGAGCTCTCGGGCGGCCAGCAGCAGCGCGTGGCCCTCGGCCGCGCCCTCGCGGTGGACCCCGAGCTGCTGCTGCTCGACGAGCCCCTCTCGGCCCTGGACCCGCCGCTCCGCCGCCAGATCCGCGACGAGCTGGGAGCCATCGTGAGGGAATGGGGCAAGGCTACCGTGCTGGTCACCCATGACCTGGCCGAGGCCTTCCACCTGGCCGACCGCATCGTGATCTACGATCAGGGCCGCGTCGTGCAGGCGGCGCCCAAGTCGGAGCTGCTCACGCGGCCGGCCTCCGAGCAGGTGGCGCGGCTGCTCGGCGTGCGCAATATCCTGCGCGGCACCGTGATCAAGGCCACGCCCGAGATCATCGAGCTCCGCTGGCAGGGGCATGTGCTCGAGGCGATCAACTCGCCGGCGCGGCGCTATCTTCCCGCGGCCGACACGTCGGTCGCCTTCTTCATCCGCCCCGAATACGTGCGGCTGATCCGGAAGGACCGGCCGAGCCCCGATCCCGGCCACCACATGAACCGGATGGAGGGCCGCGTCGTGGGCGAGGTGGATCAGGGCACCAACTGGATGCTCCGCTTCAAGCTGGACGGCGTGGAGCCTCCGGGCCAGGACGGCTACGACCTGGAGATCGAGGTACCGAAGCTCGTGTACGAGATGCTCGAGATCGCCCGCGACCGGCGCTGGGCGATCTCCATGCACCGCGGCTCGATCCAGGTGCTGCCCACCTCATGATGGCTGCGCCTCCCCCTCACCCTGCTCTCTCTCCCTCCGAGGGCGAGGGTTCGAAGACTCCCTCTCCCCTCTGGGAAGAGGGCCGGGGTGAGGGGCCGGTTCTTTCGCTGGCGGGGATCCGCGTCGCTCACGCCGGCCGCGCCGTGCTCGACGTTCCCGCCCTCGCGGTCGCACAGGGAGAGGTCCTCGCCGTGATCGGTCCCAACGGCGCCGGCAAGTCGACGCTGCTCCGGATCATGGGACTGCTCGAGGCGCCGGCGGCGGGTGAGGTTCGCTTCCGCGGCGCCGCCGCTACGCCTCGCCACGGGTTGGCGGTACGTCGCAGGATGGCGAGCGTGTTCCAGGAGCCGCTCCTGGCGGACGCCAGCGTGGGCGACAACGTGGCGCTCGGCCTGCGCTTCCGCGGATGCCCCGAAGAGCGAATAGCCACGCTAGTCTTCACCTGGCTCGATCGGCTAGGCGTCGCTCATCTCGCAGACCGCCAGGCGCGCACACTCTCCGGCGGCGAGGCGCAGCGCGCCGCGCTGGCGCGCGCGCTGGTGGTCGAGCCCGAGCTCTTGCTTCTCGACGAGCCCTTCTCGGCGCTGGACCAGCCCACGCGCGACGCCCTCATCGGCGATCTGGGCCGGATCCTGCGCGAAGAGAAAATCACCACGGTCCTGGTCACTCACGACCGCGCCGAGGCCATGGCGCTGGGCGATCGCGTGGGCGTGCTCATGGACGGCCGCCTCCTGCAGCTCGACGACGCGGCCCAGGTCTTCCGCGCTCCCGCCTCCGAGGAGATCGCGCGCTTCGTGGGCGTGGAGACCATCCTCGATTGCCGCGTCGTGGACCGGGACGGCGAGCTGTCGGTGCTCGAGACCGGCGGGCAAACGCTCCAAGTGGCGCAGCCTGCCGAGCCCGGCGAGTGGGTGCGGCTCTGTCTCAGGCCCGAGGACGTGACGCTCTTCCCTGGGGCGCCCAAGCCGGGCGCCTCGAGCGCTTTCAACCGTCTCGCCGGCCGGGTCCAGCGCGTGGTGCCAGCCGCCCCCCATGTGCGTGTTATTGTTGACTGTGGCTTCTCTCTGGTTGCCCTGGTGACTCAGCGTTCAGTCGAGGAGCAGCGCCTCGGTGAAGGGGCCGAGGTCACGGCCCACTTCACCACTACCGCGCCGCATCTGCTGCGACACGGGAAGCCTTGACACTGACGCGAGGGGAGGAGTAAAAGGAGGGCAAGTAGGCTCACCTGAAGCCGGTCGAACAGCCTCGCAAGGAGGTTCGCATGCCCGACTCGGAAGCTTTGATCCAGCGACTGGCCGCCGAAAACCACGAATTCCGAAAGCTCCGCGAAGACCACAGGAAATACGACGAAGAGCTGGCCCAGATGAACAGCCGCGGCTTTCTCACCACCGATCAGCAGTGGCGCGTGAGCGAGCTCAAGAAGCTCAAGCTCATCGCGAAGGACCGGATGGAAGTGATGATCCGGCACGCGCGCGCCGCGACGCACGCCTGACCCGGGGCGCCAGCGCCCCGGTCCCATGACCCCGTCCCGGGAGATGCCGGGATTTCGCGGCCTCTCCCACCTGACTCCGGCGGGTGACGCCCGGATGGTGGACGTCTCCTCCAAGGCGGAGACGGTCCGCGAAGCTCGGGCCCGGGTCGTGGTCAAGATGAAGTCCGCCACCCTGGCCGCAGTGCGCGCCGGCCAGATGGCCAAGGGCGATGTCTTGGGGATAGCCCGTACCGCCGGGATCCTGGCTGCCAAGCGCACCCCCGAGCTCATCCCGCTCTGCCATCCCCTCCGCATCACCGGTGTGGACATCGACTTCGCGCTCGACACGCGCCGCTCAACCCTGACGATCGAGGCGCGCGTCCGCACCGTGGACAAGACCGGCGTGGAGATGGAGGCCCTCACCGCGGCTGCCGTGGCCGGCCTCACCGTGTACGATATGGTCAAGGCGGTGGACAGGGGCGTCATACTGACCGATCTGGGCCTCGTCGAGAAGTCCGGAGGCAAGTCCGGCCACTGGAAGCGCCCGCGTAAACCATGAAGTGCGAGCTGAGACACGGCCGAGTTGCCGTAGGCACGAGTGTGGCTGTTCGAGGTGAGCGCTGAAGGCGCGAGCCGAGTGCTGAGTTGAACAGGCGAGCGGTGAAAATGTTCGAATGAAGACGGCGCTCATCTACAGCGAGGCATGGCGGCAGTACGACTATAGCCCGGAGCACCCGCTCCGCATGGAGCGGCTCGGGCTGACCTGGCGCCTCATGGAAGCCTATGGGCTCACGGCCGCCCCGCGCGCCAAGGTCCTCACGCCAGAGCCGGCCGACCTCGCGAGCATCGCGCGCTTTCACACGCGCGAGTACCTTGAGATCCTCCGCGCGGTAAGCGCCGGGGACTGGGTGCCCCATGCCCAGCGCTACGGGCTCGGGCCCGGCGACAACCCCATCTTCGTCGGGCTCTGGGAGGCGGCGCAGCTCGCGGCCGGCGGCTCCCTGCTGGCGGCTCAGCTCGTCGCCGACGGCGAGGCCGACCGCGTGTTTCACTTCGCCGGGGGGCTGCATCACGCCATGCCAGACCGCGCCTCCGGCTTCTGCTATGTCAATGACGCAGTGCTGGCGGTCATGTGTCTGCGCGAGCGCGGGTGGCGGGTTGCCTACGTGGATATCGACGCCCATCACGGCGACGGCGTCCAGTTCGCCTTCTACAACGATCCCAATGTGCTGACCATCTCGACCCACGAGCGTGGCGACCGGCTGTTCCCGGGCACGGGCTTCGTGGTCGAGATGGGCGAGGGCGAAGGCATGGGCTTCTCCGTGAACCTGCCGCTGCAGCCCATGACCGATGACGCGGTCTATCAACCCGCCTTCGAGGCGGTGGTCCCGCCACTCCTTCGCGCCTTCAAGCCCGACGTGCTGGTGATGCAGCTCGGCATCGATTCTCACCGGACCGATCCGCTCACTCATCTGAGCCTGACGGTGCAGGGCTTCGCGCGCACGGTGAGGCGCCTGCTCGAGCTCGCGCCCCGCGCCGTCGCGCTGGGCGGCGGTGGCTACGACCTGGGCAATGTGGCGCGCGCGTGGACGGCGGCGTGGGCGGCGATGAACGACGTGCGCCTGCCCGAGGCCCTGCCGCGCGAATGCCATCGCGACCTGCAGGCGGTGGGACTGCGCTCGCTCTCGCTCTCGGACCCGGAGATGGCGCTTCCCGACGATACCCGCCGCTGGGCCGAGGAATACGCCCGCCGCCAGGTCGGCGCGATCCAGGAGACGATCTTCCCTCTCCATGGGCTATGAGGGCGGGGCCTCCGACTCGGCCGCCGCGCGCCTGACGGCGTGATCGCTGTTCCCGCCCCGATCAGCGCGGCCTTCATCGTGCTGGTCGCGCTTCTCTACGTCATGCTGCTGCTCGGCTTCGCTCATGGCCTGCGCACCGGCGGGGTCGAGGCAGGGCGATGCCGGCGCTGGACGTGGACCGCCGCGCTCGGCCTGGCCCTCTGGCTCGCCCTCACCGCGGGGCTCGCGCTGAGCGGCGTGCTTCGCGACTTCGGCTCCCGGCCGCCACGAGTCTTCCTCGTGATCGCGCCGGCTTTCCTGGGCACGCTCCTGCTCGGGCTCAGCCCCTGGGTTGGGCGGGCGGCGAAGGCGCTGCCCGGCGCATGGATCGTGGCGGCGCAGAGCTTCCGGGTGCCCGTGGAGGCCATCCTCTGGCTGCTCGTCGTGCAGCGCGCGCTGCCCGAGATCATGACCTTCACCGGCCGGAACTGGGATGTCGTGACCGGCCTCAGCGCGCCGCTCGTCGCCTGGCTCGGCTTCAGACACCGCCGGCCGGCCCGCGGCGCGGTGCTCCTCTGGAACCTCCTGGGCCTGGCGCTCGTCACCAATGTCGTGACACGCGGGATCCTGTCGGCCCCAACGCCCTTTCGGGTCTTCGTCACCGATCCGCCCAATGTCATCATCGCGGATTTTCCCTTCGTCTGGCTGCCCTGCTTCGTGGTGCCCGTCGCCTACTTCCTGCACATCGTCTCTTTGCGCCAGCTGGGGTCCGTGCGCTAGGCTCGAAGCCGTGCTGAAATTCGCCTCTTGCGCCTCGCGCGCGGCCCTGCTCCTCGTGCTCGCGCTGCTCCCCGCGCCCGCGCGCGCGCAAGCGCCCTCGTGGGAGCGCGCCATCGACGACGCCGAGCGCGCCGTCCAGCAGGGGCGCTACGCCGAGGCGGAGCGCCTGCTTGCCGGAGCGGTGAAAGAGGCTGAGGCGTTCGGCCCCGAAGACGCGCGGCTGGCGCGCGCGCTCACGGCGCAGGCCACGTTCTATCGTATCCTCGGCCGAACTGAGGAAGCCGAGCCGCTCCTGGCGCGCGCGGTCGACATCCTCGACAAGGCGCCACGGCACGAGCCCGCCGAGCTTGCCGGCGTGCTGAACGACCTGGGCTTCCTCCGCCAGCAGCAGGGCCGGCTTGCGGACGCGAACGCGCTCTACCACCGGGCGCTCGGAGTCGCCGAGAAGGGGCTGCCGCCGGAGCATCCCCAGATTGCGACCGTGCTCTCCAATCTGGCCACGCTCTACCAGGCGCAGGGGCGCTACGCGGAGGCCGAGCCGCTCTACCGCGGGGCGCTCCGCATCTCGGAGAAGGCGCTCGGGCCCGAGCATCCCGCGGTGGCCCGTGCGCTGGGCCATCTGGGCTCGCTCTACCAAATCCAGGGGCGCTACGCCGAAGCGGAGCCCCTCTACCGCCGCGCGGTGGCAATCACCGAGAAGGCGCTGGGGCCTGAGCATCCCGAGCTGGCCACGCCGCTCGGCAGTCTGGCCTCGCTCTACAAAGCCCAGGGGCGTTACGCGGAGGCCGAGCCGCTCTACCGCCGCGCGCTCGTGATCTCGCAGAAGACCCTGGGCTCCGATCATGCCGCCGTGGGCACGACGCTCAACGAGCTGGCCGAGCTCTATCGCATTCAGGGGCGCTACGCGGAGGCCGAGCCGCTCTACCGCCGCGCGCTCGTCATCCAGGAGCGGGCGCTCGGGCCCGACCATCCCGACGTGGCGATGACGCTCGGTAACCTGGGACTCGCCTTTCGCGCCCAGGGACGGTATCCGGAGGCGGAGCTGCTCTACCGGCGGGCGCTCGCCATCACCGAGCGCGCGCTCGGGCCGGAGCACCCGGAAGTGGCGACCTCGCTCAATACTCTGGGTGAGCTCTACCGGGTCCAGCGCCGCTATGCCGAAGCCGAGCCGCTCTTCCGCCGCGCCTTGGACATCCGCGAGCGGACGCTGGGGCTCGAGCACCCGGCGGTGGCTACGAGCCTGAACAACCTGGCGGCGATCTACTACGCAGCCGGTCGCTACGACGAGGGCGAGATGCTCTACCGCCGCTCCCTGGCCATTTTAGAGAAGACCCTCGGACCGGCGCACCCGAACGTGGCCAGCACGCTCAGCAATCTCGCGTTCACGCTGCGCGCCGAGGGGCGGGTCGCCGAGGCGCTGCTACTCTACCGCCGCTCGCTGAGCATTGCGGAGAAAGCGTTCGGCCCCGAGCATCCGAACGTGGCCACGATCCTCGAGAGCTATGCCGGCGCGCTCCGGCAGAGCGGCAGGGAAGCCGAAGCAAGCGATGCCGAGACGCGCGCCCGGGCGATCCGGGCGCGGGCCGGCGGCGCCACGCCCACGCGATAGGGCCGCTCCCGCTCAGGGCACGCGGGCTTTGACGGCCCAGGCGCGGGCGATGAGGTGGATGCTGCCGTCGGGCCCGATCGGCAGGCCGGCGCGAATGCGCTCGCGCAGCGCCGCGCGGCGGTCCTCGGGCAGCGACATGCAGTAGCTTGGTGCCGGACCCTGGCCGCCGAGGAACGGGGACCAGTAGTCGTCGAAGTCGCGGAACACGGTGGGCACGTCGATGGCCCGGCCCTCGATGGCGCGCAGGCCGACCTGCTGGAAGAGCTCGGCCAGGGGCTCGGGCTTGCAGATTGTGAAGCGCCGGCCTTCGTCCAGCTCTTGGGCGGCCGGATCGAACGCCACCACCGCGTCCCAGAAATGCCGCATGAGCTCCATCCGGCCCGCGTAATCCCAGACATAGACGGCCACCGTGCCGCCGGGCCGGACCGCGCGCCGCATCTCGCCGATAGCGCGCGCCTGGGCGGGAACGAAGTTCAGCACGAGGCCAGAGACCGCCACGTCGAATTCTGGATTGGGGAAGGGCAGGGCCTGGGCGTCGGCCTTGCGAAAGCGCGCCCGCGGATCGGCGACGCGCTCGCTCACGTAGGCCACGTAGCCCTCGCTCTGATCCACGCCCACTACTTCGCGCGGCGCCGCCGTCTCGAGGATCACCTGGGTCAGCGCGCCGGTGCCGCAGCCGACATCGAGCCAGCGGATGCCCGAGGCCTGGGTGAGCCAGGCGATGAATTCGCGCGCCACCAGCCGGCTCCACCGGCCGACATAAGGCTCGTAGGCGTCGCCGCTGGCCCAGACGTCTTTGCGCTCCGTCATCGCCTGGCGCGCGGCGCGGCTAGCGGGGAGCGCGAGCGGCGAGCAGCGTCTGGACCAACTCGCGCCCGTGGCGGCCGCCCCAGTCGCGGCTGCCGACGATGCGTCCCACGAGGCGGCCCTGGCGGTCGATGGCGTAGGCCGTGGGCGGCCCCCAGACGCCATAGATGCGGCCCGTGACGTCGCCGCTCTCGTCGATCAGCACCGGCGCCGTGTAGCCGCGCTCCTGCACCGTGCGCCTCACCAGGGCGGGATCCTCACGAAAGCTGATGAGCAATACCTCGAACCCCTTCGATTTGAACTCCTGATACAGCCGGTTGACGGAAGGTAACTCCTCCCGGCAGTCCGGTCACCAGGTGGCCCAGAAGAAGACGAGAACGATCTTGCCCTTGAAATCTCCGAGCCGGACGGTCTTGCCGCTCAGATCCGGCAGCGCGAAGGCCGGCGCCGGCTTCGGCGGATCGTAGGGTTGCATCCGGATCGCGGACGGATCGTGCTCCATCGCGCGGGCGGCCGGCGTTGCGACAGCGGCCACGAGGACGAGCGCGACGGCGAGCGCGCGCTTCATGATGCGCCCGACTCCTTCAGCGCCTTGAGGACTTCGTCGGGCTTGAGGAGGTCGAGGGGGTTGTCCATGACCTTGATCCAGCGCACGGTTCCCTCGCGATCGATGATGAAGTAGGCGCGCTTGGCGTAGCGGTAGATGGGGCTCTGCTCGTTGGTGACCATGGCGTCGTAGGCCGGCAGCATCGTGCGACGGAAATCGGAAGCCAGCGGCAGGCGGATCTTGTTCTGCTTGGTAAAGGCGTCGAGAGTGGCGACGTGATCAGCGCTCACGCCCACGACCTGGGCGTTCAGAGCTTCGAACTGCGGCAGGGCCGCCTC
>Ga0070706_100002097_pt1 | contig 20329 bp, 22 predicted proteins | sample KBSK5501metaG_FD_65476 | JGI IMG/M metagenome (GOLD analysis project Ga0070706, IMG submission 65476) | Corn, switchgrass and miscanthus rhizosphere microbial communities from Kellogg Biological Station, Michigan, USA - KBS K5-50-1 metaG | ecosystem: Host-associated > Plants > Roots >... | reverse complement strand
GGGGCTTGCTCGCTATTTCCGTTTCCGCTGGCGCTAAGTAATCGAGAAATTGTCTAAGGTCGCTTTCGTAATTACGCAGCGTGTGCGCGCTGACGTTGCGCTCGTAACGCAGATGATCGAGGAATTGTGTGAGAAGTTGATCGATCATTGGGTGAGCGAACTTCGCTCGAGATTTTGGTGAAGATCTATGAAATTTTGTTGAGCTTTAAGTAGTGAAAACAGCAAAAGCGAGCACCGAAGGCGCGGCAGGTAATAGCCCCAGGCGTAAGCCTGGGGGTCGCGATTTAGAAAAAATAAATGAGCCCGCGGAGCGGGCGACAGGGGACGAGCGCGATCTTTGAAACTAATATCTGTCGCCCCTTCGGGGCTCACGGGATCATTTGACTGGATGTTCCCCGGGCTCACGCCCGGGGCTATTACCTGCCGCCCGCTAACGCGGGCTCGTTGACACGGACCTCTCAAGTACTAATAACTCCGCCTTTGCCACAATCATGGGATGAAGATCTCAAGCGTGCCTTCTCTGATAGCGGCAACTAGTCTCTCCTTGCGTTTGGGGAAGGCTTTAACCCGTTTCAAGGCTTCTTCGCGTGTTATCCGCTCTTTCTTAGGACGCTGAATCTTAACCTGTTTCTCAATGGTTTCATTCCTCTTCCTCGGATCGTGATCCTACTTTACACCCGGTCATGCAGCTTCACCAAAAATCCTTTTCGCGCCCGCACGCGCGCATTCGGCTTCGACTTTACACGCACGGCAATGACGTGATAACGGCCATCCCGTTTGTCGGCCGCCGGGTAATAACTTAAGACATATTGCTGCGCCAGGTCGGCGGAGATTTGCGCGAAAGCATCGTCAAGATCGCCGACCGATTTTGGAATGTAGGCTGCACCGCCGGTCTGGGCGGCGAATTCCTGCATACGACGTTCAGCCGCAAGGTCGCGCACATTTGCGTTATCGTAGATTCCCGTCTGTACCACGTAGACCTGGGCTTCGTCGGCCAGCAATTTCTGCAGCGTGTTATCGAAATCGTGGTCATAACGGCTGGTGGTATCCCTGCCGTCGGATACTATGACAATTACCCGCCGTCCCACGAAGGGCTTCAGATAAGCAAGAGCATCGAACAGCGCGTCGTACAACGAAGTCGCGCCTTCTGGTTTGCCGAAGCTTTCGATCGTTTGCTCTAGTCTTCGCAAATCGTTGGTCATGGGCTGCGCGAGTTCGACGTTCGTTGCGACCGAATATACCGCCGCTTGATCGCTGGGGCGCATGACGTTGCGAAAGAATCGAATCGCCGCCCGCTTTTCAAAGTCGCGTGATTCGCTCAGGCTGCCGCTGTTATCGAACAGCATCGCCATGCGCACCGGCGTTTCCGCGTGACTGATATCGCTGATGGGGTTTGGTTGGCCATCGATGCGCAATTCAAAGTCTTCAAGTTTGAGATTCGTAAGTGCCACGCCGCGACTGTCGACGACGGTAGCCGGCACCGGTACGAGGTTAGAAGTTACTCGCACTACGTCTTCTGCATCGTTCGCGTTGTCCTGATTTGGATTCGACTTTGGTGATGTCTGCGAGACAGGTTGTTGATTCGTCGATTTTGAAGCCTGACGCTGACGGGTGTTACCGTTCGCTGCTGGCTTTGGTTCTTTTTGGCGACCTGATTGTGAGCGCGTCAGTGGCGGAGATGAGAACACCGTTAGCAACGTAAGAAGAAAGAGCAATGAATAGAAACTTCGTGGAAGGCAAAGAACAACAGCGCCGTAGGCGCGAAAGACAATAACCAGGGGCAAGCCCGAGGCTTGCCCCTGGCTACCTTCTGCCGCCATCTTCGATGTCTCGTCACGACGTACTCTCATGTGAGCTAATTCGCCGCCGCCAGTACTGGTTCGCGTTCCCGCTGAATTCCTTGAAGCCATTCGTCCCATTCTTTCAAGGCCAACTCAACTTGCATTAGATGCCGGTCGCGTTTGCGACGGACGCTTTTTGCTTGTGCAGCCTCAAGAGGTTCGAGCAATGCAAACGTGATGTTAACCGGCTGATAGTTTTTTGTTTCCGCGCTCGAAACGTATCGCGCCAGCGCGCCGATTGCACTACGCGGCGGCGCGATCAAAAGTTCTTCGCCTTTCAAAAACAGCGCCGCGTTACGGCCTGCCAGCCAACCCATCGCCACCGACTCGACGTAACCTTCTACGCCGGTGATCTGCCCGGCAAAGAAGATGTTTTGATGCGCGCGCATTTGCATGGTTGCCGCCAGCACCCGCGGCGCATTGATGTAAGTGTTACGGTGGATCTGCCCGAACTGGAGGAACTCTGCCTGCTCGAGTGCCGGAATCATTCGCAGCACTCGGGCTTGCTCGCCATAACGTAGATGGTTCTGAAAGCCGACCAGGCTGTACGCGTCGGCCATCAAATTCTCCTGACGCAGTTGCACGACCGCGTAAGGCTCGCGCCCGGTGTGTGGATCGATTAGTCCGACCGGCTTCATCGGCCCGTATCGCAAGGTATCAACGCCCCGACGGGCGAGTTCTTCTATCGGCAGACAGGCCTCGAACCAGCGCGTCTCTTCAAAGCGCTGTAACGGGACGCTGTTTGCTTCGATCAATGCCTGATAGAACCGCGCGTATTGCGGTTCATGGAGCGGACAGTTGAGATAATCGTCGCCGCCTTTGCCATATCGCGCTGCACGAAAAGCTATCGAAGTATCGACTGAATCAGCCGCCACAATTGGCGCAATCGCGTCGTAGAAGTAAAGCTGATCATCGCCAGTCAGCTTCATGATTTCAGCCGTCAGTGCCTCGGATGTGAGCGGGCCCGTGGCGATGATCGTGATTGCGTCGCGCGGGATTGCCGTGACTTCATCACGCACGATTTCGATGTTCGGATGAACCTCGACGCGTTCGGTGATGAAGTCGGCAAACTGTTGGCGATCCACGGCAAGCGCGGCGCCCGCAGGCACGCGCGTCGCTGCTGCTGCTTCCATTACCAGGGAAATGCCCCGCCGCAGTTCTTCTTTCAAGAGATAAGACGCCGTTCCCGGCTCGTCTGATTTCAGCGAATTTGAGCAAACGATCTCAGCGAGCTTGTCCGTGCGATGCGCCGGCGTCTGCTTCAGCGGGCGCATTTCATACAATCGTACTCGCGCGCCCGCGCATGCCGCCTGCCAGGCAGCTTCCACGCCTGCTAATCCTCCGCCGATTACAATGACTTCGTTCATTGGATTGCGGACATCCTTGCCTGCGGTTCGCCGGCGCGGGTCCCCGGCGGGGCAGCCCCGCTGGGGTGTGGTCTCTGCCGGCGCTTACCCGCTCGCTACCGCAAGCGGTTCCGTAATAGATCTAACGGCGCTTTTTCCTGCGCATAACTTTCTCATGCGCCTTCTTCGTCAAGTTCGCTACTCGTTCGGCCCTGGTTTCCGTCTTGCCCGAACCCTGCTCATGTTCATTGACATGATGCTCATGCATCTCGCCCTGGTGCTTATGAAAATCGAATTCATTTACCTTCGTCGCCCCTACTTTGAAGGTTTCGATGTTTCGTGTTTGATCTCTCATGATTTTCCCTCCGTGATCGGCTGCTTGACACTCAAAACAACGCGTTCGTATAGTTCAGATGCCCAAGAGCCGGCTTAGCTCAGTTGGTAGAGCGTGCGATTCGTAATCGCAAGGTCATCGGTTCGACTCCGATAGCCGGCTCCATCGTAACTCTTCGCTTTAACTATAAAGCGCGACGGAAAGCCAAACAACCACTGCGCGATAGGACGAGCGGCTCTGCCGCCACGATGTGGGGAAAGGCTGTGCCTTTCCGGGAGACGCTCCTGCGCAACCCTGACAGGATTGCGGCTAAGAAAGATCCGCTGGCGATCCCAACGTAGCCGCTGCGCGGCAACGTTGGGCTCTATTAAATAACCGCTTCGCGGTCGAAAATACTTCGCCGCGCTCGCGCCATGCTTACACCCTGCATGTCATCGACGCTTCAGCGCGTTATCCGAAAGATAACTGGTTGCAGCGTTCACCGGAGATGCCTTTGCGCGGATTCTGATTATTCGACCGTTACCGACTTTGCCAGATTTCGTGGCTGATCGACGTCACAGCCGCGGCGTACGGCGATGTGATAGGCAAGGAGCTGTAGCGGAATAATTGAAAGAATTGGTGAGAGCAGATCGCTGGAAGCAGGAATCTCGATCACGTGATCAGAAACAACCGAGGACATTGAATCACCTTCGGTCAAGACTGAAATCACGATGCCTTCACGCGCTTTTACTTCGACGATGTTCGAATGGGTCTTTTCGTAGCGAAGCTCGGAAGCGCGATTGCCATCTTCGCGAGTGTTGATGAACATCACGGGCAGTCGCTCATCGATCAAGGCGTTAGGCCCGTGTTTCATTTCGCCGGCAGGATAACCTTCGGCGTGAATATAAGAAATCTCCTTCAACTTCAGCGCTCCTTCAAGCGCGATGGGGAAGTTAATGCCGCGACCCAGATAGAGAAAGTCAGTGGCGCGGAAAAACTCTTTCGACAGTGCTTCGATCACGTCGTCCTCGTTTAGTAAATGCTCCATCTTTACGGGCAGTTCTGCGAGTTGCTGCGCATGCGCGTGACTCTGTTCAGCGCTAAGAGTTCCGCGCAGTTGTCCGAGATACAAGCCGAACAAATAAAGCGCGATCATTTGTGAGGTGAAAGCCTTCGTTGAAGCTACACCTATTTCCGGTCCGGCGTGCGTCAGAATTGTGCCATCAGCTTCCCGAGTGATCATCGAACCCCGAACATTACAGATGGAAAGGACTTTCACGCCGCGTTCTTTCGCTTCGCGCAGCGCGGCAATGGTGTCGGCTGTCTCTCCGGATTGCGAAATGAGGAGCAGCAATGTGTTCTCGTCAAGCACCGGATCTCTATAACGAAACTCTGATGCATAATCGACCTCGACGTTGACGCGAGCAAGCTGCTCGATCATGTACTTGCCGGCGAGCCCCGCGTGCAGAGACGTACCGCACGCCGCGATCTTGATCGCAGTGAAGCGTTTGAAATCCGCTTCGGTAATGTTCTTCATCTCGTCAAGAAAGACGCGGCCTGAGTCGTGCGAGATGCGACCCTCAACCGTCTCGCGCACAGCGCGCGGCTGCTCGTAGATTTCCTTGAGCATGAAGTGCTTGAAGCCGCCTTTTTCCACTTCGATAGGATCCCAGGTGATGCGTTGTTTGGCCGGCTCGACGGGATTGCCTGCAAAATCCGTCACGCGCACAGACTGTTTTGTCAGCACCGCGATCTCACCGTCATTGAGAAAGAACACATCGCGCGTGTGCTCCAGGATTGCCGGAATGTCCGAAGCGACGAAGTATTCTCCGTCACCGAGACCGATGACGACGGGTGGCCCTTGTCTCGCCGAGATGATCGTATCGGGCGCATCGGCCGAAAGCATTGAGAGCGCGAAGATCCCTCGAAGTTCCCGAACGGTCTTGCGAATGGCGCTTTCAAAATCAGCACCGTTTTTCAGATGTTCTTCGATCAAATGGGCAACGATTTCGGTATCAGTCTCAGTAACGAATTCATGATCCTTTTTTCGCAGCTCGTCTTTTAGTTGTAGATAATTTTCGATGATGCCGTTGTGCACGACGACGACGCGGCCGGTGCAATCGCGATGAGGGTGTGCGTTTTCTTCGGTCGGACGACCGTGTGTGGCCCAACGCGTGTGGCCGAGGCCATACGTGCCGTCAAGTGGTTGTTTCCGCAGTGCTTCTTCGAGGTTGCGCAGTTTGCCTTCGGCGCGACGAATCTCCAGTTTGTGATTCTGGTCTACGACGGCGATGCCTGCGGAATCGTAGCCGCGATATTCCAATTTGCGCAGCCCGTCGATAATCAACGGCACGACCTGTTTGTTTCCGACGTATCCGACTATTCCGCACATAGAGCAGTAGGCAGCAGGCAGTAGGCAGCAGGCAGAAAAAGCATCTCAAATACTTTGCAGTCTCTCATTTATTTCGGCTCTTCCTTAAGCTTCCTTTTAATCTTAGCAGGGACGCCGGCGACGAGCGTGTTTGGCGGCACGTCTTCGGTAACCACGGAGCCGGCACCGGTAACCGCTCCGCTGCCGACGCGCACCGGCGCGACCAGCATCGTATCAGAACCGATTCTGACGTGGTCTTCGATCACCGTTGGGTGTTTTTGCTTACCATCATAATTACAAGTGACTGTTCCTGCGCCGATGTTGGTTTCTTCTCCAATCGTCGCGTCGCCAAGATACGTCAAATGCATCGCCTTTGTGCCACGGCCGATCCGCGATTTCTTAACCTCGACAAAGTTGCCGACCACCGCGCGCTCTTCCATACGGGCGTTCATTCGTAGATGAGCGAATGGTCCGACCGCACAATCATCAGCGATGTCAGAATCAATGATTAGACAGTGGTCTTTAACAACCACTCGATTACCGAGGCGCGAATCCGTAATCCGCGAGCCTTGATGAATCTCGCAGCCTTCGCCGATAACGGACTTGCCTTCGATGTGTACATCGGGGTGAAGCACGCAATCTCGGCCGACCTGCGCTTCATCGCTGACGTACGAATGGGAAGGATCAATAAAGGTCACGCCTTCTTCGAGCATCAAGCGACGAATTGTGCCGCGTCGAAGGAGATTCTCGAACTCAGCAAGTTCAGCGCGCGTGTTGACGCCGGAAACTTCGCGCGCGTCGCGATGGTGATAAAGGCCGACTTTTTCGCGGCTGCTTCCCATAATCGCGGGAACATCGGTCAGATAATATTCGCTCTGCTTATTGCCGGGTTGGACGCGGTCGAGAGCCGCGAACAGTTGTTTGTTCTCAAAACAGTAAATACCCGCATTGACTTCGTGAATCGCGAGCTCGTCATCAGAGGCATCTTTTTCCTCGATAATCTTTACGAAGTTTCCACTTTTATCACGGACGATGCGACCGTAACCAGTCGGATTTTCCAGGCGCACAGTGAGTATCGTGCCAGTTGCGTTATCAGCGCGATGCTGATTAATGAGCGCAAGCAAGGTCTCAGTCCGGACCAGAGGCACGTCGCCTGACAGAATCAGCACTGTGGATTCTGTGTCCTCCAAGACGCTGCGCGCCGCCATCACCGCATCTCCGGTACCCCGCTGTTCAGCTTGTCTAACCAAGATTGCGTGTCCGGATTCCTTTTCAATCGCCCTCTTGACTTCGTCGGCCTGATATCCGACGACCACATGAATGCTTCTGGGATTTAAGGTCGCGGCGGTCCGACACACGTGAGCGATGAGCGGCCGCCCACCCAGCTCGTGCAAAACTTTGGCACGGCGCGACTTCATGCGTGTGCCGAGACCTGCTGCCAGGATAAGAACATCCAACGGCTTGTCCGTTTGATTTGAGCTTTCGTTCATCGACTCTATCATCCCTCGGACGTTGGGGTCGACACCGCAACTAAGCTTCGACGAGGGCGGCTGGCCGGTGACATGCTTTCTCGCCACAAACAAGGACGACTCGCGCAAGCCGATCCGAGTTATGCCGGACCATGTCACCGTCATCCAATAGATCGGCGGGTATAACTTCAGTATCTAGGACCGCTTTATCGAAGCTGTCCAGTTTGACTTGATACGCGCCGTCGGCGCGATAGAGTGCAGCCTGCTCTTCACTGATCGCGCGATTGTTCACGATCACATAATCGAATTTGATCTGCGGCGAGTAGCTGTCCACCGTCTCCAAATGTCGCCGCACATCGTAACCGTCAGTTTCACCGGGTTGGGTCATCAGGTTCGTGGCAAAAATCTTGATAGCTTTGGATTCGCCGATTGCGTCTGCAACCCGGGCGACAAGCAGGTTAGGGAGAATGCTGGTGTACAAAGAACCTGGGCCAATGGTTATCACATCGGCTTCATCAATTGCAGCGAGTGCCTTGGCAAGCGGCAGGCATTTCTCTGGCTCAAGACGAAGGCGGTGAATGCGAGCGCGCGCACCGGTAATTTGAGTTTCACCGTAAACTTCAGTCCCGTCCTCCAACTCGGCAACCAACCGCACATCGGTAATCGTCGCCGGATAGATGTGACCTTTACTTGCCAACACCTCGGACGACAGTCGAACAGCTTCGACGAAGTCGCCGGTTACTTCAGTCAGTGCTGCCAGAAATAGATTACCGAAACTGTGTCCCGCAAGATCTCCCGATCCGCCAAAGCGGTAGCGAAACAATCTGGCTAGCAATGTCGAGTCCTCTGAAAGCGCGATCATACAGTTGCGAATGTCGCCCGGGGGAAGCATCTGTAACTCCTCGCGCAGTCTTCCCGAGCTTCCGCCATCGTCAGAAACCGTCACAATCGCAGACAGGGACTCCAGCCAGGCGCCGTCACGGCGTTCTCCGACAAATTGTTTTAGGCCGGCTAGCAAAGTAGACAGACCTGTACCCCCACCGATAGCGACTAGCTTCAGCCCGCGATTCCCTTCCGTGTTCGGCAATTATTATCTCCGGTGTGGCTTGTGGCGATGCCTGGCAAGCATCATACCTGAAAGTCAAAGGCTTTCAAACAGCAATGGAGGGTAACTGGCGGGGCTAAGCGAGCAGGAAAGAAACAAACCACGGAACCGATCCTAGTCACGAGCAAACACTAGTATCTCGAATTCTGGATCGCTACGAAGAGGATTCAGGTCGTGGTCGCGCTGAGCCCGAATCCGCAGATTGGGCTGAAGATCGAGAGCCCGTCGTAAAGACTTGAGTGCAGTATCAATTGCCCCCAAGCGCGCTCTGGTAGCTGCCAGACCGTAGTGAATGTGCGCAGCGTCGGGCTCACGTTTTAGTGCGCGCTCAAAAAGTTCCTGAGCGGCGACGTACTCGCCGCGATTCAACTCAATCACGCCGCGATCATAAAGTGAATCGGCATCGCGGGGCGGGGCGAGCTCCGTGCGCAATCGAGCTTCCGCGATGGCAAGGTAAGTGCGAGCACGAGCCGTCACTTCGGAAACGGCAGTGTATTTCTCAACCAACGCCCGGAACTGATTGCGGGCTTCTGCAAAACGTCCGCGAGTAAATTCTCTGCGCGCGGCTTCAAATGCGCTGAGCGCAGCCGCCTCGTCGTATGTTGGCTGCGGAGGGGGCGGAGCCGGTTTCCTTGGCGGCAGGATGATTCTTCTGTGCACCGTCTTCAATGGGGAACTACGAACCGGCGCCTTTTTGGGTCGTGCAGTAGAGGCACGTCGCTTCGCCGGCCTCGGCCCTTTAGACTTAGGGTGCGCTTTCGTGGAATGCCGCTTGGTCGAGGCCGCTCGAGGCGTTACCGGGCGCGCCTTCTGCTTAGCGGCTCGAACCTTCGTCGCTTTGCGAGCTCGTGCCTTTCCCGCAGGTGAACGTTTGGTAGCCGGTTTGAGACGGGTCGATTTGCCCGCCACGACTCGCTTGCGAGACGATGACGATGTAAGTGAATGACGCGACGCAGAACGTGAAGTTAGTTTCTTCACACTCTTGGCGATAGGACTGCTCATGCGCAAAGCCCTCGATGCAAAGACGACTCGCTCGAAAATGCCGCAAAAAACGCGGAGTAGCTTAGCATACCTATGCGCGTAATTCAACGAAAGAATAGGGTTTGCGGGCGCAACCGGCGGTCATGTTCAACCTTCAAGCGGCATAGACTAGCGATGAAAAACGCTTGATGCCTCAGGATGTCCCGTGTTAATGTGACTCGTGAGCTTCGGCGCTTTGCTTTGGCCTCACCGACCGGAGTCTACAAACCGTGGGAAAGATGTTGTTTTCTGTTTGTTGTGTTTGAGCGCACAATTTTGCGCCGCACCCTTATTGGCCTGCCTCCTCTTGCTACAAGTCCAACCAGGAAAACTCTTCAATGGCCGAAAGTACAATCCTGATCCACGAGCAGCGCTATCACGAAATCAAAGCCGTTCTGGCGCGTCTTCGTCTTGATGCGGCAGCTCGCTTGGTCGTGTTGGTGGACAAAGATGGCCAGCAGATCGCGGTTCATGGAGATTTGGCCGATCTTGATACAACGAGCTTGGCTTCGTTGGCGGCCGGCAACGTCGCAGCCACCGGTGGGATGGCGAAACTGATCGGGGAAAGAGAATTCCCGACGCTATCTCACGAAGGCGATCGCGAAAGCATTCATATCAGTGTGATTGGTCGCGTGCTACTGGTAGTTGTCTTCGACCAGAGATCGAGCCTGGGTTTGGTGAAACTTCGTTCGAAGCAAGTGTCTCACGAACTGGCCGCGGCATTTAACGAGATCGAACGCGAGTCACTGTCGGCCGCAAATCAATCACTTCCATTCGGGGAGATCACCGACGAAGACATCGACAGTCTGTTTTCGCAAATGTAAATCGCCAGCTCAAGTCCCGCCCCAATTGCCCACTTCTTATGACTTTCATCAACTACGCATCACGAGAGATCAACTGCAAGATCGTTTACTATGGCCCAGGTCTGTGCGGAAAGACCACGAACCTACAGCACATTTACGATTCCACCGCGCCACAGGCAAAGGGAAAACTTATCAGCCTGGCTACTGAAACTGACCGAACTTTGTTCTTCGATTTTATGCCGCTCGAATTAGGGACGGTGCGCGGCTTTAAGACGCGCTTTCATTTGTATACGGTGCCGGGCCAGGTTTTTTATGAGGCGTCGCGCAAGCTAATCTTGAAAGGCGTCGACGGTGTAGTCTTTGTTGCTGATTCGCAGGAAGAGCGAATGGATGCGAATATCGAATCTCTCTATAACCTCGAAGAGAACCTCCGCTCGCACGGTTACGATCTGGCGAAGATTCCCTACGTGCTCCAGCTCAACAAACGCGATCTGCCGAATGTAATAGCGTCTAGCGAGATTGCCGCGGAACTTCAGCGTAAAGGCGAGCCAGTAATTGAGGCAGTAGCGTCAACCGGCGTCGGCGTATTCGACACTCTCAAAGCAGTAGCCAAGCAGGTACTGACCGAACTACGCAGGAGTTAGGTCCACGCTCCGGTCGTCTTTATTTAGATTTTATGCGATTGGCTTGACCATCAACAGCCCGTCGCCGCCATTCGAATAGTATTTCGGCAGGCGTTGCGTTACTGAATACCCGAGGCTCAGATAAAGTTTCTGTGCCGAAACGTTACTGGCGCGAACCTCCAGCCGGACGATGCGGACGTCGCGTTGACGAAAGCCGTCTTCTACTCTCTCCATCAAGCAACTAGCTAAACGACGCCGGCGATGTTCGGGCGCGATGCCGATGGTTGTGATGTGGCCGGTATGATCGGGTTCGAGTAAGCCGATCACAAAACCAGCCATGGCGCTGTTTTGGGTCACGACCCGGTACGAAACGGATTCGGATGCAGTGAGAAGATATTCAAAGGTGTCCCGGCTATAGGCTTCTCCGTCTACAAAGCAACGCTGATCCAGATGCCAGCACTCATCCAGTTGAGCAATCGTCAGCGGGCGCAGATCGTAACGCGCGTTGATGGGCGGGACCAACGCAATGTTGGTCTGGCTTAGATGAGGCGATGGTTGGCGGCCATTGGGCCACCATCGCGGGCGAAACTTCTTGAGAACTGCCATAACCCGACTGCCAATCCGTTGAGAAAACCGAAGAGCGTGGCGGAGATTATAGCCTGTTACCTACGCCTTTTTACAAGTTTGTGACTTCCCTCTAATGATAAATCACACTATCAGCATGCAGTCGCCATAGCTGTAAAAGCGATAGCCTTGACTAGCGGCGTGGCTATAGGCGGCCAGAATCAGCTCGCGACCAGCAAATGCGCTCACCAGCATCAGCAAAGAGGATCGTGGCAAGTGGAAATTTGTCAGCAGGGCATCAACAGCGCGAAATGCGTGACCGGGAATAATAGTGAGCGCCACGTCTTGTTCTGAGCGAACGCTGATCTGGCCATCTGATGTTACAGAAGCCTCAAGCGCCCGCGTCGTAGTCGTTCCGACAGCAACGACGCGCCCGCCCGCTGCCCGCCGTTGGTTGATCGTCTCTGCGGCTTCTTCAGTAATCGAGAAGCGTTCAGGCGCGACGCGATGTTGGCTAACGTCATCCTTCCGGACCGGCTCAAAAGTACCGTAGCCGACATGCAGAGTGACTTCCACGATCCTTACGCCGCGAGCTTCGATCTCGCTTAGAATTTGAGGAGTAAAATGCAATCCAGCCGTGGGAGCTGCAATTGCGCCTCGCACGGTTGCGTAAACCGTCTGATAGCGCTCCCTATCCTCGCCGCTTGCACGGGTCTCGCGTTTGATGTAGGGAGGCAGCGGCGGCTCGCCAAGCTCGTCTATGATGCGGTCGAAATCCTCCTCAGTTTCGAATCTGATCACGCGGCGCCCGTCATCCAGCAGCTCGATCACTTCCGCCTGAAGTTTCGATTCGCCGAACACGATTCGCGTACCCTTTCGCAGCCGACGTGCCGGTTTAGCAAGCGCTTCCCAAACTTTGGGTTCAATCTCGCGGAGCAGTAGTAGTTCGATTGCGCCACCAGTAGGCATGCGTGCGCCTTTCAATCGCGCCGGGAAAACACGGCTGTTATTGATAACCAGAACATCATTCGCGTTTAAGTAGATCGTTAGCGAAGCAAAGCTGGAATCGCTCCACGAGCGGGCGGTTCGATCGACGACCAACATCCGCGTAGCATCACGCTGAGTCAGCGGATGTTGCGCGATTAACTCTTCGGGGAGTTGGTAATCAAAGTCTGAAATGTGCATGCCGAGGTGGCGAACTCTGGAAAAACCAAACTGGTCAGGAAAACGAAGCGGACGGAACGCTGACACTTTGGGCCGTAATCGGGTATTCCATTTGCCCGCGGTGAAATACACCTGTCAATTGTGCGCCGAATAACAAGACCAGGCTCGACACGTACCCCCACGTCAGCACGGCTACGACCGCGCCCACTGAACCGTAGATCTGATCGTAGTGAAAGTAATTTAAGCTCCAGGCAAATACGTATTTCGCTGCTTCCCACAGAAGGCCGCCAATAACCGCGCCGGGAATTGTGTCACTCAAGTTCACTGGCCCATTTGGCATGAAGCGATAAACGATTACGAACAAGGTGATGGTGACCAGCAAACTTACCAGCGCGAATACAATTTGCCAGAAGACGCTGCCGACTGACGAGAGCAGACGGTAATTTTCCAATTGTCTGGGTGACAGGCGTCCGGCAATTTCCTGAAACGCGACCAATACTGAAGTAACCAGCACTGAAGCCGACAGCAGCAAGCCAACGATTCCGATCATTCCTAAGGTCAGCAACCGCCCATGGAGAAATGTTCGATGAGTCGTGCCCCAAATGCGATTCAGTGCTCGCTCTGCAATCGCAAAGACCCACGAACCTGCCCACAAGACAATCACGGCGCAAGTAATGATCATTCCGGTGCTGATGCCCGACAGCGATCGAATCGTGTCGTGCAGGAACTTACTCGAGCCCGGATACACCTGCACAATATGCGCGATCATTTCGTTGCCGGCGGCGATGCGATTGCTGAGAGCAAGCAACAATAAGAGGGCAGGGAACAGCGTCATCAGCCCGAAGTAGCTCATCGCCGCCGCCGACGTGAACAGATCGTTTTCGTGAAACTGATGGACCGCTTGCGACAACATGCGCCGCCACGGCGAGCGGTTGCGTACTCCGAAAGATTGACGTGAAATTCGACGTTTCATGCTCTAGTGCAAATCTTTAATTTGCGATTGCGGTAGCTAACAGCTTGCGATCCTCAGGCAGAATCAAACAGACCGGGTCGCTGTTGTCCGGCTTTGACTCCGAAATGTTGATAAGCGAGTTGCGTGGCCATGCGGCCGCGTGGCGTGCGATTGAGGAAGCCAATTTGAATCAAGTATGGCTCGATGATTTCTTCAATTGAGTCCTTCTCTTCTTGAATCGCCGCCGAAAGCGTCCCGACACCAACCGGCCCACCGTCAAACTTCTCGATGATCGTCAACAGCAGCTTGCGGTCCATTTCGTCCAGACCGTAAGTGTCGACTTCCATCCGATTCAGCGCATCGTTAGCGATATCGTGCGTGATGCGGCCTTCGTAATCGACTTCGGCATAGTCACGCACACGGCGCAGCAGGCGGTTGACTATGCGGGGAGTGCCACGCGAGCGCCGGGCAATTTCGCGTGCGCCGCCTTCGTCAATCTCCACGCCGAGAATGCCCGCCGAGCGTTGGCAAATTATTTCCAGGTCTTCGTGCGGATAAAAATCCAAATGAAAGACGATTCCAAACCGCCCTCGTAACGGCGCCGTAATTAATCCAGCCCGGGTCGTGGCGCCTACCAAAGTGAACTTTGGCAGCTCGAGTTTGATCGAACGAGCGCCCGGGCCTTGTCCGATTAGCAGATCGAGATTGAAATCCTCCATTGCTGGATACAGTTTTTCTTCCAGTGCCGGTAGCAAACGATGAATCTCGTCGATGAAGAGCACGTCCCCTTCCTGCAAGTTAGTCAGAAGGGCCGCTATGTCACCGGTTTTTTCAATTGCCGGGCCGGAAGTCGATCGCAGTTGGGCTCCCATTTCGTTCGCGACGATGTGCGCCAGCGTGGTTTTTCCCAAGCCGGGCGGGCCTGTAAGCAGGACATGGTCGAGAGCTTCGCGCCGTTTGAGCGCGGCCTTGATGTAAATCCGCAAATTCTCGGCGACCTTGCGCTGCCCGACATATTCGGCGAGCCGGGTGGGGCGCAGAGTCAGATCAAATCGGCGATCTTCTTCGGTCGGCGCAGCGCTGAGCGCTTCCGCTGCTCTGGTTGCATTGGGCATGGACGAGTTGAATTGTGAATGCGAAACGCGCGCTTGGTCAACTTATCGCTGAAGTTAATCAGAACGCGTTTAGACGCGGGACTTGTCCTCCCTAACTGATCGGCGGACAAATCCGTCATCTAAACGAATCTTCTTGTGCGACTAAGCTTTCGCCAGAGCGCGCAAACTACGGCGCAAAATTGCCTCAACTGAAAGTTCGCCGCCTTCGTCAATCGCGGATTTAACTGCCTTCTCCGCGGCTGATTTTTGATAACCGAGGTTTGCCAAGGCCGATACTGCATCGTTGCGCTTTGAATCCTCGGTAGTCGCGCCTCCGGCAGCCGCGGCTTTTGCGGCAAACTCTTCTTCCAACGCCGGAGACGACAACGCCGCTATCTTGTCGCGCAGATCAACCACGAGTCGCTCAGCCGTCTTCCTGCCCACTCCGGGAATCGATACCAGGCGAACGAGATTGTTTGTTCGGATGGACGCAATCATTTCGTCGGCATTCATTCCCGACAACAGCTTGATTGCGAGACCCGGTCCGACCCCGTTGACCGAAATTAGGTGCAAAAACAGCTCACGCTCGCGCGTCGTCTTGAAACCGTAAAGCTGGAGCGTATCCTCACGTACGTGCGTGTAGATGCGTAGCTGCACGGGTGACCCCGTCTCGCCAAGCTCATAAAAGGTCGAAAGGGGAATCGCCACTTCGTAGCCGACACCGCCGACATCCACGATGGCCGACGTGGGTTGTTTGGAAAGAAGTGTGCCCGAGAGATGCGCGATCATTCCTTGGAGCGCAGGCATCCTTGCCTGTATTTTCGTCGTTTCCCCTCTCCCGTTGGGAGAGGGGATTAGGGGAGAGGGCTCTACGCCGCTAAACTCCCTCCCCTTAATCCCCTCCCCGAGGGAGGGGACAACTTTCAAAAAGTTGATGCTTCTATTTCAAAGCTGCGATCAAACTAACCGCTGGCTACCGCAAGCGGTTCTGTAAAGGCGTGATTATGCTGTAAGGCACTTTCGTTCGCAAACGCAAAGCTTTTCGGCGAAGCCGGATCAGCGCTATACTTTCAACGCAGCGCGTAGTCATGAAGACCGAAAAGATATCAGAGCTGACGACAAACCGACTCAGTGTTTACCTGCGCTGTCTGAATGAACTGAAGGCGGCGGGCATCAAGACGGTTTCGTCACAAGAACTCGCAGAGCAGTTCAATCTGAATTCGGCGCAGATTCGCAAGGACCTTGGGTACTTTGGCGAGTTTGGAGTCCGCGGCGTCGGCTATTTCATCGATGACCTGAGAGAACATCTGACGAAAATTCTCGGCCTCGATCGGCCGCATCATGTGGGCATCGTCGGCGCGGGAAGATTAGGAACCGCGCTGGCGAACTATAACGGCTTGGAGAGATCGAATTTCACAGTCGTCGCCTTATTCGATAACGATCAGAAGAAGATCGGCCACCGAGTTGGCGCGTCCGATATTCCAGTTCATGACGTGGGCAAGATAGCCAGAGTGGTGCGGGATAAAGCGATTGATGTGGCCGTGATCGCTGTGCCCGCCCGCGCCGCGCAGCGAGTTCTTAATCAAATTACGGCTGCCGGCGTCAAAGCGGTTTTGAACTTTGCCCCGGCGCCGCTAACCGCGCGTCTCGGCGTGAAAGTGAAAACGGTTGACCTGACAACTTCACTTGAGTCTCTGTCGTATTTTTTAGCGCGGCCCCGAACGGGCCATGTCACGAGTATCCGGCGCAATGCTTCCCGCACCGAACAAGCCAGAGCCGATGACAAGCATCAATTGTAACTCGACTTGAGTGACACAATCGGATGGACGAACAAAGCGCAAGACGCGATCTCATAAGAATCTGCCAACTGATGTACGAGCGCAGCTATGTCGTCTCGTCCGATGGCAATGTCAGTGTGCGGCTCGATGATGGGCGCGTGCTGGCGACACCGACGATGACGTGCAAAGGGCGCACGACGGAAGACATGCTCGCTATCACGGACCTTGAAGGGCGGCCACTGAATGATCGTCGAGCTTCCAGCGAACTTGCGATGCATCTACTGATTTATCGGGAAAGGCCCGACGTGCGAGCAGTTTGTCATGGGCACCCGCCGCATGGGACTGCATTTGCCGTCGCCGGTCTACCAATCGACCAGCCAATTCTATCTGAAGTAATCCTGACCCTTGGTTGCGTGCCTCTGGCTGAGTACGGAACGCCTTCGACGGAAGAACTAACAAACGCAATGCGCCCCCTTGTAAAGCATCACAACGCGCTGCTGATGGCGAATCACGGGGCAGTCGCCTACGGCGCGGACCTCTGGCAAGCATTCGATCGGCTTGAGACCCTCGAGCACACGGCGAAGATTGCGATTCTTTCTCGTGTTCTGGGCGGTTCACGCAATCTGTCGCCGGATGCCATTGAAAAACTAATCAACGTGCGCGAGGCCGCTGGCTATCTGGATGAAGGCGCGCGCTGTCAGGCTTGCGGCTATCTGCACGAGACAAATCTTGCTTGCCCCTCAGGCGATCGGCCGGTTTCGCGTTCGTATTCCTCATCTTCCTCGAATGGGGCTGGAAAGGTTTCGCTTAGTCGCGATGAGTTAGTAGAGCTATTGAGTGAAGCAGCGCGATTGAAAGAGTCGTAAACCGCGAACCGTGAATCGTAAATAGAGCGGACGTGTTATTCTATTCACGATTTACCATTTACGATTTACTAGCCAGACTTCTCACAGGAGAAACTGAATGCAAGAAGCACTCGGAATGGTGGAAACCAAAGGCCTGGTGGCAATGATTGAAGCCGCAGACGCAATGGTCAAGGCCGCGAATGTCACGCTAATTGGTTACGAAAAAATCGGCGCCGGATTTGTTACGGCGATCGTGCGTGGTGATGTCGCGGCAGTAAAAGCGGCAACCGATGCCGGGGCGGCGGCTGCGCGTCGTGTTGGTGAGTTGGTGAGCGTGCACGTGATACCCCGTCCGCACGGTAGCGTGGATGACGCGATGCCGGTCAGCGCGCAGGCCCGCGCATGATCATCGCGCGCATCATTGGGACAGTCGTATCGACGCAAAAGGACGAACGACTTCTCGGCAAAAAGTTGCTCATTGTTCGTCCGGTTAATCTCGACGGCACGGACACTAGTGGTTATGTCGTCGCTGTGGACACGGTCGGAGCAGGCTTTCATGAGCGCGTTCTGGTGGTCGCCGGCTCAAGCGCGCGGTTGGCGCAGAACATGAAAGACACGCCCGTGGATGCGGCAATCGTTGGCGTGATTGATACGGTGGACGTAATGAGTCCCGATCTCTGAGTCAGAGTTTTTTCCGGGCCTCTAACTTCAGGGTCGGGGCTTCGACTTCGACGTAAAACCTCCCGGCTTTGGACTAATTGAAATGCAACTCGCGCGTGTAATCGGCACGGTAGTCGCAACTGTTAAGAACGACTCGCTCCAGAGCCGCAAGCTGCTCGTTATCCAGTCGCTCAACAAAGATCTCTTGCCTCAAGGCAAACCATTGGTCGCGATAGATGCTGCCGGAGCCGGCGTGGGTGAATTGGTTTTTTGGTGCCGGGGAAAGGAAGCGAGTTTTCCTTTCAAGCGCGAAGAGACGCCAACAGATTGCACGATCGTGGGCATAATTGATTCGGAAAAACATGTGGTCAGTGGTTAGTTGTCAGTGGTCAGCTTGTCATTCGCTCGGCTTGGTTACTTGAGCGTCGACCTGGTGACTTGAGTTCAGGTCAAGAAAAGCAAGACGGCATACCAAGACAAAGCAACTGACAAATAACAACTGACAACAAACTAACAGAAAATGATTCTCGCGAAAGTCTTAGGCAACATTGTCGCCACCCAGAAGAACTCGCGTTACGACAACGCGCGGATGATGTTGTGCGAGCACATTACGCCGGAGGGTAATGAGACGGGCCACACCGTGCTGGCGCTCGATGCAGTCGATGCCGGCGTGGGCGATACTGTTTTGATCGTTCAGGAGGGATGGAGCGCCTCGACGGTGGCGACTGGAAAAGCCGGCGCGGCGATCGATTCAGCCATCGTAGGCGTCGTCGATCGCATCGATTTATTGGAAAGCCTGGGGACTTAAATAGAACGGTTTTAAGTGAGCACGAATCAAGATCAAGCACGTTCGATAGCCGAGCGCGTCGCGCGGCGAATGAAGGGAACTGACGATGGCGCCCCAGGCCGACTCAACACTTCGGCCTCTCCGTCCAGGAACGGTGCGCCGATGCGGGAAGAACTGTCAGCGATACGTGAAGGGTTGCACGATCTTGAGAGCAAGCTTGATCGAATCGAATCAAAGATAGTTCACAGTGCCGAACAGTCGACGGAATCACCACGTGCACGCGTGATAAATTTCGTTTCGTCAGGACCACCTTTGGTTGCGGCTCCTGCAATCGCACCAACACGGTCACAAGTTTCGGACAGACCATCCGCGTTCGTCCCGCCCACGCATTCGCCGTGGGTTAGAGACTTCAGTAATGCGCCGCCCGATCATCCCAGCCAGGAAAGGTTTGGCGTCGAAGAAGCAGCTGTTACAGAACTAGTCGAATTCTTCGAGAACGAAAAGAAGTGTTCACTGGATCCGAGCGGAAAGCCCTGTGATCACTGCGCTGTGTGCAGCTCGCGTGGATTCTAGACACTTTAGCAATCGCCAATTATGAAAGGCCTCTTACTAAACGCAGCTGCTTCCTTTTGCTCTACCTACCGGACTTTGCTCGTCTTGGAGCGAATTTAACGGTCACACACCAACTCAGGGGCGCTTTGGCTAACTGCGCTCCCGGAGCCTCAAGCCTCAACTTCTAAAGGCCGAAAAAAAATTTTAAAAAGTCTTGACAGCCCGCAAATACGGGCGTAGTATGCGCCGTGGAGCTAAGTGGAGTGAGGTGGACTCAACGACACAAGGGAAATACAAAGGCAGCACAAATCGTAGAGCCGTCTCTCTTGTTCCCGCAAACCAAACTCCATGTTGCGCGGCAATTACACAGCACGAATCGATTCCAAGGGCCGGCTCAAGGTGCCGACCCTGTTTCGTCGTTATGTCGAAGAGAAGTACGGCTCAGCCGTCTATCTTACCAGTCTAACGGGCGAATGCGTGCGAATTTATCCAATGCCGGAATGGGAAGCCATCGAACAGCGGCTGTCGCTGTTGCCTTCGATGGATCCGGCGCGGCGTAAGTTCCTTGACAGAACGAACTACTACGGCCAGCAGTCGTCGATGGACACTCAGGGTCGAGTCTTAATTCACCCGCTGTTAAGGAAGAGCGCGGGCGTGGTCGGTGACGTAGCAGTTCTTGGTTATTTGACTTACCTGGAAGTTTGGGAGCTGGACAAGTTCCAGCAGCGCTTGCTTTCCGATCCTTATACCGAGGAAGACGAAGCGGCAATTGCGCGCCTGGGTATTTGAAAATGAGAACTAAGCAGTGAGCGGTGAGTTTGTGGCGTTCATTGGAAACAAGATCAATGATCGGTACCACGAGAGAGCCTGGCGGGCTCTGTTCAAGTAACGCGTCGCTGCTCTCCGCTTGCTGCTTTGTTCTCATCCCTAGTTCTTTGAACGAGATCACGGGGCGGTGGTGATGGCGGTGCCTTTGGGGGGCAGGGGCGCGCCCCATCGCCCCGTGCTACTTCGAGAGACGATCGAGCTGCTCGCAGCGGAG
>Ga0070706_100002095_pt1 | contig 20342 bp, 24 predicted proteins | sample KBSK5501metaG_FD_65476 | JGI IMG/M metagenome (GOLD analysis project Ga0070706, IMG submission 65476) | Corn, switchgrass and miscanthus rhizosphere microbial communities from Kellogg Biological Station, Michigan, USA - KBS K5-50-1 metaG | ecosystem: Host-associated > Plants > Roots >... | reverse complement strand
TCCGACCAGTCCGCGGTAACCGGGTTCTGGCGGCGCACGGTCGCGGCCCCGGCCGCGGTGAACCGCACGATGCGCAGCACGTCCCGGTTAGCCAGGTCTTGCCCGCCCGCATCAATGTCTGGTGCGTTTTGCCTGGCTCGGATGAGATCCCCGCTGCCCGCGTCGTTGCCGTCACTGAGGACCGCGCCGCTTTCCGCGCTGACTTTGCCGAGCGAGACGAGCCGGTCGCGGGCCATCCGGGACAGGCTGGCGGCTTCCTCGTTGGTCGCGGTGAGCAGCACGGTCGGCGTGCCCGCCAGGTGGTCACCAAGCCACAAGTTCAGGGCCTGGTCGTACATCTCGGCCTTGGTGCCTTCACGGACCCGGCCGTGGTCGATGTACTCGCGGATCGCCGCCGGGTCACCGTCCCGCAGCCGGAGGCTGGCCGGGCCTTCCCACGGTGCGGAGAATCGCCGCACGTTCGATAGCTGGTAGTAGCCGTGCTCGGCGGCCAGGAGCCGCATCACGCCACCAGCCTCGGGACTGGCCAGTTGCTCCGTGTCGCCCGCCAGAATCATTCGTGCCCCGGCCAGGCGGACCGCCCTGGTCAGGCTCTTGACGTCCTCAGTGTTGGCCTGGCTCGACTCATCGAGGACCAGCACGTCACCGCTGTAAATCGGGCGGTTGCCCCGCGTCTCGTCCGCGTCCTTGATCTTGCCGAGCCAGTCCGCGATGTTGTAGGACTCGGCCAGCCCTTCGACCTTCATCGCCCGCGCCGCGTTCGTCGCGCTCGTCACGCCGACCACCCGGCCGCCGGTCTCCCGCTGCCAGATCTCCGCGAACACCGCCACCGATCGCGTCTTGCCGGTCCCGGCCGGGCCGACGAACACGTCAACAGCCCGGTTGCTGCTCAGCAGGCCGGTAACCGCCTCGCCCTGGTCCTCACCAAGCCCCGCCGCCGCGACCGCCTCGGCCGCGGCCTCCGGGGAGATCCGGACCTGTGCCGGGCTTCCGGCGGCTTTCACAAGCCACTCCTCGGTACGGAGCTGCTGGTTAGTGGCGTACCTGGTGGCCTTTGGCCGGTCCCGGACACTGCTGCCGTCCTCGCGGACGGCCCCCGGTACCTTTACGAGATCGGCCGCTGGTGAAAGCTGCACAACATTGGTGCCCGGCACGAGGCCAGCCACCGCCTCGTACACCATGCTGTCGATGAACGCGGCGGCCTCGGGTCCGGACAGGTCACGGACGACCGCCGGTAGGGCAATGTAGATCTCCCGCGACAGGTGATCGGCCGTCCACGTCGCGTGCCTGCGCTGCACCGTGGCCACAGCCTGCCGGATGCACTCCTGCCGCACCGCATCATCGAACGGCGCGACCGGTCCAGCCTGCGCCCGTGCGGCCTGCATCGCACGGGGCAGGTCCGCGAGGGCCTGCACCTCCCTGGCCGTGCTCGTCGCCTCCCACGCCGCGAGCTGCTGCGCACTGGTCAGCACCTCGTGCGACTTCCCCGGCCGGGTGTTCAGCGTGGCGAACTGCGCGATGCTCTGAAGCGCACGCTGCGACGGCGCATGCCCATGCCGCTCGGCGTACGCCTCGACCAGCGGCCGAAGCTCGGCGGTCACCGCCGTACGCCGCGAGCTGTGCGCGTCCATCGTCGCCTGCTCAACCCCGGCGATCTCCGACGCATTGCCATCCGCACGCTTAACCAGTGCATACCCGGCGTCGTGCAACCCGGCCGACAGCACCGCATCGCCGACCGCCGAAGCGTGCAACCGGGCGCCGTGCAACGTGCGGCTGTCGATCGTGCGCCACTTCTCGTCGGCCTGGTCCGCACGCTGCACCCGGTTCAGCACCGCATTGTGAACGTGCAACTGCACGTCGCCGTCCCGGCTCGTGTGCTGCAAAAAGCTCGCCACGACCGCACCGCGTGCGGTGCGCCACTCCCCCTCCGTGGCCGAGTGGTGCCCCGTGCGGGTGTACAGCGCCGTGCGCTCCAGGTCCTCAATCGCGGCGGCCGACGCGGCGCGCACCGCGTGCTCAACATGCTCCGCGTGCGCGCTGTGCCAGTCATCGCCGTAACCGTCGCCCGCCTCGCGGGCCACCCTCGCGGCGGCCAGGTGGCCAGCGTGCGCCAAAGACACGCTTTTCGGCGCGCTGTACGTGAAGTCGAAGAAAGCGACCTGGCTGCCGTGACGGCTCCGGATCTCGTTCGTGATCTCCGACACCCGCTCCGGCGTCACGTACGGGCCTTCGGCGGCCACGGCCTCGGCCACCTTGACCGCTATCCGGTCCTCCCTGGCCTGCTTCGCGTCCTCGCTGCGCGGACGCCCGCCGAGCCGGGTGCCATCCGGCGCGACATGCTCGTGATACAGCGCCCGCATCTGATCGGCATCGACTTCGCCACGCAGGCCAAGGTCCGCCGCACCCTTGCCGGACCAGCGGCCCGGCGGCTCGCCGCCGTGCTCGGCCGCGCTCAGGTAGTAGTTCTCCCGGCCCGTGGCAACCGTGCCCGTCAGGTACCCGACGTCATAGCCGGACGCCGCGCTAAGCAAGATCACCACCCGTCCCAACGATCTTGACTGTCCATGATCATCATATGATGCCTGTGTGTGATCGCTTCTGATCTTAAGCTGTCTGATCCTTGACTGTCCATCTGTTCGTGCTGGTTGTGATCTCTAACCTTTGTGGTGGCTGCTGCCCTGGTCTCGTGGGTTGGCCGGTCTAGGTCGTGCCTTCGCCTTCCTGGGCTATTCGTTGCCTGGGGCCTTCTGAGAGCGTCTGTGCCGGTAGGTTCTCGTCCTGTGGATCCGTGGGGAGCAGTCGGCGCGCTAGCGTCCCTCGGAGCCGCTGGGGCGGCGGCAGCGGGCGCATTCGTGTCGCGCGCCTCGGCGCGCGAAGCCAACGCGGCGGCCCGGCAGTCGGTCTCGGCCGCCGCGGCACTCACGGCGATCGAACGGGACCGCCGCCGCTCCGAGATGACGCCACGGTTCCGGGTGACCTGCCAGCCCGCTCATCACGGCACTGACCGCCTGACCCTCCGCGTGATGCTCTTAGGGCCTCCGGGCCTTCACCGTCTGGAAAGCCTCACGGTTGCGATCCGTGACGACTTTTTCCAGCGGGCCGAGACTCCCCCTGATCCTGGCGGGCCGACCCCCGAACAGGTCAAGGAGCACATCTGGGGACCGTACCGGTTCACCCCCGACACGCACCGGTACGGTCCCCACGCAGGACCAGGCCCTCACGCCCGGACCGACAAGACCGGCCGGGTGACGGCATGCGGACCACTCCCAGTCGGGGAAGTGCTCACCTTCGCACTAGAGCTAAACCGGCCGGAAGAGTGGGCCCCCCCGGCCTGGCGGCGCCACCCGGGAACAGCCATCCGGCTGTTGCTCGATGCCCGGATCGATGACAATTGGTGGTGGACCCTGCCCTGCGAGATCGACACCGCCGACGGCCCCGCGGCCATCCGCGTGCCAGACGAGTGAGCATGGCACACTCTGACGTCAAGGCGTCTAAGTTCACTTGACGTCCAGACGCCTAGACGCCAGCTCTCCGGAGGCAAAGTGAACACTCCGCTATGGCTGATAGCCATGCTCAAGGGCGGCAGCCGCAAGTCGACCACCGTCGTCATGCTCGCGCTCGGCCTCGCGGCTCGCGGCGAGGACGTTCTGGTCGTGGACGCCGACCACGGCACGCAAGGTGTCACAGACTGGGCAACCCGCGTGTATGCCGAGGGCGGCGAGCTGCCCTTTCACGTCGTGCAGTGGACCCCGCGCATGGGCCTGCTCGTCCCGTTCATCCAGCAGCAGCAGCGGGAAACCGGCGCACGGCGCGTCCTGGTCGACGTCGGCGGCGAAGCACCCGAAGTGCTGCGCCAGGTCGTCCTCGCCGCATCCCGGGTGATTACGCCGGTCGGCCCGGAGCAGGGAGAACTCGCCCGGCTGCCTGCCACGGCGGCGATCGTCGCGCCGACCCGTGTGCCGATGTCCGTGCTCCTGACCCGCGTTCCTGTCCGTGGCGGCGGCGCGGCCCGTGACGCACGCCGCGACCTGATCGCAAACGGATACGACGTGCTCGATACCGAGATCGAACAACAACGGGAGCGATACGCCCATGTCTGGGGAACCGTCCCGGCCGACCTCGGCTCCTACGCCGACCTGGCCGACGAGCTGCTGAAGGCCGAGGCGTCATGAGTCCCGCAAAGCGTTTCTCCGTGGCAAGCGGAACCGCACCTAATGCCGACGACGTGGCAGACGTCCAGACGCCCAGACGTCAAGACGCCAACGTGCCGCCACGCGACCGGCCGACCCGTACCGCGTTCACATGGCGGCTCACCCCACAACAGGCCATCGCCCTGGACGACATGCTGCTGAGGCTTCGCAGGGAGCTGGACCTGGCACGACTCGACAGGGCAACGATGCTCGCCGCCCTGGTCGAGCTGACCGCCAGTAACAGCGCAATCTTCGGCGCGCTCGCCGCGAAGCTACAGGAATCCTAGACGTCACGACGTCTAGACGTCGTGACGTCTGACGATGTTGAGGGAAAGCACCGTGAGGCATCATGGTATTTCCCGGTGTGCGTGGCCACCCTTGCGGCAGATAGGCAGATCGTGGCGGTTAGGGCCGGTAAGGTGAATGCCAGGCGAGGCCAAGTCCACATCGGCCTCGGGTTTTCCGAAGGTGCCTGGCACGGGTCGGTAGCGCGCCCGGGCCGGATCGCCGCCCCGGCATCCGTAGGGGGGGGAATCCCCCCGCGGTACAGGCAGGAAGGCCCAAGTCCGATGGGACAGCGGCACCGCCGCCGTCTGAACTGGGATCGCGTGGAACGGGTCGTGAGGCTACTCATCGCAATCGCAAACGAGGTTGCGAAGCTGAGCGATACGTTCCACCGGTTCCACTAAGGACGGCCGGGCCTCCGACCCAACACACGAGTCGCGAACTCAAGCGGTCGGAGGCCCGAACACGTCTATCCGGGTGCTAAGAACCTTGGCTTACAAACTACACGCATCACACGTGTGCAAACGATCTGAACGTTCTAAACGGTTCTAAACGCCGCTATCCGGGTTATGGCGGTTTTGCCCTTCGACCGGCGTTACGGCGCGCTGCTGCACCGCTCGTGACGCCATGGCCTGACGGGTTCGGTACCACTCCGGCGGGGGAGCGCTCCCGGCGCGGCGGCCTGGTGCTCGCGCTCGTGCCGCGCGAGCGGCCTCGGCCAGCTCGGCCAGCTCGGCCGAGCGCGGCGGGTAGCCATCCCACAAGGCCAGACGGTGAGCCAGCCACCTGCGCGGATACCGGATCGCCTCACTGTGCAAGTGTGGCCGACCGGACGGGAAGCGATCCAGCGCATACAGCACATCGGCCGGAATCCACCCGGCCGCGAACACGGGCCGCAGCAGGCTCGCCAGGGCCGCAACCGGGATCCGCCGCAGTGGCCAGCACTCGCGCTGAAGCGCGGCGGCGGCGGCCCGGCGCTGCTGCTTTCGCTGCGGGGTTAGCCCTAGCGGCCACGCGGTGGGAAGCTGCGCCGGCCGCGAGGCCGGGAAAGAGCCCGCCGGCAGGCGGTCCTCATGGGTTTGATCGGTCTTCGCGCACGCGCGCACGCGCGTAGGGGCAGGTCTGTGACTACAGAACAAAGACGGGGTGACATTTCCAGGTAGCGCCAGAGTCCAAGTCCGGGCCAGGGCGCCAGCCGGACGGCGGCTCACGGGCGTACCCGGCTCGGTGCAGACGAGGTATCCGCGAGCTTCCAGGTAGCGCCAGTGCCGCGAGACCGTACGCTCGCAGACGTTCATCCGCCGGGCGGACTTGCGCCGCGTCGGGTGAGTGCTCGACGTGTCCCACCCGGCGGACCAGCCAGCGATCCGGGCGGCGGCCAGCACGTTCCGGCGGCGGTCGCGGCGCATGCCAAGGATCTCGGCGTCGCGCTCGACAGCACGCAACCACTCGGCCTGGCCCGGCGGGGCTGGCAGCGACACGCCAACGCGCGCACGACTACCAGCCAGCTCGACGGCGTGTATAGTCGTCTCCTGGCGATGGGGTTCGCAGACGGCTTGGCGGCGTAGCCTGCGAAATCCGATTTGGCTTGGGAGGCGCGTCCTACGGGGCGCGCTTTTCGTTTGTCCTGATGGCCTCCGGGGGAGTTGGTCGACAGATCATCCTGCCAGTGATCTCAGCCCATGCCGGTCAGGCGGATGACCCGCGCGTGTCGGCGTGTCGGCGCGCTGACACGCCGTAATGTCATGGACTCCCGAAGCCCCCCACCGCAATGATCGCGGGCGCGGCGCACCGACCTGGCCCCCCGATCCCGGGCGGCCTGGGAACTACCTCACGAATAGCTCTGGGGATGCACCCGTTCGTCCAGGTCACGGGCTAGGACCGAACACCGGGCGCGGGCGCCGCCCGCGATACTCTTCCCGTCCGTCCATGTCACGGGTAGCGTCTTAGCCAACGCCGGGCCGCTATGCCCCTGTTTGATCCGCCACCTAGGTCGGATCAAACCCGATCCGACTCCGGGGAGACTCTCCGGAAGCCGAACGGATAGGGAGGCATGATGGGCCGGTCTAGCCATGGGAATCACGCCGAGCGGGTCATCCGCCTCGCCGCCCAGGTAGTGAAGGTCGCTGCCACGGTGGTGCGGTTGCTCCAGGAACTCGTCAAGATCCCCTGGTGAGCAGGCAGGGCCTCCTGCCGCCGGGGTGTGTGAGTCTCGGGCGGGCAGGAGGCCCTGTCATTTACCGCTCCGGCTTTCTAGCCGGTAGTTACCGCAATGTCGGTCCATTTGTCACACTACGGACCTACCAAGATCATTCCTATCAGCAGTGCGGAGTTCTCCGTAACTCTCCGTATTCATTACCCGGCTTAACTGTCATCTCGACCGCCATCGTACGCTCGCGGCCCCCCGGGTCAACCTGCTCAGATTCGGACCAGGCCGCTCCCCTCGGCCTGCTTGCAGTTGCGCGCGGCCTGCTAGCACCCGGCTTGACATAATTGCCCTTACCGGCCGCCGCACAACAGCCCTGACCTGCGCGGACGTGGCACCAGGCCGGTTATCCGGCCTGCAAGCACTAGGTCCGTGCCCGTCTTATCCCGCGATGTCCGGGGTTTCGGTCTCGCTACAGACGAGGGAAGGCCCGGCCATTGGCCGGGCCTTCCGGGGGTAGCTGCCGTTTGCTTACGTGCTGGCCGGGCCGCTCCGGTGGGTCCGCCGTGGTGTCGTCTTACCCGCTCCTGCCTGCGCATCGTCGCTGCTGGTCTCTGCCGTGCTGCGGAGCTCGGCCAGTTCGCTCCGGAGTGTGTCGGCCAGGGCCTCGGCGCGCTCGGCCCGGCCGCGCAGCTCGTTCCGGGCATCCTCGATGGCCTGGGTACGGGCCTCCATCGCGGCGCGCAGCTCGTCCCGCTCCCGCGTGGCGTCGGCCCGGACCTGCCCCAGCATCCGCGCTGCCTCGTCCCGCTCCCGCGCGGCGTCGGCGCGGGCCTGGTCGAGCGCGTGCGCTGAGTCGGTACGGAGCCGGTCTGTCTCGGCGCGTGCGGCGGCCTCGGCGGCCTGGGCACGGGTGGCCTGCTGCTCAGCCTGGCGGGCTGCTGCATGGTCGCGGGTGGCCAGCTCGCGGGCGCTGTCCCGCTCGGCCTCGGCGGCGGTGACCCTGGCCTCAGCATCGGCACGGGCCTGGTCGGCCTCGGCCTGGGCCTGCTGCTCGGCGCGGGTGGCGCGCTCGTCGGCGGCCTGCTGCGCCGCGTCGGTGTCCCGGCGGGCCTGCTCGATGGCGGCGTCTCGCTCGGCCTGCGCCATGGTGACCCTGGCCTCAGCATCGGCGCGGATCTGGTCGGTCTCGGCCGCGTGCGCCCGGGCCGCCTCCGCAAGGGCTTCCTGCGCCTGGGTTGTCCGGACCTGCGCGGTGGTCAGGTGCTCGCTCATTTCCTCGGCCGCGTCGTCGGCCTGGGCGCGGAGCTGGTCTGCCTGGCTGGCACGCTGCTCGGCCGATGCGGCACGGGCCTCGGCGGTCGCGGCGCGCTGCTCGGCCGCGGTGCGCATCGCCTCCAGCTCGACCTCGGCGGCGGTTGGGTCGCCCACCGTGGCGACAGCCTCGCGTAGCCGCTCAGCGATACCGCTTATCCGCTCGGCCTCCCTGGACAGGTCACGCAGCAGCTCTGCGCCGCTCACGCGCGCCATGGTCACGGGCTGCTCGGTGTCGGCGTCGGTGGTCACGGTGCCGCGCTGATCGGCGTCCAGGCGGCGGCGCTCCCGCCATGCGTTCACGCGGTTGTGCCCGGGGTCGGCGCAGTACTCCGGCGGTCGGCCCGGCTGCCCGCTCGGACGGGCCGGGACCTGCTCACAGCCAGGGAACTTGCATGTCGTGGCGGCGGCCTGCTCAGTCATCAGCGTGTCCTTTCGCTGTCCTGCGTCTCTAACACGAGCCTATACCGTTTCATTACGTCCCGCAAGACGTAACGTAATGAAACGAATTGACGTAACGTTATTGACCGGATTCTTCGGCCTCTGGCGGCTCGAACGGCGCACCGCACAGTCCGCAGAGCACCGGCCCGTCCTCGATCGCCTTCGGGGTGAGCTGGATACGCCGTGGCGTCGGCTGGCACGCGCACACCACTGCGACCCTCCGGCCGTCCCGCTTGCCCGGCTTCTCCGGGTCGTTCTCTCCCCCGCCGCCGCCCTGGCCGTCACCGCCGCCGCCGGTCCCGTCCACGGCCGGAAGCTCTGTCAGGTACGGCAGGCGGGCCGAGCCGATCGCCTCGATCGCGTCCGCGTAGGCCGCCGCCGTCTCGTCGGTGATCGGGCAGTCCGACCAGCCGAGGATCTTATGCGGGCGCTCAGGGACGCTCAGCCCAAGCTCGGCCGCTAGCGCGCCGAACCGCTTGTTGTGGTAGCGGTTGCCCGCCGCCGAGGTGTCCTTGATTCCCCGGATCGCCGCGAGCGCGTGCGCGGCCTCGTGCAGCATGACCTCCAGCACGGCCCGGCCGCCGTCGTCCAGCAGCTCCCCCGCGACGAACAGCTCAGGGACGCGCTGGCCGTCCTCGTCGCCCGTGACCCACCGCTCCGGCCAGTGATGGCCACGCAGCCGGTACCCGTGCGGCGTGCCCTTCTGGTGCTCCCCCGACCCCGTGATCACCACCACGGCGGGGACCTCCGGGTGGCGCTCCCGCACCGCGCCCCATGCGGCCTCCAGTGCCGTGATGATCCGCGAGCCGTGCTCGGCCCCGCTACCCGCCGCTGCCTTCGCCGTCTTTGCCATACTTCCGATTTTAGCATGTACATGCTAAATCTGTCTAGCATGTACATGCTAACTAGTTGCCTGACCTACCAGATCCGCGACCAGGTGCGGCTGTCGTTCCAAGCCCTGCCGTAAGCCGGGGTCCGTCTGCCGTGACGCCCGCACGGGCAAGCCTCGCCGCCGTCTGCCCGGCCAGCCCGGCGCAGTGGGGCATGCCTGCCCGCTTGCCCAGCCACGGTCCCACTCGGCCGGGTGAGCCTCGACCAGGCCGCCGCCAGACCAGATCCGGTCTGCCGTCCAGTCGGCCCCGCGTAGCTGGGCCTGCTTTCTCCGGCGGTAGTGCCTTCGCCCTGGACCACGGCACCGACCGGCCCGTGTCCGGGTCTCTCGGGTCACACCGGCCATGCACCAGGACAGCGCCCGGTGTCCAGTGACGGCGCAACGCCGACCTGATGGCCAGCTCGTCAGACCATGCCCGGCTGCCCGTGACCAGGATCCGGCGGGTCACCGGATCGCCTCGCACGTCTTACAGATCCACCGGCCCCTGTGGTCCGGGTCAGCCCGGCAGGCCCGACGTTCCTCGCAGCACCAGCACAGTTGGTTACGCCGCCACTCGACGCCAGGCCCGACGCTGGCAGCGACAGCAGGCCGCGCGTGCTGCCCGGCCAGCAGCTCGGCAACCGTCCGGTCCCGCTCCGCTATGGCCTCGGCAAACTCGGCGGCGGGCGTCTCCGCACTGGACGGCCGGAGGTAGGGGCCGAACGCAGCAACGCATCCGGCGCACACCTCGCGCGGGTCCTCGACCAGGGCGGAACAGCCCGGCACGGGGCAGAACGGGAACAAGACCAGCTCGGTCGACACCGCTCCGGTCATGGGTTCGGGTCCCGCCGCGAGCCGCCGCAGCGCTGGCACGTCCGGCCCTGCGCGTCCTTACCGGTTCCGGCGCAGCCGTAGCAGATGACAATGACCTTGCCCATCGCCGGTCACGGCTCCCGCCGCGCTCGGCCATCGCCTCGCACGTCCTCGATGCTGAACAGCGCCAGCTCGTCACGGCCGGGCCGGGCGGCAGGCTCGGCCACGGGAAGCGGGACAGATACTGGGTCACAGTCGGGCACCTTCAGCCCAGCGGCCTGGCAGCCAGCGCCAGTGCAGGCCCCGCCGCCCTTTGCCCATACGATCGGCGCACCGCACGCGCGGTGGATGTACTGGGTCGTCATCCTGGCCGTCACAGCGCGGCCTCGCTCTCGGCCTCGGCCATCTCGGCCAGCTCGGCCCGCCGGTCAGCCCACCGGTCCGCCGATGAGATCCGCTCGGCCACGTCCAGGTACTCCGCTGCTGCGGTCAGGTCACCGGCCCGGATCGCCCGGCCTGCCTCGTTGGCCAGCTTCGCCGCCGCCTCGTGATCCGTGCGCGGCGTCACAGCCCGGCCTCGTAATCAAGCTCGCGGAGATCGCCGACGCGCGCGGCCACGGTCTCGCTGTAGCCCGCTAACCAGTCGCGCTCAGCCTCGGTCTGAAACTCGGGACCGATGAACTGCGCCGCCACCTCGGCCTGCTGCTGCTCGATCGCATCGGCGGTGTGTCCCTCGTTCGCCTGCGTGGTCACGATGTACTCGGCCGCCTTGGCTCCTGCCTGCCAGTCGGCACTGTTCGTGCGTTCGCCCGTGCTCCTGCCTTCATCGCTCATGGCTTTTGGTCCTTGTCAGTTGCGCAGCCGTCTTGGACGGGGCAGGCTCCTGCCTGCCCGCAACTGACCCGAAGGCAGGCCGCTAGAGGCTCGCGGTCAAGGGCCGTTTAGAAAAGATCTTGCGGGGTTGGCAAGATGTTTTCTGGCCCTTGACCGTGAGGAGCGGCCTGGTAGTCAGGCTGCGCAAGCACAGTCCGGCCGAAGGCCGGTCCATCGGTAGCTCTGTGTGGGTTTCGGTGTCCGCAGGGGTCTAATGGCAGGTGAGGGGTCACACGGCCTGGCCGCTGGCCGGTGTAACGCCGCGGGGCCTGGGTCGGCCGCTGTGCCATGTCTGGATCGTTGCGGGCCGCCACAGCCGGGTCCTGCCGATGTACCGGTCAGGCTGGGGCATTTGATGACGCGCGACGTACGCCCGGATCGTGGAAGTGGAGATGTCCAGGTAGACGGCAACGTCCTCAGTTGACCACCAGTCGTCGGGCAGGGCCTTCACGAGGTCAACGGTACAGCAGCCTCGCTGTAAACGGAGCTTGCCCACTCATGCTCTAGGAGCGAGTACAGCACGCTATCGCGCCATGCCCCGTTAGTGAAAACGTGATCCCTTAGACGGCTCTCAAGGACAAACCCCAGCTTTTTCACAACGGCGAGCGACGGTGCGTTGTCAGGTCCGACCGCCGCGCTTATCCTATGCAGCCCGAGTGTTGTGAAGCCGAAGCGTACTAGCTCCCGCGTGGCTAGCGTGGCGTACCCGTGGCCCCATTCGCTGGCCTTGATTGCGTATCCAAGCTTAGCGGCACTGTGACCTGTAAGCCCTAGACGTGCGAAGCCGATCATCCGGTCCCGCCGAGGTAGCGTAACCGCAAGGTAGTACTCGGTCCGGGGCACCAACTGTGCACGGCTTATCGCGTCCGCTAGCATTTGCTCAGCCTGTTGAGCTGTGCGCGAGTCGAAGGAAAGCCAGCGAGTTACAGCGTCATCACAGACAATTTCAAGGGCGTCAGCCACGTCCGAGAGTTTGAAGTCTCGAAGGCGTATCTCGTCACCCTCGATCTCAAGAGGATAGTCACTACTCATTGTGGTAGAGCACTGATCGGCGTCCGGTTAAAGACCTCGATTTGCTCCTGTAGCTCCCTCGCTACCTGAGTCTGGTCTGTGCGGATCAGAGCTGCCTGAACATGCTTAGTGCTGGCAACTATCCCCCGAATTTTCTTCTCGGCAGGCAGTTCCAAGACAGGTGCGATCGCCTCGGCCGCGCCTTCAAGCTCGCCTCGGGCGATGCGTGCGACAGCGAGGTCTGCGTGACTGCCAGCCTGGTCTCCGAAAGCCCACTCTGGCCTGGTCGGGTCGTCGTATGCCTCGACGGCCCGGGCCGAATATTGCTCGGCCGCCGCCGCCTCGGATGGTAGCCAGGCTAGGGCGTCAGCCGAGTAATAGAGCTGTCGCGCTCGGCTGAAGGTGCAAACGCCGCCGAGGTCGTCTAGGTCGTCCTGGCCAACCTGTCCCCAGGCATCTTCGGCTAGCTCGATCGCCTGCCGAGCCTTGTTGGCATTGCCAAGGGCGGCCCACGCACGGGCCTCGCTTACAGGAAGCCATACGTTGGTCGCGCTAGCACTGGCGCTGGCGTACCCACTTCCCTGCTGTGCGTATTTCACCGATTCCAGGTAGCGGTTATCCCAGTAGGTTATGAGTGCCTGAAGTCCGCGAATCCATGAGCGCAGGCCGTTGTGATCGGCATGATCGGCGCAGAGGAATGCGGTTCGCGCTTGCGTGAGTGCGCTATGCGGGTTGCCCATGTCGTGGGATGCTTTTGCCAACAGGCCGCTTGTGACACCAGCGAGGAAGTATAGCTGACGTGCATCATTTGGCCGCTGCCGTGTTTCGAGCAGCGCGAAGATTGTGTCCTGCGTGCCGACCATATCTCCGAGAACGTCGGCCAGTGGCCGTTGGGGGTAGGCGGCGCAGAGGTAGCGGGTATCGTCGTATAGCTGTTCTAGGGTCTCGCTGTTGAGCGTCATCTGACCAGTCAAGAGCGCGAACTGGCGAGCGCGGTTGGTAGCCACTTTCAACATCTCCTCTTGTGCTGTCACAGTCGTAATTGGTTGTCCCACTGTGACATTGGTAAGTTCGTTGGCGGCTGACCAAGGGCGTAGTAATTCATCGAGTGTGCGACCAAACATCGCGTGGAGCACGCGACGGGTAACGGGTGTGCAGTTAGCCCGTTCGCCCGCCGCGAGGCGGCGCATGTGGCGAGGGGTGATGGTGGCTCGTTCGTTGAGAACTGCGGCTAGGCGTGTGAACTCGGCCGCAACCTCGTCATAGGTGCTGTCCTGCTGGTTTAGCAGGTGCTCAAGCACCGTGCGTGGCTCTGCGCGGTCAGCTCTACCGGCCAATGTGACTTACCTCCTTCCTCAGCTTAAGTCCTGAGCCTGCATGTCCTCAGTGGCTAGGTACAGCGAGATCTGGTGCAGGTCCGGTAGCGGTCCTCTAGATGTCCGGATTGGGTCACGGTTTGACCCGCGAGAGGTCCGCCCAGGCCGTCTCAAGATCGGTACTCAAGAACGCTAGCTGTAGAGCCTTGTACAGCGTTAGCGCTGTATGTATGCTCTACAGCGTTAGAGCTGTACAGCGCCCAAGCTGTACAGCCAAGGTGACAGCACAGTGTCTCGCTGTCATCGCGGATCTTGAGGGAGGCCCCTGGTGGCGATGTATGACAGGCGGCTCGCCACGCGGATCAGCGCGGGCGTTGATGCACGGTTCAGGCTGCTCGCGCTGCTGCGCGGTCAGCGGCTCAGCCAGCTACTCGACCAGCTCCTAGACCGTGGCATGCCGTCCGCCGATGAGTTGGCCGACCAGCTCGCCGCGTGGCAGGCCGGTGCGGCGGCGGCAGAGCAGATGGTCGCCCACGCGGCCCGGGCGGGCCTCAGTCCCGACCGGATCGCGGACAACCACTCGCAGATACAGGGCGCACTGGTCGGGCATCAGGCCCGGACGCCAGCGGAGGCTGACTGGCTCGCGGGATGGACCGAGACCACGGCCGCGCGAGTCGAAAGCCTGCGCGGCCTCGACCGTCAGGCGAAGGAGAGCCACGATGGCCGTTGATCACGTAAACGGGCACAACGGGACGGCGTGGCCGGTCGGCGGCCCGCTGCTCGGACTGCCCGAACTTCCGGCGCAGCCCGGCCCGGCTGCGCCGGGTCCGGACTGGACGGCGGCGGTTGGCGGCGTCAGCCGTCAGCCGATGCTGTACCGCAAGATTGCCGGTCTCAAGGGTGGCCGGGAAGTTCTCGCCAAGGTTCACGCGCCCGGCACGGTGCTGCTAGTCGCGGCCTCGGTTCTGCTGGCCGCGCTCGCCGGAGCGATGGGTTACGTGAGCTGGCGCGCTCAGTTCGCGTTCATCCACTCGTCCGGCAAGGCAAACGTCCCCAGTGCGATCGAGGCCCTTGGCCTCGACGCGGCGGCGGCAATCTTCGCCTTCCTGGCGCTGGCGAAGGCCCGTCAGGGCAAGAGCGCGCACACGGAACGGGTCCTCAACCTGCTCTGCGCGGTCGGGTCCGGGTTCATGAACGTACTCGGGGGCAACCTTGGCAGCCCGCGCTCCGTCGCGGTGTGGCTCCTGCCTCCGCTGCTGTACGCCGCCACGAGTGACCGCGTGGTCGCCACGGTGGCCACGTCGTTTGGCCTCGTCACCCGGTCAGTCTGGGCGCTGGCCGGAGCGGTCGCGCTATACAGCGTGCGCCTGGTCCTCGCGCCCATTCCCACAGTGGTCGGGCTGCGCCGCTGGGTCCTCGCGCTGGCTCCGCTGCCGACCGCCACGGGCGGCGGCGGGGCCGCCGCGGTGGTGACCCCGCCCAAGGCGTCGGCGCGGATCGCTCCCAGCAAGCCGCGTAAGGCCATCTCGGCCCGCCGGGAGGCTCCCAGCAAGCGGGCACGCTTGCTGGCCGCCTACGACGCTTTGGGGGCTATTGGTGACCGGCGAGTTGGTGACCGGTCCAAGGTCTCCCAGGTCGCTGGCGAGCTGGCGGCCGAGGCCGGGCTACAGCCCGGCACGGCCCGGACCTACCTGTACGCCGAATGTGACCGGAGGGCCGAGCGGTGACCGACAGCATCGTCACTGGTTGCGAAGACCCGGAAACTGCGGTGCAGCGCGCTGGCGCGCTCGTCGGCGCGGCCGGGCCAGTCGCGGCCGATATGCCGTTCTGGCAGGCCAAGGCGAGCATGGCGCTCGCCGCGTTCCTCCACGCCGCCGCCCTGCTCGACCGCGACATGGGCGCGGTCAAGGCATGGTGCAGCGGTCACGCCGCGGCTCGGTGTGCCGAATGCATACGGCTCGGCTGCGACTGCGGCAACTACCGCCACGGCGACGGCGAAGCCGTCGAAGCCCTGGCCACCGACCCGCGAGCCAGCCGGGCACTGCTGCGGGCGCTCGGTGAGATCCAGGCACCCGGCCAGACCACGGCCAGCATCCGCCTCACCATGACCCAGACCCTTCGGAGGGCCGCGCTATGACCGACCAGCCAGCGGCAGAAGACCAGCCAGTCCCCTACACCCTCACCCCGGCCGGGCTGGCCTATCTCGCCGACCACCCCGATATTGCGGCTGACAGCGAGTTAGACGCTCCGCACGGCACAGGGTGCGCGTGCGAGATGTGCCCGGACTACGACGGCCCTGTCCGGAATCAGCAGGCAGAAGCCGAGGCAGAGCAGGAGATCGAGCTATGAGCCACCCGGAGATATTCGTCCTGATCATCGTGGTTGCGATCGTCCTGCGGTTCGCGTTCTGGACGATTGGCCGCCGTCACCCGGTCGGTAACCGCGCGCGCTCGATGCGTTGGCGCATCCGGTTCCGCCGCCGTCCAGGGCCGGGCTACGCCTCGGCGCTGGAGCTGTCTTTGCGGTGGGCCTGCTGGCGGGCCGTGCTCGGCGGCAAGCGGGCCCGGCCGGGCCTGCCGCTGTGGGCGCGGCTCTGCCTGCCGACCACGGACTGTGCGGTGCGGCTCGGCCGCGCTCAGTGGTTCCGCCGCGCGTGGGGCCGGATGGAGGACCAAACGCTAATCCTGGCCCCGCCGCGTACCGGTAAGTCCGGATTTGCCGCCGACCGGATGCTCAGCCATCCCGGCCCGTGCCTGGCCACCACGACCAGGACCGACCTTTACGAGCTGACCGCCCGTGGCCGGGCCGCGCGCGGCCCGATCGAGGTGTTCAACCCGCAGCGTGTCGGCAACCTGCCGAGCACGTTCGCGTGGAACATCGTCGGCGGCTGTGAAGATCCGGAAACCGCGATGCGGCGCGCTGGCGCGCTCGTCGGCGCCGTTGAGCAGAACACCGGCGATATGCCGTTCTGGCGGTCCAAGGCGAGCATGGCGCTCGCCGCGTTCCTCCACGCCGCCGCCCTGCTCGACCGCGACATGATCACCGTCTTTCAGTGGTGCAACCGCCACGGCGACGGCGAAGCCGTCGAAGCCCTGGCCACCGACCCGCGAGCCAGCCGGGCACTGTTGTCGACGCTCGGTGAGATCCAGGCACCCGGCAAGACAGCCGACAGCATCCGCGTCACCATGAGCGAGACCCTGACCTGGGTAGCGATTCCCGTCGTGGCGTCGGCCGTCTCGCCTGGCGCTGGCCGGGGTTTCGACGTGGCCGAGTTCATAGCTCAGTGCGGGACGCTCTACATGATCGCTCAGGACGCCAGCGACAACGCGGCGGTCTCGCCGCTGTTCCGGGCGTTCGCTGTCGAGATTCACTGGGAAGCCGGGATGCTCGGTTCCCGCTCAGCCGCCGCCCGGCTCGACCCGCCACTGCTGATGCTGCTGGACGAGGTAACCCAGATCTGCCCCGTCCCGCTGCCCGCGTGGCTGTCGGACTCGGCGGGTAAGGGAATCCTGATTGCCGCCGCCTGCCACTCGACAGACCAGCTCGCCACCCGGTGGGGAGACGCAGGAGCGGCCACCGTCTGGGCTACCTGCGGCACCAAGGTGTTCCTGCCAGGTATTGACGATCCGGGCACGCTCGAATCGGTGTCGGTGCTCTGCGGAGACATCACCGTCGCCGCTGACGTCGACGGCCAGCGGCGTCGGGAACGGCTTCGCGTAGTCCCGCCCGAGCTGCTACGCACGCTGCCCGACTGGCGGGCGCTGGTCATGCGGACCAACCTGTCACCATGCGTCGTCAAGATCCGGCCCGCGTGGAAACGTCGTGACGTCAAGACGTCACGACGTCAGCCCGTCCCAGCGCTCCGGCCGGTATCGCTCGTGGTGCCCGCCATGCGGGCACCCGGAGAACTCGCAGACTGGCCGCCGCCCAAGCCTGCCGGTAACGGCGGCGGGTCCTTGCCACGCCCGCCACGGCTGAGCGGCGCAGGGGTCAACGGTGACAACCGAAGCTGACGACGCTCACGCGGTCATCACGCAGGCGGCCCGGATCGCGGTCTTGCGCCGCGACCTGGGCCGCCTCCGCGTCCAGGTCGAGGAGCTGGCCGAGGCCCTGGCCGACGCGCTCGATGATCCCGGCCCGCTGGTGGCCACGGCACCGCACTGGGCCGCGCTCGATGACGCCGAATACGCCGAAGCACTCGAAACCCTGGCGTCGTGGGTCCGCGACGTCCTCCGGCCCAACTACGGCGGGTACGTCGACACAGTGCTGCGCGACTGCTGGGCAAAGCACTTCGCCGCCGTCTGGGAGCTGGGCACACTCCGCGCCGAATGGCGCCGGATCTACGACGCCAAGCGGCCGCCGCTGGCCGACGCGCTCGTCTGGCACGACCGCTGGCTGCCCGGTGTCCTGGGCAGGCTTCGGCTCATCATGAAGTCCTGCACCGCGGCGGCTGACGGGTGCGCGCTGGATCAGCCAGCACACACGAAAGCAACACACTGGACGACGAGGTAAGGAGATCGAGCTATGACCGGGGAACGCTGGACACAACCCGTAGCAGGCCCGGCAGGCATGACTGCTAGCGAGGCGCAGGCGGCGTACGAAGCAAGCCAGGCAGATCTAGACCCAGCGGAGCGTAGCGGCCCTGGTTACACCGAACCGCCTCTCGATTGGGAGCCGGAGCGAGACAGCGAGCTGGGCAGCTCCGGCCGCCAGGCGGAAGCTGAGGCCGAGCCGGAGATCGAGCTATGACCGACAACGACTGGATGCAAGTAGCCAACCGGCAGGAGTGGGAGCCCGCCTATCCGGCCGACCCGCAGGTCGCGCATGACGGCGGGGATCACTACTACTGCGCCGACGCTGGGATAGACCACGCGGAGCCGGAGCCGGAGATCGAGCTATAACCAGGGGGGACACGAGGAAGGCCCGGCGCCGATCGGCCGGGCCTTCCTCGTGTCCCCATGCTTTAAGCGGACTTGCGGACGGTCGTCACCATGTACGTGGGATTACCGACCAGCCACGCCAGGATGTCCCGCGTGATGGCGTAGGCGTCGCCCTTCGCGCTGGCGCCGTAGTCGTGCTGGAATTTTTCCAGCGCCAGATCCATCAGGTCGATGTACGACCGGTCAGGCGCGTCTCGCTGATAGGCCCCGGTGAACGGCTCTCGGCGGTCCCGGCCCATCGCCCACAAGATGAACGGGTCAACAATCGCCCACACCTCGGCGTCGTAGAGGTACCGCAGAGACCGGAGCGTGTCGCGGATCTCCGGACCCGACCGCACAACGTCCGGGTTCAGAGGGTCCATGCCGCTCAGGACATCCATGGCGCTCAATGGTAGGCCGGTCACATCTCTGCTTCCAGCTCCGCCGCTGGCTCCGCCGTTGGCTGAGCGTGCCGCTCTGGCGTCCACGGCTGCCTGACCGCGTTGTCCCGCTCGGCCTGGACTTCGCGCCAGTGTCCGGCCTGGTCGAGTTCGGCGCGCTCGGCCTCGGCCTCGCGGCGCTCGGCCACCCGGCCAGCGGCCTTGGCGGCACGCTCCCGGACACGGGCCACGGCCTCGGCCGAGCTCGTATCGGCCGCTGGCTCTCCTGGGGCCTGGCGCTGTGGCTCGTCCGGATACCGCCGCTCGAGTTCGGCGGTCGCTGCGATCGCAGCGGCCTGGCTCCTGGTCGTCACGTCCGACCATCCTCGGCGGGCGTCGTCTGCCTCGGCCAGGGCCTCGCGGCGGTCGGCCAGCTTCATGCCCCGTACGGTCGCTAGCGCTGCCCTGCCGGACGCATCCGCGCTGCCGGTGTGGTCGGCCTCAGCCCAGGCCGTTACCGCTTCGGCCTGGGCGTCGGCTTCCGCTTGGATCGTCTCGCGGAGATCTGGAGCCACGTAGGGTGGCGCCCATGCCAACTCGCGCTCGTACTCAGCCTGCCGTGCCATCAGCTCGGCGTCGTCCGCCTCACGCAGCTCCCGCTCGTCAGGCGTGATCCCCAGGGCCTCCGACGCCGTGCGCCACGCGGCCAGCAGCTCGGTCGCCCCCTGCGCTGGCGCAGCACCGAGAGGTTCTACCGGGTCGGCGTGGCCGGTCAGCTCGCGGGCGGCGCCGACAGCCCCGGCCCGTGCCTGCCAGTCGGCCCTCGCGGCCGGGTTCGCGGGCGGTGCCTCGCCAAGGCTGGCCAGTGCCCAGACAGGCCGGTCGGCCGCCGCCTCGCGGCCGAGCTGGCGGGTCCGGGCATCCATCAGTCCGGCCACCTCGCGGGCGGCCTGGTCGATCTCAGGATCGGCTACCGGCGCGGTCCGCTCCGTCCATGTCGGCCTGGCGGCCAGCTCCGGAACGCCAAGGGCCACGATCCGGCCGTGAAGGACAGCCGCAACGCTCTTGGCACCGGTCAGGTCGCGTTGCGATACGGCCTCGGCCAGCAGGGCTGCCGCGTCCTTCCCGGCCATTTCGGCCACCCTGAGCTGGCGGCCGAGAACGCCGCGCTCCGGGTCGTTGCAGTACCGGGTGTAGTCGCTGGCGGTCAGGTGCTCGCGCAGCACCGCGTCGTAAGCGTCGTAGCTGGCCTCGCGGGTTGCGTCCTTCCAGAGCGCGAACAACCGGGGAAGGCTGGCGGCCTGGTCCTGCGCTTGGCGCAGCGTCTCCACGGCGGTCAGCTCGGCCGAGGGCGTGGACAGGGCATCGGTCAGCACGGCCTCGGCCGTGGTCGCCTCGGCCTGCTTCTCCGGAGCCAGCTCCGGTGAGGGCCGCTCGCCGCCCATGTCGGCCGCCCGCGGGTGCGACGTGACCACGTAGGCGGTGTTCGATTCCCGGCCCCGGGTCAGGCCGACATAGAGCTGATCGCGGGCCATGCCGGGATTGACGACTGTGTGACTGGTCCCGGTGGTCTTTCCCTCGGCCACGTGCGTGTTGCCCGCGTAACTAAGCTCGGCATGGTTGGCCAGGTAGGCCGCTGGCACCGTGAACGGCTCCGACCAGTCCGCGGTAACCGGGTTCTGGCGGCGCACGGTCGCGGCCCCGGCCGCGGTGAACCGCTCGATGCGCAGCACGTCCCGGTTAGCCAGGTCTTGCCCGCCCGCATCAATGTCTGGTGCGTTTT
>Ga0070706_100002094_pt1 | contig 20343 bp, 17 predicted proteins | sample KBSK5501metaG_FD_65476 | JGI IMG/M metagenome (GOLD analysis project Ga0070706, IMG submission 65476) | Corn, switchgrass and miscanthus rhizosphere microbial communities from Kellogg Biological Station, Michigan, USA - KBS K5-50-1 metaG | ecosystem: Host-associated > Plants > Roots >... | reverse complement strand
GAGGTTGGAGAAGACCTTTTGTCATACCGCTCGCTCACCAGGCAATTTGCTACCAAAAAGCTCTTTTCGCAACCGTTCCAGTCCGCGAAAGTAGTAATGTTTGACATTCCCTCGAGATTGGCCCAGCTTCGCCGCAATTTCATCAAGCGTATAGCCTTCCAAAAAATGTAGGTGCAGGGTTTGGCGCTGGTTCTCAGAGAGTGCTTCAAACACCTTCTGCAGGCTTCCGTTTCCGAGCCTTCCGTCAATTGAGTCCTCAAACCGCCCAGCCTCCGACTGTGTATCGGCGAGGTCGCTCGCAGCGTCGTCGAGGTCGAGCCGTGTGTAGAAGTGGCGAGAAGTCAAATGGCGGCGCCGGGAGATGGCGCGCCGGTAGGCCATTTGGAGAATCCAGAACCTCGCCGGCCCCTTGCGTTTGTCGAAGTTTTTGCAGTCACGGTGAACCAGCAGAAAGAGGTCCTGTACCAGATCGTCTGCTTCTGAGGTATCTCGCAGTACACGATAGGAGACAGCGCGTACTACGCTAGCGTATCGGCGAAAGAGGCTGGCCAAGGCTTCCGTGTCCCCGTCACACACTTGTGCCAGTAGGAGTTCGTCTGATTCGGTCGGCGCGCTTGACGTTCGTGCAACTGAACATACTTCCTCGGTCACTTCAGCGTATGGCTCTTCCCTGTCCTTTTTGTCCTGGTGAGGGTCGGCGATCGGCACTGCCCTTCCTAAAATCCCGGGAAGGTTCCTAGTAACTGACGAACTCACGCCACCCCCTCAGGTTGCATCCACGCCCGCGGGCACCGCAATCTCGGATCCTGCTCTGCGCTCGGCCGGAACCCACGACGGTCCCGGCAGGAACTCGCCACACGGCGACACGCAGATATGAGCTACTCTCAACCACTTACAGACGGTTCCCCTCGGGCGGACTCAGTTTAACCACGAGCTCTCATTCGTATTTCATTACGCAGCATTTATCCCCCGATATCCTTCACCCATTCACCAATTCGATCTTTGAAGGCACCCGTAATCTTATTCGGTGGTAAGTGAAAGAGGTGTAGGCGAGAGTCAGCCGACAGGTGGAATTTTATTTGTCGGGTCTCCGCGAAAAATTCGGTAATCGTCTCAGAACGATCCGTTCGACGAGAAAGATGAGCCAAGAAGAATTCGCCGAACTCCTCGGAATCTCCGTGGACTTTCTTAGTCTGATCGAACGCGGAATCAATGCTCCTTCGTTTGAAAACCTGGAGGTATTCTCTACTCAACTCGGCATCCCTGTTCATGAGTTGTTCGTATTTGAACTGTCCCACCTGTAGATATACCCCTCAATGACAAGCAAGCGCGCTGAACCGGTTCCAATCATTTTCGAGCTAGACCCGTAACCTCATTCGGTGGTACCCGGAATGAGATTACGCCACACTTTCGGTGGGTTGCAAGTCGAATTTTGAATAGCCTCCGAAAGCAATTCGGTCAGCGAGTGCTCCAGATTCGTCATGATCTGGGGAAGAGCCAGGAAGATTTTGCTGAAATGGTAGGTATGTCCGTCGACTTTCTCAGCCTAATTGAACGTGGAAGGAACTCCCCTTCTTTCGAGAAGCTGGAGTCGATGGCGAGGAGACTTGGTGTTTCCGTTGCCTTCCTGTTTACCTTCGATTCGAACTCACGCTCACCGCGTCTGAGAAAAACGGCGCGGCGCAAGCGGCAAGTCGATTAAGAGCAGTTTTTCTCTTTACTAACCCGCCTGCTTTCACCCGTTTCCACGTTGCACAAGGCTCAGGCTCGACACTAGTGCGTTGTTCTGATTTGTCCGCGCGAAAATCGAGAACGATTTCGGTACAGGTTTGTGCCCCTGTAGTCTTGACGCGATACTCCACACGTTGGGTGGTGACATCATAAGTCTCTGCGATGTCCGCCACCGGCGTTACCGAATCGAGCATGGGGGAGAAAGTGCTTCACGGTAAGAGCGCAGCAGCGCCAACTCCGAGGCTTTGGGAGCCGATCGCTATAGCTCTTCGCCGCCTCGTCGGAGTTCTAGACGATCTCCTTGTGCGCGGTGATAAAGCCCTTCAGCCGTCATCAGAGCAGGCATCGGACCTGAGTCCGCAGGCAGGGCCGTAGTTTTTGTCGCAGACTTCTCATCCCGGGGATCTTCCAATGGAGAGTCACCATAACGGAACTCGGACTCCAGGGAATACGCTGAATGCTGAACGAGACACAAGCACCTTCTTTCCTCGACGGACATTGCGGAAAGCTCGGTTCAGCGAAAAACCACGCTGCCGAGCGCGATCAGTCCGAGAGCGCCGCATGAGGCTGATGCCAGCATGCGAATCATACGCTGCGGCTTTGCAGCGAAATGCGAACCACCGGCGGCGCCGACGCGGTTGTCCCCGGTGAAGATGTTGGTGGTGACGTAGAGGAAGTTGTCGCTGAAGGCGAGATCGGGGAAGTCGAGAAATGCACCCTTTACGTCGAGGAAATCTGTGCCGATATCAAACATGCGCCACTTCGACAAATCGGCTCCGACGTCTCCGGACTTGGCGAAGGCCAGCCGCTGGAAGTTGTCCTTCTCCGGGCCGTATTGCAACAGCCAGACGAAGGTGTCGATGGTCGGCAGGTAGAGCATCACCTGGTCGCAGCAGAAAGATTCAGCGGGTTGCGCGGTGTGGTTGGGATCGATGAATTTGAATGTCTTTCCTCCGTCGGTCGAAACCGAGGCGTACCAGTTGCCGGTGTAGAACGCGACTTGCCCATTTATGGCCGCGCTGGGCTCGTTGACGTTCGCTGAAACGCCCTGCGCCGCGGGATCCGACAGCTCCGTGTTCATCACGAGAGCCAGGTCATCGCCCGCAGCGAGCCGCGCGGGAAAGGCACGCGAGGCAATGCTGGCGGCGGGGGTCGCACTGTGAAAGGCGCGCTCTTTGCCTTCGCCTACCAGCGGCAGCAGCCGACGGAGATGAATGCGCGGCTTGCGTGGAATCTGCGGCGGCTGACCGAGATGCCGCAGTTCCACCGGGCGGGCAGCTACGACGCGCAGCGCCACACCGGCGCTGCCCAGGCTTCCCGGGCCCGCCGACTGGGCCGCGGGTTTCGGCGGCACTTCGGGCTTTCGTGGAACATTCTTGGCTGAACTCTTCTTAGGGGGATCGTTTGACGCCATGACGACGCCTCGCTTTCTGGGCTCCTAGCCCCTTTTGCAGGTCGCGAGAAACGAGTGGGTTGGGAACCCATTGTCGGATCGTGCGGATCATCGGGGATTGCATCGTGACTTCGGTATCAGCCCGGGTGCAGGCTCCCGGTCGAGATAATCAATTCACCGGAGTCTCTGACCTGCCATGCCAGCCCCTCGCGAAATCGCTATAATTTAGATCATGTGCTTTCGAGGTGTTCCCATGTCGAATGAAATTGAAAAAGATCATCAGAGCGCAGCGAAGTCTCTCGGGGCCGTTCCCTTGAAACCTGCCGGGGACGTGATTGTGAAGCATGAAGAGGAGCCACCTCAGCCGCCCGAGGTCAAACGCATCCACCCGCGCCGTCCCTTGCCAGTCGTACCCGAAGCGCAGCCGGATCAAGACGACCAGTAATGCTGGTTGCACATACCTCGAACCCCATGAGCGGATGGGAGACTGATGTCGTGAAGGCCACGAGTTAGCCTAGAGACGAATAAGCCAGTACTCTAGTCGATCAACCTAGAATTTTCACCTAGTGCAGCAATCTGGTGCGAGCAACGGCGCCAGCTGTGTGCCGCGCGTCAATGAACTGTGATGGAAATTCTCTTGGAAGAGGGCTTCGCTATGTGCGCCCTGGAATCTGTCGAGCGACATGATCCTCTCACCCCAACGACTGCGCTAATGATGTCTGCTAAAGCTGATGGCGCGAAACGCTACTTCAGCGGATGTTACTCGCGTGTCGAGAGAAGTCAAGTCTCTATTTATCTCTGTTACACAATCAGAACAACAAGGTCACGCTGGCTTAAGACCTGAGGCGTAATCAAGTTTGGCTACTTGGCAAGCACACCTTGTTCTGAGCACCGAGTTGGTAATTGTGTTTGTTAGAGTTGCACGATTCCGGTGCATGGCTTGTGGACTTTCGAATTGACCGTGAATGTGCTAAGGGAGCGATTCGCCGCAAAGGGCTGCCACCGTTCCAGATTGCCAACCAGGTCTCGCATTCTGTTTCATTTTCAGAGCAGCTTTATTCGGACTGGTGGCAAAGCTCATAGCATCACCGCTGATAGGCTGCTCTTGTAGCGAATTGCGGGGAATGCGTCGTGAGAGTTCCATTTTTCGCGGAAACGGCCTCCATCAGGTGGCAATTTTTGCGGATAGGCCGTCAAACCAAAGAGCAAAGGGAAGAGTCAGCTTCCGTTCTTGGAGTGATGGAGCTGGGCGTTTTGCCAGCCTGCGGCTAGCGACCGGATGTGGCACGCGCACGTGGCGAAGAGACGTGTGTTTGCAGGAGGCTGCGGGAAATCGATGAACCTAAACAAGTCAAGTCTGGTGGCGAGCAGCTACCGGCGAGGGATGATTTTGGAACCATTTTGGCGCGCCGAAGCAATACCTAATATCAAGGAATTCTGGTGCTTGCCGGAAATGGACGTAAACAATTCGAGTCTTGAAGGTGATCGTGAATTGGTGCAGTTGATGATCGCGGGAGAGGAGCGCGGATTTGTGTCTCTCTACCGGAAATATCAGCCGCCGGTATACCGGTTTTCCGTCCAGATCAGTGGCGCCCAGCACGTCGCCGAAGAGGTGACCCAAGAAACATTCCTGGCACTGATCAGGGCGCCGCATAAATATCAAGCCGAGCGCGGTCCGCTCTTGCTCTACTTGTTGGGGATCGCGCGAAATCTAATATGGAAGAACATGAGGAGAGACAGGTTTTTCGAGACTCTCGATGAAGATCGGGAAATGCCGCTGACCTCAGCACCCGATTTGGCCAATGACTTAGCCCAGCAGCAACGAGTTGCGCGAGTGAGACATGCGATCCTGTCTTTGCCCCGAAAGTATCGCGAAGTCATCGCCCTGTGCTCTCTCCAGGAACTTACCTATGAGGAAGCGGCGACGGTGGTTGGTGCTTCCATCGGTACAGTTCGGTCGAGGATGCATCGTGCGAAACAGCTTCTTCTGCGAAAGCTAAAAGAAGGCAGGTTGACTGAGGTGGCCACTGGAAACGGCTCGGTCTTGAGGTGTGGCTTATGACATGCGAAGAATGTGAACAGATACTCCTAGATTCGAGCAACTGCTTTAGCTACAAGGGTTGGATGCCAGGTGTATCCGTCTTGAATCTCGCAAAATCACATGCACAGGGCTGCTCGGCTTGCGCTGCCAAAGTGTCTGAGATTGCCGAGGTGAACGACGCCCTTGACCAGCTGCGGTTCTCCACCATGCACATGGAAGCGCCCGCGGCGGTTGAGATGAACCTGTTGGCTGGATTTCGCCGGCGAATAAACATACGGACTCCATCTGTCGCCACGACCTTTCCATGGAGGGTAGTATGGGGATCGGCTGCTGCTCTGCTGCTAGTTGCTGGCATCATGCTCTACTCGATCCTGAGACCGGGATCTCCAACGACGGTCCGGATCGAAAGGAAGGACCACCAGCATCTACCCCAGGAGCAGTTGGCGGTCCTTTCCCGTGGCACCGCCGGCCGAGCCGTGATTGAGAACCACTCGTCGAGTGCTGACCTTACTGGGGCCGCGAGCCCCAAGGGCGACGTTGCGATGCTCGCTAAACCAATACATAAACAGATGCGGCGACGATCCCCACTGCCGATAGGCGATCAGCTTTCTCTGAACGGCGGAAGCAACGTCGTGCGAGTGACCCTGCCCGTGTCAAGCCTGGTCGCTATGGGCGTCCCGGTGTATCCCGATGCGTCAGATCGGCGGGTAACGGCGGATGTCATGATGGATCCTTTTGGGGCCGTAGTTGCCATCCATCTGGTGGAAGTCAAACCGAGCGTGAATTGAATTGTTGAAAACTTGTCGGGAGGCATCTCATGAACAGCAAGTTTGTTGACTCACTCATTCTGGCTGGATTTCTAGTAGGAAGTTTTGCTTGGGCTCAAGCACAGACTGCATCGGCTGGCACCACGGCTACGTCGCCGCCCGGGGCCGTCGCGGTGCAGATGGGTGGGGAGGGCCTGGGCTTTCAGTTTGTTAGTGGCGAACCGGCCATGTCTGGGCACCTGGTTCTTGGAGCTCCGTATTCCTTGGAAGCCACAATCGAAGCTGCTCAAACATTGTCTGACGGAAATCGCATTGTCCACCGCCAGACCGTGCACCTCTATCGTGATTCCAAGGGGAGGACCCGGCGCGAGGAAACGTTGGCCGCGATCGGTCCATGGGCCTCCTCCGGCACTCCCCCGACGATGATCACCATTCAAGATGCGGTAGCGGGTGCGAGCTACTTCCTCGATCCGCAGCAGAAAACGGCAGCCAAGCTTCCGTCGCTGCCTCCCGGCAAGGATGTAATGGTTACGCAAGATGCCGGAGTTGGTCCCGCAACCGCCAGTGTGAGTTCGGCTCCTGTCGAAGGCCACATTGTCTCTGGGGGAGAAGGCCAGGGCATAGTCTTTGGGTTCAATACCAGAGTATCCGGTCAAATCCTCCATCCCGAAGAGAAATCAGAGCCTTTGGGAAAAGAAACGATTGCTGGATTATCGGCTGATGGCACCCGTACAACAACAACTATTCCCGCCAACGCGATAGGAAACGAACGTCCCCTCGACATCGTTCGGGACAGGTGGTATGCGCCAGATTTGCAGATCGTTTTGCGCTCAAGGCAGACCGATCCCAGGTTTGGAGAATCTACCTACGAAGTGACAAAGCTTGACCGGGAAGAGCCAGCCCCCTCGCTTTTCGAGATTCCACCCGATTACAAAGTCAGAGAGGGGAAGGCTCACGTCTTTAGTAGACGTGAAATTGACTCCAAATGAGAGGCGCTCGCCCGCAACGTCCGGCACCGAATTTATGCCAGTCTCGACTAGTTCCAATTTCCAGATCGACTTTTTTTGCCCAAGAAACAGATCCAGCAGCGATCTCTATGCCGGCCGGGAGCGGTGCCACGCCGACGATTTCGCCGGCTGGTCCGATTGAAACTTGATTCACAACGGCGAGACGTCATCCTCCTTGGACCTTTTCGCTGCCGAGCACCAGCCTGGCCCATTAATTTGAAAAGGAAAGGCACCTACTGATGCCGTCGTCTGCCGATGAAACCAAACATTCCTTGGAGAATAATCCATCGGAACAAGCCGGTATCGCCCTCGAAGGGGTCTGCAAAGGAAATCTGCCGGCCATCCAAAAGATCGCGATCAATGTTTTCTTGGCCTTTCACATGCTGGCTGTCGCGTGCTGGTGTGTGCCGATGGACAGCCCTTTGATTCCACTGTGCAGGAACCTGGTCCGACCCTATTTCCTCTGGTCCGGACTGTTTCAATCTTGGGATATGTTTGCCCCGATACCAAAGGCAGTCAACACCTACATCGAAGCAGTGGTTGTTTACGAAGACGGCTCCAGAAAGACTTGGACGCTTCCGAGAATGGAGCAACTTGGCCTAACCGAGAGGTACTTCAGGGAACGTTATCGCAAGTTTGCTGAAAACCTCCAAGGGGACGAAAATGACGCCCTGTTGCCAGATGCCGCCCGCTACATTGCTCGGTTGAACACCAGCTCCGCAAAGCCGGTGAAGACCGTCATTCTGATCCAAAACTATTCCTTCATTGTTCCCGGCCGGGATGGTCCCTATGTTCCCGAAGCCTGGGAGCGGCATATTTTGCTCGGCTATGCAGTGCAGCCTGAGGATTTGAGATGACGTTAAGATCAGTGTTTAGGGCCTGGAATGAGTTCTTCTTTGCCGAACAGTCACCTACGCCGATCGCGTTGTTTCGGATCCTATACGGTGTGCTGGTTATCGCCACTCTCACGTTGCTGCGACCAGACTGGCTGACCTGGTATGGAGTTCATGGTTGGGTGAGCTTTCCTACAGCAATAAGCCTTGAGCCGGGTACACGGTTAAACCTTTTCTCGGTAATTCCTCAAAACGATACCTGGATTGAGGCCCTGTTCTGGATATCCCTGGCACCGGCGATACTGCTAACAATCGGCTTTCTGACTCGCCTCAACAGTGTGCTTGTATTTATTTGCCTCACGTCAATCCAGCACAGAAACCCATATATCACCCATGGTGGAGACACGTTCCTTCGCCTGGCCGGATTTTTCCTGATTTTCGCACCGGCTGGAGCCGCTCTTTCCGTAGATCGCCTGATTCGTATCCGGCGGAGGAAGGAACCCGCCACTCTTCAGCCTCGGAGTCCATGGGCACAGCGCATGATTCAGCTGCAATTGGCGCTGCTATATTTTGTGGCATTTCTTTTAAAGGCGAAGGGAGTCCCCTGGGTCCAGGGAACCGCACTGTTCTATGTGTATCATCTCGATGAACTCAAGCGTTTTCCTCTGCCCTTCTGGTTTTTGCGCCCTATGGTGCTCAAGCTCGGAAGCTGGTCGGCGCTTGTTCTGGAATTCTCTCTCGGCGTTCTGGTTTGGGTGAAGGAGTTCCGCTATATCCTATTAACACTCGGACTGTTGTTTCATCTTTGGCTTGAGTACTCTTTGAACATTCCGCTCTTCCAGTGGGACATTCTTTCAGCCTACGTTCTGTTTATTGACTCAGATGATTTGAGACGTGCAGGAAATTGGATGGCTCGGGGCATGGACGCGCATTTCTTGAGGCGTTGACAGCGAAATCGGCCCTTGGCGCCCATTTATCCCCTTCCTGACCTCTTGGTGCTTGGTCCCGTGGTCGTACAGTTCTTCCACGCACTGGCAGAACCGGTGCCTTGGCAAGAGCGAAGCTCGGCCGCGCCCAACGTTATTCACTCCCTAGGTACGCCGCAAGACTGGAGGATTCTTGGGTCAGGCTAGGATTTCGAGCGCCCTCGCTTCTGTTTTTTGCGGAAGAGGCAAGTTCTGGCATCGGGACCGCTCGCCGTGCCGACGGAATCGGTGAAGTGATTGGACACCGCGCCTCCCCTAGAGGCCGATAACCGTTCACTCATAGTCTTTGATCGAGGCGACAAGGTGACGGTGCAAGCCGGGGACGATGGGGTCCGGTTCCTTCTGGTCTCGTCATGAACACGCAGGAGCAGCTACGGCAGGCATTTGCGGAAACTCCAGGAGGGAACGTTCCTAAAAGAGACAAGGCGCGAGTCGAACGCTGATGAACCGGCTTAACCTTGGTTGAGCGCTACTGCTGGAAGAGTCACCAGGCCTCGGCCCAGCCCGATTGTTAAGAATCATGCTGCCTTACTGAAAGTATTTCTCAGAATTTCTCGTTTGACATCCCGTCCTTATTTCGGTGTAAAAATTGAAATATCTGGCGCAGTTGTGTGCAATAAGAGGTGATCCGCCATGGCAGACGAAACCGACATCAACAAAATGAGCGAAGACACGGCGAAGGGAGTTTCGAGGCGCAGCTTCATCAAAGGCGTCATCACCAGTGGCGTGGCAGTCTCCTCCGCCAGCTATCTGTTCCGCGCGTCCACTCTTCTAGGCCAGCCGGCCGCGGGCGTGGGCGAGCGTCTGATTACGCTTAACGTGAACGGCCAGCAGCGGCGCGTGGACGTGATGAAACAAGAGACACTGGCATGGACGCTGCGCTACAAACTGGGCCTCACCGGCACCAAGCTGGGTTGCGACCGTGCCGAATGCGGTGCTTGTACCGTGCTCATAGACGAGGTGCCGCATTATTCTTGCTCTGTACTCACCCATACCGTGCGCGGCAAGAAAGTCCAGACTATCGAAGGACTGGCCAGTCCTGACGGCACGCTGCACCCTGTGCAGCAGGGCGTAATTGATGAACAGGGCTTCCAGTGCGCGTTTTGCATGTCCGGCTTCGTTATGGCGACGGTCGGATACCTGAAAACTAATCCCAATCCCAGCAGGTCCGAGTTGGCGCACGGGATTTCCGGAAACCTCTGCCGGTGCCAGGACTACGACAAGATCCTCACCGCCATGATGCGAGGCGCAGAACACATGAGGAAGGTGAACCATGCCTAGACAAGATGGGAAGCCTGATGAACAGAAACCCGGTCAACAGAAGCTCGGAGCTGCGTACAAACTCATCGGCAAGGACTACACAACGCCGGATCTCTACGCGAAAGTGACCGGAAAGGCGAAATATGCCGAAGACTTCCGCGCCGAGGGCATGTTGTTCTGCAAGTTGCTGCTCAGTCCAGTGCCGCACGGACGCGTTAAACATCTTGATGTAAGCAAAGCGCTGGCTACGCCCGGGGTCAGAGCGATCCTGACAGAAGCCGACCTTCCTGCGCCCGCAGACAGCGTGACTGATCTGGGGGCGGTGATCAAGGCCAACAAGCAGGGCGAAAAGGCGCTCACTATGGAACCTCTGTACCAGGGCGAGCCGATCCTGGCGGTCGCGGCTGTGGACGAGTTGACCGCCGCCGAGGCAATCGAGAAAATTGAGATCGAGTTCGAGCATCTGCCCTTCGTGGTCGATCCCCTCGACAGCCTCCGCCCCGGCGGTCCGAACCCGCGCCTGGAGGGCAACATATGGGTCAAGCCTCCAGTAGCACCAGCCAAGCCCGGTGAGAAACCGCCGAGCCCGCCGCCGCCCCACCTGGGAGAACTCAAATGGACCGCCGCCGATTTCGCCGAGCTTAAGGAAGGCCGCCTGCCCATGGGCAAGGTGCCGGACGAGTGGTCCTACGGCGACGTGGACGCCGGCCTCAAGAATGCCACGCTGGTTTTGGATGAGACCTTTACCACGCCCGACACCAGCCATCAAACGCTGGAACCTCGCACCGCTCTGGCCTATTGGCAGAACGGCAAGGTGTTCATCCACATGGGGACCCAGAGCACGGTGCAAACCCTGGCCGGCCTAGGACGCTGGCTGAATATGGATCCCAATCAGATTGTGCTCATCAGTGAATACACCGGTGGCGGCTTCGGCAGCAAAGCGACCGGTTACATCTTCGCGATTATTCCGGCGCTGTTGTCGAAGAAAGCTAATGCCCCAGTGATGATGCGCATTAGCCGGGAAGAAGAACATTTCATCGGACGGGCGCGGCCCGGTTTCCAGGGCCGGATGAAGGTCGGCTTCTCCAAGGATGGCAAGATCACTGCGTTGGACATGTTTACCATCTGCAACAACGGCCCCTACGACGCAAACGGTGACGCGAACGCTTCGGGGATGATCGTCTCCCTGTTGTATCAACCACCCGCGATGCGCTGGCGCGGGGTGACAATGCTGACCAATACTCCGCCGCGGGGTCCACAAAGCGCACCTGGCGGTATGCAGGGAATCATCATTCTGGAGCCGATCCTGGCGAAAGCAGCCCGCAAACTTTCGCTCGACCAGGTGGACATTCGGCGGGTCAATGCCCCCGAGGGCAAAGCCCTCTGGGGCCCACTGAGGGACGGCAAGCGGGCGCATTCGACCAGTGCGTTTCTCAAAGAAGCGCTCGACCGTGGTGCGGAACAGTTCAAATGGAAAGAACGAATCGCCCGTGCCAAGCGAAGCGGCACGAAAGTACGCGGGGTCGGCGTGTCTTCGAGCGCCTTCTTCGCGGGTTCCGTGGGATACGACGGGCTGTTCGTGATCAGACCCGATGGCCGGATCGCGATCCAATCGGGAATCGGCAACCTGGGAACGGAGTCCATCAGCGACGTTCATCGGGTAGTCGCGGAGGTCCTGGGCGTCCCGTGGGAAAAGTGTGATGTCGAATGGGGTAATACGAGCAAGAACCTGCCATGGACCTGCGTCTCCGGTGGCAGCCAGACGACGCACGCCATGACGCGGGCGGCACACGCCGTGGCCATGGACGGGAAGAGGAAGCTCCAGGAAATTGCCGCGAAAACTAATGGTGGCAAACCGGAGCAGTACGAAGTGGCCAACGAACGCGTCTTCCGTAAGGGTGGCGGCAAGAGCATGACTCTGGCGCAGGCTGCACAACGTGCGATTCAACTGGGCGGTATCTACGACGGTCACGAAGCGCCGGAAGATGTCAATAAATACACCAAGGCGTCCATAGCGGCGCTCGCCGGACAGGGCCTGGTCGCGGCAGCCAAGGACAAGTATCCGCACGACGGGCAGTCATTTTCCTACGTCGCGAGCTTCGCGGAAGTCGAAGTTGATACGGAAACTGGCAAGTACTACATCACGGATTTCCTGGCCGTCGCTGACGTCGGCACGGTGATTCATCCCAAGTCGCTGGGCGGACAAGTGATGGGCCGATCAATCTTGGGCATTGGTCATGCGATTGGTCAGAAATGGGTCTTCGATCCGCAGTACGGTCACACGATTTCCCGGCGCTTCCACCACACCAAGCCGCCCACCATCCTCGACGTGCCGACCAACATGCGATGGGCGGCGCTGGACATTCCGGACCCCGAAACGCCGGTGGGCGCTCGCGGCATCGGTGAACCCCCGGTGGGCGGCGGGTGTGGCGCCATCCTGAACGCCCTTTCGGATGCGCTGGGCGATGAAATCTATCGCCGCGCACCCGTCAACCTGGACACGATTTTGACGTCGCTGGAAGCGGGGAGGCCCATGCAGGATCCGTTGACCGCATTCATTTAGTGTGACGGATTTGAAACTAAAGCAGATTTGAAACGGAAAGGTCTTTGAAACGGAGAGAGTCATGGCGGTAATACGAGATGTCATGCCGGCGTTCCAGCTGTTTCAGCCGAGCTCCATTGCGGACGCACAAAAGCTTCTCGAACAGCACGGACGGGAGGCCTGGGTGATGGCCGGCGGGCTCGACAGCTTCGATTGGCTCAAAGATCGAATCAAGAAACCTAAGGCGTTGGTCGACCTGAGCGGGATCGAGGAGCTCAAGGGGGTTCGCACCACCAGAGATGGGATCGAAATCGGTGCGATGACCACGCTCACCGAGGTCGTGCACCACCCCATGGTCAAGGAGAAATACGGACTGCTGGCGCAGGCCGCGGAGTTGGTGGCGTCGCCGCAGATTCGCAACCAGGGTACGCTCGGCGGCAACGTGTCGCAGGACGCGCGTTGCTGGTACTACCGGGCGGGTTGGCCATGCTATCGCGCGGGCGGAAACATTTGCTACGCCGATACTCCGGTCGGTCGGAACCGCGAGCACGCCATTCTTCATGCGGACCGCTGCGTTGCCGTGAATCCGTCCGATTCGGCCCCGGCCCTGATCGCGCTGGATGCCAAGTTTGTGGTTCAAACTCCCAAGGGCGAGAGGGTTGTAGACGCAGAGGACTATTTCGTTGGGCCGGAGGTTGACATCACTCGGATGAACATTCTGCAGCCCGGCCACTTGCTGACCGCCATTCGTATTCCCTCGACATGGGCGGGCACGCAATTCTATTTTGAGAAGATCCGAGACCGGAATGTGTGGGACTTTCCCTTGATGAACGTGGCTTCAGCCATGATCTTGTCAGGAGACACGATTCAGAACATGCGTATCGCGGTAAACGCCGCCGCCGCTCGCCCCTTGCGGTTGAAAGCCGTGGAACAAGCGGTGCGCGGCCAGTCGCGGAGCGACGCCACCGGCGAAATGGCGGGGAAGCTGGCGGTGCAGGGTGCCGTTCCACTGCAGTTCAATGCCTACAAAATCCCGCTGATGCGGAATCTAGTGAAGCGCGCCATCAGCGGAGTGAGGGAGGCAGCATGGGCATCATAGAGTGGGCGATGAGTCCCCTTGGACAGAACGTACCAATTCACATTGCGTGGTTCTTGATATGGGTTGCGCTAATTGCCGGGTTGCTATTCCTCGTCGTTCACGCCATCTACATCCGATACTTCGCTAAGCAGAAAGAGTTTGTAGCTGACGCTTCTCCGACGGTTGCAAACCAGTTGCCCGCCCGTATCCCCCGGCACTCCCTGGTGGCGCGGCTGTTTCACTGGATCATGGCGGCGTCCATGTTTACGCTGCTGTTTACCGCATTTTTGCCCAGAGTGGGCGTCCAGTTCGATTGGGTCACCTATCACTGGATTGCGGGCACGGTGTTGACCATTTCCATTATTTTTCACGTCATCCATGCCTCTTTTTACATGGATTTCTGGTCCATCTGGCCGGACAGGGCCGACCTCGAGGACGCAGGGAAAAGGTTCCGGCGCTTCATGGGAAAGTCTTCCGCCTTGCCGCGAAAATTCGCCAAATATCCGCTGGAGAACAAGCTCTATCATGGCGCCATCGTCGTCACCGGGATGTCGGTAATTCTCACGGGCGTGTTCATGATGTCCCGTGTACGCACGATCTTCTTTCCACGCAATCCCTATTGGTTCAGCGATATGACCTGGGGCCTGATGTATGTTCTCCACGGGCTGGCGGGCGTCGGACTCATCACCCTGATCGTCGTGCACGTTTACTTTGCCATCCGGCCTGAGAAGCTTCCCATTACCGCATCGATGATTGTGGGTACGATGAGCCGTGAGTTTTACCTGAAAGAGCACGATCCGAAGCGGTGGGTGGTTGAGACGTCAAGCTCATCCCACGCGGGACGGCGAGGCTGACCGATGCCAGTTGGTTTCTCAGAACGCTGTGACGCTATCGAAGAGTGCTATGAGTTTATGCTGGCCTACGCGGGACAAGGGCTCTCGAGCGATGAAGGCAGCCAGTCGGGTGGACAGGTCCGGGAATTCCTGCATCGCGCCATCAGGGCACTGACCGGCATGGCAGACAGCTGCGCCGAGGAGGTAGAAGAGCAGGGGCTCGAATCGTCCGGAAAATACCAGGCTTTCATGGCGGTGCTGGACCGCGATGCCCGCGACTCACTGGCCGCCTTCGAACTAGTACTGGCCCAACCCGTCATCAGCTCTCAGTTGATCGATAACTTGAACGCGTCGATCCATCTCCGCGCTCTGCTTACCGATCTGTTTCTTTTTGACGAGATCCTGAAGGCGCAACGTAAGCCCAAACCGGCGGTCACGAGTTAGGTCGCAACCTCTGAAGCATGCTGCTCTCAGTGCGAGACTGGCTGGTGCTTATGAAAAGAGTGGCTTCCACCTCATGAGAAGCTGAAACTCGCGGAATTTCCCGACGCGGCATTGCGGTACCGGTTGCGTACGGTGAGTTCGCAAACCAGCTTCTGCCTCCCGGGCAGACACGAACCAAGTACGTAAACAAGCCAAAGATTCCCATTCTCAAGCCGCCACACTTCCACATCCGCTGGCACCCATGGAAGACGACCCAGGTCTTTGCGCTTGATTTCTGTGTGAGATAGAACGTGGATGGCGCAGTCACTCTTTTCTAGGGTCAGGCCGATTGCGAGAACTCTCGTTGTCAGATCAGGATATTCTTCGTGCCAGAATTCCGGCTGTCGATGTGCGGGTTCGCGAGCATTGAGCATTTCTGGCTCTCGCAATCAGTTACTCCTAAGAAAACGGTTGGTGTTTCCGCCAAAACGTAGAACGCATACCGGATTGAGGGCGTCTCCATTTAATTTCCCCGGAAAAGTCACGCGGAGCGAATAGTGCCGTTGATTCCGGACCATGCAACCCGGGTCGTTTAGCTGATCTCAAGGGAGTCTTAAGAAAATTTCGCCTTGACAGTAGAGAAAGTTCAGTGCGAATAATCCACATGCTGTTAGTGCAAAAGTATTAGCGAGGGGCGAAATTTCACGAACATTTCAAGGTTGTGGGGATCCCGAGATGAATTTCCCGCAATTGAGGACCTACGTAAACATTGGTCTGCGAGGTGAAACCATGTCCACGAAGATTGGGCACTCACGCAGTTTTGTGTTGTTGCTGACTCTCTGGTTCTTTGCCTTCGCTGTTGCGACGAGCGCACAGATTGGTAACGCGGGCCTCGGTGGAACGGTGACCGATCAATCCGGCGCCGCCGTGGTCGGTGCTACCGTCACACTTACCAACAAGGCGACCGGGACTGAAACCAGCTTCACCTCAGATGAGAGGGGAGAGTACACCTTTCGCAACTTGACTCCCGGTACGTACGACTTGAGAGCCAGCAAGAGTGGCTTTCAGAACTACCTGAAGAAAGACATTGTCGTAACTATCAATGCGAGCGTGCGAGCCGACGCGATTCTCAAGGTCGGTGCTCAGACCGAGACCGTATCAGTCGAGGGCGGCGCTTCCCTGATCAATTACGACAACGGAACATTGCAGGGAGGTGCCGACCCGGAAACGATTAAGGATTTGCCGTTAGCGATCGAGGGCAAGCCGCGTTCGTCCGCCGCTTTGGCCGTGTTGCTTCCCGGCATTTCAACGGGGGGTGGCAATCAGGCTTTCCAGGCGCGCATCAATGGCGGGCAGGAATCAGGCGACGAGGCTTTGCTGGATGGCGCCACCATGCAGGAAGGTTTCATGAGCCAGAGCGGCATGGTCTCGATTCACCAAGACTTCCAGATGTCGCCCGACATGGTTCAGGAAGTTAAGGTGCTCACCTCGAGTTACGACCCACAATATGGATCGTCGACCTCGGGCCAGATCACGATGGTCAGCAAGGGCGGCACTTCACAATTTCACGGTGCAGCGTTCGAATATGGTCGCAACAAGGCGCTGAATGCAAACACCTGGACGAATAACTTCCTCGACAAACCCCGACCGCCAGACAACGAGCACAACTTCGGAGCCAACTTTGGCGGTCCAGCAAAGCTTCCGTGGATTAATAGCGGAAGACACAAGACATTCTTCTACTTCAACTGGGAGTCTTATCACCAGGCCGGCGGCTCCAACACTCCTACCATCTCGATTCCTTCGCTCAAGGAGCGAAACGGAGACTTCTCAGACTGGGTGAATGCGAATGGTTCCCTGATCCCAATCTATATGCCCGGTAATGCCCCTGCCGCCTGTCAGGCAGCGGCGGGCGTCGGCCCCGGACAACAATTTCCGGGCAATCAGATCCCGCAGGGCTGCATCAGCCCCATTACAGCAGCTTATATGGCTGCCTTGCCGACCCCGACGAATTTAAATCCTACTTCCAATTACACGCTGCCCAAAGCTGTCCCGGACACGCTCACGTCCAACAGCAATGTGTATATGTTCCGGCTCGACCATGAATGGGGTGAAAAGGACCACTTCTACTTCTTCTGGTGGCGCCAGTTCACCGGTTTCAATACGGCCACGGCCCTTCCGATTGCGATTGCAACGGAATCTCCTACGAGACCGCAGAATTCTCCCATCTCCCGTTTCAACTGGGAACACACGTTTTCTTCGACCCTGACGAACCATGTGACCTTCGGATACCTGAACCGCAACGAAGGCTACGGCTCCGAGAACCTTGCCTTCATCGGTAAGCTGCCGCAGGTTCCGGGCGCAGCCAGCACGAACGCCCTGCCTGCGTTCACCTTCTCGGACAACTTTGGTGTAGGAAACCAGATTTCAAACAGCAATGGGCCGCCGGCCACGAACATCACGGTTCGTCCCACGTGGGTGTTGAATGACACTGCTAACAAGGTCTGGAAACATCACACGATCACCTTCGGCGGCGAATGGCGCTCGGTTCAGGGCAATATTCACGCATCGAACAACCAATCCGGCACGTATGGCTTTGATCGCTCGACCACCGCCCTTTCCTCGAGTCCGAACAGCGGAAGCCCGATCGCTGGATGGTTGCTGGGAGCAGTCAGCACGGGCTCGATGGATCGTCGATTTGTTTCTTCCTGGTATCCGCGTCAGACAGTGTGGGCGTTTCACATCAACGACTCCTGGAAAGCCACCCCGAAGCTGACTTTGAACTATGGCGTGCGGTGGGATTACTACACGCCCTCGCGGGAGAAATACAACCACTTTTCCTTCGTAGATCTTTTAGGCGCTAATCCCGGAGCCGATGGACTGCCAGGCCGCCTGGCTTTCGCCGGCAGCAAGTACGGTGATGCCAGTTTCGGTGCGGACTACCCGGAGAAGCCCTGGCACAAGGGTTTCGCGCCGCGGCTCGGCGTTGCCTATGCCTTCGACCAGAAGACGGTGGTGCGCGCGGGTTACGGGGTCTTCTTCGGACAGGCGTTTTATCCCGGTTGGGGCGGAGGGATGTCGCTCGACGGATTCAACCTGCACCAGACATTTGCCACCAGTCCCAACGGCGCCTCCACGAACGCAGCCTTCTATCTTGACAACGGAGTCCCTTCTCCACTGTTTCCTCCGGCCGTAGATTCCTCCTTCGACAACGGCGCTACGCCTAGCCAGGCTAATGGCAACGGCTCGGCATATCGTCCGGTGAACGCAAACCGCCGGCCCTACTCGCAACAGTGGAATCTGACTATTGAGCGTGAGCTTCCCGCGAGATTTGCCTTGAGCGTGGCTTACGTTGGAAACAAGGGTTCACGGCTCACATCAAGCTTGAACCCGGTCAATGTCCTGAATCCATTCAGTCCGGCCATTAAGGCTCTGGAGGCGCCGGTCACTGCGATCGACCCCTCTTGCGCAAGCGGCACTCCCACGAGTGGCGCCAATTGTACGTACACACCGCTGCTGAATGACACATTTACGGCGGGGGGCCCCACCACCCTTCACGGTGTTTCGGTTCCTTACACGAATTGGGTGGCGGATTTGACCAAACCCACGAGCGGTTGTGCTCCTACCGTAGCTCAGGCACTGCTCCCCTTTCCTCAGTTCTGCGGTCCTCTGCAGGGACTGAACGAAAACCACGGCAACTCTATCTATCACTCATTCCAGGCGAAGCTGGAAAAACATTACAGCAACGGCCTTCAGATGCTGGTGTCCTACACCATGTCGAAGCTGATTTCCGACGCCTCGGATAACACCCAGCAGCTCGGAGGCTCCTGGAACGCGACCCAGGGAGTGATCTCGCCTTTCGAGCAGCGTCGCGCTCGCACACTATCGTCTGACGATGTGCCGCAGATCCTTTCGGTGGCTTTCGTTTACGATTTGCCATTCGGCAAAGGCCAGAAGTTCGCCGGCGGAGGCGGAGCCCTCAACGCAATCGTCGGTGGCTGGCAACTCAGCCCCATCATTCACTACCAGAGCGGTACACCGATGTGGTTCCGTTCCACCACGTGCCCGGTGGTCGCCCAATTCAGGCAGAATTGTCTGGTGGGTGTTGTGCCGGGTGCAGACCCTTTCCTGCATAGTCCAAATGGCTATGACCCCGGCGCTGGGCCTCTCTTGAATGCCGCTGCATTCGAACCGCTCACCAACTTCTGCGTAGCGGGCACCGCTCCCGGTTGCACCGGAACATATGGATACACCGGCGACGGCCCGCGCATTTCAAACCTGCGCGGTCCCAGCGGCAAGAACCTGGACTTTTCGATCACCAAGAACACCAGAATAGGGGAGCGGGCGAACTTTCAACTGCGCTTCGCTTTTTTCAATGCCCTTAACCAGCACTACTTTTACCCTGCGGCCAATGTCAACAACCAAGGCTCAAGTTTTGCCTTCGTCAATGACATAGCGGCTGGAGGCACCAACGGTTTCGGCACGTGGAACCGAGGTGTCAGTTCTCCACGTACGATTCAAATCGGCGCGAGGATTGAGTTCTAAGCTCCACCCCGAGTAGCTTTCAACGGCGCCGTCTTGTGCTCTACCACAGGATGGCGCTGTTTGGGGGCTAACCACATCTGGCTACTTCGATGGAGGCTGGGAGCCGGGTGATGTCTGCACGCCTCTGGTTTTATTCAGCTGCTGGAAGCGTTCGATCTCTGTCCTGGCAAGCTGATCTTTGCCCAGCCTCTGATAGACCCGCCCCAGAAGGTAATGCGGCTCGGCATAAGTTGAATCCAGCGCCACCGCCTGATTCAGCGACTCAATCGCTGCTGGATCTTCCTGCTGCATTTCGAGGACCCGGCCCAGTTGATAGTGGGCTTGGGGGAGGTGAGCGTCGTAGCCCAGCGCCTCGCGCAGACTTTTTTCGGCTTCTGTTAGCCGGTTGACGGCCACCAGAGAAATCGACAGATCCACGAGCGGCCAGGGCGATGGTCTTGCCTGGAGCCGGTTCAGCTCCACGGCGCGGGTGTAGCTCTTGATGGCTTCATCGAATTGGCCCAGGTAGTCATGGCATAGCCCCAGCAAGTCATAAGCTCGCATCATCCCGGGATCCAGCTCGATCACCTTCTGCAATCGTCCAATGGCAGCCGTGTAGCTCTGGCCGTCATAATCGAGGCGCGCCAGCCAATAGAGATAGAGCGGGTTCGTGGGAGGTGTGGTGGCGAGCTTTTCCAGTTCCCGCCGCGCCCAGTCGCCCCGGCCAAGCTTGATGTAGGCCATGGCCAGCGTAAATTGGCTGCGGGGGTCGAGAGGGGCGATTGCCTCTGCTCTCTTCCAGGCGATTGCAGCGTCAAGATATTGCCCATCTAAGAACAAGAGACCGCCCGCAATCTCCAGAAGTCTGGCTGCATGGGGGGACTTCGGGTCGCGATTCGACTCTTCCACCAGAATCGTCTCCGCCCGT